>Ga0224508_10000429_pt1 | contig 41720 bp, 30 predicted proteins | sample SF_Jan12_sed_USG_4_FD_170157 | JGI IMG/M metagenome (GOLD analysis project Ga0224508, IMG submission 170157) | Sediment microbial communities from San Francisco Bay, California, United States - SF_Jan12_sed_USGS_21 | ecosystem: Environmental > Aquatic > Marine > Sediment | place: USA... | reverse complement strand
CTGGGCTGATTACGGTCGGTTACGTGATTCCGGCGTACGTGATCTACAGCCGCTCCGAGGAAAAGATGATGCTCGAGCATTTTGGCGACGCCTACCGCGCGTACCGCAGAAACACTGGCGCCTTCTTTCCGCGCTTGCGCAAGCGTGCTCCCGCTGCGTCCGCGCCATAACCCCCAGTCGATACGGGCGCGAAGTCTTACTGAAGCCGTAACCGCAGTCGGCACCTCCGTCGGCTTCGTAGTTGCGACGACGCCCTATGGCCCCGCCATGTGCCCGCACGCCTGGTACGTCCGTAGACATTTTGCACTGCTGCGTCCGTAGACATTTCCTTGATCCGTGTTCGCAATTGCGACAGCCCTGCAAGCAAAGATAGAATCGCCCGGCCGGGCTCGGCGATAGAAGAAGCCCGGGCGAAGCCCGGCCTGATGTTGGTGACCCCAACGAGATTCGAACTCGTGTTACCGGCGTGAGAGGCCGATGTCCTAACCACTAGACGATGGGGCCGAAAGCTAATCTGCGCGTCGGCTGCGTTCCTTTAACAGCTAACTAGCTCGGGGACTAGGATTCGAACCTAGATAGCCAGTACCAGAAACTGGAGTCCTGCCGTTAGACGATCCCCGAATGGTCCCGATACCTTAGTTGGGGTGTCGAGCGGCGGCACTATAGCGGCAAGGCTTCGCTCAGCAAGCAATGGCTCGGTCCGCAAGTTCTTTATCATTTCACTCATGTATATTTTGGTGTTTTCGCCAATGAAATCGACAGCAATTCTTCATTTTCTGGATTGTTGACTTGACCCGGGGTAAAACTGAGGAATAGTGAGAATTCCCCTTCGTGGCGTCATTGGCAGCCGGGGGACAGGAGCATCATGACTTCGTGGAAAGAACAGCTTGGTGATCGGATTCCAGAGCAGCTCGCGGGCGAGGTGGATCTGTTCGAGGGCCAAATCGAGCTCAAGAAGCAGCGCAAGCTCGACGACAAGATCTTCGCCGAGACCCGGCTTCGTCGAGGTGTCTACGGGCAGCGTTACGACAACGGCCTTCGCGACGACGGCACCGGCCAAAAGACGCTTGCATTCCCCTGCGGCGACCTGACCAAGGGGCCGGACACGGTGTGGGACGCACCGGGCATGATGCGGATCAAGATCCCGTTCGGGAAGCTCACCGCCAAGCAGCTCGAGGTGCTGAGCGAGCTCGCCGAAGAGAACTCCGATTCGATCCTGCACGTGACGACGCGGCAGGACATCCAGCTTCACTTCATTCATATCGAAGAGGCGCCCGACATGATGCGCCGTCTCGCCAGCGTCGGGATCACCACCCGGGAAGCTTGCGGCAACAGCGTTCGCAACGTGACGGCCTGTGAGTACGCCGGTGTCTGCAAGACGCAGGCGTTCGACGTCACCCCCTACGCCAATGCGATTACGAAGTTCCTCTTGGGTCACCCCGACGTTCAAGACTTCGGGCGCAAATTCAAGATCGCGTTTTCTGGTTGTGAAGACAATCCCTGTGGGCTCGTCACGTTTCACGATCTTGGTGCCGTCGCCCATGTCCGAGATGGCAAGCGCGGCTTCCGCGTCGTCGTTGGTGGAGGGCTCGGCGCCGTGCCGGTGCAGGCCAAGGTTCTTGCCGAATTCTGCCCCGAAGAAGAGCTTCTTCCTCTTGCGCAAGCCGTCTCCCGCGTCTTTGCCCGCCTTGGTGAGAAGCAGAGCCGCGCCCGCGCACGCATCAAGTTCCTAGTTCAGAAAGTAGGCATCGACGAGTTCAAAAAGCTCGTCGCCGAGGAGCGCGAAGGGCTCCGTCCGGACGAGCGCTGGACGGCCTTCCTCGATGACCTTCACGCCACCGACGAGAAGCCCGTGCGCGACCCAGGCGCGATTCCCAGCGACGCTCCGGCTGGGTTCCGCGCCTGGGCGGAGCACAATCTCAAGCCGCAAGCACAGGAGGGCTACTACTCCGCCATTGTGACGCTTCCGCTCGGTGACTTCACCGCCACCCAGGGCCGCGCGCTGGCCGACCTCGCGCGGAAGTACACCGGGGATTCGATTCGCTGCACGGTCGAGCAAAACCTCACCTTCCGCTGGCTCAGCGGCGTAGACGCCGTGGCGTTCTACGATGGCCTCGTCGCGCTGCAGATGGCTGCGGCCGGCGCAGGCACGATCACCGACATGACGTCTTGCCCTGGCACCGACACCTGCAAGCTCGGCATCTCCGCGTCACGGGGCCTGACCGGTGAGCTCCGCAAGCGGCTCACCCTCGTCGAAGGCGAGCTCGACCCTGCGGTCAGAGCGCTTCGCATGAAGGCGAGCGGCTGCTTCAACTCCTGTGGCCAACACCACGCCGCCGACATCGGGTTCACCGGCGTGAGCCGGCAGGTGGGCGGCCGAAAGGTTCCGCACTTCAACATCGTCCTCGGCGGACAGTGGACCGAGAACGCCAAGAGCTACGGCCTGGTGGTGGGCGCGGTTCCGTCCAAGAACATCCCGAAAGCCGTCGATCTGATCACCCAACACTACCTCACCAACCGCGAGGGCGAGGAGAGCTTCCAGGCGTTCATCGCGCGGGTTGGCAAGAGGGAATTTCGGAAGGTTTTGGCGCCAATTCAGAAGCCGCCCCCTTATGAAGAAGACCCGAGCTACTACAGCGACTGGGGCAATCCTCGGGAGTACACCATCGGCGACATTGGCGTGGGCGAGTGCGCTGGCGAGATCGTCCCCTTCGTCGAGTTTGGCCTCCAACAAGCCGAGCAGCAGCTCCACGATGCGCAGGACGCGCTCGAAGCCGGGCAGGCTGGGGCTGCCGCCCTCGGGGGCTTCACGGCGATGGTCACGGCGGCCAAGGCCCTGGTCCGCCACCTCGAAGTGCAGGTCAAAGACGACGCGGACGACGTGGTCGCAAACTTCAAGACGCACCTTCACGACACCACGCTCTTTCATGACCCCTTCGCGAAGGGCAAGTTCGCGGCGTACCTCTTGAAGATGCACGGCGAGCAGTCCTACGAGAACGCCAACGACGAAATCGCCCACCGAGCGCTCGACGAAGCCCAGTTGTTTCTCGAGGCAGCGCACGCGTGCTACGAGCGTCTCACCCAGGCAGCAGCCGCCGCAGCGGAGTAAGGGCCATGCAAGCAACGAAGTTTCAGGTGAAGCTCTACACCAGAGCGGGCGGCATCGAGCTCGAAAAGCTCGTCCCCGTCTTTCACGAGTGGATTCGCAACAAAAAGATCTCTGACGAGCTCCTGATCGACGTCGCGGACTACGCACACGTTCCCCAGGGGCCCGGTGTGGTTCTGATCGGTCATCAGTCGGACTACTACCTCGATGTGGCCGATGACCGGCCGGGCCTTCTCTACAGCCGCAAACGTGGTTTCGACGGCGACTTTCAGGCCGGCATCGACGATGCCTTTCAGCGTGCGCTCAGGGCATGCGAGCTCTTGGAAGCGGAGAGCAGCCTCGACCTCGAGTTTGCAACGGACGAAGTGCTGTTTCGAGTTCAGGACCGGCTCAACGCCCCGAACGGCGACGCGACCTACGCGGCGTACAAACCCGCGCTGGAGCAAACATCGACCGCGTTTTTCGGCGCCGCGCCGTCGCTCGAGCGAGTCGGCACCGAGCGCGAGCCGTTTGCCGTTCGAATCCGCACCGGCGCGAGCGGCTCCGTCGCGGACGCCCTCGCCAAGCACTGACGCCGACGTCGGCGTTCTTTTTGGCGCCGGGCCGTTTCGCGGTACAAACATCAGCCAGGAGCTGATGTGTTGAAGTACCCTCGCCTCGCCTCATCGTTACTCGTGATCGTCTGCGCCATGGCTGCATGCACGCGCGGCGACTCACTCGAAGACATCGCCGAGCAGCAATCCGAGCGCTCGGGCCCCGGCGGAAACGACGCAGCGCTAGATCGAGTCCGCGCGGCGGTGCGCGCCATGGCGCAGCCGGATCGGAACTTGGACTATGTCGCCGCCGAAATGGAAGGCGTGATCAAGGCGCGAACCAAAAGCCAGGCCTTGATTCACTACGAAGGATATCGGGTGACTTTCGTCACGCCCGGCGATCAAGTCACACAGGTCACCTTCGACCTCATCGAAGCAAAGCCCAGCATGCGGCAAATGACCGAAGCTTTTGGGACGCCGAGCGAGGTCGCCAAAGGCATGCTCTATGAGCAGTCGTCCGGCTCGACCGGCGCCAGGATTCACATCTTGGCGGAGCCGGTGTCGACGCCAGCCGAAGAAAGCAGCTTGGTCCGCCGCATCATCGTCCGGCGCGCGCGCGGCCGCTAGATTACGCGCCAAGCCCGAGCGCCTGAATTCGGGCGACCACACGATCATCCGCCGGCGGGAGCGGATAGCGATCGAGCTCTGCGGGTGCGACCCATGCGTGGTCGGCGACCTGGAGATGACGAACCTCGCCGCCGCGAAGCCGGCAGCGATAGAAGAGTAGGAGCACGTTCTTTTGGGGGAAGCGGTGGTGTGTCACGTCGAGGATCGCCCCCACGTCGACGTCGATCCCGCACTCCTCTCGGCACTCGCGCACGAGCGCTTCTTCGGGCGACTCCCCCTCCTCGAGCTTTCCCCCGGGGAACTCCCACATCCCCGCAAGGTGCTGCCCCTCGGCGCGACGGGTGAGAAGCACCCGGCCCTCCCGAATGACCACGGCCGCCGCAACGACGATCGGCCCGAAGCTCCGCGAGCGATGCGTAGCGTCGCCTTCGCCCGCCACCTCAGGGCGTCTCCCCGATGGCGCGGAGCAGCGTTGCTTTTGCAATCCGAAGCCCGATCGCGGACTCGACGACATCGACCTGTGCGCGAATGAGCTCGGACTGCGCCTGCAAGAGCGTCGTAGTGTTCACGATGCCGGCCTGAAGCTGCTCGCGCGTGACACGGTAGCCTTCTCGCGCCGCGCTGAGGCCGAGCCTGGCGGAATCCATCGCCGACCGAGCAGCGAGCATCCCATGATAGCCCTCAGCGACCTCCACCCGAATCGCGATCTCGAGCTGGTCGACATCCGCATGGGCTCGCTCCAGCTCTGCCTGGAGTTGCTTGGAACGCCCCTGCGCACGGACGGTATCGTTCGGCGCCCATCGGATGACTGCACCCGCTTCCCAAGTCGCCGCGAATCGCTCTTGCTGCGGAAAGACTCGGAGGTTCGGATTCGAGTACTGGGCACTCCCTCGAATGAGCAAGTCAGGGAGCTTACCCCCGATCGCTGACCGAAGCTGATGCTTGCTCGCCTCGACGTAGGCGCGCAACGCACGCAGATCCGGTCGCTCTCGGAATGCTCGCTCCTTTAGCGCACTCTCCGGCTCCGTCGGGACGCCGCCCACTGGTTCGGAGAGGTCCTCTCCCAGGGTTGGAAGCTCTTCGGTATGCATCAGGGCTTGCAGCGATCGGGTGGCAACCTGCAAACCGAACTTGGCGCGTTCGACCGCGACTTTGGCCGCCTCTTCTTGCGCTTGAACTCGCATCAAATCCACGCGGGCAGCCGACCCTGCTTCGACGAGCGCCTCGGTCTCCTTTCGCTGGGAGACGGCCGCCTCGAGCGCGAAGTTGGCTACCCCGAGACCTGCCTCAGCGCGTGCGAACTCGTAGTAGGCCTGCCTCGCCGCAAAGGCGACATTGTTCCGCTCCGCTTCAATTTGATAAGCCGCCGAGATCTTGTTCTTCTTTGCGGCCCGATAAGCGGGCAACGCTTCGGCTAGTGAATTGGTGAACGAGTAGATGAGCGTCGCATCGCTTGCGATCTGCTGAGTCAAAGCGGGGAAGTCGACCGGGATTGAGAAGGTGCCAACGCCCAACCCCGGGATATCGAACTCTCCCTCGAAGGTCGTGCTGTTGTCGACCGGACTGAGTCGCGAATAGCGGCCGAGGAGCTCGAGGCGTGGGACCAGGGCGGACATCGCTTGCATCGCCCCTCCCTTGGCATCGAGCAACAGAGTCTTGGCCCGATCGAGATCCGGCGAGGTCGCCGCGATCTGAGTAACCGCTTGAGTCGAGGTCAGCCCGCCTGGGACGTAGAGCGACCGAAGGGCCTCCGCCGCAGCGTCGTCCTTCTGCTCGGCCAAGGGAGAACCCTGCATTTGCCTCGCTGTCTCCGACGCCACCTCGGGCGGTGCCTGTGCATGGACGGGGGCCGTTTTGAGGCCGAGGAAGACGCTCGCGACGCCAAAGAAAACTGAGAACCGATGACTAGCCATGAATGCTCCTTGCCGAAGGCATGATACGCGAGCGGCCTTCGGGCCAGCTTGCCGCGCCTGCGACGCTAATCTATAGCCGTCGCCTATGGCTCAGGGACTCAAAGTTGCGGTGGTTGGAGCCACCGGAATGGTGGGCGCGGAGATGTTGCGTGTGCTCGAGCAGCGCGACTTTCCAGTAGCCAAGCTGGTGCCCGTGGCATCGGCTCGTAGCGCCGGCAAGACCGTCACCTTCAAGGGAGTCGCGCATACCGTCATCGAGATCGTCCCCGAAGTCTTCGAAGGCGTCGACCTGGCCCTCTTCTCGGCCGGCGGGGGAACCTCCCGAGAGTGGTCGCCGATCGCTGCGAGCAAGGGCGCCCTGGTCGTCGACAACTCCTCGGCCTTCCGCTCGGACCCCGATTGCCCTCTCGTGGTGCCCGAGGTGAACGCCGCCGCGGCCGCGAACCGGCCGAAGGGCATCATCGCCAATCCCAACTGCTCGACCATCCAGATGGTCGTCGCCCTCAAGCCACTCCACGACGAGGGTCGCCTCAAGCGCGTCGTCGTCGCCACGTACCAGGCGATCAGCGGTTCGGGCGCGACGGCGGTTGCCGCTTTTGAAGCCCAGGAGCGGGCAACAGCCAGAGGCGGCGAAGTCGACAAGACCAAGCTTTCCGGTCAGTTGAGCCGCAATCTTCTGATGCATTGGACGGTGGATGCCGAAACCGGCTACCAAGAAGAAGAGCTCAAGATGGTATCGGAGACGCGCAAGATCTTCGGGGACCCTGACATCGCTGTCTCGCCCACCGCGGTCCGCGTCCCGGTCATCACCGCGCACAGCGAAGCCGTCACGGTCGAGACCCACAAGCCCATCACGGCGGCCCGTGCACGCGAGCTTCTGAGCCAAGCCGAAGGCGTCGTGGTGGTGGATGATTTCGTCAACGGAATCTACCCCCAGCCCATCGACGCCGCGGGCAAGGACCCCGTCTACGTCGGGCGCATCCGCGCGGATGTCGGAAATCCCGGCGGCATTCAGATGTGGGTCGTCTCGGACAACCTCCGGAAAGGCGCCGCCCTCAACGCCGTCCAAATCGCAGAAAAAGTTCTATTAAAGTGACGAAATGTCAGGGCTTGGCGTAGAAGAGGGGCGGATCATGTCAGTTTGTCCGCGGCGCTCCCGAAAATACTCGGTTTTCCGCCGCCCGCCGTTGGCCCGGGGATTGCACGGAAGCAAAGCCATGCGCAATCGATTCTTATTCCTTTTCTCGCTTGGCGCGGCGCTCACGGCGTTTGGCCCGACGACGTTCGCCCAGGCGGCAGACCTGATCACCTCCATTGGCGGAGAAGGGTTCCTGTCGGATACCCAGGAGCGCTTCTTCAACGCGGCGAACTGTGCGGACCCCGCGGGAACCACGTTCGAGGACAGAATCGACACGACCTCCGGGACCGCGGTCGACCAGGTCTATCTTTGGGTAGGTGGCCAGAACAGCCAATGCGACCTCGAGAGGAACCGCACGGATATCACCGCCAACCGTTGCCAGCCGGTGGCAGGCGAAGCCGCCCAGACCTTGGATATCAACAACCTGGTACTAGGCCTGACCTTGGCGGACCTGACCGAGACCGGCCTCGTCGACTGCGCCAACACCGCCCTCCAGGGACAGCCGTACGAGCTGTACGCATTCCGTTCGTCTCCTCCGGGCGCAATAGACGTCCTCCCAGAAAATTTTGGCATTGCGCTTTTTAAAGTCGACGTCACCGCTCCGAATCCTCCCAACGTGAGCACCGAACCGCCAGGCCTCGGCGAATCCTTTACGATGACCTGGCCACAGCCGACCGATGACCTCCAGCTCTATCGTTTCTATCGGAACGACGTCGAAGACGACCCGGATACGGCCACTCTGATCGAAGGGGTAACCGCGGATCTGAATGCGACCAGTCAAAACTTCAGCGCAACCGGTCTAGGGCTGGAGCAAGACGAAAGCACCTATCTATACGCCACGGCGGTCGACAAGGCCTCGGCCGTTCCGGGTAATGGCAATGAGAGCGACAAGTCTGCGGGTTGGATGGTCACGGCGGCAGAGACCGCTGGATTCTGTGACGCCAGTGGCGCGTGCACGGGTTGCTCGGTTTCCCCTCTTTCGATGATCAGCGGCGCCCAAAGCTCCGCGGCGTGGACGCTCGGATTGCTGTTCGCGGCCCTCGGCATTTGGAGGCTTCGTCGGTGAAAACCTTTGCCTCGGCACTCGTCCTCATGACGGTGATCGGGGTCAGCCCCGATCTCGCTCGCGCCGAGGACGTAAGCTATGCGTCGAAGGAGAGCTGGAGCCCCGAGGGGTACCTGCTCTCGCTTGGCATTGGCGCCTATCGCCCCGATCCGGGAAGCTCGGCGTTCGACGTGGTGTACTCCGGCAACGGCCCTTTATTGTTGCCCGAGTTTGACTTCTTTATTTACCGAATCCCGTTCTTGGGGCCGCTCGGGATCGGCATTGCCGGAGGCTGGGCGGGGTACAAGGGGACGGCTTGTCTCGCGAGCTCGCCGCCCGGGACTTGTGTCCCCTCAAGCGATGGTGCCAAGTTCAGCCTGTTTCCGATCAATGCAATGGTCGTCTTGCGGATCGACGCACTGGCTCGCCGGACGCCCGTGCCGTTCGTGTTCAGCGGCAAAGTTGGGTACAACACCGTCTTTTTCAAAGAGACCGTTGGATCCGGGAAAGGCACCGGCCGCAGCCATGGCTTTGGCTGGGCTGCGCAACTCGCGCTCGAGCTCAACTTCATCAATCCGCGGCGCGCGAACGCGCTCGACGAAGACTGGGGCATCAACAGCTCGTTCTTCTTTTTCGAGCTCGCAGGCTCCGATGCGAACAATCGTGCGCCGGTAGGCGACAAGCTCTACTTCACCGGTGGCCTTGGCTTGACGTTCTAGGGCCGGCGTGGCGGCGTCGCTGCCGTGGGGCGATCGAACGCATCGCCTGCGCCGTCGAAACGCGCGAGCTCGATCTCCACGAGCGTGAGGCCGTGGGCCGGCGCGGTTTGACCTGCCTGAGATCGATCGGCGTCCTGCTGCAACATGGCGGGGACATCGTCCGGGGAGAGCCAGCCCCGTCCGACGTCGACCAGTGTGCCAGCCATGATCCGGACCATGTTCTTCATGAAGGAGTTGCCGACGACCTCGAGCGCGATCAAGTCTGGCCGACCGTTCCACTCGGGGAGCACATTGACCTCGAACATTTCGCGGACGACGATTTCGCGCTGGTCCCCGGACTGCCGGAAGGCGTGGAAGTCGTGCGTGCCGAGGAAATGCGCCGCGGCTGCCTTCATGGCCGCTACGTCGAGGTAGTCGTCGATGCGCACGCCCCGGCGCTCGACGTCCTTCCGCATTCCCTTGGGACCGAGCTGCCAAGCCTGCTTCCGGATCAACGGATCGCGCTGCTGGCCGCACCGCACGAGGTAGCGGTAGCGCTTGTGGGCCGCGTGGAAGCGCGGATTGTAGCGGCGGTAGCAGGCCTGCGTGTCGTGAACGACGATGTCCTCGGGCAAGCGCGCATTGAGCCCACTGGTCCAACCGTCCGGCGGAACCTCGATGGCCGCAGCAAAGCTCGCGATCTGGCCGAGCGCATGGACGCCCGCGTCGGTCCGGCTGCAGCCCCGCACCGCGCCGTGCTCGATCCCCATCTCGTCGATGGCCTCCTCGAGCATCCCCTGGACGGTGCGAAGCCCCGGCTGGGCCTGCCAGCCGTGAAAACCCGTCCCGTCGTACCCGAGGCAGACGCAAACACCGTGCATGAACTGAGGCTTGTCACCCATCACAAAAACGCGCCGCACGCTAGCGCGGATGCGCCGCGTTGCCTATCGTTCCGCCGATGCGGTGCGTAATCATGGTGGCGGTGTTGCTGGCGAGCGGGTCGGCGGCGGTGGCCGGGGCCGATTCCGAGGCCGAGGCCGAGGCCGATTCCGAGGCCGGCGCGGGCACTGACACGGGCACTGACGCTGACGCTGACAAACCCTCCCCCAAAATCGCTACCGTCGTTGCTGGTGATCCCGACGAGACGCTCCGGGAGACCGCTGCCTTCATCGAAAGAGAAGCTACCCTCTCGGGCCTGCGCGCCCCGACCGACCCCGCGCTCCGCGCCGCCATGCGCGGCGAGCCCGCGACCAACGACGATGGGCTTGAAAGCCTTCGCGCCCTCCGTCGCGGCCTCGGCTTCGACCCGCGCAAAGACCTCGCGTCGTACAAGCGCATCGGGATCATTGCCGGTGCCGATGCCCTGCTGGTCGTGCATCGCGAAGGCGCTATCAAGTTGGAGGTCTTCGACGTGAGTGCGGCGCAGTTCTACGAAGGCACGCTCGCGTTCGACGACAGCAGCGCAGCGCAACGGCTGAAGTTCATCGAGAGCCGCGCAGCACAGGCGCAGCTACGTTGGTCCGAACCGCCTCCGCCGCCTCCAGCAAGCGCTCCTGTAAAAGTGAACGAGCCCAAGCAACCTGCGGACGAATCCAGGGCGAAACGCAGGATCAAAAAGGCCTGGCCGTATTTGGTCGCCGGGGCGCTCCTCGCCGGAGGTGTAACCTACCTCATCATTGATCGACGTCGCACTAACGAGCCGGGACCGCCGCTGCTAAGATTTAGACCCGGTGAAGAGTAGACCCCCTCTAGCTTCGTTCGCGGCACTCCTTTGCGCAATCGGCATCACGTCGGTGTCGGTCGGCGCCGCGGCTCAGCTTGCGCCCCAAGAAGCGCCCAAGCTCTCGCTGCCCTCGCCGCTCGATGGCTACGAAACCGAGCGCATCGGACCGGTGACCTGGACCTTCCCCCAGTCCGAGCGAGCTCGCGTCGATGCGCTGATAAATGGCGTCGAGGAGCACTGGGAAGAGTTGGTCGACAACTTCGGCGTCCCCATCGATGACGAGCTGATCATCCGCGTCGCGCGAAACCCTCGCGAGATGAAGGCGATGGCGCCCTTTGGCTATCCGCCGCCCGACTACGCGACCGGTGTCGCCTACTCGCAGTGGGGCGTGATCCTCTTGACGATGTCTGCCCCGGAGACCTGGCAGCCCCCGGATCTCGAGGTGGTCCTCGTCCACGAGCTCTCGCACGTCGCGCTCTACCGTGCGGTTCTCGGCAATTCGGTTCCGCGCTGGTTCAACGAAGGCGTCGCGATTCACCAATCCGAGGTGCGCTTGCTCCCACGCATGGAGTCGCTGCTACGGGCGGCCGCCCAGCGCTCCATGCTGCGACTCTCCGAGATCGACGATCGCTTTCCCAATCGCCCGCATGAAGTGAACGTCGCCTATGCCCAGAGCGCGGACGTGGTCGGTTTCCTGCGCCGCACCGACAACGACCAGCGCCGCTTCCATCGACTGATTCAGTCTCTCCGCGAAGGCGAAACGTTCGATACGGCGCTCGCGGTCGCCTACGGCTGGACGCGAATCGGCCTCGAGCGCCAGTGGCGGGAAAGCCTCCGGACGAGGTATCGAATCCTCCCTGCCCTTTTTGCCGGCTCCACGATTTGGGTCGCGGCCGCGATCCTCGTCGTGTTCGCGTACCGACGTCGGCGCCACTACCACCACACCAAGCTCCGACAAATGGCCCATCGCGAAGAGCTCGAAGCGCTGCGCCTCACGACCGAGCCGCCCCCTGCTCCGCTCGCGCCAACGGACATGGCTGCGGATACAGGCATCCCGATCGTCGAGCACGACGGCGAATCGCACACCCTGCACTAGCTCCGAAAAACCGGCGGGCGGCTCTCAGGCCTTGGCGGCGGGTGCCTTGTCCGGATCGAGCGGGAACTTCGGGGTGGTCCCGAGCTTGGCCAGCTTCTTTTTCCGGTCCTTGCCCTGAGCGGCGACCTTGCGGCGCCGTTTTGCCTTTGTCTTACCTGTATCCGACATTCAACTCGTCCTGGCCGCTGCGTGTACTGCGCCCCGGCCGGGCGGTCAAACCCCCGCCCCGGTGGCAAGGGCCACGGCTCGTAAATAGCCCGCGTGGAGGCGTTTTGTGACCGGACCTGGCACCCCAGCCCCGATCGTTCGCCCTTCGGCGGCGACAACTGGCATCACCTCTCGGATGCTGCTCGTGAGGAAGGCTTCGTCGGCGCCGTAGAGATCGTCGGGGCGCACTTCACCCTCGATGACCTCGATGCCTTCATCGGCGGCCGCGGCCATGACCGTCGCCCGAGTGATGCCGACCAGGATTCCCGGCTGCGGCTCGGGGGTGCGCACCGTGCCGTCCTTCACGATGAAGAGGTTGCTCGATGCGCCTTCGAGTATCTGGCCGTCGCGTCCAAGCATGAGCGCCTCCTGCGCCCCCTTTTGCTTGGCCTCGTGGACCGCGAGCAGGTTTGCCAGATAGTTCGACGCCTTGGCGCCCGACGCCCGCGCGTCATCCGTCGGCCGTGACGCCTCGAGCAGCGCGACCGCAATGCCGCGCTCGTAGTGCTCGGCGGGCGGCACCGATACGGGGGCTGCGATGATGACGCGAAGCGGAGCCCTGGCGGTGGTCGGATCATAGGTGAGCGGGCCGGTCCCCCGCGTCACGATGACGCGAACATACCAGTCGCCCTCGCCTGCAGCGTCCAGGGTCGCGCGCACCTCCGACGAGAGCGTCTCGATCGATACCGGCATTGGAATCATGAGGCGGGCCGCCGAACGAGCGAGCCGTTCCAAATGCTCGGTTTCGGCAAAGGCGATGCCAGCGTAGGTCCGATACACCTCGAACACGCTGTCCCCATAGAGGAAACCTCGGTCGAAGACCGACACGCGTGCCTCGTCGCTATCGACGACCTCGCCATCGATTGCAACCTTTCCGATGGCCATGGTTCAACCCTTCAGCTCTGCGAGGAGCTCTGCAGCCTGCGCGTGGCTGGCATCTTCGGCAAGGGCCCTCTCGAGCATCGTGATCGCTTTGCGCTTGTCGTCGGTCTTGGCGGCAATGTCGCCCAGGTAGAAATAGACATCCGCTTTCTGGATGCCCGAGTCCGGTTCCAGCTTTTGGAGCAGCAGCGCGCGGAAGCTCTTCTGCGCACGGTCGAGGTCGCCGGCCGAATGGGTGAGCTTCCCGAGGTCCCGGAGAATCGCGACGTTGGTGAGATCGATCTTGAAGGCCGCATCGTACGCAGCGAGCGCACCCTCTGCATCGCCCATCGCCGCCAGCGCTTGGCCGAGCCGGTGCTGATGTGTGGCGAGCTCCTTGCTTCGCTGCCGGCCGTAGCTCTCGATGATCTGGCGCAGGACGGGCACCGCGTCCTGTTGGCGGCCCGCAGCGATGTACAGATCGCAAAGCGGAACCAATGCGCCCCGATCGGAGCCGTCGAGCTCGACCGCGCGCTCGAGATAGCTCGCCGCTTCGCCGGGAGAATCGAGCTTATCGCGGTAGACATCGGAAATCGCCCGCAGAAGCGTCAGGCGGCCGGCGTCGGAGCTCGCTGCTCGAAGCTCCGCGTCCATGACCTCGACCAGCGCCGGATAGTCACCGCCAGTCTCGTAGTAGGCCTTGAGCCTTTCACGGGTCGCCCGGTCCTCGGGGAAGCGTTCATAGGTCCCGCGAAGCGCCCGTCCCGCCTGTGCAACATCGCCGACCTGCTGCTCCCAGACGTCCGCAACGCGATGCGAAAGCTCGATGGCGGCGTCCCCGTCCAGGCGACCGACGAGCCGTTCGAGGGCGTCGGCGACTCGGGTCCAGCTCCCTTTGCGTTCGTACAGCCCAGCCAGCGCGCGAAGGGAGTCCTCGTCCGCGCCGAGCTCGGTGTTGATGCGCTCGTAGATCACGATCGCGGCGTCCTCGTCATGGCGCTTGTCGAGGTGCAAGTCCGCGATGCGCGCGAGCAAGTCGCGCTGCGCCTCGTCCGACGCGTGAGCGACCCTGGAAAGAAGCAGCGCGATGAGGTCATCCCATGCGCCCGTCGCCTGGTAGAGCCTGTCGAGGTTGGCGTTGGCAACTTCGTTGTTCGGATCGGCCAGCAGAACCTGCCCAAACATGTCGATCGTAGCGGCCTCGTCGCGGAACGAGCGCTCGTAGAGCTGCGCGAGGCGAAGCTGCATGGCGATGCGGTCTTCGCCGCTGGCGGAATTCGCCCGGCGTTCGAGTAAGGTGCGAAGCGCTTCGAGCCGGTCGTTGTCGCGGTAGAGCACTTCGAGCGCGTCCATGGTGCTCGCGTCGTTCTCGTCGATATCAAGAGCGACCTCGTAGGCGCGAATGGCGGCCCGCGGGTCGTCGAGCTGATCCCGGTACACTTGCCCGGTTGCCCGCGCCACCTGGGCACGTTCCTCGCCAGCCGCGATTTCCATTTGCCTCTCGAGCAGCCCAACGAGCTCGTTCCATCGCGATTGATCCCGTCGAATCTCGGACAGAGCCCGCAGCGCATCGAGGTCGTCCGGCTCGATGGCGATCAGCTCCTGGTAGCAATCCGCTGCAAGCTCTGGCTCCGCAAGCTCCGCGCGCGCCAGCTCGGCCGCTTCGCGCAGGAGCCCGATGCGCCGATCGCTGCTTGGATCGACTTCCGCCCAGGCGCGAAGCGCGTTCACCAAGTCCCCGGTTCGTTCCTGGGAGCGAATCAAGTCGACGCGTTGAGAGTGTGCTTCGAGTGGCTCGGAGTCGAGCTCGAGCGCTTCGGTGAGCGCTCGCTCGGCAGAGCGCGGGTCGGACAAGCGGTCGCGGTACCAGCCAGCCGATCGGAGACGCAGCGCGTACATCTCGCGTCGATCGAGGTCGCCGTGCGCGGCGATCTCTTCGACCAGCCCATCGAGCTCCGACCAATGTTCCGATACCTCGGCGAGGCGCTCGAGGGAATCGATGAGGGTCAGGTCGCGCGGGTCCGTTCGCACCGCGTCGCGAAGGGCCTTCAAGGCCTGCTCGGGGCGCCCGATGTCGTTTTCCCAAATCGCGGCGGCCTCGGTGAGGAGCGCGACGCGATCCGAATCGGTGGCCGCGAGCTCGACGCGCTGCTCGTAGAGCCGAACCACCTCTTCGAGGTTGCCGGCGCCCCGGTAGTACGCTTCGAGTAGGTCGAGCGCGCTCGCAGCGACCTGTGGTTTTGCGGCCAGGTTCCGCACCGCGGCGAGCGTGTCGTCGCGCCCCGGCTCCTGCTCCATCGCTTTCTCGTACGCGCCGAGCGCTCCTTCGTAGTCGCCAAGGTGATCAGCGCGAAGCCTCCCTTGCCGCAATAGGAGCGTCGGCCGGTCGGCGCCCTGCAATTCCAATCGGCGCGAGATGACCTCGTGCACCCGGTCCCATTGCTGCGTCTGCTGAAGCAGCCGGTCGAGCGTCTCGAGGGTTGACGAATCGTCGCCCAGCAACGAAAGCGCTCGCTCGTGCGCGTCGATCGCCTTGCTCAGATCCTCGAGCTCGTCTTCGCAAATCCGCGCCACGCGCCCATAGAGGGCTGCGCCCCGCCCCGAATCGAGGCTCGCGCTGGCTTCCGCGAACAGAACTTCGACCAGGTCCGACCAGCGCAGAAGCGCCGCAGCCAAGGTCTCGGCCCGTTCGAGAATCTCCTCATCCTCTGGGCGCTCTCCAATCGACTGCAGCAGCGCGTCGAGCGCCGAGCTCGGGTCCTTGCGCCCATGCTCGTGCACCTCGGCCAGGGCAACCAACTGCTCGGCCTTGTCCTGCGGGTCGGTCATGGCATCGGCACGGAGCCGAAGCAGCATGGCCAGGTCGTTCCAGCGTTCCTGCGTTCGCAAGTAGGGCTCGAGCATGGAAGCGGCGTCTTCGCGGTAGTCGGCGAGCTTGGTGATTCGAAGCAGAGCTTGAACCGAGGGCTCATGCCCTGCGTCGATTCGGAGAATCTGGCCGTACACGGCGATGGCACTGAGCTCGTCGTCGAGCTCGCGCTCCATGATGTTGCCAAGCTGATGGGTGAGCTCGACCCGCTCGGATTCATGCACGGCGGCATCGGTCCGGCGCTGGAGCACGTCGACCAGCTCTGGCCACTGCCCTTGCCGCTCGTAGAGCCGGCTCAAGCCCTGCAAGGCGCCGCGATGCTCGGGGTCGGCCTCCGCAACGGTTCGCAGGGCATCACAGGCCGCATCGGGACGGCCGAGTTGAGCCTCGTAGAGCTCGGCGAGTCGCATACCCACCTCGACTTGGACCTCGGGCTCATCTTCGAGCTGCACGCGCCGCTCGAGCACGTCCGCCAGCCGCTCGGAGTCGTTGGCCGATGCAAAGAGCCGGTCGAGCGCCTCGTACGCCGCTCCGTCATCGGGCTTCTCATCCGCCGCGCGTTGGTAGTATTCGACGGCGCGCTCCGTGTTCGACAGCTGCTCCTCCCAGAGCCCGCCGAGTCGGCAAAGGAGCTCTGCGCGGGGGTCCGGCTCGTGAGAGCGTTCGAGCTTCTGCTCGTAAACCCATGAAAGGCCTTCCCAATCTCCGACCATCACTTGAAGACCTTCCAAGTCGTCGAGGGTTTGCTCCGCCTCGGGATCGGCCTCGAGGATTCGCCGGTAGGTCATGATCGAAGCCCGAGGATCCCCCAGCTCCCGGTCCTGGGTCTCGGCGACGCTTCTCAGAAACGAACCGCGAAGCGAGGGCTCTTCCGCAGCGACCGCCGCCTGCTCGCAGGTTTCGATGTAGGCCTCCCAGCGGTCGAGCGCCTCCGCCAACCGGTCGACCTCCGCACGTGTGGCCTCGTCGGCAGGCTCGGCAACCAGTGCCTTGCCCCAGGCGTCGAACGCCTTCTCCGCATCGCGGCCTGGCCCCTCGTGCAGGCGCCCGACCTCCCGCCAGGTTTCGGCCTGCTCGAAGTGATCCTCCACCTGCCGTGCCTTCGCCTCGAGAAGGCTGACCAGCGCCTGCCAGTCGCCGCTCTGCCGATGGATCGGCTCGAGAATCTGAACGGCCCTCGGCCCGTGCTCCTCATCCTCGACGAAGCGCGACACCGCCTCGATTGCCGGCGCATAGTCGGCTCGGTCGGCCAGGACATCCTCGAAGATGTCGAGCGCCCCCGCCGGGTTGTCGAGCTTGGTCTCCGTGAGCGCACCCAGACGCTGCCGAAGCTCGAGCCCGCGCCGAGCGTCCGTCGCATTTCCGATCTGGAACTCGATGTGGGCAGCGAGCTCTGCCCATTGGGCTGCGCCTTCGAGCAGCTCGTCGAGCCGGGTCACCGCCTCGCCATTGGCTGGATCGATTTCGAGGATGCGTCTGTACGTGAGGATGCCGTTCTGCGGTGCCTCGAGCTCGTCGACCTCGGTGCGCGCGATTTCGTGCAGGATGGCGACCCGGTCGTCGTCGCTCTCTGCGAAGCTTTCGCGCTCGCGATCCAGGTCGAGCAGCGGTTCCCATCTCCCGCTCCGCGCGTAGACCGAAGCCAACGCCTTGCCGGCTTCCTGGTTGCTCGGATCATAGGTGAGTGCGCGCTGGTAGAAATAGCCTGCCCGGGTGAGCTCCTCGAGGCGCTGGTCGTAGAGCTTCGCGGTCGTCAGCGCGATCGCCGCAGTGTCGCCGTCATCCACCTCGACGGCACGAAGCGTCGCATCGAGAATCGCAGCGAGTCGATCCCAGCGGCCGAGCGAACGCGCCAATCGAGTGAGGGTCTCGAGGCTGTGCGGGTCGTGCGGGTCTTCGGCAAACAGCCGGCCATAGGTCTCGAGCGCACCATCGAGGTCTTCGAGGTGTGACTCTTGTACGTCACCGAGGTGTCGCAAGAGCTCGAGCCGCTGACTTGGATCGACTTCCGCATCGAGGCGGACTTCGAGAATCTCGGTGACCTTGGCCCAGTCCATCCTGCGCAGGTACAAAGGCTCGAGCATTTCGGCAGCCGGTCCGCGGTGCTCGGACTGCTCGACCAGCGCTTCGAGTGCGCGGACCGTCGGCTCGTGGTCCGGGTTCTGGCTCAGGGCCTCGCGGAACTGGTCCAAGGCGCGCAAGGGCTCCCCGAGGCGCTTCATGCAGAGCTCGCCGAGCTCGTATCGGACGGCGGCCGGATCACCGATGCGCTGGTCGATTTCTCGCTCGTAGAGCGTGGCCAAATCCTCCCATCGCTGGGTTCGACGATAGAGGCGCTCGAGGCCTTCGTAGGCCAAAGGATGATCGCTCTCGCCGAGCGCCCGGTCCAGCGCATCGATCGCCGACTCCGGATCATCGAGCTCGCTCTGGTAGAGGTGTGCCTGCCGCACGAGGAGCGCCGCGCGCTCTTCCCGGTCCTCGCAGAGCTCGCCCTTGCGCCGCAGTAGCTCGACCAGCTCGCGGGTCGCGCCCGCATCCTCGACCAGGGTCAAGAGCGCATCGAGAGCCGCCCGGTGGTCCGGCTGTTCTTCGAGGACGCATTGGTACTGCGCGCGGGCGAATTCCGCGTCGGAGAGCCGCTCCTGGGCAATGCTGGCGGCCCGCATGCGCACCTGCGTTCGCAAGTCGGCGTCGAGTAACTCGGGCGCGATTGTTCCGAGCGTGGCCATCAGCTGCGAGAAACGCCCGGTCGACTCGGCATGGCGCTCGTAGTCTCCCAAAACCCGTTCGAAATCATCGAGGTCGACCCCTTCGCGGAGCGCGCGTCCCGTGAGCTCGAATGCGGCGTCAACATCGTTGATGTCGACTTCGGTGATCTCGGCAGCACGCAGCAAGGCACGAACCCGTTCGCTCGGGTCGTCCGCGGCCGCCATGATTTCGAGCATTCGAACCTGCTCGCCAGGTCGACCATCGGTCGCATACTGGTCGAGCAACCGGTTGGCCGCAGCCACCCGCAGATGGGCATCCGAACCCGCCGCCAACTCCTCGAGCGCGGCCACACTGGGCGGATGCCCCGGCACGGAATCGAGAAGCTCTCGATAGAGCTCGAATGCGCGCTCGCCCTCGCCGGTCTGCGTGCGCATGAGCTCGGCAGCATCGAATCGAAAGCCCACCCGTTGTTCCGGGTCGTCCGCGGCCGCGGCCCGCATTTCGGTGATTTCGAGGAGCTCTCGCCAACGCTCGGTCTGTCGGTAGAGCCGCGTCAGCGCGGCCAGGCTTGGTTCGTCGGAGCCAAAGCGCAAAATCAGATCGCGATGTGCCAAAATCGCGTTCTCTACACTGCCGAGCCGCTGTTCGTGAACCTCCGCGACGCGCCTCGCCAGGCTCAGCTGCTCCTGCTCCTCGTCGCTGAGCTCGGCGCGGCGCTCGAGCACCTCGACAAGCAACTCCCAGCGCCCCTGCGATTCGTAGAGGCGCTCGAGGGCCAAGAGCGCATCGGCCTGCGCGGGGTCGTTTTCGAGACGCTCCTGGTGAACCTCGATCGCGGCGTCTGCGTCGTGCAAGGTCGTCTCGAGCAGCTCCGCCAACCTCGGAAAGAGCTCGTCGCGACGTGCCCCATCTTCTTCGAACTGGAGCTGTCGTCGAAGATCCCGCGCGAGCGCAGCGTGATCCCCGGACCCGACGTGAATGCGCTCGAGGGCGCGCGAGGCCTTGAGAACGATCTCCGGGTTGTCCCGCTCCAATCGGATGAGCTGCTGATAGATTCGCTCCGCCTCCTCTGGCTCGGGCTCGGAAACATCCCAGAGCTCGGCCAGCTCGAGGAGCAGCTCTGTCTTGACGAAGTCGTCACCGACCGTGGCAAGGCCCCCTTCGAGCAGCTCGGCGCGCTGACGATGACGTGCCAGCTTCGCGGCGAGCCGCGCTAGATCCGAGCGTGCGACGCCATCTGCAACATCCTCGCGAACAGCCCGCGCGTAGGCATCGAAGGCCAGCTCGTCGTCTCGGAGCTTGGTTTCGCTCAGCTCGCCAATCCGCACGAGATGCGCCGCCCGGGAGCTCGGATCGCTGAGATCCTCCAGCTGCACCTCCAAGACCTTGGAGAGCTCGCCCCAGGCGCCCTGTGATTCGAAGATGGGCTGAAGGATGGAGGCAACGCGCTGCCGCTCATCGCGATTGCTCATCAGCCGCTCGAGCGCCTCCTGGGCGCGGAGATGGGTTGGGCTCGACTCCAGAACGAGCTCGAAGTGGTCCACGGCGTCGACCGCGCGGTGGAGTCGGGTCTCGTAGATCGTGCCGAGCTCGTACGCGAGATCGATCGCTTCCTGTCCACTCGCCTCGTCGAGGTCTCTCCGAAGAAGCTCGGCCATCTCCGGCCAACGTTGGAGTCGGCCGTAAAGCCTTTGCAACGCTCTTCGCGACGGCGTGTGGGTTGGGTCGAGCTCGAGCGCCTGCTCGTAAGTCGAGATCGCATGCTTGGGTTCGTCGAGGATCTCCTCGAACAGGAAGCAGAGCTGAAGAAGCAAATCGAGCTTGGCGCCTGCATCGGTGGTGGCCTCGATGCGTCCTTGGTAGAGCGCGCGGAGATCGTCCCAGTGCTCGTGCTTGGTGTAGACCTGCTTCAAGGCTGCGAATGCCGCTCCATCGTCAGGCTCGAGCTCCAAGACACGCCGATGGAAGCGCGCGGCCTCTTCGGGAGTGCCCAGGGCGACGTCGTGGAGCTCCGCTGTGCGCCGGCAGAGGGTCAGCTCCACCTCGCCTCCAACGTCGCCTCCATCCAACACGAGCACCAGGGCCTTGGCGAGGGAATCTTGCTGGTTCGATAACTCCGCGACTCCCGTCAAACGGTCGAGCAGATCCAAATCCTGCGGGTTGTCGAGGAATACCGATTCGAGCGCCTCGTAGGCGCCCGTCGCATCATCGAGCTCGGAGGAGGATAGATCGGCCAGGCGCAATTTCAGCGCGCGCTGCTCGTCGGCGTCTTCCGTCTTTTCGAGCCGTGCGCGCAGAAGCGCCGCAAGCTTGGCGAAATGTCCTCGCTTCGCATACGCCGGCTCCAGGAGATCGATCGCCTCGATGCCGAGGGGCCCTCCTTGTGCCGAGAGCGCTTCGAGGCCGCCGATCGCGACTTCGTTTCGGCCGTCCAACGCCAGGGCGTTACGGTAGCACTCGAGCGCACCGGTCGAATCTTCGAGATAGATTCGTCGCAGATCCGCTAGTTGCAGATAGACCGAAAGCCGGTCCTCATCTGCAACCTTCGACTGCAGCCGCCGGGCAAGCGCGGAGTCCAATCGGTCCCACTGCTTGAGTTGCTGCGAAAGACGTTCGACCGCCCGTAGTGCGTCGACGTCGTGCGGATTCTTCGCCAAGATCTTCCAATGGCGCTCGGCGGCCGCCGGAAGGTCCCCGAGCTGCTCCTCCTCGACCTGCGCGACTTCATTCAGAAGCACCCACTCCTCGGCCGGGTCGGCTACGTTTTCGAGGCGGCGTTCATAGAGGGTGCGCAGGTCGGCAAATCGGCGCTCCCCGCGGTACAAGCGATCGAGGACTGCGATCGCCTCGGCGTCGTTGGGGACGACCTCGAGAATGGCTTCGAGCTGCCGGATCGACTCCAGCGACTCGCCGAGCCGCTCGCCCGCGATCGAAGCGATGCGTCGCTGTAGGTCCAGGCGTTCGGCATCCGAAACCGATGCGGTTTCCAACCGATCACGAAACAGGGCGACGAGGTCGGCGTAGGCGCCAGACGCCTCGGCCGATTCCTCGAGCCCGGCGACGATCGCCGGATCGGCCGGGGACAGAAGGTACGCTCGAGTAGCCCAACCGAGCGAGGCCTCTGGATCACGGAGCCGATTCAAGTGAACGCTGCGTAGGGCAACCAGTCGTTCGATCCGAACGTCGAGGTCCTCGTCTTTGTCAGAGCCCGCTACGACGACCTCGAGGCTCCTGGCGTAGTCCGGCCACTTTTGATCCTTTTCGTAGATCGGCAATAGCCCTTTGGCGGCCTGGATGTTGGTAGCGTCGGTTGCGAGCGCGCGTTCGTAGTAGCGCGCGGCGCGATGGAGATCTCCAACGCGCTCGCCGTAGAGCGCGGCTGCCCGCAGGCTCAATTGCACGATCGACTCCGGGTCCTCGGCTTGCTCCGCCGTATGCCCAAGCAGCTCGGCAAAGCCCGCCCAGTCGTCGGCCTCCGCGTGGAGCGCCTCCAAGGACTCCCAATCGTTCAGCCTCAGATACGCGTCTTTGAGCATGCGCCGGACACGGCTGTTGTCCGGATCGAGCTCGAGCAAGCGCACCCAAACCGCGACGGCCTCGGCCGGACGGTCCAGGCGTTCCATGTAGAGAACTCCGAGCCGATGGAGTTGCTCGACCTGTTCGGGCTCGGTCGGGGCCGCCTCTGCGCGGCTCCGCAAGACCTCGGCAAGCGTGTCCCAATCCTTCTCTCGCTCGGCAAGCTTCTCGAGCGCATCGAGCGCTTGAGCGGGGTCGGGGGTTTCGTCGAGGATCTCTTTCCAAAGCGTGATCGCGCCGGCGTTTTTGTGAAGTCGCTCCGCGCACAGCTGCGCCATTTCCATTTTCTTGTCGAGACGCACGACCGGATCGTCAGCGAGATCAGCTTCGCGACCGAGGATCGCGAGCAAGGCTTCCCAGTTGCGCTTCTTCGAATAGATGTCCTTGAGCTGCGCGATCGCCTCATGGTGAGTGGGCTGCAACCGCAGAACTCGCTCGAGCGGCTCCGTCGCTTGCTTCAGGTTCCCAAAGCGTTCGAGCCAAAGGCCGGCGATGCGTACGTAGAGCGCGACTTTGACCTCGGTGTCTGAGGCGACCTCGGCTTGGCGATCGAGAATCAGTATGAGCTCGTTCCATCGGCCCGCGCCCTCGTAGAGCTCCGACAGCGAGCTCAGCGCCTCGGAATCGTAGGGCGAGACGGCGAGAATCTCCCCGTAGACCTGGATGAGCATCGAATCGAGCTGGAGCGCGTCACGGTAGATCGGGATCAAATCGCGAAGCAGGCGCAGCTTCTCTTCCTTGGCATCGGGCGAGAGGGCTTCGACCTCGCCGCGGATCGACTCGGACAGAGCGTTCCACTTGCCACTGTGCTGGTACAGCTGCTGAAGCGCAGCGCGCGCGTCCACGTCGCCGGGCGCAAGCCGTTCCACCAGCTTCCACGCTTCGAGCGCGCGCTCGGGGCGGTCCGCCGTCTGCGCGCGATGACCAAGCTCTCGTGCTAAGGCGAGCTGTTGTTTCGGGTCCGTCGTCGTACGAAGCGCGTCGCCCAGGATCGTCAGGAACCGGCCGTTCGGATCGTCGTTCCCGATGCGCCCACGGTAGAAGTCGAGCATGCCCGGGTGCGCCGCATCGATTTTTCGGAGCCGCGCAAAAAATGGCTCTGCTGATTCAGGGTCATCGCGAAATCGCCAATGGACCATCGCCAGCTGCAGGAGCATGCCCTTCTCGGCCTCGAGCGTCTGACGCGAACGAAGCGCACTCTCGTACATCTCGGCGAGCTCGTCCCAGGCCTCGAGCTCGGTGTGGTGCTCGACCAGCGCACCGAGCGCCTCGGCGTCCGTGGGTGAGAACTTCAAAACCTTGCGATAGGCGTCGGCAGCGCGCTCCGAATCCTGGAGCGGACGACGCAACACGCGCGCAGCCTGCAACCATGCGCTGGCCTTTTCTTCGCGTGTCCGAGCCGCAGTGGCCGAGCGAACGAAGACCGAGACCACGTCTTCCCAACGGCCGCGCGCGCGAAGACTCAGTGCATACTGCCGAGCGGTGCACATGTGCGACGGATCGGCGGCCAGGGCTTCGTCGAAGATCGCGTCGGCCTCCTCGACGGTCGACTCACCACCGTACTGCCACATCAGAGACGCGGCGCGGGTGAGAAGAGACGTCTTGAGGCGCGGGTCGACCGCTTCGCGCGCCTCCTCGACGAAGCGGCGCGCGACTTCGGCCCACTTCTCTTCGACCTGTTGAATCTGATCGACCGCAAGGGCGACCTCGGGGTCGTCCGACTCGAGACCACCGAGCTTCTGGTAAGCAACCAGCGCGCCCCGGTCGTCCATCAGCTCGTCGCGGCGCACGCGGCCGAGCTCTTTGACCAGCACTTTCTGAAAATCGGGATCATCGGCGACCAACTCGGTCTCGAGCTCCATCAACCAGGATGCGGCCAAAAACTCGCCACGGCGCTCGTGTCCACCCCGGGCGGCCTCGAGCAACCGAAGTGGGTCTTGGTCGTCGTTGGCGGGGTTCGGGCTCTTCAGGAGCTCGCGCAGGCCGTCGACGAGCTCCGTGTCGTACGGGTCCTCCAGCAAGAGGCCCAGATACTTCGCTAAAGTCCGCTCAGACATCTGCCCCCCAGCGAGCCGTTTCGGAAGGATTTTCGCACCCTTCGGTGATCTCATTAAACCCCCAAAAGCAAAAGGATCCTGCGACCTAAGGTCCCCACAGCGCAGGTGCCTTGAATGTTAGCGGCGCGACGATTGGATGGGCAAGCCCCGATTTCCGAGAAATTCGTTGGAAAGCGGAGCTTGGTGAGCCTGCTCTCAGAAGATCATGATCGCGCCGGCCCAGGTCAGGGCGCCATAGGTCACGAGGCTGACCGCCAGGTGAGCGGTCGCGATCCCGCGTACGGCTTTGTAATCGTTAGCCCGATCGAGGCCGAAGCGCCCGGAATTCGCCGAAACGACGCCAAGGCCGATCTGGGCGATCATCCCCGCAAACGTGACCCAGCGGAGCACCTTGTGTGTCCGGAGCTTTCTCGCGAAATCGCTGTTGCCTTCGCTGACTTTGAGCGGGTCCGGCATGGCGAACGAGAGTCCAAAGGTCGTGAAGTAGGCGGCGGACGTGAGCGCGATCAGGGTCACATGGGCGGTCGGCACCCCACTGCACGCGTCCTGGGTGAAGATCGCGTTCCCTTGGACGCAGGGGTTGGTCGCCTGACTCTGCCACCACCCGTATTGGTTGTGGAATTGAATGAATCCCGACACGACCGACAATGTCATCAGCGACCAGGTCGCGATCCCGAACCATTTGTGGACCTTCTTGATCTTGTTGCGCTTCCGAACGAGATCGGCGGTGGTCGGTTCGTTCGGCTCTCCGAGGTCCGTAGAAACCTCGATGGCCAGGACCGCCCCGGGCTCGATCGCGGCGGACGGGGCTTCGAGCATCGAGGCATCGACGTGCAAGGACAGACCAAACAGGGGCGTAGCGAGCATCAAGGCGGTCAGGGTGGCCATGGCGGCCGGAGTATCTATCAAATCCGCCGCCAGGGCTAGGTCTCTGACGGGTCGCCGACGGCTTTTCACCAGGCCCGAGGCGCTGTAGAGGAAAGATATGTCCCCCGCTTCAAAGCTCCCGAGCCGCGTATCGGTGTACGAGGTATCCCCGAGAGACGGCCTCCAGAACGAGAGCGCCCAGGTGGCAACCCATGCGAAGGTCAGGCTGATCGAAGCGCTCGTCGATGCCGGTATCAGCCGGATCGAGGTCGGAAGCTTCGTGGCACCGAAGTGGGTCCCCCAAATGGTCGATGCGGATGAGGTCTGCCGCATGATCGAGCGTCGTCCGGGCGTCACCTACGCTGGCCTTTGCCCCAACGCGCGCGGTCTCGATCGCGCGCTTGCGGCGAAGGTCGATGAGATCGCGGTCTTCGTGAGCGCGAGCGAAACTCACAACAGCAAGAACGTCAACAAGACGATCGAGCAAACGCTCAAGGCGTTCGAACCGGTCATCGGGCCGGCCGTCGAAGCCGGGCTGAACGTCCGCGCCTACGTCTCCACGATGTGGGGTTGCCCCTACGAAGGAGACATCGACCCGAAGCGCGGCCTCGAGCTGGCCAAGCACTTGCTCGGTGCGGGCTGTTATCAGGTTTCGCTCGGCGACACGATCGGCGTCGGCACACCAGTTCAAACCGAAAAAATCCTCGATCTCTTCGCGGCCGAGCTGCCGCTCGAGCAGATCGCCCTTCATCTGCACGACACCCGAGGCACCGCGCTCGCCAACGTTTTGGTCGGCTTGCAGGCTGGCATCACCACCTTTGACGCATCGGTGGCCGGGCTTGGTGGCTGCCCGTACGCGCCAGGCGCGGCCGGCAACCTCGCGACTGAGGATCTGGTGTACACCCTCGAGGGGATGGGAATCGAAACCGGAATCGACCTCGAGAAGCTCTGGCAAGCGGGCCAGGTCGCCGAAGCCATCGTCGGCCGCGAGCTGCCGGGCAAAGTGCACCGCGCCGGCGTCCGCTCGCTTGCAAAGTAAGGGAATCACGTGCCAGTTCAGGATCTCCTCAAGTTCGTCAACCGCTCCCCCACGCCGTTCCACGCGGTCGCTGAAACGGTCGCGCGCCTGGAAGCGCAAGGCTATCGCCGCCTCGACGAAGCGGAGGCCTGGGAAGTCGACGGCGGAGACAAGGTCTACGTCGTCCGCGGCGGCGGGTCGGTCGCGGCGTTTCATATGGGAAGCGCTCCACCGCGGGACGCTGGCTTTCACCTCGTCGCCGCGCATACCGATTCACCCAACCTCCGGGTCAAACCAAACCCCGAGCTGAAGAAGGCAGGGTACGGGCAGCTTGGCGTCGAGCCGTACGGCGGGGTCTTGTTGCACACCTGGCTCGACCGCGACCTCTCGCTCGCTGGGCGGGTATCGCTCGCGGACGGGGGCGCGAGGCTCGTCGACTTTCGGCGCGAGCTCCTGCGGGTTCCATCGCTGGCGATTCATCTGAACCGCACGGTGAACACCGAGGGACTCAAGCTGAACTCACAGACGCACATGGCGCCGATCCTCGCCCTGAACGAGCTGGGAGAAATCAACCTCCGCGCGTTGATCGCCGAAGAGCTCGGCGACGTCAAGACCGAGGACGTGATCGGATGGGACTTGATGGCGTACGACGTGCAGCCGGCCAAGCGAAGCGGCGTGAGCCGGGAGTTCATTCATGCGGGTCGCATCGACAACCTCGCCAGTTGTCATGCAGGCCTAAGCGCCCTGCTAGCCGCGGAACGCGACGCCGCGATGAGCCGGGGGATCGTCTTGTACGATCATGAAGAGGTCGGAAGCCGAAGCGCGCAGGGAGCCGCCTCGGACTTCTTGCGAAGCTGTTTGCAGCGGCTCTCGGGCGAGTCGACCGAGAGTTTCCACCGCGCCGTTGCCAAGTCGTTCTTGATCTCGGCCGACATGTCCCACGCCCTTCACCCGAACTACGCCGACCTCCACGAACCCATGCACCAACCCGTGCTTGGCGGCGGCCCAGTCGTGAAAATCAACGTCAATCAGTCGTACGCCACCGACGGCGAAAGCTGGGCAAGCTTCGAACGCTGGGCCAAAGAGGCCCATGTGACCACGCAGCGTTTTGTCGTGCGCTCCGACCTCGCATGCGGCAGTACCATCGGCCCGATCACGGCCGCCGAGCTTGGCATTCGCACGGTCGACGTCGGCAACCCGATGCTCTCCATGCACTCGTGCCGAGAAGTCGCCGCTGCCTCCGACGTTCCGCAGATGATCGACGTCATGAAGCGCTTCTTCCATGCCTAAGCACCGGCGTCCGCCAGGCCCCCCGAACCGCCTCGGCCTCGGGAACCTGCGTGGTATGATGCGCGACCAGCTCCGGTACATGACGGCGGCGGCAAAGTACGGCCCACTCGTCGATCTTCCGATTCTGTTCCAACCCTACGTCTTGGTTCTCGACCCGGAGCTCATTCAGCAGAGCTTGGCCCAGGGCCACAGCGTCATGCAAAAGGATCGCTTCACGCACGAGCTGGCACGTGTGCTCGGGCAGGGGTTGGTGACGAGCGAAGGTGCGCTTTGGCGGACCCAGCGGAAGCTGGTCGCGCATGCTTTCATCCCGCGCCGGATTCGAACCTACGCCGATTCGATGGTCGCGGCCGCGCATCGTTCCCTCGACGACTGGAGCGACGGGAGCGTGATCCCGATTCACAAAGCGATGGCGGAGCTGACCCTCGACATCGTCGGGCGCACGCTGTTCGATGCCGACGTCCGGGGGACGGCGCGGGAGGTCGGCGCAGCGCTCAAGGTCATCAGCGACTTCTACTCCGATGTGCTCGAGAGCCCATTTCAACCGCCACAGTGGTGGCCCTCACCTCGAATGTTCCGTTTTCGAAAAGCCGTCCGAAACGTCGATCGCATCGTGTCGGGCATCATCGACGATCGTCGGCGGAGCGGCGAGGACCGGGGCGATCTCTTGAGCGCGCTGCTCCACGCGCAAGATGATGATGGCACTGCCATGAGCGATCAGCAGCTCCGCGACGAGTGCATCACGCTGTTTCTTGCCGGGCATGAAACCACCTCAATCGCGCTTGCCAATACGCTCTATCTCCTTTCGGAGCATCCCGAGATCGAAGCACGGGTGCACGAAGAGGCGGCCAACCTGCTTGCTGACCGTCGCGCGACTTCCGACGACTACGACCGCCTCGGGTACACCGAGCGAGTCATCAAGGAGTCGATGCGACTCTACCCCCCGGTGTACACGATCGGCCGTCAGCTTCTCGAGGACATCGAGCTTGGTGGCTACACCCTTACGAAGGGCGACACCCTGCTCTTCGTCCAGTGGGTCACGCACCGAAGCGCGCAGTGTTTCCCCGACCCACTTCGCTTCGACCCCGACCGTTGGCTTCCCGAACGTGCGAAGTCGATGCACAAGTACGCGTACTTCCCCTTCGGCGGAGGCCCACGCATCTGCATCGGCAACCACTTCGCCATGATGGAAGCGGTCCTGGTTCTTGCGACCCTGATCCGCGCATACCGATTCGAGCTGCTTCCCGGTCAGGCACTCGAGCTCCAACCCGCGGTCACGCTACGCGCGGCGCAGGACTTGCAAATGCGACTCGTGGCCCGGGGCGCGGAACCAGCAAGGGCCGCGAAGCCGTCGTCGCGGGTTCACTCCACGTAGCCGAGCGCCCGGAGTTGCTCGACCACGGCGGGGTCTACCTCTCCCCGCCGGTTCTTTCCGGCCTCGATCGCCGCAACCAGAGCCTCGAGCTCTGCGCGTTTGGGGTGATGGCCGAGGGGCTTCGGCGCAAGCTCGTCGGGATCCGCGGCGAGATCGATCCGCATGTATGTCCCGCCAATCCAGACGAGCTTCTCATCGCCAAACCACATGGCCGCCGCCGGCATCGAACCGGGTCCTTTCCGCCGTCCTGCATCGGGGTTTGGAATCGCAACCAACTCCACCGCCGGCATGGGATCGGGAAGCCTGCCGTTGCGCAACAGGGAGTGCACGGCGATGGCCGGGAGCGGCTCGGGGAGCGCAGGCGAATCGCCGTCGGTCCAGTACAGGAACGGAACGCGGGCGTTACCCTCGTAGACGAAGAGGTGCCGCCACATGCCGTGCTCCATGAGCATCTCGCCGTGGTCCGCCGTAATGCCGATTCGATAACCCGCTCGGAACCAACCCGTGCGTTCGAGCATCGAGAGCGAGCGCTGCAAAGCCTGATCCTCGCGATAGACGCCATAGTCGTAGAGGTCGGTGAGTTGACGGCGCAGTCGGCCCTCGTCGCCTGGATCCAAGCTGTTTCGCAAATAGAGACTGAAACCCGTCTTGAAGTCCGCAGGCACCATTTGCGGTTCGAGCAGGTCCCAACCCAACTTTCGGTCGGGTGCGACCCAGGGGTCGTGTGCCTGAAGGTAGTTCAGGACGAGAAACAATGGCTTCGAAGGGTCGACGTCCTGTGCGAGGACACGTTGGAGCGTGGGCGGAACCCAGTCGGCCCGTGGGTCGTGTTTCCTCGGGCGTGTTGCGATCACCGAAAACCCGCGCTGCAAACCGGCCTCGCCGAGGAGCCCGTTGTCGCTCACGAGCACGGTCTGATAGCCGCGGTCTCGCATGTCTTCGGCCAAGGTGCGCACATCCTCGCGAAGCGGATAGACATAGAGCGAACGTATGCGCTCTCCGCTCTCGTCCTTGGCGTCGTGGGCGTAGTGGGCGCCGTGCCGCGCGACAGAGACGCCCGTGAAGTAACTAGCGTGCGTTGGCAGACTCCAGTCCCCAGGCGTATAGGCGCGGCAGCTATGCACCGCGCCGCGCTCCTTCAGCGACTCGAGGTAAGGCGTGGTCTTGCGCGGGTATCCACAGAGCGAGGTGTGATCCGCTCGAACCGTGTCGAGCACAGCCAAGACCACCGTAGGCCCTTTGGGTGTCGCCGTTGCAGGCTCCGGCGCCTGGTTTTTCAAGGCTTCGTCTAGGTGAAACGGACCGCGGGGGATGACCTCGTAGATGCCGCCGCCCATGTTGCCAAAGACCTCTGGCTCTGCTGCTGCGCCCGGCTGCTCCGTGCCGCCACGGTTACAGGTGCCCCCATCTTGGCATGCGGCCATGCAAAGCAAGACAGCGCTGAGGCGCAAACAAGCATGCAGGTCAAACCAACCCATGACGCAAGCCTAGGGCGAGGCTCTGCGGATCACCAACAATCGGTCGCATAGCCGCTCTCCAATCGGCTCCGGCGCAGCTAAGTCAGCTCGAAGTCTTTGCAGAACAGCAGCGCGGCACTCGAATCATCGTAGCGCGACTTCCGATGCCGGTGCGTCGGAAAGCCGTGCGCACAGCCTCTCGCCGGATCGAACAAGACGCAATCCTCGCAGTTCCATTTGAGCCGAAATCGTTCTCGTTGCTCTCGAAAGCGTTCGTCCTGCTCGACCTTCATGAAGAAGGTTCGATCTTTTTGACGCGGCGCTCGTGGCGGCCGCCTTCGAAGCCGTGGCTCAAGAAGGCCTTGAGGATTGCCCCGGCAAGGCCCGGTCCGACGACCCGCGCGCCGACGCAAAGAAGGTTGGCGTCGTTGTGCTGCCGGCTCATCGACGCGCTGAAGACGTCCCCGCAGAGCGCTGCTCGCACCCCCGCGTGACGATTGGCCGCCATCGACATCCCGATTCCCGTGCCACAAACCAGTAGCCCAAGCCCATCCCCGCGCGCCACGGCGCTTGCGACCCGGTGCGCGTAGTCCGGGTAGTCCGTGGAATCGCTGCTGTTCGTGCCGAGGTCGACGACTTCGTAACCAAGCTCGGAGGCCACGGCCGACAGCTCGCGCTTGAGCTCCAAGCCTGCGTGATCCGAACCGACGATGAGAGTCTTGGCCATGGCTAAGGGGCCTTTAGCACGAGGGCGCAATTGGTACCGCCGAAGCCGAACGAGTTGTTCATCAGGGCGCGAATCGGTCGCTCCTGCGCCTCGTTGGGCACCAAGTTCATCCCGTCTGCCTCCGGGTCGGGCTTGACCAGGTTGATGGTCGGCGGCAAGAGGCCATCGCGCATCGAGAGCGCGCACAGAACCGGCTCGAGCCCACCTGCCGCACCGAGCAAGTGCCCGCTCATGCTCTTGGTGCTCGAAACGGCGAGCCCATCGCTGGCATGCGCACCAAAGACCTTGCGTATCGCTTGAAGCTCCCCGACGTCGCCCTGCGGTGTCGAAGTCCCGTGCGCGTTGATGTAGTCGATGTCGGCCGGATTGAGCTTGGCGTCGGCCAGTGCGAGCTTCATCGCGCGCTGCGCGCCTTCGGCCTCCGGCGCGGGTTGCACCATGTGGTGCGCATCCGACGTCGCGCCGTAGCCGACGATCTCAGCAATGATCTCGGCGCCGCGCGCCATCGCAGCCTCGCGCTCTTCGAGGAGCAGCACGCCGGCGCCCTCGGCGATCACGAAGCCATCCCGATCGGCGTCGAAGGGGCGGCTCGCAAGCTCGGGCTCGTCGTTGCGCCGCGACAGCGCGCGCATCGAGGTGAACCCGGCCACGCCGATTGGCGTCACCGCAGCCTCGGCGCCACCCGCAATGGCAGCGTCGATTTCGCCTCGCTGAATCCAGCGAAACGCATCCCCGATCGCATGCGCGCCCGACGCGCAGGCGCTCGTGTGCGTGTAGCTAGGCCCCTTGAACCCCCAGTCCAGGGTGACCTGGCCGGGCGCAAGATTGGAAATCACCGAGGGGATGAAGTACGGCGATACCCGGCGCGGCCCCTTGTCGAAGAGAGTCTTGCAGGTGTCCTCGAAGACCTCGAGCCCGCAGAAGCCCACGCCGATAAACGTGCCGACCCGCTCCTTGTCTTCATCGCTCGGACTGAAGCCCGAGCTCTTAATCGCCTGTGCGCTTGCCGCAATGGCGAGTTGAATGAATCGCGCGGCTTCACGGAGGCGGCGCTTGGGCATGTACTGGAGCGGATCGAAGTCCGTGCACTCGCCCCCGATCCGCGAAGCGAAGTCGCTCGGGTCAAATCCGGTGATGCGCGCGATGCCACTCCGCCCCTCAGAAACGCTTTTCCAAGTGGTCGCGACATCCGCGCCGCACGGGCTTACGGTGCCCAAGCCTGTGATGACTACTCGCCGCATCAACCCGCCCTGTGAAGGGGGCGCAGTGGACTGCTAGCCCTTGTGCGCCTTGATGTATTCGATCGCGTCGCGGACGGTTTTGATTTTCTCCGTGTCCTCGTCCGGGATCTCGATCTCGAACTGCTCCTCGAGGGCCAACACCACTTCGACGATCGCGAGTGAGTCGGCCTTCAGGTCTTCGATGAAGTCTTGCCCTTCTTGAATGTCGGCCCCGTCGACGTCGAGCTTGTCCGACACAATTTCTTTGACCTTCTCCGCGATGTCCATCTGCTTCCTCCGTCATGCGCGCCCTAGACGTGCATGCCTCCGTTGACCCGGACGACTTGCCCGGTGATATAGCCCGCTTCCTCGCTTGCCAAAAACACAACTGCAGCGGCGACCTCTTCGGGACGACCAATTCGGCCCAACGGCGTCTGATCCACGATACCCTGCCTGGCTGCCGGCGGCAGATCTGCAGTCATATCGGTCTCGATGAAGCCCGGGGCCACGGCGTTCACCGTGATCCCCCGAGAGGCGTATTCTCGAGCGAGCGAGCGCGTGAGGCCCAAGAGAGCCGCCTTCGACGAGGAATAGACCGCCTGGCCGGCGTTGCCGGACTCCGCCACCACGCTCGAAAGGTTGATGATGCGCCCCCAGCGCTTCTTCATCATCGGGAGGATGCAAGCCTTTGCGCAGTACACCGCTCCATTCACATTCGTCGCCCACGTCATCTCGAGGTCCTTCGCAGACACTCTCAACAACAACTGGTCGATCGAGATTCCAGCGTTGTTGACGAGAATGTCGATTCGCCCGTGACGCCTCACGGCCTCTTTGATGCTTCGGTCTACTGAATCGGGGTCAGCAACATCGAAGGCGACGGCCTCAGCTTGCCCGTCGGCCTCTTCGATGAGCCGCACGGTCTCCCGTGCAGCCTCTTCGTTCGAGCGGTAGTTGACGAGGACGAGGGCGCCGGCCTGCGCGAGTGCAATGCTGGTCGCCCGGCCGATGCCTCGTGACCCCCCAGTCACGATGGCGATTTTCCCGGCCAGATCGAACACGAGCTACTCGAGCTCTTCGTTCTTGCCCTTGATCACCTGCCGGCCCTTGTAGAAGCCGCAGGCTGGGCACGCCCGGTGCGGAAGCATCACATCACCGCAGTTGGGGCATGCGCTCACGTTCGGGGCGGTGACTTTGTCGTGATTGGCGCGCCGCTGGTCGCGCTTCATCGGGCTGGTTCTGCGTTTCGGTACTGCCACGGAATCATTCCTCGTTCTTCGTAAGTGCTTCTTTGAGTTTGAGTAGGGGAGCGAAGCGCGAATCGGGCGCCGCATCCCCAAAGACCTCGGCAGGCGGCCGAAGATGATCCGGAATTGCGATTCCCTCGCATGCATCGGAGCAGAGCGGTTTCATGGGCGCTTCGAGCAGCAAATACTCGCGTACCATCGGGTCCAACACGACCTCGGCTCCGCCGAAGTAATCCCGATTGACTTCGTGCAACTGAACGTCGATCTCATCGCTCCCGTGCGGGCGCATGTGCTCCGGACTGAATAGTCCGGTGAGCGGTAGGTCGACGGTGATTGGAACGTCGGCCAGGCAACGCGCACAGGTCGCGGCGAGCTCCGCCTCGACGTGCGCCTGAACGAGCACATCCATGCCCGTTCGCTGCGCATGCACGGTCAGCCGGCCGTCCTGTGCCCCGGCGCTCAGCTCAGTGTCGGCAAGCGCGGACGCCAACCAATCCGTGCCGATGGCAAAGTTCCAATCCTTCCCGGCCTCGTCGAGGTCCTGGATCTTTAGGACGAAGGTAGACATTGAATTCAGCGGGATAGGCGACGACCAAGCGACCCTCCCAGGCCACAATAACGCGCTACTATTCGTTGTGGTCTGGGGACTGTCAAGGAGGGTCGCAATCCACCCGCGCGGCTAGTTAACTCGGCGTAATGTGCCTGCTTTCCGACGCGGTCCTGGCCACGGTCACCGGCGCTGACACCTGGCCCCGTGGGCGATGCGAAGCATCGACTTTACGGGGTGGCGCTGGCGCTGACACTGGCGCTGACACTGTCCCTGCACCCCTGCAGCATCCGCCTGCCCGCCGCCCTCTCGGTCGCCAATCTGCCGGAGCGTGATACATTTCGGCTCCATGGCTGACGATTTTCGACGTTTTTCGGGCACTTCTACTTATCTCACAAGCGAGGCACTCGAATCTGCCGTGAACTGCGCTGTCGTGCTCGAGCGGCCGCTCCTGATTCGAGGCGAGCCGGGCACCGGCAAGACCCTTCTCGCCGACGCGGTCTCCCAATCACTCGGCCTCCCCCTGATTCGTTGGAACATCCGGAGCACGACCCGCGCTCAAGACGGCCTCTACGTGTACGACACGGTGCAGCGTCTCTACGACTCCCGGTTTGGAGACAAGGACGTCAACGACATCAGCCAGTACATCAAGCTCGGCCCGATGGGAGAGTCTTTCGACGCCAAAGAGCGCGTGGTTCTACTGATCGACGAAATCGACAAGGCCGACGTGGAGTTCCCGAACGATCTTCTCAACGAGCTCGATCGGATGCAGTTCCACGTCGACGAAACACAGCAGGACATCGTCGCCGCGCAGCGTCCCATCGTGATCATCACCAGCAACGCCGAGAAGGAGCTGCCCGACGCGTTCCTTCGACGCTGCGTATTTCACTTCATCGATTTCCCAACGCCGGAGCTGATGACTGAGATCGTCCAGGTCCATCACCCCAAAGTCCACGAAAGCCTCGCCGAGCAAGCGCTCAAAACCTTCTACGAAATCCGGAGCATGCGACGGCTCCGCAAGCGTCCGAGCACCAGCGAGCTCGTCGACTGGATCGCGGTTCTTCAGCGCGCCGGCATCGAGAGCGTGAAGCTCGAAGAGAATCTTCCGTTCTTGGGCGCCTTGCTCAAGAAAGAACAAGACCTCGTCGCCTTCGCAGATCAGCTGTCGGGCGGCCGACAATGGAGAAGCTAACATCCTAGTCCCTTTCATGTATGAGCTTCGCGGCCGCGGCGTCCCGGTTGGGACGCAAGAGGTCATCGCGCTCGCTCAAGCACTGAAAGCTGGACTTCACGACAGCTCGCTCGACGGTTTTTACAATGTTGCCCGCTCGGTGATGATTCACAGCGAGGCGCACCTCGATTCATTCGACGAAGCCTTTCTTTCGTTTTTCAAGGGCATCGAGATCGAATCCAAGAAGCTCAAGGACGAGCTTTGGGACTGGCTGCAGCAGGCCAAAGAGAACATGGCCGAGCTCACCGACGAGCAACGCGAGTTCGTCGAAAACCTCGACCTCGACGAGCTTCGCAAGCTCTTCGAAGAGCGTCTCGCTGAGCAGGACGAGCAGCACGACGGCGGGAACAAGTGGATCGGCACCGGAGGCACCTCACCCTTTGGTCACAGCGGCCGCGCGCCCAAAGGCTTCCGAATTGGAGGCACCGGTGGAGGCCGAAGCGCGGTGAAGGTTGCCGATGCGCGTCTCTATCGCCCGTACCGCCAGGACCTCACCCTCGACGTTCGCCAAATGCAGGTCGCGCTCCGTAAGCTCCGTCTCTTTGCGCGCGAAGGTGGCGAGGAAGAGCTGGACCTCGAAGGCACCATCGATGCAACGGCACAGAACGCCGGAGAGCTGGAGGTGGTCACCCGCCCTCCCCGGCGCCACAACACCCGCATCATCTTGATGATGGACGTCGGCGGCTCGATGGACCCCTTCGCCCACCTGTGCTCTCGGCTATTTTCGGCGGCCAAGAAGTCGACCCACTTCAAAGAGCTGCGCACCTATTATTTCCATAACTGCGTCTACGGCCACGTCTACGAAACCGAGCGCTTCGACACACCCATCAAGATTCGTGACCTGCTCCACGAGACGGGGCCGCACTACAAGCTCATCATGGTCGGCGATGCGCTCATGGCGCCCTACGAGCTTCTTGCGGCGGGCGGCTCACTCGACCTCGGCGACGACCGGGGCATCGAAGGCCTGCAGTGGCTCATGATGCTGAGCCAGCACTATCACCGCAGCATATGGCTCAACCCGGAGCCGCAGCGCTACTGGACCGGAAACACCATCGAGTACGTCCGACAGGCGTTCGACATGTTCCCGCTCACCCTGGAAGGGCTCGGCGAAGGCGTCGGCCATTTGCTCAAGGGCGGCAAGGGCCACTGAGGCGCTTGAAATTTCGGGTCCCAGAGCGAAATTTGGGCCCCGGCCGCAGGGTCGCGTACCCTGGGAGCGTGGGGAAGAGATCCATCATCGCGTTCATCGTCTTGTTCGCCAGCTCGGCCGGCATTGCCGCGGCGGAGGAGTCCTCGTACGCCGGCGTGACCCCGGGCTCGGAGACGTCCGAGAACTTGCCGCCCAAGGCGGACGAGATTCCCGAAGGGGCGATCATGCTCACCTGGCCCGGCTTCATGATGTTGGAGGACGGCTCGTCGTTCTTCATCCAAACATCGAAACCAGTGAAGTTCGGTACCAAGAAGTCCGGCGGACGCCTCGAGTTGGTCCTGCACCACACGCAGGTTCATCTCAAAAATAACTTCCTGCCGCTCGAAACTCAGTTCTTCGACACGCCGGTGACTCGGGCGACCGTGCAGCGCAAAGGCAAGAAGGACTTGGTGATGATTTTCGAGATGCGTGAAGACGTCACCCCGAGTATCACTCAGAAGATGGGCAAAGACGGGTTCAACTACGTCTTCGTCAAGTTCAGCCCGTAAAACCGTCGCTTCGCGTCGCCCACGGGCCGAAGGCCCAACGTGAAGCCGATGCCTGGCATCGCCCGCGGGGTTGCGTCCTTGCTTGAAGGGGTCGCATCGAGTAACCGGACGCCATGAGCCTCCGCGCCGTCAAGGGGATGAAAGACATCCTGCCGGACGAGATCTCGAAATGGCACCGCCTCGAGAACGCGTTCCGCACGCGAGTCGAAGGCTATGGTTTCCGGGAAGTGCGCTTCCCCATCTTGGAACCGACCGCCCTGTTCGTACGCTCGATCGGCGAAACGACCGACATCGTGGAAAAAGAGATGTACACGTTCACCGACCGGGGTGAGAAATCGCTCACGCTGCGCCCCGAGGGCACGGCGTCGTCGGTCCGCGCGTACGTGCAGCACAGCGTGCAGGCCCGCGAGCCGGTCACCAAGTGGTACTATATCGGCCCGATGTATCGGCGCGAGCGGCCTGCCAAGGGGCGTTTCCGGCAGTTCTACCAAGCCGGGATCGAAGTCTTCGGCGATCCGGGCCCCTACGTCGATGCCGAAGTGATCGACATGGTCGTCGGTTTCATCGCAAGCCTCGGCATCAGCGACGTCGAAGTGCTGGTCAACTCGATCGGCGGACCGGAGACGCGCGAGAGTTATCGCGACGCGCTGCTCGGATATCTTACGCCGTATCGCGCCGAGCTCTGCCCGGACTGTCAGCGTCGCATGGATGCGAACCCGCTTCGAGTGCTGGACTGCAAGGTGCCGCGCTGCTCTGAGATCGCAGCGGGAGCGCCGTCGATCTTGAAGCACCTTACCGACGAAGACCGGGCCCACTTCGATGGGCTTCAAGAGACCTTGACCATCCTCGGGACACCATACCGCGTAGACGGCTCCCTCGTGAGAGGGCTCGACTACTACAGCCGGACGCTCTTCGAAGTGCTTGGCAAAGGTGAAGGGCTAGGCGCTCAAAACGCGTTGCTCGGAGGGGGCCGATACGATCAAATGGTGAGGAGCTTCGACGGGCCGGACACCCCGGCGATCGGCTTCGCGATGGGACTCGAGCGCTTGCTGATGGCCATGCCCGAAGCGGACACCGAATCGCACGTCGACGTCTTCATCGTGGCCGCACAAGCCAGCGTCCGTGGCCAGGCAACCTTGCTCGGGCGCGAGCTTCGAGACGCCGGGCTTCGCGTGGAGAGCGACCTTCGCGGCGGCTCGCTCAAGAGCCAGCTGCGCCGAGCCGATAAGATCGACGCTCGGATCGCGATGATCCTCGGAGAGTCCGAGGTCGAAGAAGGCGTCGTCCAGCTCAAGGATCTGAAGAACAAGACCCAGGAGCAGGTACCCCGCACCGATGCCGCAGCCCGCGCCAAATCTCTGCTATCCGACTGACCCCGTCACACTAGTGTGCGAGAGAAAAGATCCGCACACTAGGCGCGGTTGAAGAAGATGGGGCTTGACCAGGCCATCTCGCCGTCGGCCTGGGTCACGCGACAGTACACGTACGTGGCATCGACCTCGCCAGCGAACGACGCGGATGGAGACTTCGGCTCGTCCGACGCCACCACACCATCGGGCGTCACCAGCTCGATGCGTTCGATGTCGGTCGTCCCAAGCGCTCGCGCATGGACCTCGACCGACCCATCGATGTCGAGCTCGCTCCCCATCGGGAACCCGGCGACGTGCACGTCGAGCAGAATCTTGGCGCCGCTGGTTGCGTAACATCGGCGATCGCGAATCGCTTCGAGAATCGCCTCCCGCGTGCGGGTTGCGCAGATGACCGCTGTCAGCCCTGTTCGAAACGGGTCGCGCTTTCGGCATTCGCCGTGATGCCAAAGGAGCCCGTGGCTGTCCGAGTTTGCGATGAAACCGAAGCGCAGGCCCGCGTCGAGCAGCGGTTTGGCGAACTGGTCGTTGAGCTCGCCACGGTACCCGAGCGGATGATCGGGGTGCTCGTAGCAGCCGTGGCACGAGCAGATCTCCCAAACTGGTTGCCCTTCGGGGTCGTGTCCGGGAACGTCGGCGCCCGTCCAACCGATGTGGTGCGGCCCTGTAAACGCACCCTGCGCGCTGATCTGCTGGACGATGTCCCGCCCCTCGGAAACGTCGTCGCGAGAGATGATCGGAAATCCAGGGCCCGGAAGGTAAATACACTTGTGTCCCGGCCCCGGAAACGACTTGCCTGTCCATTCGTACGCAACGATCGTGGCAAACTCGCCGGGTTCATCGTGCCGTTCGGTAACGGCCTGCAGGTATGCCCACTCGCCGGGCCCGATTCGTTTGCCGAGAAACGACTCGTGATCGGTGAGCGCCGCGAAGTCGTCGCCGTACCGGTAGCGCGCGCGAAGATAGGCTTCGTCCGCACTCCCCACGCCGTCCGAATGGGCACTGTGCTGCTGGATGTCACCAAACAAGACCTGTGGCCCCGACCATGCCGTCACGTGTGCCGGCGCCGGTTGAAATTCGCCAGCTTCAATTTTCGCGTCGACGAGCTCGGGCGCGCCGCCGGAAGGTCCAGCGAACGATTCGATTCGAATGCCCCTGCGACTGCGCCAGGCAGCCAGCGTCGTTCCGCTCGCGAGGCGAGCCGCGGTCACCCGCCTTCCGCGACACCCCCACTGGGCATCATCGATCCGAACACGGGCGGCGAAGCCATCCGCGTTGAGCCGCTGGCGGTACATCGTATGGGAGCCGCGCCCAAAGAGATCGATCGCGCCATCGTCGCCGACCACGATGGCGGGGAACTCGAAGCCCTGCTCTTCGCCCCCGAGGTCCCGGTCTCGATCGGTCATCGGCCCCGCCGGCTCGAAGACCCTGCCCTCCATGTCGACGAAGCGAACGGCGATCCACTTCGCGATGTCGGGAACCCCCGTGTCTTCCCGAACGTCGTGGTGAAATCCGACCCAGGAGCCGCCGGGTGCAGCGCTGATGCAGGGTGCGGCCGCAATTCCGAATGCCGTCCAGACGACGAACTCGCCACCCGACGGAGGCGCGACCACGACACTCGACCGCGGGCCTTCATGCCGCACCTCGACGCGCCAGCCCTGATGTTCCGCCGCGAGCTCGGCGCATGGGTCGTTGATGGGATGCGAGACACCCGGGGCCCAAGTCATGATTGCAGCGCTATGATCCGTTGAGCCTGCCTCGCCTTGTACCGCGCCGTCGTCCGCCAAGTCGAATCGCAGGACGCATTCTTCGTCGCTCCCTCCCCAGGCGAAGACGTGCAAGAGCGCGCCTCCATCGGCCACTGCCTCCAAGCGCGGGCTTCGCAGGTACCGCTCCGGAGTCTGTTCGATGAGGGGCATGGGATCTCAGTGCGCGTAGCCGAGCGCGCGTAGCTGATCGCGAATCGTGTCGTCCATTTCGGCGTTCTCTCGCTTCAGCTGTGTACCGCCCTTCTGCTCGGCGCTCAACCAGTCCCCGCGGTTGGTCGCTCCGAGGAACTGACCGAGTAACATCCGTGAATAGCGCCGCGCGATGGGAAATGCGGATGCGTCGAGCTGATTCGTCTCCAGGGGGTCCGCCACGAGGTCGAACATGGTCGAAGTCAGGTTGCCGCGGAGGATCAGCTTCCATCGGCTGCTGGTGATCACGCGGCGGTCGTCTTGGAAGTCGCTGAATGCCACCGCCGGTCGGGTCGCCGCGTCGCCGAGCATCAGGCCAACGAGTGCATGCCCTTCATTCCTGGCCATCTCCGAAACGCCCAGAAGCTCGGTCACCGTCGCGGAGATGTCGAGCGTGCTGACCGCGTCGCCGATTTTGGTGCCAGCCGGGAGCCGATTCGGGAGGCGAAACATCAGGGGCACGTGAAGGAGCTCTTGATACACCGAGTGGCCGTGTCCCCAGGAGCCGTGGTCATCGAACTCCTCGCCGTGATCCGAAGTCACGACGATCAGCGTGTCCTCACTGAGTCCCAGCTCGTTCAAGCGCTCCAAGAATGCGCCGAAGAAGTGATCGTGTTTGGTGATCTCACCGTCGTGAAGCGCCTTCAATCTCCGCTTGTCGCTTGCGTCGAAAACGACTTGCGGTGGGTTGCGCTTGGCCTTTTCGAGCAAGTCACCGGTCATCCTCGGCTTGACCTGCCCCGAATACTCGCTCGGGTCGTACTTCCGGAGATACTCCCCGGGCGGGTCGTAGGGCACGTGTGGATCGATCGTCTGAATGTATGCGAAGAACCGTCCGTCCTTGTGCTCGTCGATCCAATTGCCAGCCTTCTCGAAGACGTCCTTGGCCTCGGTGCTCTTCCCCTCGCGGATGTAGTTGCTGTAGTCATCCCAGCCTTGGTCGAATCCAAAACGGTCAGACACATAGCCGTTCGCGATGAAGCTTCCGGTCGCAAACCCTTCACGCTGCAAGTGCTCACTCAAGAGCTCGGCCGAGCTCGGCAGCGCCGCATCACCGGTCTTCTGCTGATGGGTTTGTGGGTGAAGCCCGGTGAGGATCGAAGCCACCGCCGGCTTGGTCCAGTTCTCGGGCGACTGCGCGAGCTCGAAGACCACGCCTTCGGAGGCGAGCTCATCGATGGCTGGCGTTTTCACGCGCGTCTGCGGGTTGAACGGCCGGAGCTTGTCGGCGCGAAGAGTGTCGATGACGAGCACGATCACGTTCTTCGCAGGCGCCAGGCTTCTTTCCTGCCGTTGGGGCACCACGATTCGCGGCGAGCTCCAAGCCAGACGCCCCGATCCCCGGCCTTTGGCGCGAAGGTCGATCCTCATCGTCTCGCCTGCGAAGCGGCCCAAGTCGACCTTGTGGTCGGTCCATGCACCCGAAGCCGTCCCGGTCAGGACTTCGATCGTCGGCTGCCCGTCGGCCGTCACCTCAATCGCGAAAGGCGCGTCGCCTTCGCCTTCGACACCGACTCCAAAGCCGAGCCAGCCGTCTGCTTGAACGGCGACGTGATAGCGCAG
>Ga0224508_10000428_pt1 | contig 41758 bp, 38 predicted proteins | sample SF_Jan12_sed_USG_4_FD_170157 | JGI IMG/M metagenome (GOLD analysis project Ga0224508, IMG submission 170157) | Sediment microbial communities from San Francisco Bay, California, United States - SF_Jan12_sed_USGS_21 | ecosystem: Environmental > Aquatic > Marine > Sediment | place: USA... | reverse complement strand
TCCCTTCACCTAGCCTTTGGCGGGCACCTAACATCATCGACAGCCGTATCATATCCTCCTCCTTCCTACGCTTGTTACTACAACGCAGTATTTCAGTGGCCCAAACCCATAAATTTCTGTCGACGTCGCTGGGGGCTGGGAACCGCACCCGCCCCGTCTAGGGACAGCGGCTTTCCGCCTTGCTGCTCCCATGTTTACAGGATTGGACCGACCTAGTGGTCGCTTGCTTTCACGTGATCTTATCATAAGCGCCCAGACACGATTCCACACAATGATTGATGAAATAGCAAAACGCGCTACTAACGCCACTGTCAATTTCACCAGAGGTCCAAGCAATTGTTTTTCAAAATAATGATCGCCTGGGTACCGCTTGCTCCCGGCGGAAGAGTCATGCCCCCACAAACTTAGGGGATTTGTAGGCCCGGCGCCGTCTAGTTCATCGACATTCCAATTGACGTTTCTACGACCATCCTGGGGTCAGCTCGTCAGCGGTGGCGCTTCAATCCCGCACTTGCGAGCAGCTCACCGGCGTGCTTCACCGGTACCCCTAGATTCGAGCCGCCGAATTCGGGCAAGATGGCTGTGTTTACGGCCACCACCTCGCCATTTAAACCAATAACCGGCCCACCGCTGCCACCGCTGGTGGTCTCTGCGTCGTACACTACCGCAGCCGCGGTAACCTGGCCAACAATGCCACGGGTAGCGAGCGGCGCAATGCGTCCAGTTTCCGACAAGCGACGAGCAACGTTCCAAAAGTCGGGTTCGCCCTCGCTCATGATCTCGTGTACGAAATCTTCATCCGCACGCGCAAGTAGGGCACGAATGCCGGTGGGATAACCCATGACGATTACCTCGTCACCGGGCTGGGGGATTGTCTCACTTAGTGTAAGTGGTTTAGCAACACCAGTGACACCGCTACAGCGTAGGACCGCAACATCGGCGTCGTCACTCGCGACCACTAGCTCTACGTCAAATGACTGCTTGATGCCGGCTAAATAACCAACAAACCGTTGCGCTACCGGAACGAGTCCCTGTTGAATGAGTGCTTGTGCCGACTCATCGTCGCGCCAGGGGATGGCTACATGGCGATTGGTGAGCAATAAACCATCTTCACTGGCGACGAACGCAGTGCCGGTATAGAAGCGTTCGACGATGGGGCCGTCACCCTCGAGCGTAATCAGGGGTTCACCCGACATATTACGAAGTGGTTGGCCATCGGGCCCTAATGCCAGGTAACGCAGGGGTTTGCGGCTCTCCGGTTCTACGAATCCGTAGGCGCCCTGAACGAAGATGATTGACCCAGTCGCGGCCGAAATTACACGCTGGACCGCGCCAGCGCGAGCTTCGAGTGTGGCCAAGCGCTCGGACGTTTCCGCTAGGCGTGTTCGCTCGCTTGCCAGCCGCTGTTCCAGTTGTACGCTGCGCCAAGCCAGCATGGCGACACCAACCCCTAGCAATACCAGCAACAACACGACAACCGAACGAAACCACGGCGCTGTCTGCGTGGCCAGTTCTCGAGGCATCCCGGCCAAGAATATCGTCGCTCGGTCGAGCCGTGTCTTTCCGCCATGCTTTGCACAATCGACACAGTCGGACAGGCTATCGCCCAGCGACTTGTAGGCATTGGACCCGTCCTTATAGAGACGAAACCGTAACAACGGCCCGCCGTGGCCGATTCGCATGACGTCGCCGGACCCTAGTGTCGCCTGGGTCACCGGCTGGCCATTGACCCAAACCGGTTGGTCCGGCTCCGCCTGTAATTCGTAGGTAGCCCCTTGCCTTCGCAGGGTCGCATGAAGCGGGGAAATCGGTGGCTCACGGTCGGCCGGAAAATGAATCTCGGCATCGGCATCGGTGCCGATGCGTAGCGTGTCGCCGCTCAACCTTTCAGTGGTTCCCCGACGACTGCCGGAGAGATGGACCACCATCGGTCGTGGGCTAGGGGTGATTCCTGCAATATCTGCCGACGTCTGCATACTTGCTTGGATTAATCTGACGCACCCAGGTTCAAGAAATCAACCCCTAGATCATGCCGACGACCGTACTGGCAGCGAGCATCTACACCGAAGGCCTTTTATGATCGGTCAGGTGGCGTTTCCATAGTGGTCGTTGGCAGTGCTACGCGTTCGCTTCTGATAAGCAAATATCCAAAGTCCCTAAGGCCTGATCCATCTCATCCTGGGTAAGGCTGAGGGGCGGGGTCAGTGTCAGGATATTGCCCATCGAAAGCTTAAAACTGAGGCCCTTGGCCAGGCATCGGTACATAACATCCTCGGCCAGATCGATCGCACGCCCCCTGGTATCCTGACTGTTGACGAGTTCCATGCCCATCAGCAATCCGAGACCGCGTACGTCGCCGATCATGGCATGTTTGTGCTTCATCGCTTGCATTTTTTCCAGCGCATAACCGCCTAGTTCGCGTGCATTATTTAACAGCCCTTCTTGTTCGATTACTTCGATGGTCGCCAAGGCGGCGGCGCAGGCAACGGGGTTTTTCTCATGAGTGTAATGGCCAAGCGCCCGCTGCGGGGCAATATCCAAATCCTCACGCGCAATCAACGCAGCTAAGGGGAAAATCCCACCACCTAACCCCTTGCCAATCACCAGCATGTCGGGAACGACATCATAGTGTTCACAGGTAAACATCTTGCCGGTGCGGCCAAGACAATGCGGAATCTCATCGAGAATAAGCAATGCACCGTTGCGATCGCAGGCTTCACGGATGATCTTCCAGTAGCCCTTGGGCGGTATGAAAGGTGTGCTGCGCACCGTTTCCGCTACAACCGCGCCAATGTCTCCTTCTTTCTCGAGCACGTATTCGACGTACTCGGCACACTTTAAATTGCACGTAGTCGCACAGCCCCACGGGCAGTGTTGCGGATCCGCGGGTGGTACGTGTTCACTGCCCGGCAGCAATGGCCCCACCCCCTGGCGAAATATCGCTTCACCACCCACCGAAATCGCATCGAGTGACGCACCGTGGAACGCGTCCCACATCGACAGCGTCTTGAATCTACCCGTCGCCATACGCGCGAGCTTCAAGGCCATGCCGATGGCATTGGTGCCACCCGGCGCCAACAACACCTTATTAAGGTTACCGGGCGCGAGCGCGACCAATTTTTGTGCAAGCTGAATGGCAGGTTTGTTGGTGTAGCGCCGCGGACAAAAGGACAAAATGCCCATTTGCGCGCGAATCGCGGCGATTACGTGCTCATGACCAAAACCCACCTGGTGCACGTTGTTGCCGTGGAAATCGAGAAAACGATTTCCCTGAAGATCTTCCAGAAAGGAGCCCTTGCAACTTTCAAGCACATCGATGCAAGGTGTGGACAGCGACTGGTGCAGGAAATACTTGGCGTCCTTGGCCAACCATTCACGCGTCTCATGATCGAGATGCTGTTCTTGCCAGGTCTTTCGGCGCTGCGAGATATTGAGTTCACCCTCGGAACGAAACCGATCAAGACTATCTTGGCTCAAATGGCCAGGGGGGCGCTGAGTATCCTTCATACCCTAATTGCTCCGCATCAACGATTTAGACAGGCGATCGTATCCTTAAGCAGGCGCGCATCACCGGCAACGATGATGCGTCCGTCTGAATTCATGGTCAGTGGATTGCCTTGCCAGTCGGTGGCGATACCGCCGGCGTTACCGACAACGGGGTCGAGGGGACCAAAATCATGGCCATCCAGGTCGACATCTACGATCAGATCTATGAAACCCGAGGCTAGTAGGCCATAGGCATAACACTCGGCACCGTAACGCGCCCACTTGACGGCATGCCTAAGGTTGGCGATCTGGTCATCATAGGGTTTGGTGCGATCTTCGGGACCGGAGATACACAACACGGCATCCGCCAACGATCCGCATTGGCGGGTACGCACCGCGGTGCCATTAAAGGTTGTATCGTGACCATTAGCGCCGACCCAACGATCGCGCAGAATCGGCTGGTCAACTACGCCGAGTGTAAAGCGGCCGTGATGCGCTAAGGCGATAAGAATCCCGAACATCGGGATGCCGGCCAGAAACGACTTGGTGCCATCGATGGGGTCGAGCACCCACGTATACGCCGCGTCTTCACGCACGGTTGGATATTCTTCGCCAGCGATGCCATGGTCGGGGTAGGTCCTCTCAATGAGTTCCCTGAGGACACGCTCACTGTCCTTGTCGGCTTGCGTGACTGGCGACCCATCGGGCTTGATCTCGACCACCACGCGCTTGCGAAAGTATTGACGGTGAATATCGCCGGCGGTGTCAGCCAACCGATTGGCAAAATCAATAAATTCTTGGGGACAGTTACCCATCTCTTGCTCGCCGGCGGTTGCGACCTGACCGGCCGATCACGTAGGCGCAGGCTGCCCGACCGTCTCGGCGATAACCTCGCGCCGGCGCCAGGCCTGGGTGCGGCGTTGCAGCCCGCGTGTCAACACGATGTGAAGGATACGCACCGTGGCCGACGTATAGACGATCATCATCGCCATCGCCGCCGCCGGCGCAATGTCGCCCTGGTCGTCCATATTGAGCACCGCGACCGAAGCGAGCTTGGTCGCGGGCCCCCACAGGAAAACGACGGCGGAGACCGTCGTCATCGCGTTGATGAACAGATAAATGCCGATGTCGAGGATCGCCGGCAGACAGACGGGAAACGTGACCCGCGAGAACGTCTTGTAGAACGGCACCTTAAGCGAGGCCGAGACGTCCTCGAATTCTGCGTCGAGCTGCTTCAATGCCGTGAGCGCCGTCAGGTGCGGTACCGTATAGTAGTGCGCGATGGTACAGATCACGAGGATCCCCAGCGTCTGGTAGAGAAAGTTCAAGGGATTGGCGGGATCGTTGAAAAAGAATATGTAGGCGAGCCCCAGTACCATGCCCGGCACGGCGAGCGGCAGAATTGCGAGGAACTGCAGTGTGCCGCGGTATTTCCCGTAGTGTCGCGACTTCTCCACCAGGTACGCGCCCCCAAAGATGATCAAGCTTCCAAAAAATGCCGTAAGCACGCCCAATAGAATGCTGTTTCCATAGGCGTCCCAACCGCCACCGTCCATGTACTGGAACTGGTAATTGTCAAGCGACAGACTCAAGTTGTAGGGCCAGAACTTGATGAACGAGGCGTACGCAGAAACCGCCAATATGCCGAGAAGGATAAAGGCGATGACAGAGCAGTAGATCAGCATAATCAGATCGAAGCGCCGATTCGGCTTCGGTTCGAGCGGTACCGAACGCGCCGTGATCTGTGCCACTTGCCGCCGCTGCACCAAGCGATCAACGATGAAGGTAATCACCACCGGGAACAACAGGATAACGCTGACCACCGCCCCCATCTGGAAGTTCCACTGGCCAACGACTTGCTTGTAGATGTCGACGGAGAGCACGTTGTACCAGCCGCCAATGACCTTGGGCGCGCCGAAGTCGGTGATGCCGTAGGTGAAGGCCACGAAGCAGGCGCTCATCACACCGTACTTGGTCGCCGGCAGCGTCACCGTGAAGAACGTACGCAGCTTGCTCGCCCTGAGCGCGATTGCCGCCTCATACAGCCGCGCGTCGGCCGTCGCCAGCGCTGTCGTCAGGAGCATGACGGTGTGCGGGAATATCCAGAAGGCCAATGCAATCACGATTCCAATGGGTCCGTAAATCTTGTAGCCGAACAGCAGCTCCTTGATCATGCCTTGATTGCCAAACAGGTAAACGAGCGAGATCGCGGGTAGCAGCGAAGGGGCCAGGATCGGGATCAGGGCGATGCCCCGAAACAGTCCCTTGAACGGCATACAACTGCGCGTGAGCGCGTAGGCATAGATGAAGGCAAGCGTAACCACGATCACCATGGTGACGACGCCGATGAAGATCGTGTGGCCGGCCGAGCTCACGAGTGCCGGTGTGCCGAAGTATTCGATGTAATTAGCGAACCCGATGAACTTCCCGTCCGCATCCTCGAAGCTCTTCGAAAGTAGGGCGTAGAGCGGAAGCAGTACTACAACGAAGAGGAACACCCCCATGACCACGAGGCCCCCGCCCCGAACCAGGTCGTCGCGGCTGAGCGCTGGGCGTAACGAGGTTGCGCGGGCAACAGCGATGTCAGCCATGGTCCAGGCTTCCCGGATAGATGCGGATGCGTTCCCTGGGGACCATGACCGGGAGCGAAGCGCCCTCAGAGATATCTACACGGCGGACCAGGTTGATGGAGAAGTCGGCCCGTAGGCGGGCCTCGCCCATCGTCTCCGAGACCAGGTCGACACGGAGGAAGGAACCCAGGAACTCCGTGGACTCGATCTGCACCTCAAACGCATTCTCCTCGCTACCCGCCACATCCTGGACGACGATGTCTTCGGGTCGGATGGCGATAGTCACCTCCATCCCCGCCGCCAGCCCGTCGACATCGCAGGCTAGATTCACGTTACCGAAGCGCACGAGGTTGGGAGCCGCCATGGTACCGGGCACGAAGTTCATGCTGCCGATGAAATCGGCAACAAAAGAGGTCGCCGGTTCACGGTAGATCTGTAGTGGCGTACCGACCTGACCTATGACGCCCTGGTCCATGACAACGATGCGATCGGCCATAGTCAGCGCTTCTTCCTGATCGTGCGTCACCATGACGGTCGTGATCCCGAGCTTGCGCTGCAGGCGCCGGACCTCGTGGCGTAGGTAGACACGCACCTTGGCGTCCAGCGCGCTCAGAGGCTCATCCAAAAGGAGCAGACCCGGCCAGCTCGCGAGCGCTCGCGCCAGCGCCACACGTTGCTGCTGGCCGCCCGAAAGCTGCGACGGGTATTTTTTGTCTTGCCCCGTCAGCCCCACCAGCTCGAGGAGCTCATTGACGCGCTCCTCAATCGCCGCCTTCTTCATGCGGCGATTCTCTAGCCCGTAGGCCAGATTCTTGCGGACGGTCAGGTTCGGAAACAGGGCATACGACTGGAACACGATGCCGAAGTCGCGTGCGCTCGGCGGAAGTGTCGAGATGTCTTCGCCCGCCTGGATGACGCGCCCGCTTGTCTGGATGTCGAGCCCGGCGATACAGCGCAAGAGCGTGGTCTTGCCGCAGCCCGAGGGACCGAGGAAGCAGATAAACTCGCCCTCGAACACCTCGAGGTTAATGTCTTTGAGCGCCGCGAATGAACCGAACAACTTCGTTAGCGACTCGATCCGCAGATACGGCGATTCCTTAGCTTTTGTGGATGGCTGGGCGTCGCTCATCGATCAAACCTTCATGCCTGCGCGCTTATCTGTCAGCGCTACAACGTGCCAAACGAAACGGCCGCCGCCGTTAACCGCAGCGGCGGCCGTTAGGCCTTACCAAAGACAGTCCCTAATCAGCTCTTCGGCTCGCTCTTCACGTCGTAGCGTTTCTGCCACTCGCCGAGAATGCGCTTACGATTCTCGGCCGCCCAGGCAAAGTCGTTCTTGATCATCTTTTCCTGTGTGTCTTCGGGAAAGTGCTTCACCGGCTTCGCCAAATCCGGGCGCGCAAGGATTGGCAGGTAGTCATTGAATACCTTCATCGCCGCCGGCGTGATCGACCAGTCCATGAACTTCATGGCCGCCTCTTTGTTCTTCGAGGCCTTCATGATTCCACTGGCCTCGACCTCCCAGCCGACGCCTTCCTCGGGCGTAATCAGAGCGAGTGGCGCCCCCTTCTGCTTCAGTTTCGCGCCGCGGAAGGCGAACGAGATCCCTATGGGGTGTTCGCCCGCTGCCGCCAGCCGACACGGCTTGGACCCGGAGTGGGTGTACACCGCCATGTTTTGATGGAGCTGGTTCATATACTTCCATGCCGCCTTCTCACCCATCATCTGCAGCCACGCCGAGACCGTTAGGAACCCGGTACCCGACGAGTTCGGATTGGGCATAACGAGGTACCCTTTATAGACCGGCTTGGTCAAGTCCTTCCACGTAGTCGGCTGCGGCAGGTTGAACTTCTTGGCCTCGATGGTGTTGTAGCAGATGACGGCAGCATAGGCGTCTACGCCGACCCAGTGTGGCGGATTGCGAGGATCGCGGAACCTGGGATCGAGTTTGTCTAGCCCCTTCGGGGCGTAGGGCGTCAACAGACCCAAACTATCGGCCACTAACAGGCTCGTCGCCGACGTGCCGTAAAAGAGATCGGCCTTGGGATTGGCCTTTTCCGCCAGTACCTTAGCGGTGATGATCCCGGTCGAATCCCGGACCCAATTGATCTTGATATCGGGGTGCTCCTTTTGGAACGCATCCTGGAGAGGTCTGAGCTCCTCCGCCTCTAGCGCGGTGTAGACGGTGAGCGTCGTATCCGCGGCGGCGGGCGGGATGCTAAATACCGTGACCAAAAAGGCTGCTACCACTACCGCCAGCGCCTTATGGATCCTGAGTGAAATACAACTTGTATTCATGGTTAATACCCCCTCCGTTAGCAATGTGGTGATACCTACAACACCCGTTTGGCGGTGTAGGCGTTTTCTATCATAACGCGTTTATTGTACCTGGACACGCGTTTGGCCCCCAGCCCCCTAACCAACCGTAACACCCTGATGCTAGGCCGATTTTCCTCGATGCTAGTGACACTATCATGACACAGCGACAGTAAAACGGTAACCCATGGTGAGAGGCTGTCGTGCCTGTGCCGACTCGGGCCTTAGTCACCCCTGTTCGCCACCACCGTCGTGTTCGTAAGTGAACTTCCCTCACGGCGCCGTACCGTTAATCGTGAAATCGAAAACTTCATGACTCTTGAGGGTTCGGCTGCCAGCCCGGGATCGGTATTCATCGTTTATGGGTTCAGAAACAATGAAAGGCACCCTGCGCTCTGATACGCCGCCGTGGGTGCGCAAACGGTGGCCCTTCAGGCCTTCCAGGTCATGGGCCGCCTTGGTACTACCAATACATGCGCTGGCCTCGCTGATAACGGCCACATCGCCTTCGCGATCGGGTGGCAACTCGAACTCGGTGGCAGCGCTTGACCTATCATAGGCGGACTCTACCCCCGGCAACTGTTCCACAAAACGCAGTACACCGTCGGTGGTTGCGCCTTCGTTGCAATAGACCCTAACGAAACCGCCTAACGCACCGTGATGTGCGACGAACGGATCGGTGATCGGACAGATCACGGTGGTCGAGTCTCTACCGAACTCCCGGTCTAGCAAGTCCTGGAGCCAAATGACGTTCGGTGAACCGTCGTCCTTGGCCTTGTCGTTCATGCCGTGGTCGGCAATGAGACCGACGGTTGCGCCGAGTTCAACCAGGCGACCAAATGCATCGTCCAGATTTTTGTAAAAATCGTTCGCCGCTGCCTCACCGGGCGCATATTTATGTTGAATAAAATCGGTGAGTGACAAATAGACGATGTCCGGTCGGCGCTGTTCGAGTAGCTGTATACCGGCCTCGAGCACAAACAAAGACAACTCGCCCGAGTACATATCCGGTTGCGGCATACCTGTTAGGTCAAGTGCGTTCGCTATGCCGTTTTCTTCCAGCGTACAGCGGTCCGCATACTGGGCCGAGAAGCTGATATTGCCAGCGCTGATGTCGACACCTTTCTGCAACTGTAGACGCAATTTATCTTTCGACGTAATCGAAACGACTCTCGCGCCCCGTTTGGCGAATTCTGCTAGCACCGTACTGGAGCGCAACAGCTCGGGGCCCGTCATCACCACCGCCTGCCGGGTTTCGGGCTCCAGGTAAAAATTACCGGAAATACCGTGCACCGCGGGTTCCGCGCCAGTCACAATGGACATGTTGTTGGGGCAGGTAAAACTCGGCACCGTGCCGTCCGCAACGGCGTAGAATCCCGTTTTCATAAACTTCTCTATGTTGGGGATGATGCCATCCTTGATGCCTCTTGCTATGTACGCCGGATCACCGCCGTCAATGCAGACAACGACGATGGGCTTCGAAGGCCACTGGTAGGTAGTCCCATTAAGCACTACTTCCTGATTCTTCGATGAGCCCGACACGTTATGCTCGTTTTTCGGATGACTCTGACATGGGGCCGTCTGGCGGCAAGACAGTTGAGAGACTGAGTAAGGCGTCCAGGCTCGTGATCACCGGGACAGTGGTGTCGATCTGCGGCCAGTTGCGGGCCACCGCGCGGTGCTTGAGCCACACCGGCTGGATACCGACGCCGCGGGCACCGCTGACGTCGATACGATAGTCGTCACCGACATAGATGGCGGCGCGTGGCACAATGCCGAGCCTTTCTAGACAGAGTCGAAACGGTTGTGAGGCGGGCTTGGGTTCGATACCGTTTTCACCCGAGACGATGATGACCTCGAAGAATTGTGCGAGCCCTGGGAACTCTCGCAACCGATGTCCTTCACTCTCAACCTCGCCTTGGGTGTTGGAGACGAGCGCCAGGCGATAGTCGTGCTGGAGCTCCTCTAGTACACGAATTGTTTCTGGAAACGGGGTCGTTAGGCGGTTGACCGTCTGCCAGTACTCGCACTCCCAGGTAACGAGGCGCCCCATGTCGGGTTCTTCACCAAAGTCACCGTATACTGTCCGCCAAATCTGGACGCGTGAGAAGCACGATTGATCTTGTAACGCTTTGCGCGTTCGACGATAGCGGTCGATGAACTCATCCCAGGCACAGCCGTCGAGCTCGGCCAAGATCTTACGCTGGGCGTCGCGCTCAGCGGTGCGAAAACCGTCGGAAGAATCTACCAGCGTTTGCCCGAAATCGAACAGGATGGCCTCGATCATTTAGCCACCCAATCTTGGCCTAGTCCTTTCCGTACCGGTTCAGATAATCGCCGAACAGTTCCTCGTCCGCTGGGATGTGCTCGGGAATCGGCACCGACAACCACGTGTAGTTCAAGAAATGTCGCCAGTCGATGTTATCGCTGGTCATGTTGCCGGCCCAGCTGCCGCACCCCAAGGTATCGGTGGTCGGTTGGCCATTAAACCAACTACCGCTGTTAGCGGCCGCATGCGGCATGTTGCAATTCACACGACCCACTTTCGCCTTCAGCGCGAGCTCGACCCGACGCTCGTCTTTCTCACTATGCAGTGAGGTCGAATGACCGATACCCGAGAACGCCAAAATCCTATCGAGGCGGTCGCACATCTTTGAAAAGTCATCCCACTTCCATACCGTGAGGGTAGGCGAGATCTTCTCACCGGAAAACCGATCTTCGGGACCGATCTTCTCGCCGATGACCATTAGGAAGCGAGTGCCTGCGGGCACATCCAGGCCCGCTTTCTTCGCGATCCAGGTCGCGGGCTTGGCCACCAGGTCGCGGTTCAAATGCCGGCCATCGGGCCAGTAGTACGCCCGTAGCTTTTCACGTTCCGCGGTCGAGCATAGGTATCCGCCCTCATTCTTAAGCGCTTCGAGCATGTCGTCATAGACGCTGGACTCGATGGCGACGGCGTTTTCCGATGAGCACGAGGCGGAATTGTTGGCGCACTTGGACTTAACGATCTTCTCGGCCGTGGCCTTGAGGTCGGCGGTGCTATCGATAATGGAAACGACATTGCCGGCGCCGACCGTGTGGCAGGGGGTGCCGGCTTCATAGACCACCCTAATCAACGCGGCACCACCGGTGGCCACCGCGAAGTCGCAGCGCTCCATCAGCGCTTTGGTCTTTTCATGGCTGGGCTGCTTGATACATAACGCCAAGTCTTCCGGCGCGCCCACCTTTCGCAGTGCCTTGCGGATATGTTCTACCGTAAGCGCCGAGCTACCAGGCGTACGCGGGTGTGGTGAGACGATCATGGCGTTGCGTGTCTTTAATAGCGCAAGCCCGATGCAGCAAACCGTGGATTCTGGGTTAGTGCACGGTACCACATTGGCGATGACGCCATGGGGCTTGGCGTATTTGCGAATGCCCGTCTGCTTGTTCTCTTCCACCAAATCACAAGTTCTGGCGCCGAGCTGGTCGCGCATGGTACCGCGCGTCTTATTTTGCACCTTGTGAAACTTATCCTCGAATACGCCAATCCCTGATTCTTCTACCGCTAAGCGCGCGAGCTTTTCCGCCGTCTCGGGTTTGGAAAGCTCCCAGCCGACAGCCTGGCACACCATGTCCACTTTTTCCTGCGGCCAGTTTTGATACTGCTCGAATGCCTTACGCGCTCGCTGGTAAAGCTCTTCTATATTATCGACTTGCGTCTTCGGCGTGGTCACTGTCTGTTGCATCGCTGTTCCTCTTTACTCGTTCCTGCGAACTGCTGGTTACAACACCGAGTCCGCTAGATCTTCTTGCCTAGTGTTTTAATACCCGTCTTCTTGCTCGGGTCGTGGATCTCCTCAACGACAGCGAAACCGCTACCGTGGAGCTGCTTGCGTTTCTCGAAGGCGGCCTTCCACTCATCGGGGGTGTGAGTCTTGGCCGGCTTGGCTACTTTATCGCGGTCCGCCAGTGGTGGCACCGGGCGATCATCCGGTCCATCGTACAACTCCTTGGGCGTTAATGTCTCGCCCAGCCGTGTGTGGCCCTCGCGCTCCACCTCCTCGATATAGTGGGCACCGGCACCGAACGATCGGGTAACCGCGATGATGGCCCAGGTGGCCTCCGGCGTAAAACCGAGGTCCATGATGGCGGCGCCGGTCGCGCCTAATAAGTCGAGATCGATTGGGATGGAACTTGCACGCTGTGCGGCCTTGACGATTTCCTTGGTGAAAGCGATGTATTTGCCAGCCACCCCGAGCTTCTCAGCCCGTGCAAAAATGCGCTTAGCGGCAGGATCCTTAAGCATCAAGTCCGACACGCCCAGGGCCGGGTCGCCGAGCTTGCGCGCGACCAACGCTGTCGCTGCCGCTTCCATGCCCTTGCCTTCCGATTCAGCTTTCTCCAGTGTTTCTAGCAACATGTTACCGAACGCCGAGTACGCACCGTAGGCATGCCCGAATGCCAATATCGACGCACCACAGGCCTGAGTCAGGAACGTCTTGGAACGTGCAGTCATGCGCGACATCGCGGCGGGCATCGAAAGACCGTCTTCCAACGACAGGATCAGTATGTAATTCAGCATCTGATCCTCTGCCACGGTGGGAATCCGCGCCTGGAAGTTGACAAACATGACATCGGTGACGCCATACCCCTGCTCCATCAACTCAGTTGTGTCATAGCCACGTGTGACTATGCGATGCGCGTTTTTGTACGCCACCTCCGAAACCCATTGAAACGGCGCACGCGAACCGTCCAAGGGTACGGTGCCGTATGCACGCTTGTCGTATTCATAAGGCAATCCCGCATTGTCGAGATTGCCGATGACTCGTTTCTTGTCCATCAGATCACCCACTTCTTGTATTCACCGGATTTCTTCTGCGCCTCGGCGTATTGTTGACGCTCTTCTTGCGTCGGCACTTCACGGTCCTCTGGACCCACGTACTTGATCATTGATAGATCGAGCATTTGCACCATAGGTTCGCTCTTAGAGGCAGCCCAAGCACGGCCTTTCTTCATGGAAAATATTGCATGGACAGCACAGCTGTACGCGCGCGACACGCTGCCGATGCACCAAGCCGCATTGGGGGCAAACCCGAGGTCCGACAACGCCGCATTACCGGCGCCGACGACATTTACCCCGACATAAGACTTGCCTTCGCGCTTACGGCGTGCATGAAAGTGTTTCTCGACTGCCCGTTGAAACTCATGGTACGCGCCATTGGTCCCGAGTTCTTCTTGTTTTAGATGAATCGGTTCCGCCCTTGGATCACCGTCGCGGTGTTGCGGTTGCCCCATACCCATCACCGGCATACCGGCATCCATATACTCATCAACAAGGATCTTGGCCATTTCATCCAGCGTCTTACCTTCCCTGTGTGCACGCTCGATATATTTGTTCATCATGTAGCCGTGGGCCGCACCCGGTCCGTGGACACCGCCAAACGTCATCACGCCAGCGGCGATGGCGGTGGGTAAGTTGGGTCGACCTGCGGTCACCGCGATGGCCGAGGCGGCCGAGGGCGACATGGAATGCTCGAGAAAACTGCCCATCTCGTATGCCAACATCTTCTCTTCTGCCTCGGTGGGTATGCGGCCCTGAAACAGCACGAACATGGCATCGCAAAAGGAATATCCGGCCTCGGCCAGTTCGCTTAGATCGTAACCCCGCAGGACGGTCTTTTCCTCCGTCTTGTAGGCGATGGAGGTCTTCTTGCTAAGCATGGGTTGTCTACTCATTCATGGCTCTCCTAGACCAAGGCAAACAGGCGAAATAGGGCCGGTAATATGCCTCCAAGGTGTATATACGTCAAATCTATATATTCTATAATTAACATAGATTTTATCAATATAATATCTTGCCCCCTAGGACTCGCAACAAGCCGCGGTTGCGCCCGTCAATCGAATTTGTCCAATAGCCAAAACCGAATAACGCGGCCGGTGTTACATGATGGCGCTTGCAGGGCGATGGCAAAGGGATTAAATTGTCGTAACGGTACGGCTGCTGCCGTGCTGTTATTTCAAATAAATATATACACCATCGGAGGAGAACGCCTATGTGTAGCGTAATCACTTCCCCACTAAAACTTCTTTTCGTCGCTGTCTTGACGCTATTTGCGATGAGCTCGGTGGCAAACGCTGCTTGCATGAATCGGGGCGATCTGGATAGCCGCTATTGTGACGAGGATCGTGACCTCGTGGCTGATACACCCACAGATTCGGGTCAATGGCTCGATCCCGATACGCTGATTTTCTCCTATACGCCGGTTGAAGATCCGTCGGTATATGAAAACGTCTTCACCGAGTTTATGACTTACCTGTCTAGACAAACCGGCAAGCGTGTCAGATGGTATGGCGCCGAGTCTTATGCGGCACAGGTCGAGGCCATGCGCTCGGGTCGACTACACATCGCCGGCATCTCGACCGGTCCCACCGCGTTCGGCGTCAACCTCGCTGGCTATGTGCCGTTCGCCATCATGGACGGGCCGAAGGGATATGGCTATAAGCTGCAGCTTATTACTCACCGTGACACCGATATTCAGAAGGTCTCGGATCTGAAGGGCCGCAAAATTGCCCATGTCACGCCTTCATCAAATTCTGGTAATCAGGCACCCCGTGCCCTGTTCAAAGACTTGGGTGTGACCCCGGATGAGGACTATGAAGTCAGCTATTCGGGCAAGCATGATAACTCGATCATGGGCGTGGCGAACAAGGATTATGATGCTGCACCCATCGCATCTACTGTGCTCGACCGAATGGTGGAGAAGGGTATCGTTAAACGCGCAGACCTCCGCATTATTTGGGAGTCGGACCCGTTCCCTACCACCTCCTATGGCATGGCCCACAACCTGCATCCTAGCCTACAAAAAAAGATACGGCACGCTTTTCTCAGTTTCGACTGGTCGGGCACCGGCCTAGAGAAAGAATTCGGGGGTAGTAACGCGTGGGACAAGTTCGCCCCCATCACCTATAAAGAACATTGGAGTGTGATCCGAACCATCCAAAAACACAATGGCATAGTCTATAACGACGAGAGTCTCAAGGCACTGAAGGTCAAGAAGAAGAAAAAGAAGAAAAAGACTAGCGGTTAGTGCGGTTAGTAGTATTGATACCTAGACCCCCGCCGCATCGCCTGCGGCGAGGGTCTACGGTACTATCCCCTCCATGCTTTCTATCGCCGATCTTATAAAGGTCTATCCCACCGGCACGCGGGCGCTCAACGGGGTTACCCTGAAAATCGACCAACCGCAGGTGGTGGCGATTATCGGTTCTTCCGGTGCCGGTAAGAGCACCCTGATACGCTGCGTTAATCGCTTAATCGAACCCACGTCAGGTCGCGTGGTATTGAACGAGTTGGATGTCACCACCCTTTCGCGCGCCGACTTGAGAAAGGCGCGCCGGCGCATGGGTATGATCTTTCAAGAGTACAACCTGGTCGAACGATTGACGGTGATGGAGAATGCGCTCTCTGGTCGGCTCGGTTATGTGAATTTCTGGCAGGCGTATCGTCGACGCTATCCGCCGGCTGATATCAGCACCGCGTTCGAGCTTCTCGATCGGGTGGGGCTTAAGGGTTACCAAGATACCCGCGCCGATGCGCTTTCCGGTGGTCAGCGCCAACGCGTGGGTATCGCACGGGCGTTGATGCAACACCCAGATCTGTTACTGGTCGATGAGCCCACGGCCAGTCTCGACCCGAAGACGTCGCGGCAAATCATGCGGCTCTTGTGTGAGCTCGCACACGAACGTGGTACCCCAGCGTTAGTAAACATTCACGACGTGGGGCTTGCCCAAAGTTACGCCGATCGCATCGTTGGCCTCGCCGGCGGCCAGGTCGCTTTCGACGGGACGCCTAGCCAACTAACGCACCAGGTGCTGACCGACATCTATGGTGAAGAGGACTGGAGTAAGACCATTCGCAAGGTCGATAAAGATGATAAGAAACCCAAGGATCGCGACGCGCTAGATCGCGAATCCGCTGCCGGATGAGCACTCCAACCACTTGGCGTCCGCCTAAGCTGATTGCCAACCCGTTCCTTCGGTATGGACTCATCAGCTTCGCCGTTCTCTATCTGATCTGCTCGCTCGTACCTAATCTCGTTCCCTATGTCTCGCTTGATATCGATTGGGCCAGGGCCGGTCGGGGCCTGCCACGGGCGGCCGATATGCTCAAACGCATGGTGCCGCCGGACTTTAGTCGTTGGGAATTGCTGCAGAAAGGCGTATTCGAAAGCGTACGCATGGCACTGGCCGCCAGCCTCTTAGGGATGATACTGGCTATTCCACTTGGCCTTTGTGCGGCGCGTAATCTTGTGCCCATGCCCGTCTATCTGGTTGGGCGCGCCATGCTCGCCATTACACGTACTTTCCACGAAGTTATTATCGCGATTTTCTTCGTAAAGATTTTTGGCTTCGGTCCATTGGCGGGCGTGCTCACACTTGTCGTCGCTAGTATGAGTTTCATCGGCAAGATGCTAGCGGAGGACATCGAAAACATGCCGCCCGGGCAGTTAGAGGCCATCCGGGCTACCGGCGCGAGTTTTCCGAAAATGTTGCTCTATGCAGTGCAGCCGCAGATGTTGCCGCGTTATCTCGGCGTATCGATTTACCGACTCGATGCCAACATCCGTCATTCGACCGTGGTTGGTATCGTCGGCGCCGGTGGTATTGGTCAAGTGCTAGCAGCGAGCTTTTCCCGTTATGACTACGATTTCAGTCTGGCAATCTTACTCACCATCATCACGCTAGTTTTTCTCGGTGAGTTTTTTAGCAATTGGGTACGTGGCCGCTTGCGATGACCGTCGACGAGCACGCGCAAAAATACCCTGAGGTGTGGAAGCGTTTTACGCCGCGCCAGACATTGATTCGATACGCCTGGTATCTGGGCGTGGTGTTTGTTGCGATTTGGTCACTCGATACACTGGAGATTCCCTGGTTCTATTTTCTCGACGCCCACGAGGAAGCCGGCGATCTCTTCGCGCGCATGATTCCACCTTACTGGGCATTCTTCGGCGACATTGCCGGCCCGTTAATCGAGACCATACACATCGCCACCTTGGGCACGGCGATAACCGTACTACTGGCGTTGCCGATAGCTATCATTGCTGCCAGAAATACCACACCGAACGCGTTCACCTGGTTCATTGGTCGCTTCATCTTAGTGGCTTCGCGCTCGGTCAATACGGTGGTGTGGGGGTTAGTATTTGTGGCCATCTTCGGCCCTGGGCCGATGGCCGGTATCTGGTCTATCGCTGCGCGATCCATCGGTTTTGTCGGCAAGCTCGTGGCCGAGGCTATTGAAGAGATTGATCAAGGTATGGTCGAAGCGATCGAGGCCACCGGTGCCTCACGCCTTCAAGTATTGCTGATCGGAGTAATCCCGCAGGTATTACCGGTGATCTTTGGCACCATCGTCTATCGTTGGGATATCAACATCCGTGAGTCTACGGTCCTCGGTTTTGTCGGCGCCGGCGGCATCGGCATCGTACTTTATTCTTCGATAAACCAGTTCGCCTGGCACGAAGTCTCGGTAATGCTCATCGCTATTTTTGGTATTGTGCTCGTCAGCGAGTTCGTGTCGGCAACGGTAAGAAACCACATTACGTGACGGAAGCAGGATTGTCGGTCACTTGCCAATGCTGTTAAGTAGTGTATCCACGACTTCCGCAAACCCTTCGCCGCAGCGGGCTTGCGTAACATAGGCAGGTTCCGACTCCAATCGATCTATGAACTCTTGAATATTCGCAACGCCGATGGCATTAGGGAAGTAATCAAACATCGGAGCATCGTTGGGCGAATCACCGACAAATACGTAGCTAGCCTTGTCTGTGTCGAGATCAATTCCAAAACACTCGTGCGCCATAATGCGCGTCATCTTTAACTTATCGTAATCGCCGAACCATCCATTGACATGAATGGAACTCACCTTGGCAACGGCGCCCGCTTGCTCGAACAATGAGACGATACGCGCCACGGTTGACGATGGAAGCAGTGGTACGTCTTCACAATAGTCGATGGCAAGATCCGATTCTCGATACGCTTGATCGGCGCTAACGGCAGCGCCCGGCACCTGCGAAAGGATGGCATCGCACAGATCGTCTAGCCGTTGGCGGTTTTTTGCTCGTTCTTCTTCATCAAGTAGAAATCGCCGGTGCATCTTGTGTTGAGTATGATCGTAGCGAAAGTAGAACGCGCCGTTTTCGCCGACCACGGCATCGACCGGCCACATACGCGCAATATGATCGCACCAGCCGGCTGGTCGGCCAGTGATAGGGACCGCCAAGACGCCGGCATCCTGCAATCGCTCCAGGGCCGAGTAGGCCTGCGCCGTCAGCCGTCCGTCCGTGGTCAGGGTGTTGTCGACGTCAACAAATACCCCACGAATGGCGTGACGCACTGCCGGTGAAAGCACTGCCAGTGGCTTCATCTCCGGTAGCTCTGTGAGGGGAGGTTAAACATCGGCTTCAATGGTATAACAACACTACCCTGCTTTCACTGGGCCTATCATAAGAAATCGGTCTCGATATGGCAGAAAAACGTGACGAAATTTTCGATCTATTTATCATCGGCGGCGGTATTAATGGTGTAGGTATCGCCCGTGATGCGGCTGGGCGTGGTCTCTCCGTGGCGCTGTGCGATCAAGCTGATCTGGGCGGGGCCACGTCTTGGACCAGCAGCAAATTGATCCATGGCGGCCTGCGTTATCTCGAACTGTATGAGTTCCGTCTTGTGCGTGAATCGCTGGCGGAGCGCGAGGTGTTACTGCGTATAGCACCACACCTGGTACGTCCGTTGCGATTTGTTCTGCCGCATGTGCGGGAGTTGCGACCGGCCTGGATGATCCGGACCGGTTTGTTCCTATATGATCACTTGAGTCGGCGCGTCACTTTGCCCGGCTCGGAAGGGCTGGACTTGAGGCATAGCCCACTTGGGGCTGGGCTGAAACCGAGCTTGCGCAAGGGCTTCGCGTATTCTGACTGCCTAGTGGATGACGCACGGCTAGTGATTGCGACCGCGCGCGATGCGGCCCGCCGCGGTGCTCAGGTCATGGTGCGGACGGCGTTTATTGGCGCCGAGCCGGCTGACGGCATATGGCAGGTCAGTCTCGAGGACCGTGATACCCACGCACGCACGACCCTCTCGACCCGAGTCCTGGTCAACGTTGCCGGACCGTGGGTCACGCAGACGCAAGCCTCGATAAAGGGCGCACGACCCGGGAGAAAAATTCGACTGGTTAAGGGTAGTCACATCGTCGTGCCACAGGTACACGATGGCAGCCATGCGTATATCCTACAAAACGACGACGGACGCGTCGTGTTATTATGCCGTTCGAGGGTCGATACTCGCTGATTGGTACCACCGAGGTAGAGGTTGAGGAACCCGGCGACGCCACCATCTCCGCGGATGAAACGCACTACCTTTGCCGCGCCGTCGACCGCTACCTGGCCCGGCCGGTCAGGGCCGAAGACGTGGTTTGGAACTATGCCGGACTAAGACCGCTTTTCGGTGATGGCGAGGGCAGCCTATCTGCGATCACCCGCGACTATGAGCTCGATCTCGATACCGTGAATGGTACGACACCGGCGCTCACCGTATACGGTGGAAAGATAACAACCTACCGCCGTTTGGCCGAGCACGTTCTCGATAAGCTCAAACCCTTCCTGCCGCACATGCGCGAGGTTTGGACGGACTCCACCCCAGTGCCCGGCGGTGATATCCCTAACGGTGACATCAGCGCTCTCGTGACTGAGCTCACACGAGAATATTCGGCATTACCATCAACATTGCACAACAATCTTGCGCATCGTCACGGCACGCTAGCCCGAGAACTTCTCGGCGAAGCCGCCAAGCTAGAGGACCTCGGAGAACATTTCGGCGCGGGCCTGTATGCACGCGAAGTCGATTACCTAATCGAGCACGAGTGGGCACAAACCGCCGACGACATACTGTGGCGACGAACCAAGGCCGGCGTAGATATGAATAATGACGAACGCGCACGCGTTCAGGCCTATCTGGCTTCGCAACCCGCCGTTGTCCGGACGAATCGCAACTAGTCTACTTAATTAGTCGAATAGATCGGCGATGCGATAGTAAGGGTCAAGAAAAGACAGGAACCAGGGACGCCCACTGTACAAGGGAATGGCCGCGAAATTCGTGTCATCAAACGCCGTGTTGCCTTCGGGTGACCCAAGTATTTTTTGCGCCACCTTGTAACCAAGATAGGGCGCCATCGCCACACCCGAACCGCAGTAACCCATCGCAAAATGGATGCCGTCGGTGACACCAATATGCGCCAACTGGTCCCTAGAAAAGGCAACAAAACCAGTCCACGAATGAGTGATTTTTGCGTCGGCGAGCCGTGGGAATAACTTGGCCATTATGTCATGCAGACGCTTGGCGCTCTTGCGGGTATCCATGGGTAACAATGACGCGCGCGCGCCAAACAACATGCGACTACCATCGGGAGAGATTCGGTAATAGCAATGCAAACGACGGGTCTCAACGATCGTGCGGCCGTTCGGTATCAATTCGTTGATGGTCTCGGCAGACAGTGGCTCGGTAGCAATAATAAAACTCGGTACCGGTACTACTCGACGCCGTAGCTGCGGCGTAACGGCACCGGTATAACCGTTAGTAGCGGCAATTACATTTCCTGCCGTCAACGGTGTGCGATCGGTAATTACTGAAAAACTGCCCTTAATGCGCTCGATCGCAGTTACCGGTGTGCGCCCGATCACCGTGGCGCCAGCGGCCACGACACGATCGAGAAGACCTTTATGGAATAGCGCCGGATGCAGCGCGCCGTGTTGATGATAGACACAACCCCCGTGATAGATATCCGTCGCAACCTCGCGGTGTTGCTCGGCTTTAGGCACCATGTCGACTTCGACCCCAAACTCCTTGCGCAGGAAATCGACTTCACGCCCCAGGTTGTCATAGTGTTTGGCATGAAACTCGGCGCGGAATCTTCCCGTCTGTGAAAAGTGACAATCAATGTTCTCCCGTCGAATAAGATCGGCGGTATACGCAAGTGAGGCCAAGCCCTCTTTAAGAATCCCCACCGCCGTGGCGCGGCCATAACGGGCAGACATGGTCGCGAAGCTCACCCTGTGGCCGCTACCCAGCATGCCACCATTACGACTACTGGCACCCTGACCAGGATCACCGGCATCGAATACCACCACACCACGGCCCGCGCGCGCCAAAGTCAGGGCAGCCGAAAGCCCGGTGTAGCCGGCACCGACGATGGCGACGTCGGCCGCACTGGGTACATCACTAGCGGTGGCAGCCGCCGGCGGTGCGGCTTCCCACCACCAAGGGTCAAACGACGGTTGTGGCGACAAAATCGATGCCTTCATGCCTGGTAACCATTGCGCTTTTGAGCGTTGCTGGCGCTGATTGCTATTGCACCACAATTTAGACTCTCTCGGAAAAGCGATTTAGGCTAGAATCTCCGGCTCAACATTGCCAGGAAAACCCATGAGCGCAACCCAAAAAACCATCTCTCCCGTCGATGGCAGTGTTTACGTGGAGCGTCCCTATGCATCAGCCAAAGAGATAGCGACTACGCTTGCCAGCGCGGGGGCGGCGCAAACGGCTTGGAGAAATGTGCCCATCGCCGAGCGTGCCCAGTACTGTACGCGATTCACCGACGCCTTTGTCGCCAAGACCGACGATATCGCCCCCGAGCTGACTTGGCAAATGGGTCGCCCCGTCAGCGCGGTGCCTGGCGAGGTGCGTGGTTTCGAGGAACGTGCGCGCTACATGATCGATATCGCGCCAACGGCGCTTGCCGACGTGCAGACCGAACCAAAGGCGGGCTTTACGCGATTTATTCGGCGCGAACCGCTTGGCATCGTATTAACGGTTGCTGCTTGGAACTATCCCTATCTGATCGCTGTTAACAGTGTGGTGCCGGCGATCATGGCCGGCAACGCGGTCATATTGAAGCATTCTTCACAAACACCGCTTTGTGGTGAACGCTTCGCGCAATGCTTTAACGAAGCAGGCCTCCCTGAAGGCGTGTTTCAAGTATTGCACCTGGATCACGCCAGCACTGAACAGGCCATTAAAGATCCGCGTATAGATTTCGTTGCCTTTACGGGATCGGTCGGGGGTGGCCATAGCATTCAGCAAGCGGCATCGTCACGTTTTGTTGGCACCGGTCTTGAGCTTGGCGGCAAAGACCCAGCCTATGTACGGTCCGACGTAAACCTTACACACGCGATCGAGAACACGGTCGACGGCGCATTCTTTAACTCTGGCCAGTCGTGTTGTGCCATCGAGAGAATCTACGTCCATGAAAAGCTCTATGATTCCTTCGTCGAGGGTTTTGTCGATCTGACGAAGCAGTACCGTTTAGGCAATCCACTGGAACCGGAGACTAATCTTGGGCCCTTGGTGCGTACGTCGGCGGCTGACTTTGTCCGTAAGCAGAGCGACGAGGCAGTTGCCGCCGGCGCGCGGGCGCTGGTCGATAGTAGTCTTTTCCGAGCCAATAAGCCGGGCACACCCTATCTCGCACCACAGGTCTTGGTCGACGTCGACCATAACATGCGAGTCATGACCGAAGAGAGTTTTGGGCCGGTCGTCGGCATCATGAAGGTGCGCTCCGATGAGGAGGCGATAGACCTTATGAACGACAGTGACTATGGCCTTACCGCATCGATCTGGACCGAGGATGAACAAGCGGCCATCGAGATCGGTGATCGTGTTAACACCGGCACATGGTTCATGAATCGCGCGGACTACCTCGACCCGGCGTTGGCGTGGGTGGGCGTCAAGGATTCCGGCCGCGGTTGCACACTATCGACCGTCGGTTACGAACATCTCACCCGACCTAAATCCTTTCATCTACGAACGGCGACTTAGAATGAACGATAAACCTGAACTCAAGGGTAATTGGAATTTTCCCACCGCGGTGCGATTCGGTGTCGGTCGCATCGCTGAACTCGGCGACGCCTGCCGCGAGCTCGGCACGACAAGACCACTTATCGTCACCGACCCGGGGCTGGCAGGCTTGCCGATGGTGCAAGAGGCGATCGCCAGTAATCAAGCGCAGGGGATTAGCACCGGCCTGTTCAGCGACGTGAAATCCAACCCTATAGGCCGCAACGTAGACGATGGTCTGAAACACTATCGCGATGGTGGTCATGATGGGGTGATTGCATTCGGCGGTGGCAGTGCGCTCGATACCGCCAAGGCCATTGCGTTTATGGCCGGTCAACAGAAACCGATGTGGGATTTTGAAGATGCCGGCGATAACTGGAAGGCAGCGCAGACCGATGACATCGCGCCAATTATTGCTATACCAACTACTGCCGGCACTGGTTCGGAGGTTGGTCGTGCGTCGGTGATCGTCAACGAAGCGACGGCGACAAAAATGGTGATCTTCCATCCGAAGATGTTGCCTGCAATCGTCATCGAAGATCCGGCCTTGACCGTGGGGCTACCACCGGCAATTACCGCCGCTACCGGTATGGATGCCTTGGCCCATTGCCTCGAGGCCTATTGTGCACCGCCGTTTCACCCCATGGCTGACGGCATCGCAGTGGAGGGTATGCGTTTGGTCAAACAGTGGTTACCTACTGCGGTTCGCCAAGGTAATAACCTCGAGGCCCGCGCCAACATGATGGTGGCGGCCAGCATGGGCGCCACCGCGTTTCAGAAGGGACTGGGTGCAATCCACTCGCTTTCTCATCCCGTCGGTGCTCACTACGATACTCATCACGGGCTCACCAACGCGGTGGTCATGCCCTACGTGCTTGCCTTCAATCGCGCCGCCATAGAGGAGAAACTGATACGGTTGGCCGCGTGGTTAGATCTGCCTAAGCCGTCGTTTCAAGCGGTGATGGATTGGGTGTTGCAGCTACGCGAAGAAATCGAGATCCCGCATACGCTTAAAGAACTCGGGGTCGGTGATGATAGGCTCGACGAACTATCGGAGATGGCGGCGGTTGATCCGACCGCCGGTGGAAACCCAATACCCGCCGGACCGGCCGAAATGAAGGCGATGTTTATTAGTGCTATTGAAGGCCGACTGTAGAACGCCCAATCGCCTATTTGTGGGCAACGCTTATTGTGCAATCGACGCGCTTGTTAGAATGCGCGCGGGCCCTTTAAAACACCACCACAATGGTAGAGGAATGCAAACATGAGTGATGAAATTCTCGGTGGTCGCAGAAAAGCATTGGAGGAATCATTCTTCGCCAAGGAAAGCGAAAAACTCCGAAAGACCCTACAAGAAAAAGAGCAAGCGAAGGACAAGAAGCAGGCCCTTGCGGCCGCATCTGGCATTACCGATGATGCGGTGCTCGAACACCTTATCGCACTCGACATCCATAGCGATACATTGGCAGCGCTATCTCTGGTTCCCCTAGTAGAAGTCGCGTGGGCGGATAGCACTATGGACGATAACGAACGCAGCGCCATTCTGTCTGCCGCCAAGGACGCAGGCCTAAGCGGTGAAAGCGCGGCACTGCTGGACGGATGGCTAGCTAAACGACCGAGCTACAAAGTGCTGTCAGCCTGGAAAGACTATGTCGCGGCGCTTGCCAGTACGATGGATACGGCGACCAAGGATAAACTCGAAAAAGACCTGCTCGGTCGCGCCCGCACGGTGGCCGAAGCAGCCGGCGGGTTTCTCGGTATCGGCAAAATCTCGAGCGAAGAGGAGCAGAAGTTAGAGGAGTTAGCACGTGCGTTTTCTTCGGTTTAATGTTCTTTGCTCGCCTCGACGAAACTGAATGCGGATTACACAGCCTCCGCGCCTTTCGCTGGCGCGACTGCCTACGCCACTGGTACCGCTCGACAGGCTATCGAGAGAAATCGGTGGGCCGCGAATATGGATGAAGCGTGACGACCTGACCGGTTCAGCCCTCAGCGGCAACAAGGTACGCAAACTCGAATTCACGTTTGCGCAAGCGTTGACGGAAGGCTGCGACACCCTCATAACTTGCGGTGGACTGCAGTCTAATCACTGTCGCGCCACCGCGATCATCGGCGCACGCCTAGGTCTTAAGGTACATTTGTTTTTGCGCGGTGTGCCGGCGGGACTGCCCGACGGTAATTTGTTCCTCGATCACATCGTCGGCGCCGAATTCTCGTTTTATCCGCGCGAGGAGTATTACGCGCGCCACAGCGAAATCTTTTCAGAATTGGCAGAACACTATGTAAAACTGGGCCGCAAGGTGTTTATCGTACCGGCCGGCGCGAGTGACGAAATCGGTTTGTGGGGTTATGTGGTGGCCTGCAAGGAACTAAAGACCGAAAGCGAAGACCTGGGGTTTTCGCCCGACTTTATTGTGTGTGCCAACGGTTCGGGTGGCACGCTTGCCGGCCTTGTCGCCGGAAATATTTATCACAACATTGGTACAACGGTTTGGGGGATCAATGTAGCGGATGATAACGCCCAATATTTCGAGGCCAAAATCCGTAACGATTTGCGTGCGTGGAGGGAACGCTACGGACAGGACCTAGATGTCCAAACGCCAGCCATCAATGTCATCGATGGCTATCTCGGTCCTTGCTACGGCAAAGCCGAGCCAGTAGTTTTCGACACCATCAGCCGGGTGGCAAAGACCGAAGGCATCATTCTAGATCCCGTCTACACCGGTAAGGCGTTCCACGCCATGCTCAAAGAAATCGAAAACGGCCGTTTAAGTAGCGCGAACAATATTGTTTTTGTTCACACCGGTGGCATATTCGGATTGTTTGCCCAACGTCATGAATTTCGCTTTCGTAACGACTGACGACACGCCAGCCCGATGAAGATTGTACAATTCACATCCTTCGGACCGCCGCACGAAGTCACTGACTGTGTCGAAGTCGACGATGTCGGTGTGCCGCTGGATGATGAAGTGGTAGTCGAGGTCGAGGCGTTTCCAATAAACCCGGTGGACCTGCTTACCATCGCCGGTGACTATGCCATCAAGCCAGTGCTCCCGGCCATCCCCGGCTCCGAGGGAGTCGGTTGCATAACACGCGTTGGTATCGACGTGAGCAATGTCGCCCCGGGTGATCGTGTGATCCTGATGGGCCGCGATAACTGGGTGCAACAGCGCAAAGTAAAACATCACCAGGTGCTCAAAGTGCCGCATGGGGTGGATGTACTGCAACTTGCCATGCTAAAGATCAACCCGGCCACGGCGTGGTTAATGCTACACGACTACGAAACCCTTAACCCAGGCGACTGGTTGATCCAGGATGCCGCGAATTCCGGTGTCGGTCATAACATCATTCGACTTGCAAAGGCCAGCGCCATTCGCACCGTGAACGTGGTACGGCGCGCCGCCTTGATCGAACCACTAACGGCGATTGGTGCCGATGTGGTATTGGTCGATGGCGATGACCTCCCGGCGCGTGTGAAATCAGCGGCTGACAACGCAGCGATTCGGCTCGCCATCGACGCGGTTGCCGGTGATATCTGCATGCGGCTTGCCGATTGTCTGACCGATGGCGCCACCATCGTGAATTACGGCCTGCTATCCGGCAAACCCTGCATGTTGCGAAGCGACCAAACGATCTTCCGCGGTATCACGCTGACCGGGTTCTGGCTGGCGAAGGTACTACCCAAAATGTCATTCGATGACATCACTGCACTCTACGGGCAACTCGCGGGGCGCATTGCCGACGGCTCGTTACATGTCGATATCGAGAAGACTTACCCCATCGAAGACATCAGGACCGCGATTGCCCATGCCGGACGTAGTGGCCGTAGTGGCAAGATTCTAGTTACACCCAACGGCGTACTGCCTGCCCAAGGCCACGCCTAAGTACCAGAGCGTCGATAAGCCATGACAGATACGCAACCATGGGCCGACGAGATCTTCGACGTTTTAAAGCAGATCAATGTGCGACAAGTAGCGTATGTACCCGACGCCGGACATATACGTTTGATCGAACGCAGTAAGAACGATCCCACCCTAAACACTATCGCGCTAACAACGGAAGAAGAAGGCATTGGCATCATCGCTGGCGCTTGGTTGGGTGGCGAACGCGGTGTCTTGCTTATGCAATCGAGTGGTGTCGGCAATTGCATCAACATGCTGTCGATGATCCAAGAATGTCGCTTTCCCTTTCTGACCCTGGTCACCATGCGCGGTCAGTGGGGTGAATTTAATCCCTGGCAGGTGCCGATGGGGCAAGGCACGAAGCGGGTACTGGAGAGCATGGGGGTCATTGTGCGGCCAGTCGATACGGCCGACAGACTAGCCGAAACAGTGGATGCCGCCGCGCGTCTGGCTTTTGACGCCTACCGTGCGGTAGCGGTCCTGATCTCGCAAAGGATTATCGGATTCAAGAACTGGGGCGATGACCAGCCGTAAGGACATTACGCTTGATCGTCGAGCCGTGGTCGCACGCATACTACGTGACCGTGGTGATGCGTTACTCTTGACCGGGCTCGGTAGCACTACCTGGGATGTCGCCGCTGCCGGTGATCATGTCAATAACTTCTATCTTTGGGGTGCTATGGGTGGCGCGGCCATGGTCGGCCTGGGCCTAGCCTTGGCGCAGCCGCAACGGCGTGTGCTTGTGATCACCGGCGATGGCGAACAACTGATGGGTCTCGGCGGCATCGCCACCGTCGCCGTACAGCGGCCTTCTAACCTGTCGCTCATCGTTATTGACAATGAATCCTATGGCGAGACCGGCATGCAAGACACACATACCAAGCATGGCGTTGATCTCGCCGGGGTTGCCGCCGCAGCTGGGTTTGCGTATAGCGCCACGGTGTACAACGACGATGAGCTCGAAGCCGTAATACCCGTGATCTGCCAGCAAACCGGCCCGATCTTCACTGCCGTTAAGGTTACGGCCACACCGGTGACAACCGTTCTTCCGCCACGCGACGGGACTTATCTGAAAAATCGTTTTCGCCAATCCCTGCTGGGGAGCAAAGCTACCGAATAAGCGGTATCATTAGGGCTGGACCACAGTACGATCGGCTCCGCGGAGCAGCTACAACCAATAGAACCGCAGAGCCGGAAGGCTAGACCATGTATTGTTTTGGTATCGGCGAAGCAATCTGGCGAATACGGTTTTACGGCCTTATTGTCGTAGTCATCATGCAACTCGGCATGGCGACCCCAGCCTGGCCCGTCACCTTCATCGTAAACAGCACCGCGGATGTACCCGACGTCACTCCCGGCGACGGCATCTGTGCCGACGCGTCGAGCAATTGCACCTTGCGTGCGGCTGTCCAAGAGGCCAATGCCTTGGCAGGCACCGATGCGATCACGCTAGGCGCCGCAACCTACACATTGACCGGTGCGGCGGCAGACGATCTAGCGCTTTCGGGTGATCTTGACATCACCCAAGATGTCACGGTAACTGGCACTGGAACCACGAATACCTTTATTAACGGTGGCAGCGTCGACCGCGTTTTCGACATTGACCCCTCCGGTACCGGTGTCACGGTCACCATCTCCAATCTAACGGTCCAAAATGGCAACGTCCCTGGCGAGTCGGGAGGCGGTATTCGCAATCGCGGGACGTTGTCGCTCAGTGCTACCACGCTTAGCAGCAATGTAACCGGCATCGATGGCGGCGGCATTCTCAACCTCGGCACCCTGACACTTACTAACAGTACTTTGATTAACAATAACGCCAGTGGTAATGGCGGTGGCGGTATTTTCAACGGCAGCGGGAATACGCTCACGGTTACGACGAGTACACTGACCAACAATGACGCCACGGGTACGGGTACTGATGGTGGCGGCATGTTCAATGCTGGCAGCGCGATATTTACTAACAGCACGATTACAGACAATACTGCCAGCGATGCCGGTGGTGGCATTTTTAACGCCACTGGCGCCACCGTAACAGTCAACAACGCTACCACTAGCAACAACTCGGCCGCGATCAACAACGGTGGTGGAATTTTAAACAACGGCACCGCGACACTGACCAATACTATTGTCGCCAATAACGTCGGCAACAATTGCAGCGGCACGATCATATCCGGCGGCAATAATCTGGATAGCGCCAATACGTGTGGTTTCACTGGTGCGGGGGATATCACGAATCGAAATCCGCTTCTGGGTGTTTTAGCCAGCAATGGCGGGCCCACACAGACTCGCGCGCTATCCGTAGGTAGTCCAGCGATTGATAGCGGTAGCAATGCCACATGCCCGACCACCGACCAACGTGGCGTCGCCCGTCCGTTTCCGGTCGCCGGTATCTGCGACATCGGTGCCTTTGAGTTTACACCCGGCGTAGACCTGGCCCTGACCAAGACCGATTTTGATGACTGTGCGGACCGGGACGACATCTTGACCTATGTCATCACCGTGGTGAATAACAGCGCCGACGATGCTACCGGTGTGACGATTACCGATACCCTTCCCAGTGGCGTCACATTCGTGTCCGTAGACCCAAGTGCCGGTAGTTGCACCCTGTCAGTCAGCACCCTTACCTGCGATCTGGCGACGCTGACTGGTGGTAACAGCGAGACAATTACGCTGCGCGTTAGTGCCGATGTGGTGCAACAAGTCATCAACATCGCGAGCGTGAGCTTAAGCGAGTTGGATCCGAACCTTGCTAATAATAGTTTCGAGGATGAAACGCGTATTAATTGCAGCGAAGACAATTGCTTCATCGCCACCGCTGCCTTCGGCAGCCCGATGGCGAAAGAGGTTGCAATCTTACGCGCCTTCCGAGATCAATATTTGATGCCTAACGCAGTGGGCAAGAAGTTTGTCGAGCTCTACTACCGATATAGCCCCGCCATCGCTGACCGCATCCGCGAGAGTGACCCGCTTAGGGCCATCGTCCGCGCAGCCCTCAAGCCATTGATAGCGTTAAGCCGACACCTAGTAGATACAAAGAGCGCGCCACACACCAAAAAAGGCCATCGATATGGTCCTGGAGACCAGCACCGGGACTTGCACAAATAGCCGCTCTAACAAGGATTTAGCGCCCCAACTAGGAGAGCCTGCCATGCATGCCCAAACACAGGTACTGAGAAATATAAAATGCACATCGACGGAGCGTGGCTTGAATCCTGCTCCGGCGATTACTTTGAAAGCGACAATCCTTTTACGGGGCAACCGTGGGCGCTAATCCCGCGGGGTAACCGCGACGATACCAATCGCGCGGTACAGGCTGCCCACAAGGCTTTCTCGAGTGGTGAATGGCCCAAACTATCAGCGTCGCAGCGCGGGGCATTGCTGCGCAAGCTCGGTGACCTGCTAATGACACATGCGCAGGAACTTGCAAATATCGAGGTGCGCGACAACGGTAAGCTGCTTGCCGAAATGGGCGCGCAACTCAACTATTTGCCGCAGTGGTATTACTACTACGGCGGGCTCGCCGATAAGATAGAGGGTGCCGTCATTCCGGTGGACAAACCCGGTAACTTCAACTACACGCGCCATGAACCGCTTGGTGTGGTGGTGGCGATCGTGCCCTGGAACTCGCCGCTGTTACTGACCGCCTGGAAGCTTGCACCCGCCCTTGCCGCCGGCAACACGATAGTGATCAAACCGTCCGAATATACGTCGGCGTCGATACTCGAGTTCATGAAGGTGTTCGAGCAAGCCGGCTTTCCCCCGGGCGTGGTCAACGTTGTTACCGGCTTCGGCCCAGACGTTGGCGCACCTCTGGTGGAACACCCGCTTGTTGCCAAAGTAGCGTTTACCGGGTCGAAAGCGACCGGTGAAAAGATCTACGAAACCGGTGCGCGAGGCCTCAAACGGGTAAGCCTGGAACTCGGCGGTAAGTCGCCCAATATCGTGTTCGCCGATGCTGATATCGACAATGCGGTGAAGGGCGCCATATCGGGAATCTTTGCTGCAACCGGTCAAACCTGTATTGCCGGTTCCCGATTGCTCGTACAGGAAAGTATTCACGATGAGTTTGTTGAAAAGCTCGTCGATTTCGCTAAGACCGCTAAGATGGGAGATCCGATGCAACTAGAGACGCAAGTTGGGCCCGTAACCAACAAACCGCAATACCAGAAGGTGCTTGATTACATCGGTATCGCTAAAGATGAAGGCGCCGAGACCCGACTCGGTGGTGACAAAGCGAGCCGACCCGAATGTGGTGACGGCTGGTTTGTTGAGCCAACGATCTTTACAAGTGTGAACAATGCCATGCGCATCGCGCAGGAGGAAGTGTTCGGTCCAGTATTGTCGGTCATTCCCTTCAAAGACGAAGATGATGCGGTCGCTATCGGTAATGACGTTGTCTATGGGCTCGCGGCTGGCGTGTGGACGCAAGATATTCGTCGCGCCATTACAATGGCGGAGCGTCTACAAGCGGGGACGGTGTGGGTCAATACCTACCGCGCGGTCAGTTACATGTCTCCTTTTGGCGGCTACAAGGCCAGCGGATTGGGCCGAGAGAACGGTCAAGAAATGATCCGCGATTACATGCAAACCAAGAGTGTGTGGATCTCAACCGCAATTGACGTTCCCAATCCGTTTGTAATGCGGTAGCCGTGAAGCTAAAGATCGATCATGTGGCTATCGCTGGATCGCGCCTCGAGCCATTACAAAGTGCGTTTGCGGAAGTAGAGTTGGCGACTGATTACGGTGGCCCACACTCCAATGGTGTCACTCATATGTCGTTGCTCGGTTTCGACGACGGTTCCTATATCGAGTTGATTTCAAGCTTACGGCCAGACCGAGTTTCACCGTGGTGGCATGAGCACATTGTCGGCGACGGCGGGCCCTGCGCCTGGGCGTTGGAGACGGACGACGTGGCGGCTGAAGCACAACGCGCCCGAGCCCTGGGCATCAAGGTAGAGGGGCCGACCCCTGTGTTCCGCGACCGGCCCGACGGCACCCGGGTGGAATGGGATCAAGTGATCCTCGGTGATCACGCTATGGGGGCGTTATTGCCGTTCGTGCTCAAGGACCGCACTCCGCGCCACTATCGCGTTAAGCCTTCCGTTAGCGTAGCCGACACCGAGTTGAAGGCAGTGGGGCTGGTGATACTCGCGATCGCCGACTTGGATAGGGCAAGTAAACTGTTTCAACGCCTGTACGATCTGCCACCGCCGACGGTATGCGAATCTTTGAGCTTTGCCGCCACCCTAGCCCATTTTGAGAATCAACCCTTTGCGCTGGCCACCCCACCCAGACCACACGGTTGGCTTCACAAACGATTGATGCGGTTCGGCGATTCACCCTGCGCCTGTCTGATCGGAACGACCGATCTCGCAGCGTCGAAGGAGCGATTTCCGCTGGGCAAAGTTGAAACGTGGTTCGACCGACAGGTGGCGTGGTTTGACGCTGCTACCTTCGATCGCCTTAAGATCGGGCTAATCGGACTCTAGACTCGACCCTATTGTTGCTTAGAAATCTTGGCCGTTAGCATCGCCAACATTAAGGACCGGGACCAGATTCTGAATGTGTTACCTTGGTGTCGCTTAGCGATGCCGTTGCCGGCTTCACCTTTGTCTGACTCTCGCGATAGGCAATATAAGTGGCGGCGGCAAAAATGGTGGTGCCGCCGATCCAGACACCGACATCGGGCACCTCAGCAAACAAGAGATACCCAATAGCGGCCCCCCAAACCAGTTTCATAAAATCAAACGGCAACACAGCCGTTGCTTCTGCTACCCGGAATGCCTGGGCCATCCCTAGTTGCGCCAAGGTGCCGGACATACCGACAAATACCAGCCACAACCACTGCTCGAAGTCGGGCCACTGCCAATAGAATACGGCCGGTATCAACGACAGCGGTGTCATCAGCAACACCATGTAAGCGGTAATCGTCACTGACGAATCGGTGCGCGAAAGTATCTTGATAATAATGATTGTCCCGGCCCATATCGCAGCCGAGCTCAACACGAACAACGACCCTACATCGATGATCTTGAGGCCGGGGCGAATGATGATTAGGGCGCCAATGAAGCCGACGATCAGAGCGCCCCAGCGCCATAAGAATACTTTTTCCCTCAACACCAGCACCGCCAGGAGGGTTGCAAACAACGGCGCCGTAAAGCCCAACGCCTGTACTTGTGCGAGTGGTGTCAAGCTAAGGGCGACGAAAAACAAAAGCATTGCCACCAGGTTTATCAGCGCCCTAACCGTGTGCAGCCCGAATCTCTGGGTGCGCAAAAGACTGAGGCCCTTTTGTACAAACCAGGGGACAAGCACCAAAAACCCAAAAAAGTTACGGAAGAAGGCGATCTCAAACGGATGCAAATGCTGTTCTATGGACAAATAACGTACACCCGCGTGCATGCCCGCAAATGCCACGGTGGAGGCAACCATGATAAGGATGCCAACTAAAGGTGACGGTCGGCTAAGAAACGTGGATGGCACAATGACTCCAGTGCGGTAAATGCATATGCCTGCCAGATCATACGGATTTTGGGCTGCCGACGCATTGCGGACTGCTGAGCGCTCAGCAGCAATGGTCCTGGACAAGTCAAGGTGTTAACCTTGGCAAAACAGATCGACTCGGAACCGGTGATGAGAACACTACTTGTACCGTTTCACGGTAGCGACGCCACCCAGAGTGCGCTAGAGATGGCGCATTTGGTTGCCACCCGGTTTGGCAGCTATATCGAGGGCCTGTTTGTGCTGCAACCGCCGCCGATCATCGCAGGCGAGGGTATTACCATCCCCGGTGAATACCTTACCCAACTGGCCGAAGAGGGACGTCGCTTGGCGGACGGAGCACGCGAGCGCTTTGAAAAATTCATGAAAGAGAGGCACGTACCGTTTCGCGACATAACGATTGTTGGCGATAACGCAACTGCCGGTTGGCGAGAATTGGAGGGGCTGGAGAGCCAAGTGGTCGGCGAATACGGTCGATTGTTCGATCTAATCGTCGTTGGGTGCGCTACTCAGCAGTCCGCTGCCGACCGCAATGCCATGTGCGAGGCGGCACTATTTGAAAGCGGACGGCCGGTCATGGTGGCGGCCGATAAAGCGCCAGCCACCCTGGGCAAGACTATCGTCGTCGCCTGGAACGGCAGCACCGAGACTGCCCGCACGATTGCATTGGGGATGCCACTGCTGCAGGCAGCGGAGAAGGTTGTGGTACTTACCGTACAGGGTGGTACGGTGCCAGGCCCTGATGCAGAACAAGTAACGCGACACCTTGTGCACAATGATATCAATGCGCAGACCGAAATTGTCGAGCCGGGACCGCGCACATCTGGCGAAGCCATACTCGAAGAGACGGATCGCGTTGGTGCAGATCTGCTGCTGAAGGGTGCATTTACCCACAGCCGACTTCGCCAAATGATCTTCGGCGGCGCCACGCAGCATATCTTGTCTGTCTCGAAAGTACCGGTCTTCATGGCGCACTAACCCCCCGACCTTCCCCCAAGACGGAAGAGGAAGACAGGGGGCACGCCATCGCGAGCGCTGACATCGACACGATACGAACACGGTGCAGTGCCGCCCTAACACCAAACCAGAGAACGACGTGATGAGCATACCGGTTTTCCACATGATCAGCGGGGCACCGCAACCGGTTGCGCCTTACAGTCATGTTGTCGAAGTCGACGGATGGCTCTTGGTCACCGGACAAATCGCCAGTGACATCGACTACGACCCGGGAACGATACCGGAGGGTATTGAGGCACAGACTCACAAGGTCATGGCAAATCTGCGTACCGTATTGCAGGGCGTCGGCGCTGGATTCGAAAATGTAGTCTCGGCGCGCGTATTTCTTACTCACTTCGAACAGGACTATGATGTCATGAATCGCATTTATGCCAGCTATCTTCCAGAGGGCCAACGCCCAGCCCGTACTTGCATTGGCGTTACCGCACTCGCCGGTGGCGCCCGGGTTGAGATCGATCTGATCGCGCGCAGACCATAGCTCGAGGTTTGGGCAAGTATTGCGCCAGTGACAATGAAGCTAGGCAAGCCACAGCTACAAAGCTTAAGCGAAGACGGTTTTGTGGTGATCCCAGAGCTGTTCTCCATAGAGGAAGTAGCCCTGATGCGGTCTCAACTGCCGCCGCTGTTCTCAGAGAGATGTGCGGAAAACTTTCGCGAGAAAGATAGTGACGTCGTACGTACGGCTATGGGTTTGCACTTGCGCAATGAAGTATTTGCTCGCATCGTGCGCCACCCCAGACTGCTCGAGCCAGCCATGCAACTACTTGGCGAGGACATGTACATCCAGCAGGTCAAAGTGAACGCCAAAGAAGCTTTCTCGGGCGAAGCTTGGCAATGGCATTATGATTTTGCGACCCACCATGGCGAGGATGGCGTACCAAAGCCGCTGGCACTGAATCTTCACATCTTCTTGGACGATGTTAACGAATTTAACGGGCCACTCGTCTTCATTCGCGGATCACACAAATATGGTCCGGCTCCGACGAGCCTCGACACCGTAACCACAAGTTACCCGCTTTGGATAGTAGATAGAGAAACGGTAAAGGCGTTGGTTGATAAGGGCGGCCTATTTGCGGCCAAAGGCGCTGCTGGCACGGCGCTCATTTTTGTCGACACCCTCGTGCATGGTTCATCAATAAACCTGTCGCCTTGGTCCCGCCGGATCTTTTCATTGATCGTAAATCCCGTATCAAATGCACTGACCCGGTACAAACGTCCCGAACACCAGCATCATCGCGACCTAACGCCGGTAACGCCGCTGGCGGATGACTGTCTGTTGGCCAAGGCCTCCGCGTGAACGAACCTCACGGAGGCTATTTCACCAGTTCGCTTTCGGACATAGACCCGCGTGTAGCCGAAGCGATTAATGCCGAGCTCGAACGACAACAGGACCAGATCGAATTAATCGCGTCCGAGAATCTGGTCAGCCGCGCGGTGCTAGAGGCGCAAGGTTCTGTCCTTACTAACAAGACGGTGGAGGGCTATATCGGCCGGCGCTACCATGGCGGCGCCGAGCACGCCGACACCCTCGAACAGCTCGCGATCGAACGCGCGAAGCAACTATTCGGCTGCTCATATGCAAACGTACAACCACACTCAGGCAGCCAGGCAAATCAAGTTGTCTATCTCGCGTTTTTACAACCGGGCGACACTATACTAAGCATGGCGCTGTCGGCGGGCGGACACCTGAGCCATGGCGCCACGCCAAATCTCTCGGGCAAGTGGTTCGACATTGTGCACTACGGCGTATCGGAACAATCTGGGCTTATCGACTATGACGCAGCGGAAGCACTAGCCGCGGAACACCGCCCAAAGCTGGTCATTGCTGGCGGTTCGGCCTATCCACGGTTCATCGATTTCGGCCGCTTTCGCGAGATCGCCGATCGTGCCGACGCCTTGCTGCTCGTTGACATGGCCCACTTCGCCGGCCTGGTTGCCGGCGGCGTCCATCCCAACCCGTTTCCCCATGCAGATATCGTGACGACCACGACTTACAAGAGCCTGCGCGGCGCCCGCGGGGGGACTATTCTTAGCAACGACTTCGAACTAGGAAGAAAGATCAACTCAGCCTTGTTCCCCGGTCTACAGGGCAGTCCTATTTTGCACGCGGTGGCCGCAAAAGCGGTATGCTTCGGAGAAGCGCTGCGACCAGAGTTCAAGCAATATGCCAAGCGAGTGGTAGAAAACGCCGGTACCTTGGCCAAGACTTTACAAGAACGCGGTTTCACCCTTGTCGCAAACGGCACCGACACCGCACTCATGCTGGTGGATTTGCGCCCGCAAGGCCTGACCGGTAAAGCGGCCTCATCCAGCTTAGAGGCGGCCGGCCTAACTTGTAACAAGAATGCGATCCCGGGTGACCCGCAACCGCCGGCTGTCACCTCTGGCCTGCGCTTATCATCGAGCGCCGGCACCACGCGCGGGTTCGGCATCTCCGAATTTCAACAGATTGGCAACTGGGCCGCTGATGTATTAGCAACACTGGTTATAAACCCAGACGACAACACCCGTATCGAACAAGCAACTCGCACGCAAGTAGCGGAATTGTGTCGACGATTTCCAATTTACACTGATCTTTAGATTCTCACCGCAGGATGAGCTTTCTCGACCGTATACGTGAGTGCAACGAACACGACCTCTCGCAATTCAAACCTTTATATATCAGACAACACCGAGTCGGTTGGGTGCGCCACGACATGATGGACCGACTTGCCGACTACCCCGATGTTTTTGAAATCACGCCCGACACGATCTCGCTAGATCCCCGGTTGGATTCCCCCGAGTTACGATCAACCGCCATCAAACCCGTGCTCGAAGCACTGCGAGATGTCGGGGTGATCCCGGCCTGGCGTGATGAGATTTACCCAGTTACGACCGTGTTCGGCGGCGAACCACTGTTACAGATGGAACGCGCCGCTTTGCCTTGTCTCGGCATGCGCGCCTACGGGGTTCATATCAATGGCTTTGTAGCCAATGGACGAGGGCTAAAAATGTGGATTGCGCGTCGTTCTGCTACCAAGTCCACCTTCCCGGGCAAGCTCGACAATATGGTCGCCGGTGGCTTGCCGATTGGGCTCTCGCTAGAGGAGAACGTTATTAAGGAGTGTCACGAGGAGGCCGGCATCCCGGCGTCGTTGGCATCGCGGGCAATCCGCGCCGGGTCGATATCTTACTGCAAGCAGGTCCCTGAGGGGCTAAAGCCGGATGTGCAGTTTGTTTGCGATCTTGAACTGCCACCCGACTTCGAGCCGCAACCGGTCGACGGCGAAGTTGAGGCATTCTATCTATGGCCCCTCGATCGTGTCATGGACGTTGTCAGCAACACCACCGAGTTCAAATTTAATTGTAACCTTGTGATTATCGATTTTCTGGTGAGACGCGGTTTCATTACACCGGAACATCACGACTACCCGCAGATTGTTAAGGGCTTGCGATAGGCGCCCTCGTTGACCGCGTTACCCGCATCGCCGCGTGAATGGCACCATCGAGTGTGGCTGCTCGCCGGACCAATTATCTTATCCAACATGTCGGTGCCATTGGTGGGCGCTGTCGACACCGCGGTGGTCGGCCACCTGCCGGACGCCATCTACATCGGCGCCGTAGCGCTTGGCGCCATTATCTTTAATTTCCTGTTTTGGGGCTTTGGCTTTTTGCGAATGGGCACTACCGGCTTCGTCGCCCAGGCCTACGGTGCCGGACATGTCGATGAGGTGCGTGCCACCCTAGCCCGCGCGTTGTTGCTTGCCGTCGCCTTGGGCATCGTGGTGGTGGCACTCCAGTTTCCCATAGGTCTGCTCGCATTCTGGGCTTTTTCGGGCAGCGTTGAACTCGAATCCTTAGCGAACAGCTACTATGTGGTCCGTGTTTGGAGCGCGCCGGCAACGCTGGCCAACTACGCCATTCTCGGTTGTCTCATCGGCATCCACAACACGCGTGCCGCCCTGGCGCTACAGCTCGTTCTTAACATCACCAATGTGTTTCTCGATCTTCTGTTCGTTTTGGGTCTCGGTTGGGGCGTGCAAGGCGTCGCGCTGGCATCGGTGATCAGCGAATTCGTTGCCCTCGCATTCGCTTCATGGTTAGTGATGCGCAATTTGAATCGTCTTGGTGGTCAATGGGCACGCGCGCGTATCGTTGACATATCGAGACTGAAAGCGCTACTGCACGTAAACATCAATATTTTTGTACGCACGCTTTGTCTAATTTTCGCGTTTTCGTATTTCACCGCTATGGGTACCAAGATGGGTGAAATCACGCTGGCTGCCAATGCTGTCTTACTACACTTGCAGCATTTCTTAGCCTATGGACTTGACGGGTTTGCGTTCGCAGTTGAGGCATTGGCGGGTAGCGCCTATGGTGCACGCAACCGCGGTGCCTTCCGCACGGCAGTACGAGTCACCACGATATGGGCACTTATCGTGGCCGGACTGTTTACTATCCTCTATGCGGTGCTTGGTACTTCTATTATTAATGTCATCACGGGGATCGAACCAGTACGCCTAGCGGCGGCCGACTACCTAATATGGGTGTTGGTATCTCCGGTGCTATCGGTTTGGAGCTATCAGCTAGACGGAATCTTCATTGGCACCACGCGACCGGTGGAGATGCGAAACGGTATGGTTTTATCGCTGCTCGTCTATCTGTTGGCGATCTGGCTATTCATACCGCTGCTAGGCAACCACGGACTCTGGCTCTCACTTATGATATTCATGGTCACGCGTGCGATAACCCTGGGCTTATGGTATCCACGAATCGAGCGATCGATGCAGTAAACGGACACAATGATAAACTACGGCATCCTAAACGCCCTAGGTAATGTGCGAACGATGCAAGCGGCATGGTTTCAAAAACAAGGGCCCGCCGCCGACGTGCTTATCGTCGGCGAACAAGCTCGGCCCGAACCCGCTCAGGCGGAGGCCCGGATCCGGCTGTATGCTTCAGCCGTCAATCCGTCCGATGTCAAAAAACGCGCTGGTCTACAACCCGCACCCGTCGACGAGGGTCCGGTTATCCCGCATAGCGACGGGGCGGGCATCATCGATGCCGTCGGTCCGGGTGTGGCCGAATCGCGAATTGGCGAACGGGTCTGGGTCTACCAAGCGCAATACCAGCGGCGATTGGGTACCGCCGCCGAGTACGTGACCTTGCCCATCGAACGTATCGTATCGCTCCCCGACAATACCGAATTTGCCATCGGCGCCTGCATGGGAATCCCGGTCATGACAGCACATCGGTGCGTGTTTGCTGACGGCAGCGTCGCCGGACAAACCATTCTCGTAACAGGCGCTGCCGGTCGAGTCGGCTATTACGCCGTGCAATGGGCGAAAGCGGACGGTGCGCGCGTCATCGCCACCATCGGCCGGGAAGAGTGCGTGGACGATGTACGTGAGGCTGGCGCCGATGTAATCGTCAACTATCGCAAAGACAATCTGGTCGAGGCGGTAACAGAGTTCACCGACGGTGCCGGTGTCAATCGCGTAATCGACGTCGAGTTTGGCGCTAACTTACCTACCACACTGAAAGTTATCGCTAATGGCGGCGTTATCGCGACCTACTCATCCACGCAGATGCCAGAACCCAAGCTGCCGTTCTATGCACTCATGTTCAAGGACATTATGATACGGCTAGTCTTGGTGTATGCGATGCCGGAGGCGGCTAAGCAGCAAGCAGCATCGGACATCGTTACTCGACTTCAAGAGGGCAGGCTGAGGCATCGCGTCGCCAAGCGCTACCCGCTCACAGATATTGTCAAGGCGCATGAGGCAATCGAGGGTGGGGGCGTACCAGGTTGTGTGGTGGTGGAGACCCCTTGACCAGTTTATCCTTCGGGTTCGCCCTCACTGGCCACGCTGACCGGCTGCCAGCTCAACGTTTCTGGGTGTTGGTCAAAAAGTTCTTGAAGTTGTTGTCCGAGTCCTTTCATGACGCTTCCCGGCAACGAGATGAATAGTTTCTGATCAGCGGGGTCAATGACCTTCAGCCCGACAAAGCTGTTGTCGGGGTACATCACGACAGCGATGTCGCTTGGTGCAATAACAAAATCTGGTTGCTCGGTCACAACTTATCCTCCGGCACTTTTGTTATAGTCATGAAACGCTGGCCGCCGTTGATTGTATACACATGGCGATCTTGCTACATGGCTAATTGGCGATTGGCACTTTCGTTCTCGGCAGATGATACTTCTAAGGCTATGGCTACTCTGAGAGATCGCTCACTTGCGGTTTTCCCCGCCGGCTCCAACGGCGAATTCAATTTGCCGCCCGAGCTGGCCATGGTTATCACCAATGGCAAGGGTTGTGAGCTTTGGGATAGTGATGGCCGACGTTTTATGGATTTCTCTATTGGTTGGGGCTCCGTGTTGGTCGGGCACGCGCATCCCAAGATCGTCGAGGCCGTCAGCAACCAGGCGTTGCTGGGATCTAACTTTGCTTACATTACCGAGCATGCGTTACGCCTGGCCGAAGAAATAGTACATTTGAGCCCCGCCTGTGAGTCGTTACGATTCTGCGCCTCCGGCACCGAAGCCACCATGTACTGCCAGCGCCTGGCGCGTGCCTTTACCGATCGCCCCAAGATTCTCAAATTCGAGGGTGCCTACCACGGCGCCAACGAGGTTGGGGTTACCAGTTTGTTTCCGTCGAATCCGCCACCGTTCCCGCAACCGGACCCGACCAGCGCCGGCATCGCCCATAGTGTAAAAAACGACGTGCTGGTGGCGCCGTTTAACGACCTCGAATCGACACAACGGATTGTAAGTGACTACGCGGATCAGCTCGCCGGTGTGATCGTCGAACCACTGCAACGTTGTACGCCGCCGGAACCCGGCTTCCTCCAAGGCCTGCGTGACCTTACCCGTGAATGTGATGTGTTGCTCATCTACGACGAAGTCGTCACCGGCTTTCGGCTCGCATACGGTGGCGCCCAAGAATACTATGGCGTGATCCCTGATCTGGTTGCCTATGGAAAAGCCTTGGGCGGTGGTTACCCAATCGGCGCCTTTGGTGGCCGCAAAGACATCATGGACATCGTGCGCGAGGATAGGTTGGGTGATGGACGTTACGTATGGGTCGCCTCCACCCTGGGTGGCAACCCGATTTCAAC
>Ga0224508_10000427_pt1 | contig 41799 bp, 38 predicted proteins | sample SF_Jan12_sed_USG_4_FD_170157 | JGI IMG/M metagenome (GOLD analysis project Ga0224508, IMG submission 170157) | Sediment microbial communities from San Francisco Bay, California, United States - SF_Jan12_sed_USGS_21 | ecosystem: Environmental > Aquatic > Marine > Sediment | place: USA... | reverse complement strand
TGCGCCAGCACCAGCACCGAAGCGTTGCCTTCACCGTACTCGAGATTGGCCAGGTGCCGCTCCGATACGCCGGTCGACAGCGACAAGGCCTTGCGCGTGATTCCGCCACGGTCGCGCAGCGCGCGCAAACGCTGCCCGAGCGCCACCAAAAAGAGATGTTCCTCGGTATCGCGCGATCGGGCCGAAGTCTTTTTCGCCTTGCTGGTTTTTGTCATGATGGTACATCCGCTCCGGTTGCAATATGCAATATAGTGCTTGACTTCAATTATGGCAGCGATTATTGTTCCTTTATGCACAATAATTCATACTGGCTCGTTTATCAAGTCAAGTATCGGAGTCAATCGAGGAGCGCATCATGCCCAGATCCGAATTTCATCGGCAGATTCGCGAGCTGACCGGGCAGCTGGCTGGCAGGGAACTGAACCAGGCGCTGCAGGACTGGTTGAATGCCGAGCACGGGCCCGCCAGCGAAACCTACCAGCAGTTACGGCAAGCCTGCCGTGACGGCGTGGCCGAGGGTTGGATGTGCGAGCACGAGGCTGGCGGCATTCGCTATGGCCGCGTTTTCAAACCCGACGCCGAGCTGCAGGGCTTTTCGGTCGACGTGGTCGACATGGATAACTGCGCCGGACCGCATCACTCGCATCCAAGCGGTGAAATCGACCTGGTTATGCCGCTCGAGGGCGATGCACGTTTCGACGATCACCCTGCCGGCTGGGTGGTTTACCCGGCGGGCAGCGCGCATACGCCGACGATTTCCAACGGACGTGCGCTGGTTCTGTATTTGTTGCCCGATGGCAGTATAGAATTCACCCGATAAGCCTGGCGGCAGACCTGGCGCACCCCTGGAGGATTTGATGAGCATCGAAAAAGTAGCGGCACCGGGAGAAGCATTCAACTACGCGCAGCACTTGCTGCAACTGAATCAGCAGCGCGCCGATAAAACCGCCTATATCGACGACCAGGGCACGCTCAGTTATGGTGAACTGGATAGCGCTGCGAGGTCTCTGGGCGCGGCGCTGCTGGCCGCGGGCATCCATCGCGAAGAACGGGTTCTGCTGCTGATGCACGACTGCAACGACTGGCCGCTGTCGTTCCTCGGTGCCATCTACGCCGGCATCGTGCCGGTGGCGGTGAATACCCTGTTGACCGCGGACGATTACCTCTACATGCTGCAACACAGCCGCGCGCGCGCCGCGCTGGTGTCGGCGGCATTGCTGCCCGTGTTGAAGGAAGCCATGGACAGCGGCTCGCACGACGTGGCGACAGTCCTGGTGTCAGGTGCCGGCGACGAGTTGAGCGGCGGCACGCAGTCGCTGCAGACTTGTCTGCAACAGCACCGGCCGTTACGGCATCCCGCTACCACCCACCGTGACGAACCCGCTTTCTGGCTTTATTCCTCGGGTTCCACCGGCAAGCCCAAGGGCACCGTGCACAGCCACGCAAATCCCTACTGGACGACCGAGCTTTACGGCAAGGGCGTCATGGGCGTTGGCGAAAGCGATATCTGCTTTTCCGCCGCCAAGCTGTTTTTTGCCTATGGCCTCGGAAACGCGCTGACTTTCCCGATGAGCGTCGGCGCCACCAGCCTGCTGTTCGGCGGCCGCCCGACCCCCGACGCCATTTACCAGCGCCTGATCGAGCACCAGCCGACGATCTTCTTCGGTGCGCCCACCGGCTATGCCGGCATGCTGGCATACCCCGATCTGCCCTCGCGCGACCAGCTTGCGCTGCGTCTTGCGGTGTCCGCCGGCGAAGCCCTGCCGGCCGACCTGGCGCAGCGTTTTACCGATCACTTCGGCGTCGATGTCATCGATGGCATCGGTTCCACCGAAATGCTGCACATTTATATTTCCAACCAGCCGGGCAACGTGCAGTACGGATCCTCGGGTTTCCCGGTGCCGGGATACGATATCGAGCTTCGCGGCGACGACGGGCAGCCGGTTGCCGACGGCGAAATCGGCGACCTTTATGTCAGGGGACCGAGCGCGGCCATCATGTACTGGAACAATCTGGCAAAAACCCGCGATACCTTTCAGGGTGAATGGACCAAGAGCGGCGACAAGTACCTGCGCAACGAAAACGGCAGCTATACCTGTTCCGGTCGCAGTGACGACATGCTGCGGGTTAGCGGCATGTATGTATCCCCGTTCGAAGTCGAAGCCACGCTGTCGGAGCATCCGGCGGTACTGGAATCGGCGGTGATCGGCAAGGCCGACGAAGACGGCCTGATCAAGTCCAAGGCCTTCGTCGTGCTGGCTGACGGCGAGCAGGCCAGCGAAGAAGAGCTCAAGGCCTTCGTCAAGGATCGGCTGGCGCCCTTCAAGTACCCGCGTTTCATCGAGTTCGTCGACGAGTTGCCGAAAACGGCGACCGGAAAGATCCAGCGTTTTCGCCTGCGCGAGCGCGAAGCCGGCGCATGAGCCGTCCGCTAGAGTTCGTCCGCATCGACCAGGACGGCCGCGCGCTAAGCATCGAGTACCAGTGGGTCGGTGGCGACGATGTTTCACTGCCGCTGATCGTTTTCCTGCACGAGGGGCTGGGATCGCTGTCGATGTGGAAAGACTTTCCCGATCGGCTTTGCCGCGCCGCTGGTTGTCGCGGACTGGTTTACTCCCGCCCCGGCTACGGGCAGTCGACGCCACGCGCCGCCGACGAAGACTGGGATGTGGATTTCATGCACCGCCAGGCCGATGGCGTACTGCCGGCTTTTTTGAAGGCGTTACAAATCGATGCCGATGATCCGCCGTGGCTGTTCGGCCATAGCGACGGCGGCTCTATCGCGCTGCTCTACGCCGCGGCGAATCCGCGGCGGGTGGCCGGGCTGATCGTTCTGTCGCCGCATATCATGGTCGAGGACCTGTCGATCGAGAGTATCGAAAAAGCGCGTCAAGCTTACCTGCAAACGGAGCTGAAGCAGAGGCTGGGGCGTTATCACGCCGATCCCGATTCGGCCTTCTGGGGCTGGAACGATATCTGGTTAAAGCCGGCGTTTCGCGACTGGTCAATCGAAAACGAGATCGAGGACATTCGCTGCCCTCTGCTCGCGATACAGGGGCTTGACGACGAATATGGTACGCTGCGGCAGGTTCACGGTATCACACGACGCGCCGCTCACGCCCGCGTCGTCGAACTGGCCGACTGCGGTCATACGCCGCATCGCGATCAGCCCCGGCGGCTGATTGAAATTTCCGTCCGATTTATCAGCGACGCGATGCCGGAAACGGAGGCGGAACAGGCAGGTTTTTGTGCGTAATTTTCAATATAATGCTGCATATATGATAAAAATGGCTTTATAGTTGGTTGCCTGATCCGCAAACGGATCGATAAGCATAAAGAGCAGGAAATTCGGATAACTGGAATTCGATTTTCAAAAATGGCAGTACTGAGCTGCAGATAAACCGGGTGGCGGAAGCCATCGTTAAATAAAACAACTCCAGAGGAGAGCAATGATGTTACTAAAAATTACTCGAACCGCCGTAATTGCGAGCGCAATGATGGTGGCGGGCGCGGCGCAGGCTGACAGCGTCAAGATCGGCTTTGTCACGACGCTGACCACGGGTGCGGCCGTTATCGGCGAAGACATGAAGAATTCGGTCGAGCTGGCGATGGAGCACATCGGCGGCAAGATGGGCCCGCTCGACGTCGAACTGATCATGGAAGACGACGGTTTCAAGCCGGACGTCGGCAAGCAGAAGACCGACAAGCTGGTCAAGCAGGACGATGTCGATTTCGTCGCCGGTTATATCTGGTCGCACGTGCTGCTGGCCTCGGCCAAATCGGTGCTCGACGCTGACAAGTTCCTCATCAGCGCCAACGCCGGGCCGTCGCAGATGGCCGGCAAACGCTGCCACAAGAACTTCTTCTCGTCGTCCTGGCAGAACGATCAGACGCCGATGGCGATGGGTGAGCACCTGAACCAGAAAGGCGTCAAGTCGATCTAAGTGATGGCGCCGAACTACGCCGCCGGCAAGGACATGGTGCGCGGTGTCGAATCCACCTTCAAAGGCAAGGTGCTGGGTAAGGACATGACCAAGTGGGGCGCCGACGCGCAGCTCGATTTTTCCGCCGAACTCGCCAAGGCGAAATCTTCCGGCGCGGAAGGCATCTTCGTGTTCTACCCCGGCAAGGCCGGTGGCGCCTTCATCAAGCAGTACCAGCAGGCCGGCCTGCAGGGCAAGATGGATCTCTACACGGTGTTCACCGTCGATTCGATCGCGCTGCCGAAGCTGCAGGCCGGCGGCCTGTCCGGCGTGCTGGGATCGAAAAATACCCAGGAATGGTCGCCCGATATCCTCAACGCCGCCAACCAGCGTTTCGTCGGCGACTACCTGAAGAAACACGGCAAGTACCCGTCCTTCTACGGCGCGCAATCCTACGACGCGATCATGTTGATCAAGAGCGCGGTCGAAAAGGTGGGCGGCAACCTGAAGGACAAGGATGCCGTGCGCGCGGCACTGAAGGCGGCCGATTTCGATTCGGTACGCGGCAAGTACAGCTATGGCAACAACCACATGCCGATTCAGAATTTCTACCTGCGCGAAGTGGTCGAGGACGACCAGGGCCGATGGACCACGAAAATCGTGTCTACCGTCCTGACCAACCACCAGGATCCTTACGCCAAAGACTGCAAGATGTAATCTGAACGGAGGCGCCCGGGTCCTGGCGGAGCCGGACGGTATCCAGAGTCATTGCGAATCCAAAGGGCCTAAAAGCGAAGCGAAGCAATCTTGATGTTACAGTGCAGGAATTTAAAGATTGCTTCGTCGCTTCGCTTCTCGCAATGACGAGTTGCTCAGAGATCCATAAACCAGCCTAAGATCGAAGTACATGGACTGGAACCTGCTGATAACACAATTGCTGAACGGGCTGCAGCTCGGGCTGCTGCTGTTTCTGCTGGCCTCCGGCCTGACGCTGATCTTCGGCATCATGGATTTCATCAACCTGTCGCACGGCTCGTTTTACATGATCGGCGCCTATTTTTGCGGCAGCGTGGTTGCCAAAACCGGGTCCTTCCTGGCCGGAGTCCTGCTCGGCCTGGTCGGCATGTTTATCGTCGGCGCACTGGTCGAATGGTTCATCGCGCGCAAGCTGTATCGTTCCGATCATCTCGATCACGTGCTCGTCACCTTCGGCCTGATCCTGATTTTCGATACGCTGGTGCACATGATCTGGGGCGCCTCCGGCATGGCGATTCCGCTACCCGATACGCTCAACGGCCAGATTACGCTCGGCAGCCTGGTTTTCCCGGTTTATCGCACGCTGATTATCGCCGCCGGCCTGCTGGTTGCGGCCATCCTTTTCGTCCTGGTGACCCGCACCAGGCTCGGTATGCTGATTCGCGCCGGCGCCTCCAACCGCAACATGGTCGAAGCGCTCGGCATCAACATCAACCGCCTGTTCCTGGTCGTGTTTGCGCTCGGCGCGGCCATGGCCGGGCTCGCCGGCATGCTGATCGCACCGATCACCGAGGCCAGCATCGGCATGGGTAACGACATCATCATCGTCGCCTTCGTGGTCGTCATCGTCGGCGGCATCGGCTCGATCAAGGGCGCCTTCTACGCGGCGCTGATCCTCGGCCTGATCGATACCATGAGTCGTTCCTATCTCGACGTGGTGCTGAATCTGGCGATGCCGGTGGCCTATGCCGAAACCGCGGCGCCGGCCCTGTCGGCAATGCTGATTTACATCCTGATGGCGGCAGTGCTGGCGTTCCGCCCGCAGGGGCTGTTTCCGCCGGCGGGCATGAAGTAATGAACTGGCTGCCGCAAACCGTTTCCGGCCGCGTGTATGCGGCGATTCTGCTGCTGCTGGCGCCGGCGCCGTTGCTGTTCGAATGGGCCAATCAACCGTTTTATCTCGACCTGCTGAGCCGGGCGCTGATTCTTGCGATCGCGGTCGTCAGCCTCAACCTGATTCTCGGCTTCGGCGGCATGGTCAGCCTCGGCCACGCGGCCTACATCGGTATCGGCGCCTACTGTGTCGGCATTCCCTCTTACTACGATTATTACAATGGCTGGCTGCACCTGGCGCTGGCATTGTCGGTCAGCGCCAGCTTCGCGCTGGTGACCGGCGCCATCAGCCTGCGCACCAAAGGCGTGTATTTCATCATGATCACCATGGCCTTCAGCCAGATGGTGTATTTCACCTTTTTGAGCCTCGAGGAGTACGGCGCCGACGACGGCCTGGTGATTTATTCGCGCAGCGAGTTTCCCCAGTGGATGACGATGGAAAGCAGCGCCAGCCTTTATTACTGGATATTCGCGCTGCTGTTGCTGAGCCTGTTTTTCGTTCATCGGCTGGTGCACTCGCGTTTCGGCCGCGTCATCGTCGGCTCCAGATTCAACGAAGCGCGCATGCAGGCGCTGGGTTTCGATACCTACCGCTATCGCCTGACCTGTTACGTCATTTCGGCGATGATTTGCAGCCTGGCCGGAGTGCTGCTGGGTAATTTCACCGGTTTCATCAGCCCGGACATGATTGGCTGGGCGCGCTCCGGCGAACTCATTTTCATGGTCATTATCGGCGGTACCGGCACCTTTTTCGGGCCGCTGGTGGGCACTATCGTATTTGTGATGCTGGAAGAGTTCCTGTCGCTGATCACGGTTTACTGGCACCTGATCTTCGGCGTCATGCTGGTGGCGCTGGTGCTGTTCGGCAAGGGCGGTATTCACGGCTGGCTTAGCCTGCTCGATCGGAAAAGGGACGAGCATGGCTGATCCGCTGCTGAAGATCCGTGACCTGAACAAGCACTTTGGCGGCATCGTCGCTACCGATCACGTCAACCTGTCGGTCGACAGGGGCCTGATCCACGCCATTATCGGGCCCAACGGCGCCGGAAAGACCACCTTGATCGCCCAGCTGTCGGGGCAAATCAGGCCCGACAGCGGTGAAATCGAGTTTGGTGGCCGCAGCATTACCGGTTACAGCACCGCCAGGCGCGCGCGCGAGGGCCTGGCGCGTTCGTTCCAGATTACCAGCGTGGTGATGCCGATGACGCTGCTGCAAAACGTCATGCTGGCGGTGCAGGGCGGCAGCGGACACTCGTTTCGTTTCTGGGCGCCGGTCAGTCAGGACCGCGAGATGGAGGCCGCTGCGATGGTGAGCCTGGCCGAGGTCGGCCTCGATGACCGCGCCCAGCGCATCGCCGCCAATGTCTCGCATGGCGAACAGCGCCAGCTCGAGGTCGCGATGGCGCTGGCGATGAAACCGCGCATGCTGCTGCTGGACGAGCCGATGGCGGGTATGGGCAAGGAAGAGGGCGCCAAGATGGTCGAAATCCTCAACCGCCTCAAGGGCGATATGACGATTCTGCTGGTTGAGCATGACATGGATGCGGTATTCAGCCTGGCGGATCAACTGTCGGTGCTGGTCAACGGACACATTATCGCCACCGACACGGTGGAAAATATCCGTAACAACGACGACGTGCAAAAGGCTTATCTTGGCGATGGTCATGCTTGAGCTGGAAAACGTCGAAACCTGTTACGGCACGATTCAGGCGCTGTTCGGCATCACGCTGAACTGCGATCAGGGTCAGGTAACGACCCTGATCGGGCGTAACGGCATGGGCAAGACCACGACCGTGAGCTCGATCATCGGCACCCTGTCCTGCAGCGCCGGCGAGATCCGTTTTCGGGATGAGGTCATTAGCGGCAGACCCGCCTACGAGGTCGCGCAGCGCGGCATCGGGCTGGTGCCTGAGGGCCGCCAGGTATTTCCCAACCTGAGCGTACGCGAAAACCTGATCGCTACGGCAGCCAACTATAGCGATAGCGATGACCCCTGGACGCTCGACAAGGTGCTCGATTTCTTCCCGCGCCTCGCCGAACGCCTCGACAACCAGGGTAGTCAGCTCTCCGGCGGTGAACAGCAGATGCTCGCCATCGGCCGCGCGTTGATGCTCAACCCGCGGCTACTGATTCTGGACGAAGCCACCGAGGGACTGGCGCCGCTGATTCGCCAGGAAATCTGGCGTCGGCTGGAACAGTTGAAGGAGTCCGGTTTGACGATACTGTTGATTGACAAGAATATCGATGAAATGGCGCCCATCGCCGACCGCCATTTCATAATCGAAAAAGGGCAGGTGGTGTGGCAAGGCGATTCCGACGCCCTTACTGACGACGCCGAATTAAAAGCCCGCTACCTCGGCATTTGATATAGAGTCTCGTTTACATGCGACGGTCCCGGGCAGGCGGAAACTTCCACTCGATGGCATCGGTTGGTCGATTAATCCCCACTATTGAGGCTATGACGATGAACGATACGAAGGACAGAATTCGTGGTTAGACTGGATCGAGTGGAGATTATCGGTGCGGGTCCTGCTGGCCTGTGCGCCGCCATTTTGCTGAAAAACCTGTCGCCGCGTACCGACGTATGCGTCACGGAACAGAATCCGGCACACGCCACCTTCGGTTTCGGCGTCGTGTTTTCCGACCAGGCGCTCGATTTTTTACAGGCCGATGATCCCCAGACCCACGCCTTGATTACACCGCAAATGGAACGATGGCGCGACATCAGTATTTCGCTGCATGGTGAAACCATCACCCTCGACGGCATCGGCTTTTCCGCGATCGGCCGCTTGCGTCTGCTTGAATTGCTGCAGTCACGCGCGGACGAGGTCGGGGTGGAGATGCACTTCGATCAGCGGCTGGAGTCACTGCAGGGTATCGAGGATGCCGCCGATCTGGTTATCGGCGCCGACGGCATGAATTCGCTGGTTCGCCGGAGTGACGAAGCCGGCTTTGCGCCGAAGACTGACCACCGGGGCAATCATTTTGCATGGTTCGGCACGCCGCGGCCGTTCGATACGCTAACGCAATCCTTTATCAAGGGTCCCTGTGGTGAACTCAACGCCCATCATTATCGATACGCTCCCGGCCTGAGCACGTTTATCGTCGAATGCGATGCCGCGAGCTTCGATGCTTATAATTTTGCCGGGATGGATGAAAAGCACAGCGCCGAGAAATGTCGCGAACTGTTTGCCGACGCGCTCGGCGGCGCGCCGCTTTTGACCAACAAAAGCAGGTGGCGTCAGTTTCGCCGACTATGGTGCGACAGCTGGATCAGCGGCAATCGGGTACTGCTGGGGGATGCCGCGCATAGCGCGCATTATTCGATCGGTTCGGGTACGCGCCTGGCGCTGGAAGACGCCATCTCGCTGGTAAATGCACTCGCGGCCGAGAACGATTTACCGTCGGCGCTGGCGCTGTTTCAACAGCAACGGATGCCGGTTGCGCGCAAGCTGTTCGATGCCGCCAGTGCCTCGGCGCAATGGTACCAGGGCTTTCGCGAGAAAATGACCTTGCCGCTGCCCGAGTTCGCCTTCAGCTACCTGACCCGCTCCGGGCGAGTCGACAAACAGCGGTTACGCGGTCTTTCTCCCGATTTTATGGCGCGCTACGAGGGCGGGCTCGGTAATCCGGCCGATCGGGATTAATTCAGGCCGAAGTAAGGTCGCAGCCCTGAATTTCACGCCATCAGGCAGTGCTGCCGATTTGTTCTGGTCTTAATCAATGCATTCCTCTGGCCCTATTTTGCATCGCTAAAACCCTCTACTGTCGGTTGATACTTCGCCGCTAACCAGCCATTCGTGCGAGGTTGTCGTAGAAACACAGAGCAAAACCATCGAGGAAAAATTATGTCTAATAAAATCCTGGTTGCGCTGGATGGGAGCGATGGCAGCAAACGGGCGCTGAGTGCGGCCGTTGCCCATGCCAAGTTAACGAATTCCGATCTGGTGCTAGCCTATGTTATCGACTGGTCACCCTACAGTTTCCACACCCCGCAAGAACTCGAGGAACGCCATAAAAGGCGTGAATCGGAAATTCAAAGGGCGAATGACTCGATTTTAACCCCTGAAAAAGAAGCTCTAAAATCCGAGGGGATCAATGTCGAAACGGTTGTCCACCACGGGAAAATCGCCCAAACCCTGCTTGAACTTTGCGATCAGCATGGCGCTTCCCAGATCTATACCGGCCGACAAGGAGAATCTCGCGTGCATGCGATGATCTTTGGTAGCGTCTCCGCCGCCCTGGTGCAGACCTCTTCGGTTCCCGTCACCGTTGTCCCCTGAATCCAGGCGCTAAATAAAAACCTGAAAAAAATCTGTTCGTAGGAGGAGAGATTAATGAAACGATTATTTTACATACTCGGTGTATTACTGGGCTCGGCGACAACTGCTCAGGCGGGAATCGACGAGGCGATTAATTCGGCGACGGCGCCGATTGCGACCCTGATTGGCCAGATCGTATTTTTCAAGATCCCCGTATTTGGCGCTCAACTGCCGGTGGTGGTGTTGTGGCTAGTGGTAGGCGCGGTATTTTTTACCATTTACATGGGTTTCATCAATTTACGGGGTTTCAAGCATGCCATTCAACTGGTGCGCGGCGATTACGCCGATCCCAACAGCCACGGTGAGGTTTCGCACTTCCAGGCGCTGGCAACCGCGGTGTCCGGAACCGTAGGTATTGGTAACATCGGCGGCGTCGCGGTAGCGGTTACCGTCGGTGGTCCGGGTGCGACTTTCTGGTTGATTCTGGCCGGATTCCTGGGAATGTCGACCAAGTTCGTTGAATGTACCTTAGGCGTCAAATACCGTAACGAGTTCGAGGATGGGCATGTATCCGGCGGACCCATGTACTACTTGCGCCAGGGCTTCAAGGAACGCGGCATGGAAGGTTTCGGCAAGTTCATGGGCACCTTTTACGCGATCGGTATCTTCATCGGCGCGCTCGGCATCGGTAATATGTTCCAGTCCAACCAGGCTTACGTGCAATTGAACAATGTTTCTGGCGGCGCGCTCGATGGTCTTGGCTGGCTGGTCGGGCTGATACTCGCCGGGATCGTGTTTTCGGTCATCGTCGGCGGCATAAAATCAATCGCCCGCGTTACCGAAAAAATCGTGCCCTTTATGGCCATTTTCTACTGCTTGTTCGCGATCATCGTCATCCTGATGAACGCCAGTACCATTCCCACCGCGATCGGTAATATTTTCACCGGCGCTTTCACCGGTGAAGGAGTGGCAGGCGGTGCGCTCGGTGCGATGATTATCGGATTCCAGCGCGCCGTGTTCTCCAACGAAGCCGGTATCGGATCGGCCTCGATTGCGCACTCGGCGGTGAGAACCGACGAACCGGTTACCGAGGGTGTCGTATCCCTGCTCGAGCCTTTCATCGATACGATCGTCATTTGCACCATTACCGCGCTGGTCATCGGTACCGCACAGGTAGCGGCGCCGGATTTCGCCGGAGATGCACAGGGTGTGGCAATGACCTCGGCGGCATTCGAACGGGAGTTTTCCTGGTTTCCGATTCCGCTCGCTTTTGCTGCCCTGTTGTTTGCTTTCTCAACCATGATTTCCTGGTCTTACTACGGTCTCAAGGGATGGACTTATCTGTTTGGCGAAGGCGAAACAGGGCAGACCATTTACAAGGTTATGTTTTGCGCCTTCGTCGCGCTCGGCTGCGTGGTGCAGTTGGGACCGATTCTGGATATCTCGGATGCGCTGGTATTCCTGATTTGCGTGCCGAACATTCTCGGCCTGTATTTCCTGGCGCCGATCGTGAAGCGTGAAATGAACTCGTATTTCGATCGCGTCGCCAGCGGCGAAATCAAAAAGTTCAAGTAACCTCGATAGTTGGTATCGTTGCAGAGCCCGGACCCGTCCGGGCTCTTTTTATTGCAAAGCAGTCTCGACCTTATTATTTATCCGGGGAGTTCAGCAGACCAGGGGCTATAGCTAATCAGCAAGCCTGTAATAGCAATTGAACTTACCATGGAAATCCATGACGCCTCGCGTCAGCGGCATGCGAAGGGCATAGTGGTTTGCAATTCCGGGAGCATGCGCTTGTGGTACTGCAGCATGCACGAATGGAGATGTTTTATCCGCAATCCATAATCCTTTCTGGTTTGTCCCCGGTGTTCCATTGCCATAGTGCGCCTTTCGCTAGCGCTATGGTGCCGCGGTTACCCGCCGCTACCGCTGTAACGCCGGTCATCACCCGCTTCGGGTCGAGTCCTTCATTTCGCCCCCAGACCCACAGGCTGCCATCCGACCTTAGTGCAACCGAATGGCTGCTGCCGGTGGCGATGGCGCTAGCGCCGTCGGTAACAAGCCCCCAGTGAATTGCTTTATCGCCATAGCCATGATTGCCTAAAGGTCCATAGATATTGCCGCCGGTTCCCCAGACGCTACCGTCTTGTTTTAACACCAGAGCGTGTCCTGTATGTGAGGCGACCTGAACTACATTTTCGGATGTTTGAACATAGCTATCGGTCGAAGCGAGATTGCCATCGCCATACTGCCCTCGATGTGCGAGCCCCTGTACGAACAAGGCGCCGCCTTGAGTGACATAATAGTTAGCGCTGTCCCCGATGGATGCGGTGAGCGCGTTGTTGGCGACAAATGAAGGCTCTTCCGCGAGGGATTCGCCAAAACCCAGCAGGCTTTTTGTCTGGAAGTTCCACAAGCTGCCATCGTTGCGAATTACAAACAGTCCCGTACGCCCGGCGTAAAACGATTTGACCTTTTCCATCAAAACGCTGGCGTTCGCCGGATCCTCTTCCCAGGCGAGTAGCTTGTTCTGAATTGTTAGAGCGTATCGATTTCTTTTACCCACGCCTACCTGCTTTATGCCCGAAAGGCTCTCCCGCGGTGTCTCGAAATTGTTCCATTGGTAAACCCTGGTTTCGCATATCGCAAGGTAACCGTCATAGTAAGCCGCCAGAAGCGGCGAGGAGCTATCGGCCATCACGGGCAGTGCCGAGATGTTGAGAGCGATCAGAATCAGGGTAAAAATTGAATGCCGAATGACGATGTTGGATTAACTCCTTTTCAAAGATTTGCTAACTCTATGCTGCCGTATAACGCCCAAATCAGCGGCGCGGCTTTAATTGCGTCAGACTGCATTTGCTTGTTAGGCAAAATGTGGAATTATTTTACTGTGTATCTCAACTTCATTTTCCAGGAGAATTCGATTTACTTTACCAAGCTTATTGGTACCTTATTTCATCCGCCCAGGCAAACAATAGTCAAGCCGAGAATTGGCTTACAGCTTCTTCATTCCATTCCACACCCGTGCCTAAATTGTCGGCAATGATCGCCTGGCCCTTCTCGATTTGCAGCGGCTCGGCCAGTATAGGGTTCCACCAGTCCGCATACTCCAACCAATGCGCGGTCGGCGTACAGCACAAAAGACGTGAACTGATCTCTGGCCAAAGATGATTGGATACACGAATACCATTTGCGTGTGCGATTGCCGCAGCCCTGAGCCAGCCGCTTACTCCGCCTATCTTCATCACGTCTGGCATTAGGTAGTCCGATGCTTGTGATTCGATAGCGTGTCGCAGGTCCAGTATTCCCCACCAGTTTTCACCAGCCTGTATTGGAGTCTGCGCCTCGCGTGCCACAAGTGCATGCCCAGCGTAATCATGTGCTAGTGTCGGTTCTTCAACCCAGCTGAGACCCTCGTCATCGAGAACCCGCATACGTGCTATCGCCTCTGTCGGAGTGAGGCACTGGTTGTAGTCCACCATTATCGCCATATCATCGCCAGTTGCTTTGCGAATTGCGCGTATAACCGCGACATCCTCCTCTACAGTGGGGTAACCAATTTTGGCTTTAACTCCTGTGAAGCCGGCCTGAGCCCAGCGTTCGGCGACATCCCCTGATCCTTTAACGCCGTCGTAGCCTACTGCTCCATAGGCGCGAATCGTTTTCTTGATTCCCCCCAGCAATGTTATGAGGGAAATATTGTGAACTCGGGCTAGCGCATCCCAAAGCGCCATGTCAATCGCGGCTAACGCGATACCAACCAGTCCTTGCGTGCCCAGCAATCGGAATCGTTTGGTGAGTTTTTGTTCAATCTCAGCCGGGGCCAGAACGTCACCTTGCACCAGAACCTCAAAATTCTGAATCAGTTCAGCTGTCGGTTTAAGTGCTGCGGGCGTGTAGGTAAACACGATACTGTGACCGATGATTCCAGCATCGGTGATTATGTCCGTCAATACCAAAGGCGACTCGGTGATCACACCGCTTGCAGTCTGGTGCGGTTCTTTCATCGGCACACGTACGACCCGCACTTTAAATTCTTTTATTGTTGGCGATGAATCTTTAGGCATATTCTTATCCCTTTATTTTGCCTAACGCCTAGCATCAGCGGCGTTTTGCGCGCGTAGCGAGCAAAAGGTCCGGCTGCATGCGTTTGTTATGCATTTTTTTCGACCTCAAGTTGAATGCTCACTACGCCTGAAATATTTGAATCGTTTGACCAGGCTGAGAACTCACGACTAATGTCCCCACTTACAATCCACATTCTGCCGATTTTCTGACCTTGTACTAATGCTATGTATGGGACTTGTTCCCACGCCATAGAGCTTAGCTTGCTGGTGAAGCAGCAAGTAAAACCCCCTTTGTGATACGGCTGAACATCTGACGCCTCTAATCCGATTCCCATTGCGGCAACTGCTTTATTTAGCAATTTCTCTGCGTTCTTCTCAGAGCCACAATCAGTAAATAGTTTCCAGTATGCGTTCATTGGATTAATGCATAACAGCGATATAGACAGAATCTGTAATTTACCAGAAATAGACGGAATCTGTATAAATCGGAAATTCAGGCTTAGCGAGACGATACGTATTTCGTAGTTTTGTACCGGCAATTGCCTGCTCCCTTTACGGGGGAGTAAGTAATACTCCGGTTTGCAATAGCGTTACGGCCGTATTTGGGAATTTTGCGCTCAGATGATGGCGTGTCGAATGCGTGCCGACACCCATTCGGAAACGATGACGGTCGCCAGGATGACGAGCAGAATTAGTGACACCTGGGTCCAGGCCAGGGTCGAAATTGACGCGTCCAGCTGCAGCCCGATGCCGCCGGCGCCGACCAGCCCGAGCACGGTCGATTCACGTATATTGATGTCCCAGCGAAACACCGAGATACCGGCGAAGGCGGGCAGGATCTGCGGCACGATGCCGAAGGAGAGCTGCTGGCTGCGCCGGGCACCGGTGGCGATGACCGCCTCCACCTGGCTGTGATCGATTTCCTCGATCGCTTCGTACAGCAGCTTGGCGCAGAAGCCGATCGAGCGCAGGCCGATCGCGATCACGCCGGCGAGCACGCCGGGACCGATCAGCGTGACCAGCATCAGCGCCCAGATCAGCGAGTTGATCGAACGCGAGGAAACGATGATGAACAGCGCTACCGGGCGCACGAAGTGCACGCTGGGCGTGGTATTGCGTGCCGCGCAAAAAGCCACCGGCACCGCGATCACGATCGCGATCATGGTGCCAAGGGTAGCGATGTTAATTGTATCCCAGACCGGCGCCCATAGTGTATCCATGTAAGACCATTTCGGCGGCACCATGCGCTCGGCCATGTCCGCCGCCTGCTTGGGCGCGTCGGTGACGAAAAACCAGATGGTCTTGTCCGAAATCAGGCGCCAGCAGTAAACGAAGATCGCGACCCCGAGCAACCAGCCGAACCAGACTGCGAACTGCGCTTTGGTCGTGCGGCGCTTCCAGATTTTCGTATCTGCCTGTTGCCTGACGGGCATTACTGTACCCACCTGCGGATATAGCCGGATGTATACTCGAGCACCATAACGATGCCGATGATGACCAGCAGAATCGCCGCCGCCGAATCGAACTCGTAACGATCGAAGGAGGTTAGCAGCGTGGCACCGATACCGCCGCCACCGACGATGCCGACTACCGCGGACTCGCGGAAATTGATGTCGAGGCGGTAGATGCCGAGCCCGATCATGCGCGGCATGACCTGTGGCTGCACCGCGTAGTTCAGCCATTGCAGCCAGCCGGCGCCGACCGACTTGATCGCTTCCGCCTGTACCGGGTCCATGTCCTCGATGTCCTCGGCCAGCAGCTTGCCGTAAAAGCCGATGGTGCCGACGCTGAGTGCAAGAAAACCGGCAAACGGGCCGAAACCGAACAGTTTGACGAAAAAGATCGCGAGGATGATTTCAGGGAAGGTGCGCGAGACGGCGAGAATGCCGCGGCAGAACAGGTAAACCGGCCTGTATGCCAGATTTCGGGCTGCGCCGAGCCCGACTGGAACCGACAGGATGATGCCGATCACGGTCGAGGTGATCGTCATCCACAGACTTTCGAGGATGCCTTCCTGGATCGAGTCCCAGCGCGATACGAAGTCAGGGGGAAAGAATGCGGAGACGAAACGTTCACCGCGCACCATGCCTTCGGCAACCCTGTCCCAGTTAACCTCCATGGTGCCGAAGGCAAGTGCCAGGTAAATTGCGGCACCAACCCACAAACCCCAGCGCAGCGTCGGATTCTGGATGAACGGCGGACGCTTCCAGCGTCGAATCGCGTCGCCTTGACTCATGACGGTGGATGCACCTTGGCGATATTGAGCAGCGCGGCGGTATCGAGCTCCTCGCCTTCTTCCTTGACCTTCTCGATGGTGGCTTCCCAGTCTTCCTCGCCGTAGATTTGCGTCAACACTTCCGGATTGAGGTTCTCGGGCGGGCCGTCGTAGACGATGCTGCCGAGCTGCAGACCGACGATACGGCGGGCAAACATTTGTGCCAGCAGTACGTCATGGATATTGATGATCGCGGCCAGCTGGCGTTCCTCGCACAGCTCACAGATCAAACGCATGATCTGGCGCGAGGTTTTCGGATCGAGGCTCGCGGTCGGCTCGTCGACCAGCAGCAGGTCCGGATTCTGGATCAGCGCGCGGCAAATACCGACGCGTTGGCGCTGTCCGCCGGACAATTCGTCGGCGCGCTTGTCAGCCATGTGATCGAGCCCGACCCGCTGCAGCAGGTTGAAGGCCTCGTCGATGTCGGATTGCGGAAACTTGCGAAAAAAGCTGCGCCAGAAGCCGACGTAGCCGAGGCGTCCGGAAAGCACGTTTTCCATCACACTCAGACGTTCGACCAGCGCGTATTCCTGAAATATCATGCCCATGCGCGTGCGTGCATGACGCAAATCGGTCGATCCCAGGTGCGCCAGTTCGAGGTCACCGAGAAATATTTTACCGGAGGTGGGTTCGACCAACCGGTTGACACAACGGATCAGGGTGCTCTTACCGGCCCCGGATGGTCCGATCAGCGCCATCACCTGGCCCTTGGGGACCTCCAGGTTAACGTCTTTGAGCGCGTGATCTCCGGTCTTGTATTGCTTGTCGAGATGTTCGATGCGAAGCATTTTTTGTATCCGCTAGGTTGATGCCTAATTCTGCCGACAGGTCGTCAGATTAAAGGATGAGCCACGACAGGAACTCGTGGCTCATCTTCATGCCTGGATCAAACGGCTATTTGCAGTCGTAGCTGACGCCGTTAGCGGCGTCGATTTTGCGGATGACGTCCCAGTCGGATTTGTGATGTATGCCGACAAACCGGCCTTCTTTCTTGAACTCTTTTTGCAGATCCGAGCCTTCCCATTTGAAGGTAAAAAAGGCCTGCTTGATCCTGGCGGCGACCTCTGGATGGAGATTGTGGGCGTGGCCATAGCCAGTGGTCGGGAAGGTTGCCGATTTGTAGATCGAGGTAATCTGGTCTGGTGTCACTACCTTACGATCAAACATCCGGTTCATCACAGAGTTGGCGACCGCGGCAACTTCGTAATCCTTGTTGGCGATGCCGAGCACCGAATTGTCGTGCTTGCCGGAGAATACGGTTTTGAAATCGACATCCTTGACCAGCTTGAATTCGGATTTGAGCAAGGCCGAGGGCGCTTTGTTACCCGAGTTGGAGGTGGGAGAAGTGAATGCCAGGGTACGCCCCTTGATGTCCGACGGAGATTTGATGTCGCTGCCCTTGGGTACGATGATTTCCATCTCGTAGCCGTAGGAGCCGTCTTTCGACGCCATCATCGCGAACGGCACCAGGCCGGCGCAGGATACCGCCACCGGATTGCCGCCGGTGTTCACGCCGGCGATGTGCAGCCTGCCGGAGCGCATCGCTTCATACTGGGCCGCGTAGGACTGCACCGGGAAGAACACGACCTTTTTACCGGTAACCTCGGACATGTGCTTGATGAAGCCGTCCCAGACCTTGGCGTAAATCGCCGGGTCCTCGACCGGGGTGTAGGAAAAGATGATGGTGTCGGGATTAACCCAGTCCTTCGGATCCAGTGGCAGGTCGGCCACCTGATCACGGTTGCGGTCGCAGTATTGCTTGTCCAGGGTGCCGCGGTAGCAATCCTCGGCCAACGCGCTGCTGGAAAAGCAAATTACGAAAAACAGACCGATTAACCGGGTATAGGTCGAAAAGTGGTTAGTCATTATAATCCTCCTCATTCTGACTGGTATGGCGGCGTTATTGTCGATTTATAGGTACTGCCTGGTGTCGCCAACGCGAATCATTATCATGCTTCAAAACTGATGATGCAACCACCGCAATACCAGTATTCGGGCGCGGCTTCGGTCTCGCCTGTTTTTGTAACCTTATATGGATAACAATTCTTGAACCATTTGCTTGATTTCGATCGACTGCACAATCGCTACTTCGCCATGCGTCACGGGCATAGTCTTGCCAACGCGCGCGGGATCATTGTCAGTCATCCTGAAAATGGTTGTCGCGGTTACGGCTTGAGCGAATCGGGCCGCTCGCAGGTAGCGCATAGTCTTTCCCGTGCCGGCGAACTCGATGCCGAAACCCTGATCATCTGTTCCGATTTCAAACGAGCGCGTGAATCCGCCGATATCGTCCATGCCAGGCTGGTCTGCAGGAGCCCGGTTGCCACCGAGCAGCGCTTGCGAGAGCGTCATTTCGGCGACTACGAATTATCCGCCGACAGCGGCTACGAAGAAGTCTGGCGGCAGGATGCGCTCGATGCCGACAGCCGGCGCAAAGGCGTCGAAAGCGTCAATCAGGTGATGCAGCGGGTAACCCGGGTGGTGCGGGATCTCGAACAGCGGTTCAGCGGCGCGAGCATACTGCTGGTGTCGCACGGGGACGCCTTACAGATTCTGCAAGCTGCCTTTGCCCGGCGCGATGGCTCGATTCACCGCCAACAGGAACATCTGCATACCGCTGAAATCCGGCAGCTGGCTTTAGCGCCTGCTAAAGGCGCTGGATCCGGCGTCTGAAAGCCGTTCCGTTATCGCGATTTATGCCAATCGTGGCTATCCGGAATCGAGAAACAGTCGCTAAACTACTGGTTTTCAGGTGAAAATGGGTGTAAACAGATTAGTAAAACTGTTACACAGTTCAATTGACAGCATCTCGACTTGCTTTAAAATTTTCGGGTTGCAGGTATATTTTAATCGTATCAGGGATCGGTCGTGAGCTTCGATTACAACGAAATTCGAGCACGCCAGCAGGCCAGCGGAACCCAGTGGGCTTCGTATAGCGACCTGTTTATGGTTCTCGCTTTCATCTTCCTGCTGATGTACATGGTCGCCAGCCTGCGCACCGGCATGATATCGGTGACCTCGCACGCCGAAATCCAGGAAGTCAAACAGGAACTGGAAATCTACGAAACCATCAAGGATCAGTACCTGACCGAACAAACCAACGCGCTCGAAAAGAAGATTTACTCGGAGATCATCGAGCAGATCGCACTGCTCGAAGACGAGGCTTCGGCCAAGAAAAAGAAACTCACGCAACAGGCTCAGCAACAGGCCGAGCGCGAGGACTCGCTCAACCAGTACCAGCAAATGATTGTCGCGATGATGAACGCCAACACCATCGCCAAGGCCGAGGCGGTGCAGACGATGTCATCGCAACAGCAGGAAAATCAGGAGCTGCAGCAGGAAATCGAGCAGCGCAGCGCGGATCTCGAATCTTTGCAGCAGCAGTTGCAACAGGAAGAAAAGGAACTGGCCGAGCTGGAAAAGAAGCACTCCGCCGAATCCCAGCAGCATGAGCAGAAGTTTGAATCCTTAAAGGCAAGCTATGAAGAAGACCAGTCGAGGCTGGCCTCGCTCGAACAATACATCCGCACCGAAGCCGAGGAGAAGGAGGCGCTGAGAAAGGCACATGCCGCCGAGGCCAAACAGCTGGAGGACAAGTTCAAGGAACTGAAGGCCAGGCACGAACAGGGCCAGAGCCAGGTGGTCACGCTCGCGGAGACCCTGCAGAAAGAGGCCGAGGAGAAATTGAAACTGGAAAAACTGCATGGCGAACAGGCCCAGCGCCTGGAGCAAAAGTTCGAGGCGCTCAAGGCCGAGCATGACCAGAGCCTGAGCAATCTGGCTTCGCTGGAGGGTCAGATCGAAAGGGAAACCGCGGAAAAAGCCGCGCTGGAGCAGGCGCATTCGCAGCAAACGCAGAATTTGCAGAGCCAGTTGCAGGACCTGGCAAAGGAGTATGGCAAGAACCAGAGCAAGCTGGCGACGATGCAGCGGGAACTCGAACAGCGTGCCGCCGAGAAAGAGGCGCTGGAGGCGACCCTGGTTACGCAAACCGAATTTCTCGAAGGCAAGATCTCCGAACTGACCGCCAGCCAGAATCAGACCCAGGTTCACCTCGCCGCTCTCGAGCAAACCCTTGCCACGGAAGCGGCCGAAAAGTCCGCGCTGCAGGCATCGCTGGCAACGCAAACGCGGAACCTCGAAGGCAAAATCGAGGAATTGACGCAGCAACAGGGTCAGAGCGAAGCGGAACTGGAATCACTCGAGCAGCAGTTGAACCAGGAGGCGGCGGAAAAGGAATCGCTGCAAAAAGCAAGCGCGGCGCAATTGGCGAACCTGGAAGAGAAATATCGCAGTCTGCAGGGTGACTATGAAAAGAAGCTGGGAGAACTCGAATCGCTGGAGGGGCAGAGCAGGGCGGAACTGGCCGCGCTGGCGGACCAACTGAGCCAGCAGGCGGCGGACAAGGAGGCGATGAAAAATGCCACCGCCGAAGAGCTTGCCGCGATGGAAAACAAGTACAAGGGCCTGCAGGGAGAATACGATCAAAAATTGTCGGAACTCGAGAATCTCGAAGGCCAGAGCGAGGCCGAACGCGGCAAACTGGAGAAACAGCTGGCCGAGGAGGCCGCCGAAAAGGCCGCACTCAAGGACGCCAGCGCGCAACAACTGGCGGGGCTGGAAAACAAGTTCGAGGATCTGAAGGGCGACTACGAAGGCAAACTGGGCGAACTGGCTTCCTTGCAGGAAGACATCGCAGCGGGTGAAAAAGAAAAGGAAGAGCTGAAAAAGGAATTCGAGGGAAAACTTCAGGAACTCGGCGACAGGTACGAAGCGCTCAAGGATGACTACGAGGGTAACCTGGGCAAGATTGCCCAGCTCGAATCGGATCTTGCAGGCGCGCAGGGCAAACTGGCGGAAACGGCGGATGAACTCGGCAAGGCCGAGTCTGAACTTGCGGCTGCCACCGAAGACCTCGGCAAGGCCGAATCCGAACTCGCAGCGACCGCCGAAAATCTCGGCAAGGCCGAGTCCGAACTTGCGGCGACTGCCGAAAATCTTGGCAAGGCCGAATCCGAACTGGCGGCCAAGGCCGAAGATCTGGGCAAGGCCGAGTCTGAACTGGCGGCCACTTCGGATGAACTGAAAAAGGCGCTCGAACTGGCCAAGGACCGCCGGGGTGTCGCGCAGCGAATCAAGGAAGGCTTCGAGCAGGCCGGGATCAAGGCCGATGTCGACAGCGGCACCGGTGATGTCATCCTCGACTTCGGCAAGGAGTTCTTCAATACCGACAGTGCGAAGCTGAAGCCCGGCATGGAAAGAATCATTCGCGACGCGATGCCGGTTTACGCGGAAAGCCTGTTCGGTAGCGAAATCGTCAGCGGTGAAATTTCCGCGGTTGAAATCATCGGTTTCGCCTCGCCGACCTTTGGCGGTAAACCGGTCAATCCGACCTCGTTATCGTCGGATAACCGCAGGGCGGTCAACTACAATCTCGATCTCAGTTACGAACGCGCCCGATCCATCTTCAAGTATGCTTTCGACCCCAGGACGCTCAAGTTCGAGTACCAGGAAACCATGCTGCCGCTGATCAAGGTCACCGGCCGCAGCTTTTTCACCGAAGAGGTCAACCTGGAAGATACCGGTAACCTGTCGCGGGATGAGTTTTGTAGAATCTATGATTGCTTCGGCTCGCAGCGAGTCATTATCAAGTTCGACCTGAAGGAAAAAGAGAGTAGCTAATGAATGCAGCCATCGTCGACATGATCAACCTGATGGTGGGCTACGCCACCGATTATCTAATGCCGCTATTGCTGATCGGATTTGTGCTCGCGGTCATCGCGCGCCTGCTGATCACGGTGACCATCCACCGGCAAAAGAAATTCATTAAGGAATTCTGCAAGCGCGTGCACCAGGACATCGCCGCCAACCCGGAACCGCATGGCTCCTTTTTTAATCATGTCAAACGCGCTCTGACCCGTACCTACTTCGAAACCTTCGAGCTACGCCAGCGTTACAAGCGCCGCAACGAAGATCACATCATGACCGTCGGCGATCGCGTGTTCCTGATCCAGGACGGCATCATCCGCCTGATCGACGATTACCTGCAGCACATCCGTTACCTGAAAAAGGGCAGCGGCCACCAGCCCGACTTTCACGAAATTTCCAACAGCGTGTTCGCCTCCAATCCGATCTTCAACCGCGTGTTAGGCATATTTTCGTTGAGCCGCACCAACGACGTGCTCAATATCCTGCCGAGTATCTTCATCGTCGGTGGCATCTTCGGCACTTTCCTCGGCATCATGAAGGCCTTGCCGGAGCTGACCGCGATGGATATCACCAACGCCGAGGCCAGCAAGGTGGTCATCGATAACTTCCTGATCAAGATTTCCTTCGCGCTGAGCACGTCGATTCTCGGCATCGTGCTGTCGATCGTCATGAGCTTCATGAATACGCTGCTGTCGCCGACCAACACCTATGTCGAAATTGTCGACGCCTTCAATTCCGCTTCCGAAATCCTGTGGAACAAGTCGGAGAGCAACGAGGTCGACAAGCGCGATAGCAGCATCAGCGACCGCGAATCGGAGGCGGTCGACGCCTTCGACCTGGCAATTGCCGCCGTCTACGCCAAAAGGGCCTGACCACGACAGCTGCTTAACCGGTAGAAGTCATTCCCGCGCAAGCGGGAATCTTACAACAAGCGCTTTCCAGTCATCTTAAGATCCCCGCCCAAGCGGGGATGACAGCATTAAGCTATTGGATTTTATCCCCGAAACCTAGTCGCCGTCGAGAATCAGTAGCGTACATTTCGCATTGTCGCGCCGCAGCGGTTTAACCGGCGCATATTCTTCGGAGTCGACGAATGCCCTGGCCGCGTCCATATCGGGAAACTCGATGACTACCATTCGCGTCGGTGTCCACAGGTCGGTTTCGCGAACATCCATCGCGCCGCCGCGCGCGCGGTAGCTACCGCCGTATTTCTCCGCGATCGGTTTGGCCAGTTTTTTGTATTCTTCATAAGCATCCGGATTTTCGATGCGGGTGTCGACAATTACAAATGCGCTCATAGTGCTACCTCTAACCGGTTGTAGAAACTTTTCTGGAATTTGCAGTGAGTCGTTATACTGCGTTTAACCAAATCCAGGCAAGCATCAATGAGTCATTTCGAACACATCAAATTTGACAAAAAGGGCGCAATCGCCCGCATCGAGTTGAACCGTCCCGACGCCGCCAACGGGCTCGACGCGTTAATGGCGAGCGAACTCCACCAGGCGGCCAGGCTTTGTGACGGCGATGCCGAACTCAAGGCCGTGGTGCTAAGCGCCGGCAGCCGCTTCTTTTGCGCCGGCGGCGACATCAAGGAAATGCTGTCGCATGGCGATGCGGTGGGTGGCGCGATCAAGTCGCTGGCGGATGACCTGCACGCGGCGATATCGCTACTGGCGCGCATGCAGGCGGCGCTGATCGTCGCGGTCAACGGCGTCGCCGCCGGCGCCGGTTTCAGCATCGCACTGGCGGGAGATATCGTGCTGGCGGCAGAATCCGCCAGCTTCACCATGGCCTATACGCGCGCCGGACTGTGCCCCGACGGCAGTTCGAGCTATTTCCTGCCGCGCCTGGTCGGTTTACGCCGTGCCCAGGAGCTGATGCTGACCAACCGTACCCTGAGCGCCGCGGAAGCTCGTGAGCTGGGCCTTGTGACACGCGTCGTAAACGATGACGACTTACGCGCCGAGGCTGAGCAGATTGCTGCCGAACTCGCGGCCAGCGCACGTTTGTCCACCGCCTACGTCAAGAAGCTGCTGCTGGCCAGCTCCGGCAACGATCTCGAAACCCAGATGGAGCTCGAGGGTCAGCTGGTGTCGCAATGCGCGGCCTCGCCTGACGGGCGCGAAGGTATTTTGGCCTTCGTCGAAAAACGTAAACCCGATTTCCAGTAAAGGCGTTGCGATCATGACCGATTTTTCTGCCGGCGCCGCCTTTATCGATGGCGAATACCTGCCCGTCGCCGAGGCCAGGATTCCGATACTCGACTGGGGCTTCCTGCATTCCGATGCAACCTACGACGTCGCGCACGTCTGGCGCGGCAGGTTTTTCCGCGTCGACGAATACCTCGACCGTTTTCAAACCAGCATGGAAAGGCTGCGCATGTCGATCCCCTATGATCGTCAGCAGATACTTTCAATCATGTTCGAACTGGTCAGAAAGAGCGGGCTGCGCGACGCCTACGTGGAGATCGTCTGTACCCGCGGCATGCCGGCGCCGGGGTCGCGCGACCCGCGCAGTTGCGAAAATCGCTTCCTGGCTTTCGCGATCCCGTTCGTCTGGATTGCCAACGACGACATGCGCGCCCGCGGGCTCGATCTGATGATCAGCTCGCGCCAGCGCATTCCGCCGGAGGCGGTCGACCCGCGGGTCAAGAATTATCACTGGCTGGACATGGTCATGGCGCTGTTCGAGGCCTACGACGAGGGCGCCGATACCGTGGTGCTGGTCGACGCGCAAGGCAACCTGGTCGAAGGGCCCGGGTTCAACGTCTTCGTACGCCACGGCGATACGGTTATTACGCCGAAGAAGGGCGTACTCGAGGGTGTTACCCGGATGACCATTCTCGAGCTGCTGGCGCGCGAGCATATACAGGTGAAACAGCAGGAATTGCCCGCGTCTACCGCCAGGGCCGCCGACGAGGCGTTCATCACCAGCACCGCGGGCGGCGTAATGCCGGTAACCCGCATCAGCGGCGAACAGGTCGGAGACGGCAGGCCGGGAGATCTGACAACGAAGCTGAACGACGCCTACTGGTCGCTGCACGACGATCCTGAATTGAATATCGAAGTCGAATACTTAAAGGAGTGAAACATGGCAGACAGCTTGAAAGTGGCGTTGGTAACCGGGGCAGGCAGCGGTATCGGACGCGCCGTTTGTCATGCCTTACTGAAGAATGGATACGCGCTGGTGCTGGCCGGCAGGCGCGTAGAGCCGTTGCAGGAAACGGTCGATCTCGCCGATGCCGATCCGGCGCGTTGCCTGTGCCTGCCCACCGATGTCGGCAAGCCGGAGCAGGTGGCCGAGCTGTTTGCACAGGCCGAGCGGGCCTTCGGCCGCCTCGATTTACTGTTTAACAACGCCGGCAGTTATACCCCGGGCGTGCCGATGGAAGAGCTGAGTTACGAACAGTGGCAGGCGACGGTGGACGTCAATTTGACCGGGCCGTTTTTATGCGCGCAGCAGGCGATTCGGATAATGAAGGCGCAAACCCCGAATGGCGGACGCATTATCAACAATGGCTCGATTTCCGCGCATGTGCCGCGCCCCTTTTCCGCGCCCTATACCTCGACCAAGCACGCGATTACGGGCCTGACCAAATCGATCTCGCTGGATTGCAGAAATGACAATATCGCCTGCGGTCAGATCGATATCGGCAATGCCAAGACGCCGATGACCCGGGCGATGCCGAAGGGCGTGCCGCAGGCCAATGGTGAACGCGCGGCGGAGCCGGTGATGGATGTGGCGCATGTCGCCGACGCGGTGCTGCAGATGGCGTCGCTGCCGCTCGACACCAACGTGCAGTTCATGACCATCATGGCGACCTCGATGCCGTATATCGGCCGCGGTTAAGTTGCCAGTGAACGCCAGCGCAGATCTGCGACAGAGTTAATCGATTCCACTTCGGTGGCAGGCCGCAGCGCTTGCCGATCGATCCACGCGGGGTAGTTCGGGCCATTGTCGCCTATCGCCTGGCGCGCCTGAAACTGCGCGTGGCCTGTCAGTTCCGGCGCCGTCGACAGTAACTCGAAACAACAGTCGACAGGGTCGAGTTGTTGCTGCCAATGGCTCCCGGGTCGCTTGATAAATTCCGCCGCAAGCTGGTCGATCAAATCCCGCTGCGGCATGCTTTCGAACTGGCGCTCGATCCATTCCGGCTTGCCGAGCGCGCTACAGAAATTACGCCAGAATACCGTCTCGATAGCGCCGAGACTGATGAAGCGATGGTCGGCGCATTGATAGATGTTGTAACAGGCCGCGCCGCCGTTCAGAATCGAAGCGGCCCGTTTTGTCGACTGGCTCAGCATCGGCAGGTACTGCCAGGCCAGTATCGATTCGGTGATGCTGATATCGAGATATACGCCACCGCGCCCCGCATTTTTCGCATGTAGCGCGGCCAGCATGGCGATACTGGCCTGCAGCGCCGAGGCGTGATCGGCGATCGGCGGGTAGCCGATGACGGGTTTATCCGTACTGCCGCTGACGATCGATTGCCCGCTCAGCGCGCAATAATTGATATCGTGCCCGGCACGCTGCGCATAGGGGCCGTTTTGTCCGTAACCCGAGAGCGCGCAGTGAATCAGATCGGGATTGATTTGTTCGAGCCGGTCGCGATCGAATCCGAGCCGCGCCAGTACGCCGGGGCGAAACGACTCCAGCAGAATGTCGGCATCGGCCAGCAACTCGCTTAGCAGCTGGCGGTCCGATTCGGTTTTCAGATCGAGGTTGCAAATCCGTTTGCCGCGATTGATATGGCGGTATATCGGCGACGGTTGCTGGTCGTCCCGCTGCATGAAAAACCGCATCGGATCACCGCCCGGCGGTTCCACCTTGATGACCTCGGCGCCAAGGTCGGCCAGTTGCCGGGTCGCGATCGGTCCGGGGATATACTGCGATAAATCGATTACACGAACGTTTTCGAGTAGCTGCGACGACATCGGCCGGCGATCCGTTACTCGTACTTGCGGATATCGTCGATAACCTTGCCGTCGTTGGGCAGGGAACCCGGCGCCAGCAGTTCTACCTCGCCTCGGACCTTGCAAATCGAACGGATACTGTCGGCGATTGCCGCTGCCAGCGATCCGTCACCGGCGTCGGTTTCACACTGCAGCGTGATCCGGTCGGCCTCGTCGACCCAGTCGACCACCAGCCGCGCTTTTTTGATTTCGCCGTGGCGCTTGACCACCTTGTCGACCTGTCCGGGATGAATGAACATGCCGCGTACCTTGGCGGTCTGGTCGGCGCGCCCCATCCAGCCCTTGATGCGCATGTTACTGCGGCCGCAGGGACTCTCGCCGGCAAGCACCGCCGACATGTCGCCGGTGGCGAAACGAATCAGCGGATACTCGCGCCCGAGATTGGTGACGACGACTTCTCCGACCTCGCCGTCGGCAACCAGTTCGCCGGTGCCGGGGCGCACGATTTCGACGTAGACCCCTTCGTCGATGATCAATCCTTCGCGCGCGTCCGATTCGTAGGCAATCAGGCCTAGATCGGCGGTGCCGTAGTTCTGCAATACGTCGATGCCGCACTCGGCGAAACCTTCGCGCAGCGGCGGCGGCAGGGCTTCGCCACCGACATGTCCCTTGCTGATCGACGATACGTCGGCGCCGAGCTCGTCGGCTTTTTCGAGAATGATCTTCAGGAAAGACGGCGTGCCGACATAGGCCGAGGGTTTCAGGTCGGCAATCGTCTGCACTTGCAGTTCGGTCTGGCCGACGCCGGCCGGAATCACCGCACAGCCGAGCGCAGCGGCTGCATTGTCGAACATCTTTCCGGCGGGTGTGAAATGATAGCTGAAAGTATTGTGCACCAGGTCGCCAGGGCGGAAACCGCTGGCGTAGAGCGCGCGCGCGAAGCGCCAGAAATCGGCAACCTCGAAACCGGGCTCGTATATTGGACCGGGCGAGGCGAATACGTGGGAAAATTGTGCGATATTGTTCGCGGTGTATCCACCGAACGGGCGGTCGGCCTTTTGTAGCTCGATCAACTCCGATTTGCGTGTCAGCGGCAGGCTGCTGAAGCTTGCCGCGTCGACGATCGAGGCCGCGTCGATATCCTTTAGCGATTCGGCATACGCCGTCGTATTGACCTTGACGTGTTCGATCTGCGCGCGAATCGAATCGAATTGCGCGGCCTGGCGTTCATCGGCGCTGCGGGTTTCGAGGCTGTCGTAGAATTCACTCATTGTCGTGTCGTCCCTATAGTTATTAGAGTCATCCCCGCGAAAGCGGGGATCCTGTAATGGTATCGCAATTCATGATTCCCGTTTGTCTACAGGAGCGTGTAAAAATATGGAAACGATAATATAAGATTCCCGCCGGAACGCGCAGTCTTTCGCGGCGGTCCGACGTATCGGAATGACTTCGAGTGGTTATGTATGCGAGTTTTCTGCGGGATACGCGAGTGGCGCTATATAGCTTCAGGTCAGCCATCGCTTGCGTCGGCGATAGTGTTTGACGTCGCGGAAGTTGACGCGCTCGCCTTCGCTGATGCCGAGGTAAAATTCCTTGACGTCGGTATTCTCTCGCAGCTCGGCTGCGCTGCCGTCGAGAACGACGCGGCCGTTTTCGAGGATATAGCCGTGATCGGCGTAACGCAGCGCGATATTGGTATTCTGTTCGGCGAGCAGGAATGTCACGCCTTCTTCCTTGTTCAGGCGCTGCACGATTTCAAAGATTTCTTCCACCAGCTGTGGCGCAAGACCCATCGAAGGCTCGTCGAGCAGGATCATTTTCGGTCTCGACATCAGCGCGCGGCCGATGGCGACCATTTGCTGTTCGCCGCCCGAGGTGTAACCGGCCTGCGCGCGGCTGCGCTTGGTAAGGCGCGGAAAGTAACTGTAAACCAGCTCGAGGTCCTTCTGGATCGCGGAATTGCCGTCGCGGCGCGTATAGGCGCCGGTCAGCAGGTTTTCCTCGACCGTCAAATGCTCGAAGCAATGACGCCCTTCCATCACCTGGATAACGCCTTGCTGCACCAGTTCGGCCGGGGTCCTGCGGTCGATGCGCTCGCCCTGGAACTCGATGCTGCCCTTGGTAATGTCGCCGCGCTCGGCGCGCAGCAAATTGGAAACCGCCTTCAGCGTGGTGGTTTTACCCGCGCCGTTGGCGCCGAGCAGGGCGACGATGCCCTGCTCGGGAACCTCGAGCGAAACGCCTTTCAACACCAGGATGACGTGGTCATAAATAACCTCGATATTGTTGACTGACAACAACGGTTGGCTACTGGTATCTACGGCGGCTTCGCTCACGGCTCGTTTCCTTTTGTTACTGTTATCGCTTAGTTACAGCTACGCTCGGCAACGTTGTTCTCCGATGCGAACTGGGCCGAATCCTCGGCGATCAGCGGACCGGTGATGTCACGCAGCGGCTCGTAGAAATCGCTCACCAGGCTCCATTTCTTGGCCTTGGCGTCCCACTGCTGCAGCGCGACCTTGCCCGGGCCTTCATGGTTTTCACAGGTAACCTTGACCGGAATGGTGAAACCTTCCAGTCCCAGTTCCTTCAGGCGCGCTTCGTCGACTTCCAGCGCCTCGAAGCCGTCACGCACGTGGGTGCCCCGGACTTCGTTGGTGCCGTGGATTTCCATCGCCTTGCGAATCGCCTCTGAAGTCCACATCGCTGCCACCAGGCCCCGGTTGTAAAGCACTTCACCGATGCGGTCGCGGTCGCCGAGGCCCATGCCCTTGTCGTAGACGTATTTCTTGATGTCGTCATGCGCGCCGAAGTTATCCCCCGGCTGATGGAATGCGCCCGACAGGTAACCGTCGGCAGCGGCACCGGCCGGCAGTACGTCATTTTCGGAACCCGACCACCAGACGCCGATGAAATGCTCCATCGGGTAGCGAATCGATGCGGCTTCCTTGATTGCGACCTGGTTCATGACACCCCAGCCCCACATCATGACCCAGTCGGGCTTTTCGCGGCGAATCTGCAACCAGGTTGATTTCTGTTCCTGGCCCGGGTGGTCGACCGGCAGCGCCATGAATTCGAAGCCGTATTTCTCAGCCGCTTTTTCGAGCGTGCGGATCGGTTCCTTGCCGTAAGCCGAGTTATGATAAACCAGCGCAATTTTCTTGCCTTTCAGGTTTTCCATGCCGCCTTCTTTTTCGCCGATATACTGGACGAATACGGTGGCCTGGCTCCAGTAGGTGGCCGGGAAGTTGAATACCCAGGGAAATACCTTGCCGTTGGCGGCCGAGGTGCGGCCATAGCCCATCGAGAAAACCGGAATTTCATCGACGCTGGCCTTTGGAATCAGCTGGTAGGTGATGCCAGTGGACAGCGGCTGATAGACGAGTGCGCCGGACTGCCCTTCGGCCTTGGTATTTTCATAACATTCGACGCCTTTCTTGGTGTTATACCCGGTTTCACAAGGTATCAGGCTGATGCGCGCGCCATTAATACCGCCGTCGCGTTCGTTCAGCATGTTGAGGTAATCCCCGTAACCATTGGCGAAGGGAATGCCATTTGGTGCATAGGGGCCGGTTCGATAATCGAGCGTCGGCATGACCAGCTCGTAGGCGCTGGCGACACCGGTCATTAGTGGTACCGCCATTAGCGCGGCCACGATTGTACGGGTTAATTTTTTCATTTTACTTACTTCCTCCGGTTGTATTTCGAAACTACATTTTAATTGACGCGCCGTGGATCGATCCACCCGTTAGTAGGGAAAAGGCCACAGGCGCAATTTTTCCTTGGCGATCCGCCACAGGCGTGCCAGCCCGTGCGGTTCGACAATCAGAAATCCAATAATCAGCACACCGACGATTATGATATTGATGTGTTCGGCGAGTGCGCTTTCGGTACCAAATCCGCCGACCAGCAGGTTTTTCAGCATGATCGGCATGATTACCAGGAACGCGGCGCCCAGGAAAGAGCCTAGCACCGAGCCCAGGCCACCGATAATTATCATGAACAGCACCAGGAAGGATTGATTTATATCAAACGCTTCGGTCGGTTCGGCCGATCCCAGCCACACCGCGAAATACAGGGCGCCGGCCATGCCGACATAAAATGACGATACCGCGAACGCGGACAGCTTGGCGATTAGCGGGCGCACACCGATCAGTTCCGCGGCGATGTCCATGTCACGGATCGCCATCCAGTTGCGGCCGATACGGCCGCGCGCGATATTCTTCGCCGCCAGCGCGAACACGGCGACGATGCCGGCGACGAGGTAGTACTTGGCGACGCCGTTGGCTTCGGGGCCGGTAACGATGACGCCGAAAACCGTCATCGGTGGCGCGTTGATCATGCCGGTTGCGCTGTAGTTGAAAAACCAGCCGACCTTGTTGAACAACCAGATCAGGAAAAACTGCGCCGCCAGCGTGGCGACCGCCAGGTAGAAGCCCTTGATACGCAGCGACGGCAGGCCAAACAGGGTGCCGACCGCGGCGGTAATCAATCCCGATAACAGCACCAGCGGAATGAAACCGAGTTCGGGAAAGGCAACCATCAGCTTGTATATCGAAAATGCGCCCACGGCCATAAAGCCGCCGGTGCCGAGCGACAGCTGGCCGCAGTAGCCGGTGAGGATGTTGAGGCCGAGCGCCGCCAGCGCGTAGATTAAAAACGGCAGCAGGATGGCGTTGAGCCAGTAGGGATTGAGCAGATAAGGGACGACGGCGAAGGTGATGAACAGGATGCCGTAAATGACATAGCGATCCTGGTCGATCGGGAACAGCGCCTGGTCGTCCTGGTAGTTCGCCTTGAATTGGCCGGTTTCTCGATAAATCATGTATTACACCCGCTCGATTATCTTTTCGCCAAACAAACCTTGCGGGCGGAACAATAAAAATCCCAGCGCCAGCATGTAAGCGAACCAGTTTTCGATGGCGCCGCCAACAAACGGGCCGAGATAGACCTCGGCGACTTTCTCACCGACGCCGATTATTATGCCGCCGATGATGGCGCCGGGTACCGAGGTGAAGCCGCCCAGTATCAGTACCGGTAGCGCCTTCAGCGCAATCAGCGACAACGAGAACTGAACCCCGGACTTGGAACCCCACATGATGCCGGCGACCAGCGCGACAATGCCGGCGACCGACCACACGATAACCCAGATGGTGTTCAGTGAAATGCCGACCGACAGCGCCGCCTGATGATCGTCCGCAACGGCGCGCAAGGCGCGACCGATACGCGTCTTCTGGAAAAACACGGCGAGAAAGGCAACCAGGATGGCTGCGGTAACCGCGGCGAATACCTCCAGTTTTTCGACATAGATGTCAAAGCTGTCGAGCATCCAGTCGGAAGCGCCCTGCGGAATGCCGAGATCGAGCACCTTGACGTCCGAGCCCCACATGATATCGCCCATGCCCTCGAGCACGTAGGCCAGGCCAATGGTCGCCATGAACAGGATAATCGGTTCCTGGTTGACCAGGTGGCGTAGCATCACGCGTTCGATCAGCCAGGCCAGCACGATCATGACGGCAATGGTGCCAATGATCGCCAGCCAGATCGGGAAGCCGAATTTTTCCATCAGGCCGACCAGCGTTAGCGCGGCGAACAGCGCCATCACGCCCTGCGCGAAATTGAAAATACCGGAGGCTTTGAAAATCAGTACGAACCCGAGCGCTACCAGCGAGTACATGACACCGGCCATCAGACCACTGAGCGCGACTTCGATGAAAAACAGCATTAGGCGTTCACCCCGGGCAGATCGGCGCCAACGATCGTCATTCCCGCGCAAGCGGGAATCTCGGAACGAATGCGCGATAGACTTTGTAAGATACCCGCTTGCGCGGGTATGACGGCTTTGGCCCTAGTGCTCATGTGGAACCCCCAGGTAGGCGTCGATAACGTCCTGGTTGCTGCGTACCTCATCAGGCAGACCATCGGCCAGCTGCTTGCCATAGTCGAGCACCAGAACGCGGTCCGACAGGTCCATGACCACGCCCATATCGTGTTCGATCAACGCAATCGTGGTGCCGAACTCGGTATTGACGTCGATGATGAAGCGCGACATGTCCTCCTTTTCCTCGGAATTCATGCCCGCCATCGGCTCGTCGAGCAGCAGCAGATCGGGTTCGGCCGCCAGCGCACGGCCCAGCTCGACACGTTTTTGCAGGCCGTAGGGCAGTTTGCCGACCGGTTTCTTGCGAATCGCCTGGATATCGAGAAAGTCGATGATTTTTTCCGCCGCCTCGCGATTTTCAAGTTCTTCGAGACGCGCCGGGCCGATGTGCAGCGCCTGCCAGAACAGGTTGGTTTTCATCTTCAGGTTGCGCCCGGTCATGATGTTATCCAGCGTGCTCATGCCCTTGAACAGCGCGATGTTCTGAAAGGTGCGCGCAATACCGTGGCTCGCCGCCACATGCGGCGCCATCTGTTTGCGGGTTTCGCCCTTGTAAGTGATCGAACCTTCCTGCGGGTGATAAAAGCCGTTGATGACGTTTAACATCGAGCTCTTGCCGGCGCCGTTGGGGCCGATGATGGAGCGGATTTCGCCGCGCTTGATATCGAAGCTGATACTGTCGAGCACCTTCATCACGCCGAAGGAGAGGCTGATGTTTTCCACCGCCAGGATCGTTTCTGTGGCGCTTTGCTGGTTCATGCCGCGGCTTCCTGATCGGCGGAACTATCCGCGAACACCTGCGCATCGCAGATGCGCACATCGGCCGACAGGCTACCGCTGCGGCCATCCTCGAAGACAACCTCGGTTTCGATGTGGCACGCGGTCTTGTCGGAATAAAGCGCATCGACGAGTGTGTCGTAACGCTCGCCGACGAAGTTGCGACGTACCTTGCGCGTGCGCGTCAGTTCGCCGTCGTCGGCGTCGAGTTCCTTATGCAGGATGAGGAAGCGATGGATTTGCGAATTGGCCAGGCGGCTGTCTTGCGACAGGTCCTGGTTTACCTTGTCGACGCATTCCTTGATCAACTGGTAGACCTCGTCGAGGTTGGCCAGATCGATATAACCGGAATAGGCGAGGCCGCGGCGCTCGGCCCAGTTGCCGACCGCGTCGAGATCGATATTGATAAACGCGGTGCTGTGATCGCGGCCATCGCCGAACAGCACGGCTTCCTTGACGAAGGAAAAGAACTTGAGCTTGTTTTCGATGTATTTCGGCGCAAACAGGGTGCCGTCGGTGAGCTTGCCGACGTCCTTGGCGCGGTCGATGATTTTCAGATGACCGTTGTGTTCGTCGAAGAAGCCGGCGTCGCCGGTATGCACCCAGCCGTCCTCGGTCTTGGTGCTGGCGGTGGATTCCGGATTCTTGTAGTAGGACAGGAATACGCCCGGGCTGCGGTACATGATTTCGCCATTGTCGTCGATCTTGATTTCGACATCGATTGCCGGCGTGCCGACGGTATCGGCGAAGACCTCGCCATCCGGCTGCACGCAGATGAATACCATGCATTCGGTCTGGCCGTATAGTTGCTTGATATTGATGCCGAGGGAACGGTAGAAGTCGAAAATCTCGGGGCCAATAGCCTCGCCCGCGGTATAGGCCAGGCGCGTGCGGCGCAATCCGAGTACATCCTTGAGCGGGCCGTAGACGAGCATATTGCCGAGCTTGTACAACAGCGAATCCTTTAGCGACACCGATTCGCGATTCAGGATTCTGACGCCAACCTTGCGGGCGTGCTCCATGAAATAGTGGAACAGCTTGCGCTTGATCTCGGCGGCGTCTTCCATGCGAATCATCACTTGCGTGAGCATGTTTTCGTAAACCCTGGGCGGGGCGAAGTAATAGGTCGGGCCGATTTCACGTAAATCGTGTGCCACCGTGGAGGCGTCCTCCGGGCAGCTGACGCAAAAACCGGCGACATAAGATTGCGCGTAGGAGAACAGGTTATCGCCCACCCAGGCCATCGGCAGATAGGCGAGCACTTCCTCGTCGGCGGTCAGGCCTTCGCGGACGATGCCGTTGCGCGCGGTAATGATGACATTGTCATTGGATAGCACTACACCCTTGGGATTGCCGGTGGTGCCCGAGGTATAGAGCATGATGGAGATTTCGGCGCCGCTGCCGGCGGCGACTTCCTGCTCGTAAAATTCGGGGTGATCGTGATCGTGTTCGACGCCGACCTGCTGCACTTTTTCGTAATCGTGCAGGAAATCTTCCTGGTAGTGGCGTAGTCCGCGAGTATCGTCGAAGATTAGGTGTTCGAGTTGCGGGCAGCGATCGCGGATTTCGAGTATCTTGTCGATCTGCTCCTGATCTTCGACCAGCGCGATCTTGACGTCGGCGTTATCCAGCACGTAAGCCATTTCATCGGCAACCGCATCCTGGTAAAGCGGTACCGGGATTGCGCCCAACGCCTGCGCCGCGGTCATGCCCCAGTAGAGGCGCGGGCGATTGTCACCGACGATGGCGAGCTTGTCGCCGCGCTTAAGCCCCAGTGTTGCCAGTCCGCAGGCGAGCGCCCTGATCTCGGCCGCGGTCTCGGCCCAGGTCCAGGATTGCCAGATGCCGAGGTCTTTTTCACGGATTGCATCCCGGGTAGGGCGCAGCTTCACGTGGCTAGCCAGCAGCTTGGGAAAGGTGTCGAGCGTTGTGTCCTGTTCCTGGTTCATTCGATTGTTAACAATTCTTATACTAATTTGGTTTGATCGACATGTCTCGGGTCAGTTTGCCCGAGATTGTCGACAATTTGATCGGCAAGTTTACGTTTACGTAAACGTCGTGTCTATCGGTTATTTATTCAGGCGCGAGCCGGGCGCCACTTTTCGGAAGCCTGTATTACAACTCTAAATGATTGATCTGTAAAATATATTTGCATCTAATTTCCAGGGCCCTCCATGTCATTGGATAAATTAATGGCTTTCATTGATTGGCTAAATGCTATTTCCACTAGATTCGTAGCGGTATGACGGGGACAGTTTACTTGTTTCGGGCAGGATATCGATATAAGTAAACTGTCCCCAATGGAGCTTACAACTTATGGAGTCGTTCCCGCGCAAGCGGGAATCTTACAGGCACCTGGCTTCCAGTCGTTGCCAGATCCCCGCTTGCGCGGGGATGTTGTGCCCAGGTAAGCGCCATTCATACTGTCCTCATGTTCTTCCTGCCTGATAGAGCGGGAAGCTCTAGTCGTCGTAGGTATAGAAACCTCGACCTGTTTTGCGGCCGAGGTAGCCGGCGTCGACCATTTGCTGCCAGATCGGGCAGGGGCGGTACTTGGAGTCGCTGAAACCATCGTGCAGGACCTTGATCACCGCGTAGCAGGTATCGAGCCCGATCAGATCGGCCAGCATCAGCGGACCCATCGGGTGCGCCATGCCCAGTTTCATGATTTCGTCGATGCCCTCGGCGCTGGCCAGCCCCTCGTAATAGACATATGCGGCCTCGTTGAGCATCGGGATCAGGATGCGGTTGGCGACGAATCCCGGGCTGTCCTTGGCTTCGACCGGCACCTTGCCGATGAATTCGGACATTTCGTGGACCTGGCGGTAAACCTCGTCCGAGGTTTGCAGCGCGCGAATGACTTCGATCAGCGCCATCATCGGTACCGGGTTCATGAAATGCATACCGATGACCTGCTCCGCCCGCTTTGTCGCACCGGCGATTTTAGTCAGCGAAATCGACGAGGTATTGCTTGCCAGAATCGCCCCCGGCTTACACAGCTTGTCGAGCTGCGAGAAGATATCGAGCTTGAGCGCTTCGTTTTCGGTGGCCGCCTCGATGACGATGTCGGCATCGGCCAGTTCGTTGAGTGAAACCGTGGTTTCGATATTGGCCAGCGCCGATTCCTTGTCGGCCTCGCTGATCTTTTCCTTCTTGATCAGGCGATCCAGGCTGCCTGAAATGGTAGCCAGTCCACGTTCGACCTGCGCTTCGCCGATGTCCTGCATGATCACCTTGAGCCCGGCGGTGGCGCAAACCTGCACGATTCCGTTACCCATGGTTCCGGCGCCAACCACGCCCACTGTTTTGATATTCATAGTTTTCTCTCTTTAAATGTGTCATTCCCAGATTCAGAAGGGGGACAGTTAACTTAAACTCGTCATTGCGAGCGCAGCGAAGCAATCTCCTTAAAGACAGCAAGTTATTTGGAGATTGCTTCGCTGCGCTCGCAATGACGCTAAATTAGTCTTAAGTAAGTGCCATTGTAAACTGTCCCCGAATTTCGCATCCCGTGGCTTTGTCTCGGGATCCAGTAAAATGCAAGAAATTATGTGCGCTGTTCGAGCGCGAACGCCGGATTCCGGCCGGGCCGCGCAGGCTTTCGCTTGATTTCTGAGCCTTAAAAGATCCCGGATAACCGCTGCGCGGTTTCCGGGATGACAAATGATTTCGTCTGTGGCGTTTGCCACAAACGAAATCATTCGTCACATATTTCTTCGATACTGGCCGCCAACCTCGAATAACGCGTTGGTGATTTCACCGAGCGAGCAGTGGCGCACAGCGTTGACCAGTTCGGCGAAGATGTTCTCGTTGCTGATCGCGGCACTGCGAACGCGCTCGATTGCATCCTCGCTGGTGTAGCTATGGGTTTTCTGGAACTCGCGCAGGCGCTTGATTTGGCTGCGTTTTTCCTCGTCGGTGGAGCGCGCCAGTTCGATTTCGTATTCCTGCTTGCCTTCCGGATTGAGGAAGGTGTTGACGCCGATGATCGGCAGCGAGCCGTCGTGCTTGCGGTGTTCGTAAAGCATCGACTCGTCCTGGATCTTGCCGCGCTGATAACCGGTTTCCATCGCGCCGAGCACGCCGCCGCGATCCGAGATGCGCTCGAATTCCTGCAACACGGCTTCCTCCACCAGGTCGGTAAGCTGCTCGATGATGAAGGATCCCTGGTTAGGGTTCTGGTTTTTCGCCAGCCCCCATTCATTATTAATGATCAACTGGATCGCCAGCGCGCGCCGTACCGATTCCCCTGTCGGCGTCGTGATCGCCTCGTCGAAGGCGTTGGTGTGCAGGCTGTTGCAGTTGTCGTAAATCGCGATCAATGCCTGCAACGTGGTGCGGATATCGTTGAAATCCATTTCCTGCGCGTGCAGCGAGCGGCCCGAAGTCTGGATATGATACTTGAGCTTCTGGCTCCGTTCGTTGGCGCCATACTTGTTCTTCATCGCGGTCGCCCAGATGCGGCGCGCGACGCGGCCCATGACCGTATATTCCGGGTCCATGCCGTTGGAAAAGAAGAACGACAGGTTGGGCGCGAAATCGTCGATGTGCATGCCGCGAGCGAGATAAGTCTCGACGAAGGTGAAACCGTTGGCGAGCGTGAACGCTAGCTGCGAGATCGGGTTGGCGCCGGCCTCGGCGATGTGATAACCGGAAATCGACACCGAGTAGAAATTGCGAATTCGGTGGTCGATGAAGTACTGCTGGATATCGCCCATCATCTTGAGCGCGAATTCGGTCGAGAATATGCAGGTGTTCTGCCCCTGGTCTTCCTTCAGGATATCGGCCTGTACCGTGCCGCGGATGTTTTCCAGCGCCCAGCTCGAGATTTTGTCGATTTCCTGCTCGGTCGGCTGGCGCCCGTTCTGCTGCGCGAACTTGACCAGCTGCTGGTCCATCGCGGTGTTCAGGTACATTGCCAGTATGATCGGGGCGGGGCCGTTGATCGTCATCGACACCGAGGTCGACGGATTGCACAGGTCGAAACCGTCGTACAGAGCCTTCATGTCTTCCAGTGTCGCAATCGACACGCCCGAATTGCCGACCTTGCCGTAAATATCAGGACGCTCGTCCGGGTCGCAGCCGTACAGGGTAACCGAATCGAAGGCGGTCGACAGCCGCTTGGCCTCGGAATGTTCGGACAGCTTTTTAAATCGGCGATTGGTTCGAAACGCGTCGCCTTCGCCTGCGAACATGCGCGTCGGATCCTCGCTTTCGCGCTTGAAGGCGAACACCCCGGCGGTGAACGGGAAGCTGCCGGGCAGGTTTTCCAGCAGTAGCCACTTCAGCAATTCGCCGTGGTCCTCGAATGTCGGCAGTGAAACCTTGGGGATACTCGATCCCGACAGGGTTTCATACCTGAGATCGGTGCGGATTTCGCGATCGCGGATATGCACCACATATTGCTCGCCGGAATAGCTTTTCCTGACCTCGGGCCACTGCTCGAGCAGTTTGCGCGAGCTGGCGTCGAGCGCATGCTCGCGCTGCTCGATCAACGCGTTGAGGTCTTTTGTGTCGCCAGCGGTGTTATTTTCGATCAGCATACGCCGGCTTTCGATCAGCTGTTGACGCTCGCGCGCGATCGATACCTGTTGCCGGCTGCTGGCGTGGTAGTCGCGCACGGTGGCGGCGATCTCGGCCAGGTAACGTACCCGTTCGGCGGGCACGATAACGCTGCGCGCGGTCGACTTTCGAGTTTCGACCCGGGGTAAATGGCCGCCGTCGACCTCGAGTCCGAGGTCGACCAGCTTGCCCAGGATTTCCTGGTATAGCGCGGTCGTGCCATCGTCGTTGAAGCGCGAGGCGATGCTGCCGTAGACCGGCATTGATTCAGGTGGCTGGGTAAAGGCCTCATGGTTGCGCTGCACCTGCTTGCAAACGTCGCGATAGGCGTCGTCAGCGCCCTTGCGATCGAATTTGTTGATCGCGACCATGTCGGCGAAATCGAGCATGTCAATTTTCTCGAGCTGGCTCTGGGCGCCGAATTCCGGCGTCATCACGTACAGCGAGGTGTCGACCAGCGGCACGATGGCGGCATCGCCCTGGCCGATGCCCGGGGTTTCGACGACAATGAAATCGAACAGGCACAGCTTGCAGGCCGCGACCACGTCAGCGACGACTTCGGGAATCTCCCCGACCGAGTCGCGGGTCGCTATCGAGCGCATGTAAATATTGGGGTGGTTGATCGCGTTCATGCGGATGCGGTCGCCCAGCAATGAACCGCCGGTGCGCCGCCGCGTCGGATCGACCGCGATGATCGCGATTCGTAGTTTGTCGCCGTGATCGAGGCGGAAGCGGCGGATAATTTCATCGGTCAGGGATGATTTACCGGAACCGCCGGTACCGGTAATGCCGAGCACCGGGACTGGTCGCGTCTCCGCCTGTTGCCGGATTTGCGTCAACAGGGATTCCGTTACCGATTCGTTTTCCAGCGCCGTTATCAGGCTCGCCAGCGCGACGGTATCATGTTGCTGCAAAGGTTCGAGCGAGGTCGGCGCCTGTTGCCCAGGGTCGTACTGGCAACGTTCGAGCATGTCCGAAATCATGCCCTGAAGCCCCAGGATCTGACCGTCTTCGGGCGAATAGATGCGGGTTACGCCGTAGTCTTCGAGCTCGCGAATTTCGGTCGGCACGATAACGCCGCCACCGCCGGCGAATATGCGGATATCGGGGCGGCCATTGTCTTTCAGCATATCGACCATGTATTTGAGGTACTCGAGGTGCCCGCCCTGGTAGGAGGAGAGCGCGATCGCGTGTACGTCTTCCTGGATCGCCGCGTCGACGATTTCGGCGACCGAACGATTATGCCCCAGGTGGATTACCTCGGCGCCGGCAGATTGCAGGATGCGGCGCATGATGTTGATCGCGGCGTCGTGGCCGTCGAACAGGCTGGCGGCGGTGACGAAACGAACCTTGAGTGAATTTTTCGAACTCGAAGGGATATTGATCACTTTTTCCGGAGCGGAACTCATGCGATGGCCTCAGCGGGATAATAATTTATTTGCATTCTGCGGCGTGATAAATTACCTTACGTTTACGTTAACGTCAACTACTCGATCCGTTAATTAACCCCTTAATCAGAACAATACCTTTTACTCGTATCGATATGAGCAGCCAATTTCAGCCCAGGGATCCGGATTTCAAGTCACGGGTAAGCCGAAGCTTCGACGAGCAAACGGTGATGCGGCTGATCGGGGCGAGAATCGGCGCGGTCGAGCCGGGGCTGGTCGAAATCGAATTGCCGTATCGCCAGGACCTGACCCAACAGGATGATTTTCTGCACGCCGGTATTTCTTCGACCATCATGGACAGCGCCTGCGGTTACGCGGCGTTTTCGCTGATGCCTGCGGAGGCGCGCGTATTGACAATCGAGTTCAAGATCAATTTGCTGGCGCCGGCCGCGGGCGAGCTTTTTCGCGCTGTCGGCACGGTGCGCAAACCCGGGCGCAGCGTGTTTGTGGCCGAATCCGAACTGCACGTCATCGGCAGCGGAAAAGACAAACTGGTGGCCACCATGGTGGGCACTTTGATGGCGTTATACCCGCAATAGCGCAACGAGAAAGACATGAACCAGACAGAACCCGGTAATCGAACCTACAGCATCGGAGAATTGGCCGAGGAATTCGGCGTTACCTCGCGCGCGTTACGGCTGTATGAAGAAGAAGGCTTGCTCGATCCGGAACGCGAGGGAACGCGCCGTATTTATAATGAGCGAAACCGGGTCAGATTGCGCCTGATTTTGCGCGGCAAGCGGCTTGGCTGGTCGTTGTCCGAAATCAGGGAATCATTCGATCTCTATGATTCGGATCACGGCGAGGAAGCCCAGCTCGAACTGATGCTGGACAAGCTCTGCAAGCGACATGACATGCTGGTCGAGCAAAAAAAGGACATCGACAATGCGTTGGCGGACGTCGAGCGTCTCACCAACGACGCCAGCCAGGCGCTCGAGGAACTGCGTTCCGGGCAGCGCAAGTTACGCCACGGTTAAGACCTGGAGACAGCCATGATACATATTCCATCCCTCAACTTTGATCTCGGCGAAACCGTCGACCTGCTGCGTGACGCGGTAACGGATTTCGCGCAGGCTGAAATCGCGCCGCTGGCGGCAGAAATCGATCGCAGCA
>Ga0224508_10000426_pt1 | contig 41813 bp, 44 predicted proteins | sample SF_Jan12_sed_USG_4_FD_170157 | JGI IMG/M metagenome (GOLD analysis project Ga0224508, IMG submission 170157) | Sediment microbial communities from San Francisco Bay, California, United States - SF_Jan12_sed_USGS_21 | ecosystem: Environmental > Aquatic > Marine > Sediment | place: USA... | reverse complement strand
GAACGGAAACGATTGCCAATGATCTGTTCGCGCGACTCTGCATCGACTGAATTGGCGAATACCCGATTGCACTCAATGAGGACAGCATTGTGGGTACACGCAATCTGGTCTTTGATAGACGCTGCAATCGGGACGGGTGGCTGGAACTCAAAGCAAAACATAGCGTCGGTCGTTTGCTCGACCATCGAGCGAAAGCGGATCTCGGACTCAATAACACGATCCTGGGCAACGGCTACCTGTTTCTCCGACGCGCGAATCTTGTCCTCGGTGCGATAACGCTGGTAGGCATCCATGACAATACCGATCGAAATCACGACTAAAGAGACTAGCTCGACAAACCATCGAAATTCGAGATGCAGCGTGTTCATGAGCGCGATGGCGCGATCCGGATCGAGCAAAGCACGCGGTAGGTGCATGATGATCAGATCGGCTAGATAGAAGAGCCCGGTCAAGGACACGCCCAGCATGACCAGAATACGACCGCCGCGAGGAGTGCGGCCTTTCTTGAACATCCCCATCGACCATGTCACGGCGAACATGGCCAGGATCAGGCCAATAATGACTAGATCCAGGGTCGTCATGGCCAGCTTGGAAGACCAGATCATGGGTGACGCCCAATAGCGATAGCTCGGCAATAATAAAAACGGGCAACGCATTGGTCAAATCCATGCTGACAGCGTCTTGCTACTGATCGGATAAGGACGGATCATGGCGTGCCGGCATGAGCCGGAATTGCGAGTCATAATGAGGTTCAGGTTTTGCTGCCAGAATTTACCGATATCGAAGCTCGCGTCATTGGCTGCCTGATTGAGAAATCCGTTGTCACACCGGATCAATATCCGTTAACGCTGAATGCCCTGAAAAATGCCTGCAATCAAAAATCCGGCCGCGAACCCGTGATGTCCTTGCAGCAAGGAGAAGTGCAACAGGCGATTCGTCTTCTTGAGGCTAAGCATCTCGTGCGCATGGACGAGAACTTTAAGAGCCGAACGGAGAAATACACGCAGCGATTCTGTAATACCCGTTACAGCGATCTTAAATTTGACCCGCCACAGCTAGCCATCGTCTGTCTGTTGTTGCTGCGCGGTCCGCAGACCCCGGGCGAGTTACGAGCGCGCAGCGGTCGCTTGCATTCCTTTGCCGATAACGCCGAAGTCGTGCTTGCGCTCAACAGTTTGATCAATCGCGATGGCGAACCGCTACTGATTAAGCTGCCACGAACACCCGGTCGTAAGGACTCAGAGTACATGCACCTGTTCTCCGGCACCGTGGACGTGGAAGCACATGTCAGCCACGCACAGGCGGCAAAACCGGCCGCGCACAAAGATCGAGTCGACTTGGCCGAATTGACGGAGCGAGTCAGCCGGCTGGAAGCCGAGGTTGCCAGCCTGAAGGGACGACTAGAATAGGCATCATCAGGGCGCACCCTAATCTGGCTAAATGCCCAACGAAGACACCTTGGACAATACCGGTGATCAGCCGTTTCTTTCCTGAACTGCTATATTAAGTCTAAGGGTCCGGTTTTCGATCCCGGACGCGTTGGGGAGAATCATGTATAAGAAAATTGTAGCGGGTATCTTCGTCATTCTAGCGTTTCTGCCGTTGGGGTTGCAGGCTCAGGAGGACGAATCGGACACTGCATATATCTATGCAACGTATTTTCAGTGTTCGCCGGACGGTGAGTCTCGAGCGGACGAAATCATCAACACGAACTTCAAGCCAAACTATGACGCAGCGGTCGAACACGGTGACATCCTTGGCTGGACCTGGATGCAACACTACGTCGGCGGCAGTTGGCGACGCGCGCTGGTCCTCGTCGCCCAGGATATGAATTCGCTGCTGGATGCATCGGGCGCGCTCGGTGAAATCATCAGCGCATCGTCGCCTGAGGCGGGTCGGGCGTTCTCGGCCATTTGTTCGTCGCACGAGGACTATATCTGGCAGACCGTCGAAGATGTTGGTGGTGTTGCGATAACGGAGACACGAGGCGCGGCCGGATTCTCGGTGTACATGCAATGCAGCATGGCCGACGAAGAGCGTGCAGACGAGCTCGTTCGAGAGGTTTTTGCGCCGATCTACAATCGGCACCTCGGAGACGATGGCCTGACGTCATGGAATTGGCTCAGCCACAATGTCGGCGGGAAATGGCGGCGCGCCTTGATCATGGGGGCATCAGATCACAAGACATTGATGCGCGCGCGAGCCGCTATCCTGGAAGAGTTCGGTGATCGCAAGACGGAACGGGCGCTGAAAGAGTTCAACAAAATCTGTTTCACGCACCAGGATTACATGTGGGACATATTGATTCAGACGGCGCAATAATACCGATAGATTTGTAAACTTTTTTAGTCGCTGGCGCATCTAAGGGACATCAAACAACGCACACGAGGGGGGCGTTGTCGTGAATTGCTTGTGTCAGCCTCGAGTCGGCCTTTGTCTTTTCGTCGCCTTGTGGCCAGACATAGCGCTTGCCAATTCTTCTGACCTGCCGAGTACGAACGGCGAAATTCACATCGACGGCTTGCTCGATGAGCAAGCCTGGCAGGATGCGGCCCGAATCGATATCGATACCGAGACCCGTCCCGGAGAGAACATCCCGGCACGGGTCAAGACGGTCGCGTACCTCGTCGAGGACGGCGAAAATCTGTATATCGCCTTCGACGCTGCTGACCCAAACCCCAGCGCAATTCGAGCCTATCTCCGCGACCGGGATTCTGCGTGGAATGACGACTTCGTCGGCATTGTCGTCGACACCTATGGCGATGAACGTCGCGCGTTCGAATTCTTTGCGAATCCGCTCGGCGTTCAAATGGACTTGACGAACGACGACGTCAATAAGAACGAGGACGATTCCTGGGACGCGATTTGGGATTCCGCAGGGCAGATTCATGCCAAGGGTTTCGTCGTTGAAATGCAGATTCCACTCAGCCAGCTGCGTTTCCCGAATATCGAGGGCAAGCAGACGTGGGGCATCGATTTACTGCGTTTTTATCCGCGTGAGCATCGCTACCGTTTTTCGAACAATCCGCAGGATCGAAACTTAAATTGCTACTTGTGCCAGTTCGAGAAGATTCAGGGTCTCGAAGGCGTTGAGCCGGGCCGTGATCTGGAAATTGTGCCGACCCTAACGGCATTGCAATCGGATATTACAGACGATCCAGGCGTCGTGCCGTTACAGTCCGGTGGCACTGACATTGAAGTGGGAGCGAACGTGCGCTGGGGCATAACGCCGGATATGACCGCGAATTTGGCGATCAATCCCGATTTTTCCCAAGTCGAGGCCGATGCCGCGCAGCTCGATATCAATAATCAATTCGCGTTGTTCTTTCCGGAGAAGCGGCCATTTTTCCTTGAGGGCGCCGATTATTTCAGTACGCCAATACAAGCGGTTTTTACACGTACAGTGGCGGATCCATCCATCGGCGCCAAACTGACCGGCAAGCGCGGCAATAATACCTTCGGCGTGTTCGCCGCTGAGGACGACATCACCAACCTGATTTTTCCAGGGGCGTTCGGCTCGGATAGCGAGACGCTGCAGCAGGAAAACTCGATGTTTGTAGGCCGCTATTCGCGCAGTTTCGGTGACACATCATCGATCGGCGGGCTCGTGACCGGCCGCAGCGGCGATGGCTATCACAATTACGTCGGCGGTCTCGACTTGCGTTGGAAAATTACCGACCAACATAGCGTGCATATTCAGCATTTGCGCTCGGACACCGAATACCCAAGCGACATTGTTAGCGATTTCGATCAGCCGCTGGGCAGCTTTGATGGCGATGCGACCGAGGCCAGTTACGACTACGATTCCAGAAACTGGTTTGCATTCCTAAAATACCGAGCGCGTAGTGCCACGTTTCGCGCTGACGTAGGTTTCGTGCCACAGGTCGACTTCGATCACAATATCGTTGGTCTCGGACGAATCTGGCACGGTGACGAGGACAATTGGTATTCACGCATTCAGGTCAATGGCAACTGGGACATCAAACACGACGACAGCGGTCGCGTTCTCGAGCGAGAGATTGAGGGGTACCTCAGCGCCCAGGGTCCAATGCAGTCTTTCCTGGAAGTGGGTGCACTGAATCGGGACATCCTGTTTGACGATGTGATGTTCGAAGAAACCAAGATTAGCCTGTACGGCGAGTTTCAGCCCAGGGGAGGGCTATCGGCGGGCGTCTGGACCCGCTGGGGTGACCAGGTCGATTTCGACAATACGCGGCTCGGTGATGAAATTCGCGTCGAGCCATTCATCAACTGGAATATCAATCGTAATCTGTTGCTACGTTACGACGGTGTCTTCGTAAAATTGGACACTAAAGAAGGCCCGAACATTTTTGACGCGATAGTTCACGATGTGCGACTTACGTGGCAATTCAGCGTGCACAGTTTTCTTCGGTTGACGACTCAGTTTCAGGATATTGAACGCAATCCTGCGGTTTACGACGACGTCGTGGATGCCCGCGAAGAAAATCTTGGCCGACAGTTGTTGTATTCCTACAAACTTAATCCGCAAACGGTGTTCTTCCTCGGCTATTCCGACGCACTGATCGATGACGATAGCCTGAGCGAGCTTGAGACGACGGACCGTACGTGGTTTATGAAGATTGGCTACGCATGGACGCCCTAAGCAATGATTTCGTGTCAACTATTTAGCGTATGCGATCTCAACACTGGCGCTCGCCAGGATTGATTCGTCGTTGAATTCGTCGGTCCAGGCGAATATGAGAAAGCCGTCGCGTGCGATCATTTGCGGCACAGTGTGAGAAACGGCAGTGCGGCCAACGGTTCTTATCTTACCTAGCGCCCCGGCTGTTGTAACACTGCGCACGTAAATGTTATGAAGATCATCGCCATTTCGTAACCAACTCACGGCGAATGACGAGTCGCCGATGTAGGCAACATCGACGTGGCCAAGTACAGCACCGCTTGCAATGAGAACGCGCTCCCCGAATTCCTTGCCACCGTTCTTCGACACGCGAACGTTGATGAACGGTGTTCCGGTAGCAGCGGTGAACCATGCGATCGCAACAAGATCACCGTCGGCTGCAATTGCTGGGCCGTTGACCGGACATGCTGAAATTTCCCAACCATCATTTGAGAACGGCTCACCGAGTTGCCAGCGGCCGTCAACAAAACGACTAATAGAGATATCACGAACCTCGTTCGGCGAGCGATCGCGATAAGCAGCAATTGGGCCTTTCGATGACATGGCGACATCGGTCTGACAACAATCGCAAATTAACTCGTCGATTAGTTGTTCACCACTTAAGTTGCCATCCGCGTCCACGAATGCGGCGCGTAAGGTCATGCCACTCGGCGACGGATCATCGCCAGCTTCATTGACAGTGTTTCGGCCATCGAGCCAGACGAGCCCAGCCAACGGGTCGCTTTCCTCAACAGGTTTCCACAAGGACACGAATCCGTGCTCCGTTGGCGTACCGTCGGAGTGCGGCGATGTGACTGCCGACCAGCTTTGGCCAGCATCCGTGGACTGGCTTAGCAAGACATCATAGGAATAGGTCTGATCGGCGCTGTAGCTGAGCCAGTGCGCGATCCAATGGCTATCGCCCAGCGACGTGACGGATGGAAAGTCCGCCCAGTTGATGAACATCTTCGGGTCTTCGACGACGTCAGCGGCAGTCAACCAGCCGTCGTCGCCAAGTCGCGATACCCGCAGCTCGGCGCCTTCGTCGCGGCGCTCCATCCAGCTGAGTAATACATCCTTGTCCGCGCCGACCGTGAGTCTCGGACCCAGCGCCCCGGCACCCGACGACAGCGACAGCGGCACCGGCTCCTCATAGATCGGAGGAATCGGCTCGACGCAGCCAACAGAAGCCAGGGCAAAACATACGACAATGGGCAAAGCACGCTGCATGGCTCCATTATGCTAATTACAGCCGGAAATTTCCGGACAAAAACGGAGCTTGTGACCCGCGCAAGCTGGCCTGTATACTGCGTCGCCTGCTCAGCGGGATACACACCTTTGGCTAGGTGGCAGAGTGGTTATGCAGCGGCCTGCAAAGCCGTGGACGCCGGTTCGATTCCGACCCTAGCCTCCAACTCCCTATCGTCGCGCCCGGGTGGCGGAATTGGTAGACGCTGCGGACTTAAAATCCGCTGTCCGAAAGGACGTGCCGGTTCGAGTCCGGCCCTGGGCACCAAAACTGCGGCCGAAGGCCGCCGTTTTGTGCCACGTGGACTCGCCGTTAGGTGTTGGATCAGTAACTGGGCAAGAGCCGCGAATTGCCCCGCGTTTGCCTGTTCTTGCGGTTACCCCATGGATCGGGCCTACCCATCACCTCCCAAAGCAACCAGTGCCACGCGACAGATGAGAAACTGATCGGTGTCATCAGCTTTTTGGTTTTCCAAGCGGATCTCAGTATTTGTTTCTTGGTCCAAAACTCGCGCTTGATTTGTCGACTGATGTCGGCCATATCGTCGAGACTGTTCTCGTCGGAATAGACCTTTCTGGTCTTGGGATCGATGTAATAACCTGGCGTCGCTTTTACGGTCTCGGTAAGGGGCTCCGGCCCGCGGCAGCGCAAATGGTTGATCTGTACCGAGTCGAGCCCGATGGCGTGGGCGAATTTTGGGATCTGCAGCATCTGTTCGCGCGTTTCGCCAACGTTGCCGATGATGAAATTGCCGATAAACAACATGTCCATGTGATGAATTCGCGAAAATGCCCTTTCGATCGTACGCCGTTTGAGATCCTTGTTCAGGAACTTGAGAACATGGTCGTGCATTGACTCCAGACCAAACGTTATGTGCCTGAATCCGGCACGCGCCATTTTCTCGACCAGTGTCGGTCGCAATCCGATATTCACCCTGGTCTCGAGACCATAGACCTTGTCAATCTTGCGTTCGATCAGCAAGTCGCACAGTCTCTCCATGCGTTTTATATCGTGACAGACGTTGTCATCGGTAAACATGACGTAGGGCGCTTCGATTTGCTCCAGTTCATCCGCTACTGATTCGGCTGAACGGCCGGTAAAGGCAAGATGACGTCCTTCCGAATCCCGATTAAAGGTGCAAAAAGAACAATGGTAGGGACAACCGCGTGAACTTTGAATCGCGTCGCTTGCCACGCCAGCGTCGAAACCGTCGCGGCGGATCATGCCGTAGGTGTGTTTTCGCATTGTCCGATCAGGCAACGGTCGATCCGGTATTGGCCCCTGAAATACGGCGGCCGTTTCGCGATATTCACCGTCATCCAGATACGATACACCCGGCACTTTGATTGCCTGCCCGCTCTCGACGTAAATCCGAAACCGGCCGTCATCCGGGCCTGAGAACACCACATCCACACGTTCCTCGGGCGTAGCAGTGACCAGCGCCTTCTTGTTGACCTCCGCAACACGGCCACCGGCTACAATGCGGATACCCGGACGCATTTCTTTGAGGCGTCTCGAGACATTTAGCATGCGATGAATCGGCGCATCCCACAACAAACTGAGCGCGGCGATATCACAGTTCTCCGGGATCTGCTCCTCCCAGTTCTCATCGAATCGGAAATCGATCAGGGATCGGTGCTCGAAGCAGTCGCGTACGCCGGCGGCGACGTATTCCAGGCCTAGGGGTGGAAACATGCGGTCGAAGCGTGCGCCGCGGCCATCGTCCGGGTAGACAAAAGCGATTGAGTTGAAGCCCGGCATATTAGATCCCCCTCGATGGGATCTGACAATCAGCTTGTCAAACTCGGGCGATGATTTCTATACGGGATAACCCCGAAGCATCGTTGCGCCGAGAGACCTGGTTTTCCGACAGCACAGGCGTCCGTCGGCCGGGCGTAATTTACGGTGTAACATTGGGCCAAACGGACCCAATACTCATGCGTCACTTGCGTATACAGACACAGCCGGTAATTCTGCCGAAATCGTCGCGGATTACCTGCTGTAGCCGGACATCTTGCTACATATATCGCGATCTTGCCCTTATTCCGGTGCGCAATATGTGTCAAATTAGACATTCACAAGTATGGAGCAAATCATGGCTGGTGGCTGGGCCCGCGACGGTGCGGTGCAGGATCAAATAGACGCTGGCGTAGATGACGCGGTGAATCGTGCGCGCAGTAACTTGCCACACGGCGAAAGTCTGAGTCACTGCGAAGAATGCGGGATCGAGATCCCGGAGGCCCGACGCCAAGCAGTCCGCGGTGTTCGCCGATGTGTCAGTTGCCAGGAGTCGCTGGACAAGGTCGAGGCTGGCCACACCGGTTATAACCGTCGGGGAAGTAAAGACAGCCAGCTGAGGTAGGCATTCCTAGTCACCTATTGGCGTTAGGATTCTAGGGCAGATCTTCCAGCATTTTCGTTGCGGATTGTCGTATCGATTCGTTACTGCCGATTTGTGTCGCGTTGGTGAGCGCTGTTCGGGCTTGCTCGGTATTGCCGAGCTGGCTATTGACGAACCCCAGAGTCAACCAAATTCTTTGATTCGTCGGGTCCAGGACCACGCCGTCATTGAGTCTGCTAAGGGCTTCAGATGACCTGCCGAGATAGTGCAGGGTCAGGCCCAAATTATTGAGGATGACCACATTGTTCGGGTCAAATGCCAACAGCTGTTCATACAACTCCGCCGCTCTGTCGTATTGTTTGTTGGCAAAAAACTCATCAGCCTGGCGTGATATCTCGGCCGGATCTTGTGTCGTTGCCTCAGTAACGCTCGACGAACTTAGTCGAGCGATGTCGGCTGCCGAAATGCCGTTGGACCACGTGAGCGCGGATTGGTCCGGTTGAGCTGGGTGAGCGCTGACCGGATTCGCGTCATGAATATAGAATTCACGAGTGATGGCAAAAATCGCAAGGCCAAAGACAACTTGGAACACTGCCATCGAAATCCAGAACTTGGCATCGCGAATCATTATGGTCGCCTGTTACGAAGTGGTTGTTGTGAATGTGCCGAGAAGATAGATTCTGGCGTGGCCGGTGAGCCATTGTACCTTGGGTGCGAATGAGGGCCTAGTCTGCATAGACGATGCCTAATCGTCTGCATTCAATCGACAGCGGACATGCCGCTCATCGCAGCCGCGGGCCCGTATTGGCGGCTTGTTCGACGACGACGTCGCCGCCAATTACACTCTGGTCATCGAAGTTGTGAGTGCTCTGCCATGCAAGTTCCTCAGTCATTACAGACAATTGCCGAAATCAGCATCGCGTTCGCCGGTTTTAGTGGCCTCATTGTCGCACTCCGAAGGAACACCGGGCCGTTGACTGAGGTCGAGAAATACCGCCTGAAAGTTTTACTTGCTTTGGCATTCGGCGCGATGTTCTTGTCGTTTTTGCCGGAGTTGCTACAAGACCTCGAATTTGGCGTGCAGAAGATATGGTTATATGCAAGCTCAGCTTTGTCGCTGTACTCAGTTGTATTCTTGATTTGGTGGATTTCTGCGTCTCTCAGGATTATGCGGGACGTTCCAGAAATCTTTAATTGGTTTGCGTTTTCCAGAATGGCGGCAGGCCATATGGCCATTGTATCGTTGCAGATTCCAGTAATTTGCTCTGTGCTTGTTGAGAAAGGTGCCGCCGTCTATATGATTGGGTTGATTTGGTATCTAATGCACGCGGCCCAGCAATTCGCGCGGATGCTATTCGTGCAGCCAAGAATTAGTGAACGATAAGACTAACTTAAGGTCGAGTACTGACCCGTTCCTGATATTCACCAATGGTCTGGCTTTGCACAAAACTAAAACTTAAAATCCGTTAGTACATATTTCGTCCGGTTCGAGTCAGGCCCTCGCGCCAAGTCTTTTGCAGAGGCATTATCGTGAGCGTTACGCGATTGAAATTCTTGTTGTTAGTATTGGGTGTCGTTCTGTCGGCAACGTTGCACGCTGCAGATAATATCCAGTCGGACCTGCGGCGCTGTGGCGCGATGGCGGACGACGCCGCTCGGTTGAAGTGTTTTGATGCACTCACCGCGGGTATCGACAATGCGGGCGACAATATAGATGCGGCCCAATCACTCGACACTGTGCAATCTCCGCCATCGGTTGAACAGGAAGTTGTTGATGTCGCGGCTGTCGATCAAGACGTTAAGCCGACTGTAGTCCCGTTGGACGACAGCGTCGGCAAAGATCAGGTCGAGACGGCCACCCGTGCAGACGGGCCAACTTATGTTGCGAGACTAACGCGCTGCGAGGAAACGGGGCCATCAAGCTTGACCGTTTTTTATCTCGACAACGGCCAAGCGTGGAAGCAGCGGAATAGCGGCCGCCTGCGTATGCGCGACTGTGATGCAGATATCGAAATAAGAAAGGATTGGTTTGGCTTCAAACTCTATATTCCCAGCCAGAAAAGGACGATACGGGTGTCGCGCATCAACTGATCCGGATTGCGCCGAAAACCGAAGCTGGATCACACTGAAAACCACGACTGGTTAACATTTTTCGCGATAAATCGCCTCTTTTCTAGCGATTTTCTCCGCTGAGTGACAAAAAACGGGTTCGCCCTTACGGGAGCTCGACTATGACCACGCAAGCGAAGGACAATTTTGACGACAATATTGACTATAGGCTGCTCAATAGCCTGAGCAATCTCGTCATTTGTAGCCGCTGCTTGCGCTCCGGTAAGGTCACTCCGGTACCGCAAATCATCACGAAGCAGCGCACTCCCACGAACCTATGTCCGAACTGCCGCGCGAATCACACGCCGAAACGGCTGCGGCGCCGCCTCGGCAAGTTGCTGCATTTCCCGGGCTAGTAATTCGCAGGTGATTCTCGCTCACCGTGGTGCTTAAATAGCACCATGGCCAAGCTTTATTTCTATTACTCGTCAATGAATGCCGGTAAATCAACGGCGCTGCTGCAATCCAGTTACAACTACAAAGAACGCGGCATGAATACGCTGGTTCTCGCGCCGGAGCTCGATAACCGATATGGCGTCGGCAAAGTCAAGTCACGCATCGGACTCGAAGCGGAAGCGACGACATTCAGCCCTGTAGATGATCTCTACGATCTGATCGCAGAACGTAAAAAAAGTGAAAAGCTGCATTGCGTGCTAATTGACGAAGCGCAGTTCCTGACCAAGAAGCAGGTCTATCAGTTAGGTGATGTGACCGATGCACTGAACATTCCGGTGCTGGCGTATGGATTGCGTACCGATTTTCAAGGCGAGCCGTTTGAAGGTAGCAAATATCTACTGGCTTGGTCGGATAATCTGAAAGAATTGAAGGCGATTTGTCACTGCGGGACTAAGGCGACGATGGTCGTTCGAATGGATGCCGACGGCAACGCCATTCGCGAAGGCTCGCAAATTGAAATCGGTGGCAACGACCGTTACGTGTCCATGTGCCGCAAGCACTTTAAGGAATACTTCTACGGTTGATCGTGCCGTCTAATTACCAAGTGTTGGAACGTCTTCGGACTGGACCGGCAATATTGTCGTATTTTCTTTGGCGAGCAGTGCACGCATGTCCTCGAGCGTCTTCATGATCGCAGTATCTGCAAATTCGTCACCCTCCAGCTTACCGCGTTGTTTGGCATAAGGATCACAGAATTTAATGCGGTGGTGGCCGATCCCGATGATGTCGTCGTCGATCAACACATGATTGGATACGCGACGTGAATTGACATACGTGCCATTGGTACTGTTTAAATCCATCAAAAACGTCGCGCTACCGTTGCGTACCAGCAATGTGTGGTGACGGCTAATGAAACGACTGTCAATCGATAAATCATTGTGTTCGGAACGACCGATTAACAAACGTGGTTTGTCCAAAATCAGTGACCGAATCGTGTGTCCGTTTTGTGTAATGTAAAGCGTTGGTGGTTCGGGCGGTGTCCCCGTGTCCACATGCGCTGCCTCGATCGCCTGCGCGTCCCAGGTACCTCGTGGCAGGGCGGGTCGCTCAATGTTCGAAATTCCTACCGGCAGCGTTTCGGCCTTTGCCAGCGCGAGAAGTGCGACGCGGTCTAGGATCCCCGGCCAGCCCCCCGATGCCTGCCATAGCTCGTTGCAGACCGATATAGGAAATACAAACTCGGGCACGTTATTGCCGGCGGCGCGAAGTTTCGCATAGAGATATTCACGGGCTTCCTCGCAGCTCATCGGATGCAGATGAAAATCCACGGTCAATCGCTTACCGATTGATTCCATAACGGGCGAATCGACGATCCCGCGCAACGAGCGGTCGCTAACGAGGATCAGCTTAATTGCACTGATATAGCGAACCTTATGGTCTTCGTCGGTATAGCGAACACTAAGTTCGGCAAGCTCACTTAATGCCCGAAATGCGCTCGGGTTCAACGCGTGCGCGTTTTCGATAATGACGATCGGTGGCCCCTCGGTCGAGGCCTGTTGCAATGCGAATACGCGCGTCGTTGCAAGCAACTCACCCGTGGAATTGAAGTCAACCTGATAGCCGAATTGCGTCAATATTGCCTCGAGCATGCCGGTCGTATTCAGCCCGGAGCCATCAATTACGGCTACCCAACTTTCTTTCGGTAAGTCCTCAACAAATTCGCGAATTAGAATTGTTTTGCCAGACAGCGTGGGTCCCTGCAGCAGCGACAGGCCGTGCGGCGCATCACACGTCTTTTGCAGCATCTCCATAGCGTCGCGATAGGCCCCATACGCTACCGTCGACAAAGGCTTGCCGTGTGTTCGAAAGGGTTGCTCCGTAAGACCCGCTGCGGCTAGATCCATAACTATGAACTCGCTCCAAGTTATAACGACATTTTTTCGTTACTGTTTGGGCCCCGGCCGTTTCTTCTGTATAAGTTTGGCCGGGCCAATCAGCATACGATTGTGGCTAGATTCATTCAAATCGTAATTTGCTGATGGCTTATTGATCATAGAGACGCGAACGGTATCTAGAAAGCACACTATATATCGATCATAAGTATCTGTATTAATATCTGTTTTCGTGTATTTTTTGGCAGCGTCTGCGTACGGCGACAGGACCTAAGGCATTGACAAATAAGCTAACAGCACATGACCTCACCTTGATTCGCGGCGATCGCTGCTTGTTTGAGAGTTTGAGTTTTGCGCTGGAGTCCGGTGGCCTGTTGCTTTTTGAAGGTCAAAACGGCTCCGGCAAGACGAGTTTACTTAAGACGCTGGTCGGCATATTGGAGCTTGAGTCGGGCGAAATTCGCTGGAATGACGTGCCGGTCCGGCAGATACGCCAGGCATTTTTTGAGTCAATCGCGTGGATGGCGCATCGCGTTGGCTTCAAGGCGGACCTGACACTCGTTGAGAATCTGCATTTTGAATCTTCGCTACGGTCGACGTCGATGCATAGGTTTGATGCCGTACTCGAACGGCTTCATCTGTCGAGGCTCAAACGACTGCCGTTGAGGTCGCTGTCGGCTGGCCAGCAACGTCGCGTTGCGCTTGCGCGTATGCTGCTGTCCGACGCCGAATTGTGGTTAATGGACGAACCGTTTACGAACCTCGATCGTGAGGGCCGCGAGCTAGTGCTCGAGATCACTGCTGAGCATCTGGGCGACGGTGGCATGTGTGTGATAGCCGCACATCAGGATGTGCCACTCGACGTGCCGACGACAAGGATTGCGCTGTAATGACTGTGGGCAACGTGACTACACCGGGTCTGATCGCGGGCCTGCTTGGTACTGCCCAGCGAGATCTGTTGCTAGTCTGGAAACGACCCGGCGATGTCCTTAATCCGTTGTTCTTCTTCGCAATGGTTTGCACGTTATTTCCGCTTGCGGTCGGCCCAAGTGTTGAGCAGCTGGAGTTTGCAGGCCCCGGCGTACTGTGGGTGGCAGCCTTGCTGGCAATGTTGCTGTCGCTAAATAGCCTTTTTCTTAGTGATTTCGAGGACGGTAGCCTCGAGCAGCTGCTGTTGAGCCCGCAGCCACTTGTATTATTGGCATTAGGTAAAACATTCGCCCATTGGCTGACGAGTGGCTTGCCATTGGTTATTCTTTCGCCGCTATTGGCAGTTGCGTTTCGTATGCCTGGTGAAACTATAGGCGTTCTAATGGCAACGCTCGCGCTGGGCACAATTAGCCTGAGTCTGCTGGGCTCCGTCGGTGCCGCGTTAACGGTCGGCTTGCACCGTGGCACGGCGCTGTTGAGTCTGCTGACGCTGCCTCTCGCGATGCCGGTGTTGATATTCGGTGCGCGTACAGTTTCATTGGCCGCATCCGGTGACCTGTATTCGATGGGAATTTACGCGCTCGCCGCTTATGCTGTCGGCGCACTATCATTGGCGCCGTTCGCAACGGCAGCCGCATTGCGAATCAGTAACGAGTAGAATCGCCGCCCATGTGGACTTTCTTTCACAAACTTGCATCGCCGCCGCACTTTTATCGGCTTGCCAAAACCTTGATTCCGTGGTTCGCAGTGCCTGGCTATTTGCTGCTTGTCTACGGCACATACGCGGGTCTGTTCTTGGCGCCGCCGGACTATCAGCAAGGCGACGCATTCCGGATAATTTATGTGCACGTTCCGGCGGCGTATTTGTCCATGATGGCGTATATGATTCTGGCGGTTGCCGGCGGCATTGGCTTGATCTGGCGTATGAAGTTGGCACATGCGGTCGCGGCAAGCGCCGCACCGATCGGCGCGTCGTTTACGTTCCTGGCGCTGGCCACCGGCTCAATATGGGGACGTCCGATGTGGGGCACCTGGTGGGAATGGACCGACCCGCGCTTGATGTCGGAGCTTATTCTGTTGTTTCTGTATTTCGGCTACATGGCGCTCAGAGGCGCGATCGACGACACCGCCAAGGCGGACAAGGCAAGTGCAGTGCTCGCGCTTGTTGGCGCCGTCAACGTGCCAATTATTCATTTTTCAGTAGAATGGTGGAGTTCGCTGCACCAGGGACCGACCCTCGTTCGCGAAGGCGGCCCGGCGATGGACACTGCCATGCTGTATCCGCTGCTCGCGATGATCTTCGGTTTTACATTTGTTTTCGGCGCGATGCTGCTGCGGCGCATACGCACCGAAGTGTTGCATCGCGAACGGCGCACACGTTGGGTCAAAGACTTGGTATTGGCAGACTAAAGGGCAGAGCTGATGGATAAGCTTGCAATGGGCGGTTACGGCGTTTATGTCTGGAGTTGTTTTGGACTGACGCTCGCTATCGTGATCGTCAACGAGTGGCGTGCGCGGCATAGGCATCGAATCGAATTGCGTGACATTGAGGTCCGCATCAAAGCAATGGAGGCTCGACAATGAAGGCACGCCAACAAAGGATGCTGGCCGTAGGCCTCGCAGTTGTCGGTTTAGCGATCGCCGCAGCGCTGACACTGCGCGCATTTAAGGACAACATGATGTTCTTCGTCAGCGTATCGGAAGTCGCTGCCGGCGAGTATCCAAAAGATCGAAACTTTCGCGTCGGCGGTCTGGTCGTCGAAGGCAGCATTGAACGTGATCCGGGCTCCCTGGACGTTACGTTCACTGTGACAGATCTGCGCTGCGATGTCGCTGTGACATACACCGGCGTGCTACCGGATCTATTTCGCGAAGGCCAGGGTGTCGTTGCGCACGGGCGCATGAACAATGATGTCTTTATTGCCGATGAGGTTCTGGCCAAGCACGACGAAAATTACATGGCGCCCGAAGTTGCAGAATCGCTCGCGCAACATGTCGATGAGCAGACGGCGTCATTGCAGGAATATGACACTGAGTGTGGCAAATCATGATTCCCGAGATTGGACATTTCGCGCTGATCCTCGCGCTGTCGTTGGCCATCTGCCAGGGCGTTATTCCGCTTATTGGTGCACATCGTGGCGATCAGGCGATGATGGGGGTAAGCCGGACAGCAGCAACCGGCCAATTTGTCTTTGTCGCGTTTGCGTTCGGGTGTCTGGTGTGGGCTTTTCTGCAGGATGACTTCTCGGTGCTGTATGTCGCGCAGAACTCTCAGCTTGCACTTCCGACTATGTATAAGGTGTCCGCAACCTGGGCGGCGCACGAAGGCTCGTTGTTGCTATGGGTGTTAATACTGTCCACATGGACGGTCGCCGTTGCTGCGCTGAGTCGAAACATCCCGGATCGAATGTCTGCTCGGGTGCTAGCCGTTCTCGGACTATTGTCGACCGGTTTTCTGTTATTCACGATCCTGACGTCGAATCCGTTTGCGCGGCTGTCGCCGGCGGCGATGGATGGCTCCGACCTGAACCCATTGTTGCAAGACCCTGGGCTCGCGATACATCCGCCCATTCTATATGTCGGTTACGTCGGTTTTTCCGTGGCGTTTGCGTTTGCGATCGCCGCCATGATTAGTGGCAATCTCGATTCGCGCTGGGCGCGTTGGACACGCCCATGGACGACGGTCGCGTGGTTGTTTTTGACCGTCGGTATTGCGCTCGGCAGCTGGTGGGCCTATTACGAACTCGGCTGGGGCGGCTGGTGGTTCTGGGACCCGGTCGAAAACGCGTCGTTCATGCCGTGGCTTGTCGGCACGGCACTAATCCATTCATTGGCCGTTACCGAAAAACGCGGTCTGTTCAAGAGCTGGACATTGCTGTTGGCAATTTCGGCGTTCTCATTAAGCCTAGTCGGCACGTTCTTGGTTCGTTCGGGAATCATCGTGTCTGTGCATGCGTTTGCGAGCGACCCAACGCGCGGCTATTTCATTCTCGGATTCCTCGCCATTGTTATTCTGGCAGCGCTGGTATTGTACGCGGTGCGTGCGCCGGATCTCGATTCTGATGCGGGCTTCAGGCCGTTGTCACGCGAGACATTTTTACTGCTGAATAACGTATTGCTCGTCATCGCGGCGACACTGGTGTTTCTCGGCACGATGGCGCCGCTGATCTCGGACGTGATCGGCGCCGGAAAGATATCTGTTGGTGCACCGTGGTTTGCTATCGCGTTTTCGGTGCCGATGATTCCGTTAATCTTTCTGATTGGTATCGGCATGCACACAGCCTGGCGTTCGCAAGCGTCCGAGCCGCTGCTACGGACATTGCGTGTGCCTGCACTAATCGCATTGCTGCTCGGCATTGGGATTCCGTTGTTCATTTATGGACGAATCGGTCTGCTGCTCGGCGTTGGTACCGTCGGTGCGCTGTGGATCATGATCGCATCGTTAGTTCAGCCCGTGCGTGCCCTGCGTCGGGGTCGTGGCAGTGCGACCATGACGCGATCGATGCTCGGCATGACGTTTGCGCACTTTGGTGTGGGCGTGTTCACGCTCGGTGTCACGGTGGCATCAGCGTTCAGTATCGAAACAGACAGAGCGCTGCAGCCCGGTCAATGGGTCGAAGCTGGAGAGTATCGATTTGAGCTGCGTGAATTGCTCGATGTTCAGGGACCCAACTTCATCGCTCGCGAGGGTGTCGTCGATATTCGACACGATGGGGAATTCATCGGTCAGGTTCGGCCACAAAAACGTCAGTATGCAATTCAAAAAAGCTGGATGACGGAGGCGGGCATTCTCCCGGGCTGGAACCGAGACGTGCTTATTTCCATGGGCGATCAGATCGATACCGACACCTGGAGCGTGCGGGTGCAGTACAAGCCGCTGGTTCGTTTCATTTGGCTCGGCGCACTCATCATGGCCTTCGGCGGCGCGCTAGCGGCTTCCGATCGGCGGTATCGAGTTTCAGCACGTAGTCGAGAAACAGTGACTGACAGCCCGGCCACAGAGACTGCCTAATGGTGAGATACGTCACGCTAATCCTGGCGTTCGCAATGCTCGTCGGGGTGTTTTGGGTCGGTTTACAGCAGGATCCAAGCAAATTGCCGTCGCCATACATCGGCAAAGCGGCACCGGATTTCGATTTGCCATCGTTGACGCACCCAGATCAGCGCGTTAACAGCGCAAGTCTCGAAGGCCAGTTAGCGTTGGTCAATGTATGGGCTACCTGGTGTGTGGGTTGTCGTCAGGAGCACGAATTCTTGATGCAGTTGGCGACTGCGAATCCACTGCCAATTTACGGCATTAATTGGCGTGACAATCGCGCGGACGCGCTGCGCTGGCTGCAGCAGTTGGGCGACCCATACGTCGCTTCCGGTTTTGACGAAGATGCCCGCGTTGGCATTGACTGGGGTGTCTACGGCGCGCCAGAGACGTTTTTGGTCAGCCCCGACGGGATTGTTGTATACAAACATTTGGGTCCACTGACAGCGGCGATTTGGGAACGGGACTTCGTGCCTCACATCGAAAACGCCAACGGTGCGCAATGAAACGAATACTGATTACTTTTTGTGTGCTGACATTGACAGCTGGCGCATATGCGATCGACAACGACAAGGCGTTCGACGACCCGGAATTGCAGGCGCGCTACGAAGACATCATTGACGAGGTGCGTTGTGTAAAGTGTCAGAATCAGAACATCAAAGATTCAAATGCACTTATCGCGCGTGATCTACGCCGCGAAATACGACGCATGCTCGGTGCAGGCATGACTGATGCGCAGATTTACGATTTCCTCGTTGAGCGATACGGTGACTTTGTCTTGTACCGGCCACGTGCCAGTGGCAAGACGCTGATTCTTTGGATTGCACCTGCACTGCTGCTGCTCGGTGGTGCGTTTATGATGGTACAAATCGTTCGGCGGCGCATGGCGATGCCCATCGATGACGATGCAGCCGAGCAGGGGTAGGCCGTGCTTTGGCTAGTATTGGCATTCATGTGCCTAGTCGCCATCGGCTTCACGATCCGGCCATTGCTCGGAGACCTACAACAGCAGCGTCTGCTCACCGGCATTGCGATCGTTTTCGTTGCTGCGGCATCGGCGGGACTTTACAGCTACACAGGTAGTCCGGATGTATCGTCAGGCGCGAGTCAGCAACCCGACGTCAGCGCGATGGTCGCGTCGCTGGCAGCGCGCCTCGAGCGACAACCAGACGACGTAAACGGTTGGAAGATGCTCGGTCGGTCTTACATGACGCTCGGCAACTTTCAGGCGGCGGTCAGTGCTTACGAGCGTGCCGTCGAACTGGAGTCCGCGCAGAACGCACAAACCTTAGTTGACCTGGGCGTAGCGATGGCACAGGCGGGCGGACAGCAGCTGTCTCCTCAAGCTGTGTCAGTCTTCGAGAACGCCATCGCACTCGACCCAAATCATCCGGAGGCCCTGTTCTGGTCCGGTATTGGTGCCTTCAATCGCGGCGATGCGCCATTGGCGGCGACTCGCTGGGAACAACTGTTGGCCACCAATCCGCCGGCGGAAGTTCGCGCGATTCTCGAACAACGGATTGCCGCATGGCGCGGTGAGGCAGCGGTGCCCGCGCCACGATCATCGGCTTCACAATCGACACCGGCAGAGCAAGCCGGCGCCATCGTGCACGCGGCCGTCAGCGTTTCGGACGCCGCGGCAACGGCATTGCCGGTCGAGGCGACCGTGTACGTTATTGCGCGTGATCCGGCCCAACCATCGCCACCGATTGCAGTCGCGAGGCGCCTGTTGTCAGAATTACCTGCGGTCATTGAGCTTAGTGATCGCGAATCGATGGTTCCCGGACGCAGCTTATCGGGCTTCGCCGAGTTCGAACTCGTTGCCCGCGTGTCGGTATCGGGGAGCCCGGCGGCGCAGCCGGGTGACTGGTTCTCATCGACCATTGTGCGTCCCGCCGACGATGCAAACGTGTCGATGTCAATCGACACGCAAGTGCCGTGAGCGATGTGGTTGACACTTGCGAGGCGGATATCGAATCCGCAACGATGTGCTTCGCCTGCGGCAAGGAAAACCCTATCGGTCTACAAATTGATTTTCACGTCGACGGCGACGTCTGCACGGCCGAATTCACGCCGGACCAAAATCATGTTGGCTGGCAAGACACCGTCCACGGCGGCATCATTTACTCGGCGCTTGACGATGTAACGGCGAATGTTCTGTACAAGAATCACCGCAAGGCGCACACGGCCCGTTGTGAAATTCGTTACCGCCAGCAAAGCCGCGTTGGCGAGACGCTCTTGCTGCGAGGCTGGATTGACAATGAAAAAGGCCGGCTGGTGATATTGAAGGGCGAAGCACGCCGTAAGTCCGACAATGTCGTTGTCGCCGACTGTGAAACCAAATTCATGTTGGAATGACACTGTCTGTAACGCCTTTGTGAACTGGCGCACGCTGCTGTGATAGCATGCGGGCGCTTTTTTTGACACGAACGGACGCTCAATGGCTTTACCCGACCTGCTGAAACGAAGTTTGCGCCTGCCGCTCATTGGTGCGCCGATGTTTATCGTGTCCGGCCCCGACCTTGTAATTGCGCAATGCCAAGCTGGCATTGTCGGCGCTTTTCCGGCGCTTAATGCTCGCCCGCAAGAGCGGCTCGGCGAATGGATAAATCAGATCAAGGAAGAGCTCGCCGCCCATGACGAGCAGCACCCTGACGAACCATCGGCGCCGTACGCCGTCAATCAAATAGTCCACGCGAGCAATAGTCGGCTTCAGCACGATCTCGAGGTTTGTATCAAACATGAGGTTCCGATCATCATCACCAGTCTGCGCCCGCCCGCCGACGTGGTCACTGCGGTGCATGGCTACGGCGGCCTCGTGTTTCATGACGTCATTAGTATGCGGCACGCGCGTAAAGCGATCGAACAGGGTGTTGACGGCATCATCGCAGTTACTGCAGGCGCAGGTGGGCATGCGGGCACGCTGAGCCCGTTTGCGCTGGTTAAGGAAATTCGCAACGAGTTTGACGGAGTGATTATCCTGTCGGGGGCCATGACATGCGGTGGAGACATTCTAGCCGCGCAGGCGATGGGTGCAGACCTTGCGTATTTTGGGACGCGCTTCATTGCGACCGAGGAAGCAAACGCGAACCCGGAATACAAAACCATGATTGTCGATTCGGCCGCGGCAGACATCGTTTACACGTCTTATTTCTCCGGTGTGCATGGCAGCTACCTGCGCGGCAGTATCGAACGCGCGGGTCTCGAACCCGACGAGCTCGACGAATCGCAGGCCCGTCACATGAATTTCGCAGATCGTGACAAGTCGGCTGCTAAAGCCTGGAAAGATATCTGGAGCGCGGGGCAGGGCGTCGGCGACATTCAGGATATTCTGCCAGCGCGGCAACTGGTAATGCGCCTGCAGGCTGAATACGTTGACGCCAAGAACCGGCTCGGCGCGGCCTAATGCAAAGTATTGGACTGTCGTACATGTTTGTCGCGATTGGCGGAGCAATCGGCGCAATGGCGCGCTATGGGCTGAACGTGATGTTGCAAAGCGACCACGAATTCCCGTGGGGCACGCTGTCGGCCAACTTGATCGGGTGCCTGGTCATGGGCGTTATCGCACAGCTGGTCGCACATTCCGCATGGTTTAACGAATCGGGATTGATACCGGACCAGTATCGTTTGCTATTTGCCATCGGCTTTTGCGGCAGCTTTACGACGCTATCTGCGCTGGTGTTAGAAATGAACACACTCTTAGAGCGCAGCGAAATTTTTTATGCGTTTAACTACCTGATGGCGACGATGGCCGGCGGTTTCGCGTGCTTCTACCTCGGCGTGGTTGGCGCACGAGCTATGCTACGGCTCGTATGACTCCAAGATATTAATAATCGACGCCAACCAATCGGCGTGCTCCGGTTTCATCAGCACTGAGCGCAGGCAGGTAAGCGTATCGGCATTCGCTGTCAGGTCTGGCACATAGTGCCTGACGAGATCGACCGGCAATTCAATCATCGCGAGATGCAAGTGGTGTTGGGCCGCGTGCGCAAACACCTCGCGTGAGCGCTTACTAGCTGTTATTGCGTCGGCGGCAGTAGGAAAGTACACGACGATATCGAGTTCGGGCGGCATTAACGGTTGGTACATCGGACTCGCCGCAAGGCTTTGATGGAAATCGCGCGCTGCCGTCAAACTTCTGTCGAGCCAAGCCGCAAACTCGCCACCTTTCTGTAGCGGATATAGTTGTTGCGTCGCCCACAATGCAACCGCGGACGCGCCCGGACGCGAGCATTCGAGACTAATTTCGCCGAGATGCAACTCGGCAGAGCTAAAGTACGTAAACGGCGAGTCATGCTTGTAAAAGTGGCCGACATCGGCATCCCGAAACAGCACACATCCACAGCCATAGGGCTGCAGGCCGTGTTTGTGTGGATCGATGACAATGGAATCGACATCGGTGAGGCTGTCGTATGCGGCACGCGTATGGTCATGAAGCGTGTTCGCAAGGCCGAAGTAGCCGCCGTAGGCTGCATCGGCGTGCACGCGCACGCCGTATTTTTTGGCCAGGACGAGAATCTCAGGCAGCGGGTCGACTGCACCAAGACCGGTGTTGCCCAACGTTGCAACGATTGTCCCGACATCGTCAACGGCGAGCAGGTCCTCGATATGATCGAGCTTAAGCCGACCGTCGTAGTCGACCTGTATCGGTGAGAACGGTAGCCCGAGTACTTCACTGATTCGCTTGTGTGTGTAGTGCGCCTGTTCAGACGCAATGATGCGTTTGCCCGGTCGCAGCCGCCCCGCAATCCAAAGTGCCTCGAGATTCGCCATTGTGCCGCCGCCGGTCAGATGACCGAGCGGTTTGTCCCAGCCGAACATCTGACCGAGTTCGACGACACATTCCTTTTCGAGCGCCGAGCTGGCTTTGCCGCCGTCAAGCGCATGATTATTCGGATTGACCCATAGCGACATGGCGTACGCGATTCGTGCAATGGCGTGCGGCGGTTTTAGCATCTGCCCCGCATACAGCGGGTGATAATACGGGTAATTATCGTGCATACGCTCGGCAACCCGGCCGATGACGTCGGTCACCTTGTCGACATCGAAGTCGGGCGTAAAGTCGGGCATCTGCTCGTAGCCCTCAGCGAGGCGGGCAAGTGCCGACTGCAGCAACTCAAGTTCAGCGACATTGATCATTGGCGGGTTCCAAAAGTTTGACGGCGGCAGCTTACCCTAAATTGTTACTATTGCGGCATGGACCTGATTGCTCTGGCCGTCCCATTTTTCCTGCTCGCCTTGGTCGTTGAGTTGATCATCGATCGACTGCGTGGCACCGGGCTATATCGTGCGAACGATGCGATAAACAGCCTGAGCGCTGGCATTTTGAGCACGACCTTTGGCTACTTTACGCGTTTATTGCCGCTGTTGGCTTGGGGTTTCGTATTGCGGAATTTCGCGTTGATCGACATGCCGCTGACGTGGTTTGACGCGTCCGCGCGCGGAATCGCCCTATGGGTGACGGCTGCTGTCCTTTGGGACCTTTGCTATTACTGGTTTCATCGCTTCAGCCACGAAATCTCGATTCTCTGGGCTGCGCACGCAGTGCACCATCAGAGCGAGGACTACAATCTTTCGACAGCTTTGCGACAAACGAGTACCGGCTTCCTGTTCAGTTGGATTTTCTACTTACCGCTGTTCCTCATCGGTTTTCCGCTGGAAGTTCTTGTTATCGTCAACGCGGTCAATCTGATCTATCAGTTCTGGGTACACACGCAAGTCGTGCGGCGTATGGGCGTGCTCGACCGTATTCTGGTAACGCCGTCGAATCATCGCGTACACCATGCGCAGAACGAGCGCTATATCGATAAAAACTATGGCGGAATTTTTATTCTGTGGGATCGTATGTTCGGTACCTTCGAAGACGAACGCGATGACGACGCGGTCATTTTCGGCGTGCGCAAGCCGCTGGCAAACTGGAATCCGTTCTGGGCTAATTTGCAGGTCTACGACTATCTGCTTTTTGATGCGCGCCGCGCAAAGCGTTGGCGCGACAAACTGGGGATCTGGTTCAGGCGTACAGGCTGGCGTCCGACGGACGTAGAGGCGCGCTACCCGAAGTCACGCGTAGATCTGGCACACTTTGAAAAATTCGATCCGTCGGTCAGTGGCGGACTGCAAGCATACGTGTTGGCGCAGTTCGCGGTAGCTATCGTTGTCGCGCTGTTGATCGCCGAGTCATTTGCTCGACAGGGTGCGGCGACTGTTCTGATCCCATGTCTATTATTGTGGGCACAGCTTTACACGCTTGGTTCGTTGAATGAGCAGCGACCAAATGCAGACATGCTGGAGCTGCTCAGACTATTGTTCGTTAACGGTGTCGGCGTGCTGCTACTGCAGCGCTACGGTATCGCGACTGGCGCCGTGTTCTGGTCCGTCTGCGGCGTTTACACATTCGCGTCTCTAGCAGGACTTGGACTACTAAAAAGTACATCGAAACAAAGCCTTATAAATATTACTTCAAGTGAATAATAACGGTGAAATATGACCGATAAACACGTACGAATTGCGTCGGGGGCACCGTGGGAATCGCAAGCCGGCTACTGCCGTGCCGTCAAGGCCGGCAATATCATTGCAGTGTCCGGATCGGCATCGATTGGCAGCGATGGAAAATTGGTCGGTGAAGGTGACATGTATCAACAAACCCAGCGCTGTATACAGGTGATCACTGAGGCACTCGAGAAGGCTGGTGCGAGTCTGTCCGACGTAGTTAGAACGCGTACTTTTGTCACCGATATCGAACAATGGAAAGAGGTGGCCCGGGCCCACCGCGACGCGTTCGGCGCGGCACCACCGGCCACGTCGATGGTCGAAGTATCACGGCTGATCGACCCGCGCATGTTAGTCGAAATCGAAGCCGATGCGATTCTTTCAACAGACTGAAGCGGATTTGCATTGAAACGACGAAATTTTGTTCGATCTTTACTCGGCGGCGTGCTGTATCCGATGCTTGGCTGCGAATCGCAGTCGACAAGGCTGGACCAGGTGTCATTCGTGCACGGTGTGGCCAGCGGAGACCCAATGACGGACCGGGTGATTCTGTGGACGCGTGTGTCGGGACTGGCCGGCGAATCGGTCGAGGTGCGATGGCGGACGGCAGCCGACCGCAACATGCGCATCGTTCTTCAACAAGGCGCGTTCCGGACCGGACCGCATCGCGACTACACGGTAAAGGTCGATGCTAAGGGCTTGCAGCCTGGCCGGGAAATTTACTATCAGTTCGAGGTCGGTGACCGGCTGTCGCCCGTCGGACGAACTCGCACATTACCCACCGACTCACCTGAAACAGCGTCGTTCGCTGTCGTGTCTTGTGCGAATCATCCGTATGGCTACTTTCACGTGTATCGAGACATCGCGCATCGCGACAATCTTGCGGCGGTCATTCATCTTGGTGATTACATCTACGAATACGGCGTTGGAGAATACGCAACTGAGCGCGCAGAAGAGCTCGGCCGATTGCCACAGCCGCGTGGGCGATTACTTCGACTCGAGGATTACCGGACGCGCCATGCGCAGTACAAGTCTGACGCGGACTCACAGGCAATGCACGCCGCACATCCACTCATCGCAGTCTGGGACGATCACGAAATCGCCAACGATGCCTGGCACGAAGGCGCCGAAAATCATCGTCAGGATGACGGTGGATGGGACGACCGGCGTGATGCGGCGATCCAGGCCTGGCTCGAGTGGATGCCGGTGCGAGTCGCGCACAACGCGGCATCGACTCGGATTTTTCGTCGTTATCGTTACGGTGACTTGTTGTCGCTTATCATGCTCGACACACGCATGCACGGTCGCGATCGGCAACCGGACGCCAGGGCCCAGGCGACAAAAGAATCCATCGATCGCGACATGCGTGACTCGAAACGGCGCATGCTGGGGGCCAGCCAGGAAAGCTGGCTGCAACGTACGTTGCGGCACGCCCAAGGCACACTCTGGCAAATCATTGGGCAGCAGGTCATGGTCTCACCCACACGGTCGCCGGAACTGGAACCGCTACTCGATTTGGAGCGAGAGTCATTATTGCCAGCCGAACAACTCGCCGGCTTAATAGAGCAGAGTGAAGGCAATCCGCCGATGCTGCTGGACACGTGGAACGGCTATCCGGAGGCGCGCGAGGATTTTTTGAAGGACCTTCGCGACTACGCCGACAACCCCGTGGTATTGAGCGGTGACTTGCATACGTCATTGGCCGGAAACCTGATTCCGGACGGTGGCAGCGAAGCCGTGGCCGTCGAATTCATGGCACCGTCGGTGACGTCACCCGGTTTCGCGGAGTATCTTCCCGAGGTTCGGCCTGGCGCCGTTCGGGACGCTACGCTCGAGCTGAATCCGGCGCTGCAATATATGGAGACCGATCGTCGCGGCTGGCTGTTGCTAAATATTGATCGGACACTCTGCAGCGGCGAGTGGCACCTCGTCGACACTGTGCACGAACAAAACTACATAGTCAGCGTCGACGCTCGCTGGAGCGTGACGGCTGGGAAAATCAGTGAGGGGTTGCAGCCGAGTGATTCGAGCTGAGCTTAAGGGTCCCGAATCCGAGCGACGTTGAGACCGGGAAGGCCATCGAGACTTTCCGCATTGCGTTCGACACGATAGTCGAGAAGTTCATCCCCAGTCTTGCTTTTGCACCAGTTGACTAATGAATCGCGTTCTGCCCGGAACTCGTACAGCGGCACGCCGTAGCCGCAGGAATCTCGAATGCATTCAATGTCGACAACGATGACGTTGCGAATCGTTGGCAGGTCAGTGAATTTCGCCGCTAATGCGTCAAAATCGTCATCATGTGGTTCGACCGCTCGGCCACTACCGTAAAAACGAAAAATCTTTGGTGGTCCGTCGAATGCGCACAGCATGATAACGATCCGCGCATTCTCCTTGAGATGAGCCACCGTTTCGATACCGCTGCCCCCGATATCGGCATATGCGATCTGTTGTGGCCCGAGGACACAGAGACTTTCGAGCCCTTTTGGCGAGCAGTTTATTAGACCGTCGTTGGCAAGCGGTGCGGTTGCCACGAAAAACATCCGTTGACGTTCGATCCAGGCCTGAATTTGCCCGTCAATTTCCTGATACTCTTTTCCCATGTCCGTACCACTCGCGTCTCAATCGCCGTCCATGATGTACCGCGGTGTTGCCGCTTGACAAGGCGTGTAAAAATATCGGCCGCCGAAGCGCGACGAATAGCGCTCGCGGCACAGGGCTTCGATCGGGATCGCCCCGACTGTTCTGTTGACAGCCGTCATTTTCGGCGCGTCCTCGATACACTTGGCCTGCTGCAGCTCGATTTCGTCAATGTACTGCTACCGGCGCACTACCTGATGATCTGGTCGCGGCTTGGCCCTTATGATCGACAGCGCTTCGACCGATTCATTTACGACAGCGGTGGCTTCACAGAGCAATGGGCGCACGAAGCGTCAATCGTGCCCGTTGCAGCGTGGCCATTACTTGCGCACCGTCGAGCCGCATGGCAGCCATCGAAGCGCAATCCAGTCTTGAAGCTGCCAAATCGGCATCGGTATCTAGAAAGCGTGCTCGAGCAGGTGAGAAGCGACGGTGCGGTTTGCGCCAATGATCTTCCTCCGGTTTCGGGACCGCGCCGCAAGCCCGGTGACTGGCACCGGTCGGTACCTCGGTGGGCGCTCGAGTTTCATTTTGGGCGCGGCGATCTAACCGTCGCAGACCGGAAACCAAATTTTCAGCGCATCTATGATTTGCCGGAACGCGTTATTCCGAAGACTCATCTCAGACAAAAATTGAGCGACGACGATGCGCGGCGATGCTTATTGAAACTTGCGGCCAAGTCTTTTGGCGTTGCGACACTGCACGATCTTGCAGACTATTATCGCATGTCGCCTCGCGATGCCGAGCCGCGACTGGCTGAGCTGATCGAAGCCGGCGAACTCACAAGCGTCGCAGTGGAGTCGTGGAAGGAGCCCGCATTTCTATCCGCTCAGGCTCGATTTCCACGGCAGATAGGCGGCGCATCTCTACTGTCGCCATTTGATCCGATGGTCTGGTTTCGGCCACGCGCACATCGTCTGTTTGATTTTCACTACCGCATTGAAATCTACGTGCCCGAAAGGCAGCGCAAGTATGGCTACTATGTACTGCCATTTCGTATGGGTGATCAGATTGTTGCGCGAGTGGACTTAAAAGCAGACCGAAAGTCAGGCAAGCTTCTGGTCCAGCATGCACATCTCGAAGACGGTTGCGAGCCGTTACCGTGCGCGGCGAGCCTTGCCGTTGAATTGAGAGCGCTGAGTGACTGGCTCGGGCTCGAGGATGTACACGTACGACGACGAGGCGATTTTGCAAAACTACTGCGGAGGCAGGTATGTCAGACACAGCCAGTGTAGAACTGGTTATCGAACCGGTCAGCAAAGACCTTGGTGAGTTTACGGTTCGCCGCGCATTGCCTGATAAGCGGCGCCAGCGAATCGGACCGTTCATATTTTTCGATCACATGGGTCCTGCCGATTTCCCGCCGGGCAGTGGCGTCAATGTCCGTTCGCATCCGCACATCGGGCTGGCGACGATTACCTACTTGTTCAACGGAGAGATCTTGCATCGAGACAGTCTGGGCTATGTGCAGCGCATTCAGCCCGGAGCGGTGAATTGGATGACCGCAGGTCGGGGCATCGTGCACTCCGAAAAGGTCACCGATGAAATCCGCGAAAGCGGCCAATTTTTGCACGGCATCCAGACTTGGGTTGCGTTGCCGACTAACGCTGAGGAAATTGCCCCGAGCTTCCAGCATTACCCGGCGGATTCTATTCCTGCCGTGGAGCTCAACGGCGTAACGGCCCGCGTAATTATCGGTCGAGCATTTGGTGTTGCCTCGCCAGTATCAACCTGCAGTGAGACTCTGTACGTCGAAGCGAGAATTGACAAAGGCAAGGAAATGCAACTTCCACAGGCTCAGGAGTTGGGTATCTATGTCGTCGACGGTCGGCTGTCTGTCGCAGGCAAGACTGTCGATGCGGGGCAGCTGGCCGTATTTGAAAACGTTGTTAGCGGGTGCCTGCTTGCGGAGTCAGAGTGTCACGTGATGATTTGCGGCGGCGATACACTCGACGGTGAGCGATACATTTGGTGGAATTTCGTTAGCAGCTGTCGGGAACGCATGGAACAAGCTAAGAACGACTGGCGCGATGGCCGATTCGACGATGTCCCGAACGAGGAGGACTTCATTCCGTTGCCGCAGCAATGAATGATTCCCCGTTAGTCATTTGGCAATCAATAGTGCGATCCTTGTCGAAGGCGCTTGGGTGCAGTTCCTCGTCGCGCCAGTTATCATGCTGAACGTGCCCGTCGTCGTAAAAACCACATTTGACCTGAAGCTGCACTTGTTCGAACGGCACATGTTCGGCGAGCAAATATTGTTAAGTATGCGAGGGCAATTGGACTTGTACTGAGCGCGGTGCTGGTCGGCTGCGCAAGCAAAGACGTCTTGCCTGTACGAAGCGCCGTCGTTCCGGCCGGTATCGACTTTAGCGGACGGTGGCAGCTGCACGATGACAGCGACGACACGAACCAGCGCCTGGATGAAGCTGAAATAAGTGCCGCAAGGGGACGCAACCGCATATCCGGCAAGTCGCAACGGTCGTCTCGCAATCAAGGCTCGTTAGTGCATGTATTTCTTGAATCAGGTAAGAACCTCAAAATCACGCAAACACAATTCGGAATCTTTATCAGTTTCGATCGCGCAATCGTCGAGGAATATCGTTTCGGTGAGTACCGGCAAATCAATGTTGGACCGGTCAATGCACAACGATCATCAGGTTGGGAGCAGGGCGCCTACATCATTGAGACCCTGGACGAGGACGGCAACAAACTTCGAGAACGATATCAACTCGAAAATAATGGCCAACTTTTGATTCGCCATATAACGATCTGGAAAAGAAAAGCGGTGAACTTGTCGCTGGTACAGAAGTTCGATAAAGCCTGAAGAATCAGGCGACGATCATTCGGGTGGCCCGGCGGGAAAAAAAGGCTAACCTAAGCGATCGCCGCCTGAAATTTATATCCAACGCGTTAACCGCGCTCCATCCTGAAGCGAAATCGATTCTGTATGCCAAAGCTGGGCTGCGGGATGCCATCGACGACCCGCGCCTTGAAGCGGAATTTCTTGGCGGCATTAATTGCGGCTTTTTCGAATATGCGATGACTTGACGTGACGACAGACAGGTTTGTGACGGTGCCATCTCGGGTGATGTCGAACTGCACGTCAACATAACCTTCGAGTCCCTGTTCCGCAGCACGCACGGGGTAAACAGGCGACACGCGAACAATCGCGACGAGCGGGCCATCTTGCATGATGTTGCCCAGGCCTCCGAATTCCGTCGACCTCGGCGACGGTGCACTGGTCAGTTTTACGCCCACGGCATCGACGCCGGAATCCGGCCCGGGGCGCGGCGGTGTTGTATCGACAGGCTCCTTGATGTCTTCGAATTGCTTCTGCAAGTTCAGCGTCTCGACAGGACGTTCTTCGATCAGGCCAACGTTCCAAATCGGCGGAGTCGGTGTCGATGCTGTTGTTGCAGTTGACGGGATGTTAATCAGGCCTTGCATGACATACAGCAGTGCCAGGGTGACGAAGGTGCCGCTGGTCACGGCGGATGCGTATCGGGCAAACATGGTGCTTCCTCGCTATTTGAGCCCGCCAAGATACCTTGAACTTCGAGGTATATGATACATACCTAGAACGGCAAAGTAAGTCTTGTTATACCTCGAGATTCGAGGTATACTCGGCAGCTTCTCCTATGAGGCGATCGCATGGCGCAAACCAACCCACCATTTATGAGCGGTGTCCCCGAGCTGCTACTGCTCAGACTCCTCGAGCAAAAGGAAATGTACGGCTACGAGTTGGTTCGTTCGATTCGCAAAGTAACCGGCGAGGCGATTTCACTCGGGGAAGGCGTGATTTATCCAGCGCTGCACGGGCTCGAGCGTAATGGGGCGCTTAAGTCGCGGCGCAAGGCGGTGGCTGGCCGCACCCGGGTTTACTACGGGCTGACGGCTAAGGGACGCAAAAGGCTGGCGAAGCTCGCCGATGATTGGCGGCGAGTTCAGGGCGGCATCGAATCCGCTCTTGGGGCTCCGGCGCATGCCTAGGCTGAACGTCGCGGCACTTCGCAACGAACTGCTGCGCGCAGGCATTTCACCCACTCACGTACGTCGTACGCTTACCGAACTAAACGAGCATTTTGAAGACCTCGTCGATGAACGCCTGATAGCCGGCTGCGATCGCGACGAGGCTGAGCAACAAGCTCTGCAGAGTCTTGGGCCGATGACTGATGTTGCGACGGCGATGCTCGATCAACCACAACTCAAAAGCTGGGCTTGGCGATGGCCGCGTGTTGCTGTGGTTGTTTACCCGTTGGCATGTGTAGCGGCGCTGCCGGTCGTGCCGCTCATCGTCGGTGTGGAGCATGCGGAGAGTATTACCCGTTGGACCTTGGGTTTGCTGCTTGCTGCTCTTGTCACAGCCACCATGTTCCTGGTGTTGCAGCTGGCAATAACACTGACCTGATCAGGTCGCTTCGGGAGAATATTTCGTCAGTTTAGCGCGCATTTTGAGCTTGCCCTTGCGGTGTTGCTCAATAATGACCGGCAAAAAGTCGAGCTCCTCGACACACCAAAGCGTCGTCGTGCGCGACGATCCTACGGTCTGGTGTTGCACACCAACAGCATCAAAACGTCCCGCTGGCACTTTAATTTTCTTGCTGCCAATCAGTGTCACATTGATTGTTTTCAGCCTGTCGATATCGAACATCGTATAGGTGCCACTTGCGCCCCCGTTCAACATGTCATACATCAGTTCGTACTGTATCGACACTCGATCGTGTGCGATGTCCTCGAGGACGCTCTCAATTTTCTCGTCATTGACGGTGCCGCTGATCGCGCCGGTCGACCAATCAAACGTCACATCTGCCCGCGTCTTATCACGCGACAGCGTGTCATTCGATGAATATCGCAATGGCAAAACGCCGTCTTCGGTGGCTTCAAAGCCTGATATTTCTTCGATCGCGCCACGGACGAACATCTTCGACATTCCTGCCGGCACGACCCTGTGGTTTGCCTCGTAGCCGGAATCTGTTTTCACTAAGCGCGTATTTAGCTTGCCGCTCAGTACGCTGATCCTGACCTTGTACTCCGCCGAATGCGGCGTCAGATCCTCCGCAACCGATACACCGCCCGCAGCCAAGCCGACGCCCAGCGTCAGCAGTTGGAAAAGTCGGGCAACATTTCGCACAAGCACCTCCTTAGGTGCGGATAACGGCATTCTCACAGTCTGTCATCAAAGACCTGACTGTCTGCTGAACGTTCACTCAAAAGGCTCGGCTTCCTGGAGCGGCAAATCGCCAGACAGCTCACTGAGTCTGCGGACATCTTCCGCATGATACTGCTGACAGCAGTTTGCAGTATCGGTTAACGGCCGGTCAATGTAGAATTCGGCAGCTTTTCAAATGCCCACAATTACGTTCATTCGACGTCAAATCGACGCATTTCTTCGCCGCGACTGACTAGCGATTGACACCTGGGGTTTCTGTATGACGTATTCACGCATTACCGGCACGGGTAGCTACCTACCTGAGAAGGTTGTGACCAACCATGATCTCGAAAAGACGATGGAAACATCTGACCAGTGGATACGCGATCGTACCGGCATCAAGCGACGCCACATTGCCGCCGACGGCGAGACCACGTCAGACCTCGCCGTTCATGCCGCCGAACAGGCGATCGACGCAGCCGGAATTAAGGTCGACGATATTGATCTGATCGTCGTAGCAACGACAACGCCGGACAAGATTTTTCCGGCCACAGCTTGCACTGTGCAACGTAAGCTCGGCAGCTCCGGCTGTGGCGCGTTCGACGTGCAGGCAGTCTGTAGTGGGTTTGTGTATGCGCTTGACGTTGCGGATCGCCATATTCGCACGGGTGGCGGCAAAACAGTGTTGGTCATTGGTGCTGAAACCCTGTCGCGCATTGTTGATTGGGAAGACCGCACGACAGCCGTCTTATTTGGCGACGGAGCGGGCGCCGTCATTCTGCAGGCGACGGATGAGCAAGGGATCATTTCGACGCACATTCATTCTGACGGTAGACACGAGGAGTTGTTGCACGTGCCACAGGGTGCTTCGCAAGGCTACGACCAGACGCGAGCCGGCGGGGCGTACATACAAATGAACGGCAATGCCGTGTTTCGGAAAGCCGTCGGAGCGCTCGATTCGATCTCCCGCGAGACCTTGGCCGGTAATAACGTCGCCCATGGCGACCTGGATTGGCTTGTACCGCATCAGGCCAATATGCGCATTATCACGGCCGCGGCGAATAAGCTGCGCATGCCACTGGAGCGAGTCATCGTAACGGTCGACGAGCACGCAAATACCTCGGCCGCTTCAATACCTTTGGCACTCGATATCGCGGTCCGGGACGGCAGGATAAAGCGTGGCCAGTTAGTATTATTGGGAGCATTCGGCGCGGGCTTCACGTGGGGGTCCGCACTTCTACGCTACTAACTACATTAAATAGAGTAACTAATACCTTGTTGTTTAAGAGGATAATATCGAAAAACGTCGCACGATTTGCGACAAGTCTGATGGCGATACTGTTGCTGCCCGGCATCGCAGTGGCAGAATCGCTCGAGCCGACGGACATTCGCGCGGCCGTTGACGAACATGTGCACGCGTCTGTCGCGCTGTTTCGGGAATTTTTGGGCTTACCCAACGACGCTCAAAACTCCGACGATATCGAGGCGCTGCTGGCGTGGCTGGAACTGGCCTTTGGTGACCGCGGCTTCAATACGGCCCGCATCCAAACGCGCGGCAATCCGTCGCTGTACGCTGGCCGGCTGATCGACAACAGCCAGCCAACACTGTTGATTTACCTGCAGGCCGACGGACAGCCTGTCGACACCTCGGCGTGGGCGCAGGCTAGCCCTTATCTTGCAGTGCTTAAGGAACAGGGCATTGATGGACGCTGGTCGGAGATACCCTGGGTACGCCTCGAGCACGGTATCGACCCCGATTGGCGGGTTTTTGCACGGTCCGCAGCCGATTCCAAAGGGCCGATGACGCAATTTCTGCTCGCGATCGAGTTGCTCGACGCCAGCGGCTTCGTGCCCGAATACAACCTGAAGGTGCTCATCGATACCGAAGAAGAGCTAGGGTCGCCAAATCTTGCCGAGGCAATCAACCGCAACAAGGGCCTGCTGGCGGCCGACATGCTGCTGATTTTCGATGGGCCGCCCCATGCATCGAACCGGCCAACCGTTACTTTTGGCGCCCGCGGTATTGCGACCGTTACGCTGACCACCTATGGCCCGCGGGTCGCACAACATAGCGGCCACTATGGCAATTTCGTGCCGAACCCGGCATTTCATCTGGCGCGGTTGCTCGCGTCGATGAAATCGGCAGATGGAGTTGTGCAAATTGAGGGTTTTTACGACGGTGTTGAGCTATCGGACGAGACACGGGAAATTCTGGCGCAAGTACCCGACGATGAGGCCGCGATACTGTCGTCGATGGGTGTTGCGAAGCCGGACGCTGTTGGCGAGACGTTGCAGCAGGCGATTCAATATCCATCGCTGAATATTCGCGGCATGGCCGCCGCGTGGACCGGGACGGAATCGCGCACGATCATACCGCCAACCGCAACCGCCGAAATCGATATTCGTCTTGTCACGGAGTCAAATGCTGAACGGCTGCTTGGGCTCGTTCGCTCGCACATCGAGGGACAGGGTTTTTATGTCATCGACCGGGAACCGACGGAGGCGGAACGGGCGAAACACGCTCGTATTGCGTCTTTCGTCGCGAACGTCAGTTACGGCGCTTTCCGCTCAGATTTCGATGCGCCGCCGGGGCTCTTGGCACGCGCCGGCATGCGCAACCTATACGGTGAGGAACCTATTTTGATCCGCTCGATGGGCGGATCGATTCCGATCGCACCGATTATCGCCGCTTTGGGCGTGCCGGCAGCGACTGTGCCGACCGTCAACATCGACAACAATCAGCACAGCCCGAACGAAAACCTGCGTCTGGGCAATTTCGTCGAAGGCATCGCGATTCTGATGTCCGTCCTGAGCCAGACACCGCCACAACCCTAGTGCGGCTGGATCGCCTCCAATCTGACATAAGGTCCTGAATTAGCGGCTTTTTTGCCGTTTTTGTGTGACGCAGCTCACACTTGAGCGGCCAAGCTGTCTCTATACTGCGACAAAGGACTGTCGCCAATCGGAGACAGCATAGGCCGTAGAACGGAAAATGGACAAAGATTTCAAAGACATCCCACTTTCGGAGTCGAATGTGTCGCTAAAGCTCGCTGATATTCAGCGGCGTTGCTCGGAGCTTCTTTCCGAAACCGAGGCGACCACCGACCTGACGCTCGAGGAACCGATCATCGAGCCCGACAAGAATAATCCTTACAACCGCGGCTAAATAATCGCTTCGCCTCGTTCGACCCGGCGTTCCGGCATCCCGTCGGACCCTGGTGTATGCGGTCAATTCTTTCCCTGATTCGACCCCGCTATTGCCGCCTCGGAACGCCCGCACCCAAGCTATTGGTCAGATGCTAATATCTCGCATGAATTAGATCCCAAACAGCAATAGGGGGCAGTGATGGCGGTCGAACTGACAATCAATGACGATCTGCACACGCTCGATGTCGATCCGCAAATGCCGTTACTTTGGGCAATTCGCGACATCGCGGGTCTGACCGGAACAAAATTCGGTTGCGGCAAGGCGCTTTGCGGCGCCTGTACCGTACTACTGGACGGACAAGCGGTACGTTCTTGCGCATTGCCGGTATCTGCGGCGGCGGGGCGAAGTGTTACGACCATTGAGGGACTGTCGGCCGACGGCAATCATCCGCTGCAAGTTGCCTGGCGAGAGTTGAATGTGCCGCAGTGTGGCTACTGTCAATCTGGACAAATAATGAGTGCGGCCGCGCTGCTGGAACGAAACCCGCAGCCAACCGACACCGACATCGACACCGCGATGAGCGGCAATATCTGCCGCTGCGGGACCTACACCCGAATCCGCAAAGCGATTCACCGTGCGGCGGAGGATCGGTCATGAGCGATATCCAGCGTATTACTCGTCGCGATTTCTTGAAGCGGACAGGCCAGGCAGGCGGCGGCCTCGTGCTTGCGATGACGGTTACGACAGCCTGTGGGCCGGATGCTGAGATGCGCACAGTCACTGCAGACGGCAAGTTCGTCCCAAACGTCTACGTCAATTTGCGCAAGGACGGTGTCGTCGAGATCTATTGTCATCGTTCCGAGATGGGTCAAGGCATTCGTACTTGCCTGCCACAGGTCATTGCCGACGAAATGGAAGCTGACTGGGATCGCATTGAGTTGATCCAGGCGATCGGCGACGAAAAATATGGCGATCAGAACACCGATGGCTCAACGAGCATACGTCGGCATTTTGACCTATTGCGCCGTGCCGGTGCGTCGGCACGTGAAATGCTGATCATGGCCGCCGCCCAGTTGTGGCAGGTGCCGGCCGCCGAGTGCGAGGCGCGTGATCATGCTGTGCATCATGTCGCCGGTGGCCATCATGCTGGCTATGGCGATCTGGTCGAGCACTTGGCTGATATTGACGTACCTGAGAACCCGACGTTCAAGGCCCCGGAGGACTATCGTTACATCGGCAAGTCGATCGATTTGATCGACGGTTTTGCGATGACGACCGGTGTTGCAAATTACGGCATCGATACGCAGTTGCCGGACATGCTGTATGCATCGATCGAGCGATGCCCGGTACACGGCGGCAAGGTGAGAGATTTCAATGACGGCGCCGCGCGTCAGATTGCCGGTGTTGTCGACGTTGTCCGTATGCCGGATCCGACCGCGCCGCCGTTTTACAACCCGCTGGGTGGCGTGGCCGTGCTGGCAAGCAATACCTGGGCGGCGCAAAAGGGGCGGGAGGCGCTCGAGATCAACTGGGATAACGGGCCAAACGCTGCCTACAGTTCCGAGAAATACCGTGAAGAACTTCTAATAAGTTGTTGTAATGAAGGTAAATTGATCTTAAATCGGGGCGACGCAGCGGCGGCGTTCGCCGGCGGCGCCAAGACCCACGCGGTCGAATATTATGCGCCACACTTGGCGCAATCGCCGATGGAGCCGCCGGCCGCAACGGCGCTCATCCACGGCGATGGCCGTTGCGAAGTTTGGGCGTCAACGCAGGATCCGCAGTCGGCACAGAACACCGTTGCCAGCATACTCGGCCTCGACAAAGAAGAGGTCACCGTCAACGTCACCTTGCTGGGCGGTGGCTTCGGCCGCAAGTCCAAATCGGACTTCGTTGCCGAAGCAGCATGGCTTGCCAAAAAGGCCGGCAAGCCGGTTAAGGTAACCTGGACGCGCGAAGATGATTTGCGGCACGGCTATTTTCATACGGTCAGTGCGCAGCACCTAGAAGCGAGCATTGATGAGGGCGGCAATGTCAGCAGTTGGCTGCACCGCACAGCGTTTCCATCCATTGCCTCGACGTTCGAAGATGCATCGACCAAACCAGCCGTATGGGAACTCGGACTTGGTTTCGTCGATTCGCCATACGCGATTCCGAACATGCGTCTCGAGACCGGCGACGCTAAGGCGCATTTGCGTATTGGCTGGTTGCGCTCGGTCTGTAATATCTACCATGCGTTTGCCGCAAGCAGTTTCGCCGACGAACTCGCGCATGTCGTCGGCGAAGATCCGAAGGATTTTCTCGTCAAATTGATTGGTCCGGATCGCAAAATCGATCCAACCGAGGATGGCGCGAAGTATTCGAATTACGGCCAAAGCCTCGACACGCACCCGATCGACACCGGCCGCATCAAAGCCGTGCTCGAGAAAGCGGCGGAGATGGCCGGCTGGGGTCGTGAGCTCCCCGATGGCCATGGTCTTGGAATCGCCGTACATCGCTCGTTTCTTACCAGCGTTGCTACGGTCGCAGAAGTCAGCGCCGATTCGTCAGGAAAACTTCGCGTACACAAGCTATGGACCGCGCTGGATGCGGGTACCGTGATCAATCCCGATCGCGTGCGCGCGCAAATGGAAGGTGCCGGCATTTACGGCATGAGCCTGACGTTGCACGGCGAAATCACGGCCGAAGACGGCGCCGTGGTTCAGGGCAACTTCGATACCTATCCCGTCGTCCGCATCAATGAGGCGCCAGCAGAGATTGACGTACATATAATGAATGTCGATGCGCCGCCGGGTGGCGTCGGCGAGCCGGGCGTCCCACCAGTAGCGCCGGCCATCGCGAACGCGTGGTTTGCGGCCACCGGCGCTCGCATCCGCGAACTGCCATTTCGAAACGCCGGAGTCGTTTGATAATCAAAAACCTACGCTCAAGTTAGACCCGATCCAGCCGACAACAAGAGAGGAGTTGTGGCGTTTGCCACTTCGTCCACGTCCGGTTGTACGGAGGTCGCGGCTTGGCGACAAAAGAGAAATACGACGCACTATTGCGAGCTATCCCGGATGCGATGATCATGTTATCGCAGGAATGCGAGATCCTGGACTATCGACCGGGTAATAGCGAACATCCACTGCCAGATCCGGGCGACGAGCCTGTGCCGATAGCGAAGTATTTGCCAAACGCTATTGCAAAAATCTGGTCGCGAATGAGCGCTGACGTACAGCGGTCCGGCAAGCCGCAACATTATGAGTTCGCGCTAACAACGTTATCTGGCAACATTGCTCATTACGTCGCCCGTTTTGTTCCTTTCTTGGATCAGCAGACGCTCGTCGTCGTCACCGAATTTACGGCAAATAAACGTGCCGAAGAGCGGATACACAAGCTCGCGTACTACGACCCGCTAACTGGACTGCCGAATCGACAGTTCTTTCTTCAGCAACTTGAACAAATGATCCACGAAGCGCGTAAGACCAATAGCCAGATAGCGATCATGTACGTCGACCTGGATAACTTCAAGCGTATTAACGACAACCTTGGCCATAGCTATGGAGATGGTGTGCTGAAGGCGATCGCCGAAAGGATGTCCGGCTGCGTCCGCAAACAGGCGCCGTCAGATACCTCCAATGCCGAGCCGTTTGGCATCGCTCGCCTTGGCGGTGATGAATTTGTTTGCGCGATAGAAGGAGTCGAAGATGAGGATGTGATGCTGATAGTCGCCGATCGCATCAGAGATAAGCTTCGCAAACCCGTGCGCTATCGAGGACACGAGTTCGTCGTCACGCCAAGTGTTGGAATATCGTTGTTTCCACAGGATGGTGACAATGTGGAAGACTTGTTGAAGCACGCTGACGTTGCGATGTATCAGGCCAAGGGCGCGGGTCGAAACAGTGTCCGATTTTATTCAGGCACGATGAGCCTGCGATCGATGCGCCGTCTCGAACTCGAAGGCGGCCTGCGCAAGGCGATCGAGAATGATCTGCTCGAGCTGCATTATCAGCCAAAACGTCACCTCGAAACCGGCGAAATCATCGGTGTTGAAGCACTTGCGCGTTGGCAAGACGAAGAAGGAAATTATATTCCGCCGGGCCATTTCATCCCGGTGGCCGAAGAAACTGGGTTAATCACGGCACTCGGCGAGTGGGTATTGAGAGCGGCGTGTACACAGGTCCGCGACTGGAAGGACAGATTGGGCTTCGAGATCGAAGTCGCCGTCAATATTTCCAGTCAGCAGCTATATCAGAGCGACCTGAAGGAGACCGTCATGAGGGCACTGTTCGAGGCGGCCATCAAGCCGAACTTGTTGCAGCTCGAGTTGACCGAAAGTCTGTTAATGCGTGATGTGCAAGATACGATCGAGACATTGACATACCTGAAGGATGCTGGCGTTAGTCTTGCGATCGACGACTTCGGGACGGGCTATTCATCGCTTAGCTATCTGAAGCGCTTTCCACTTGATGCGTTGAAGATAGACCAGTCGTTTGTCGCGGAACTCGCCGACAATAACGACGATGCGGCAATTTGTGCCGCGATTATCGCGATGGCGCACCGGCTGGGTTTACAGGTCATAGCGGAAGGCATCGAAACGGACTATCAGTTGAACTTTTTGCGCGACCAAGGCTGTGAGTTGGGGCAGGGCTATTTGCTGGGCAAACCTCTGCCAGCTGCAGCCTTCGAACACGCGGTCATGTCACGTCGCAAGCATCGTATGGCAACGTCTGACAGCGATGCGCAAGTAATGCCAAAACCCAGCCGCACCAATTTGCGGTAGCCGCGACGAAAAAATAAATACACTAGTAATACTGATCGCGGCAGCGATGATTTACCATGCATGCTTCGATTTAGCCGTCACGATGATCGATGAGCAATACGCTGCTGTATATCATAACCGTGCTGATCTGGGGCTCGACATGGCTTGCCATAGAATTTCAGCTTGGCGTCGTTGAACCTGAAGTATCGATCGTATATCGATATGCGATTGCGTCGGCGTTGTTGTTCGCGTGGTCGTCGATCCGCGGCTTACGACTCAAATTCGATCTACGCTCGCACGCCTGGTTCGTGCTGCTCGGCTTCTTCCTCTTTTGCCTGAACTACATCCTGACATACCGCGCGCAGGTTCATATCACATCGGCGCTTTGTGCGATCGTTTTCACGGCGATGGTATGGATCAATATCCTGTTGTCACGAATTTTCTTCAACGTTCGGGCAGGGCGCAGAGTACTTGGCGGCGCTGCGCTCGGCATCCTCGGCATTGTCGTCCTGTTTGCCCCGCAGATTGATGAGGTCTCGCTTACGGACAGCGTCTTCTATGGCTCGGTACTCGCCGCTCTTGGCGCATTCGTCGCATCCTTCGGCAATATGGCGTCACAGAAAGCGCAGCTGCTGAAACTTCCGGTGATTCAATCTAACGCCTGGGGCATGTTTTATGGGGCATGCTTGACGGCTATCTATACGATTATCGCGGGTTATCGATTTACGTTCGAATACTCGCCGGACTACATCGTTTCTTTGGCGTATCTGTCGATCTTCGGTTCGATTATTGCGTTTGGTGCATACCTAACGCTGCTGGGTCGTATCGGGGCGCATAAAGCGGGCTATGCCATGGTCATGTTTCCGGTCGTCGCATTGATCCTATCTATGCTTTTTGAAGGTCTGCATATGGATGCCTCCATAATTGTTGGCACGACTTTCGTACTCGCTGGTAATGTATTCGTCCTCAAAGGTGCGACGCCGACAAAACCGCCTAACCCAGTCGGTGTTCGAGTAGACTCGGATAGTTGACATCGGCAAGGGGCAAGAAGATCGATGGAAAAGTTTGATCTCGATAGGACGCCAAACGGCGATCGACTAACAGTAAATAAGAACGGTCCGGATCTACTTCGATATCCGATGTACAACAAAGGCACCGCTTTCACACTAGAAGAGCGTCGCCGGCTAGGAATCGAAGGCATGTTGCCAGCGGAATACAACCCCATCGACAAGCAATGCGAACGCATTTTCAGATCCATATTTTTCGAGCGAGACGATGTCGGTCGAAACATTGGCCTTGCATTGTTGCAAGACCGTAATGAGGTGCTGTTTTACAAACTGCTGAGCATACACCTCGAGGAAATTATGCCGATCGTTTACACGCCGACGGTCGGCAAGGCATCACAATACTACTCGCGAGTATTTCGTCGCGGTCGGGGGATCTTCATTACGCCGGACTACGTGGGCCGAATCGAAGAAGTTCTACGCAGCGCGGCGCCATTCAGCGACGTTCGTCTAATGGTCGTTACCGATAATGAAGCAATCCTCGGCATCGGTGACCAAGGTGCTGGTGGCATGGCTATAAGCGTCGGCAAGCTGGCGCTGTATTGCGCGGGCGCTGGTATTCACCCGGCGCAAACGCTACCGATCAGCCTTGATGTAGGGACCGACAATCAGGCATTGCTGGACGACCCATTATATCTAGGCTATCGGCAGCAGCGGCTGCGAGGCGAACGCTACGTAGCGCTGGTTGACGAGTTTGTCGCGGCGGCGAAGAGCGTGTTTCCAAATGTTGTTATTCAGTGGGAGGATTTTCACAAAGAAAACGCGCTGATGATACTCGATCGCTACCGGCAGCAGGTGCCGTCGTTTAATGACGATATTCAGGGCACCGGCGCGGTTGCAAGTGCATGCGTGCAGGGTGCATGCCGAATCAGCGGCCAGAATTTTGTTGACAGCAGGATTGTTGTCTTCGGCGCCGGAGCAGCAGGTCTTGGTATTGTGCGTCAGCTCAGAAATAGGTTGAGAGCAAATGGGCTGCGGGGCGAC
>Ga0224508_10000425_pt1 | contig 41820 bp, 42 predicted proteins | sample SF_Jan12_sed_USG_4_FD_170157 | JGI IMG/M metagenome (GOLD analysis project Ga0224508, IMG submission 170157) | Sediment microbial communities from San Francisco Bay, California, United States - SF_Jan12_sed_USGS_21 | ecosystem: Environmental > Aquatic > Marine > Sediment | place: USA... | reverse complement strand
TCTTGCCACTCCTCCTGCTTTTCTAACATCAGAAGGAAGTTTATCTAAAACCATAACTGAGACAGCCCCTGCCTCCTCTGCAATTTGTGCTTGCTCAACACTTGTGACATCCATTACTACACCATTTTTTAACATGTGAGCAAATCCACGTTTCAATGTAGATGTACCACGAGAAATATTTCCAGAATCAGATTTCTCCAAAACTATTCCTTTTGCATTCTTTCTTTCACCTGCGAGTGGAAGCATATGCTAAGTTTCATCTCATGTTATTTGTACCTATTCACTAATCTGTTTGATTACTTGATCTAGTTGAGATTCCACCATAGTAATTATTGGCGGAATGAATTTGTCTGTTGCATTTTGCTCTAGCCAGTGAATTTTTTTGGTTTGTCCATTCAAAGTAATTTTTACATTTGACTTTTGGTAGTCAATTACCCCATCCTTTACAGGAAATGATTCTGATGGGATTTCAATGAAACCAGTTTCCTTAATCAAGGCAGTTAATCTTCGAATTTTTTCCTCACTTAATTCAGATTTTATTTCAGGTTGTGGATAGCCTTCCTTAGTAACTGTGTATTTTATTTCTCCGTTGTTTTTAATCAGAAGAATCTCAGTTTTTTGAGCACCTTCTCGTTCGGTAACACCAAAAGATATTTTTTTTAATTGATGTTTTGTGTATTCGATTTCAATTGTATCATTGGGGTTTGCAGCAGAAAATGGAATATCGGGTTTTGTAATTAATGGAACAGCAATCAATAGAGCAACTATAGCAGGAATAGCTCCTATTGCTAGGATAATTGGCTTGACCATAATTTTTTACAATTCTAAATTCAGTTTTATTGCAAATAAGTCTTGGTGAACGTAACTTAAAATTCAAGTCTATTCCAATCTTTTTTGTGGGGTCGTAGCCTAGCCTGGTAGGGCGACAGTATCTACAAAGATCACCGCTAAGGGCTCCAGAGGTAAACTAAGCTAAACTGACTCACGGATGATGTAAGTTTGGAGCTGTAGTGACCCGTAGGTCGCCGGTTCGATTCCGGTCGGCCCCACGTTCCTATCGTGTTCATATAGTTGATTTACGTAATTACGTGCGTGACAACCAAACCTGAAACCGTAATTAGACAAATAGAAGGATTACCAAAAATTCACAGTAAACCGTTATTACAATTCAAAGATTGGTTGGTCGATGATGAAGACAGCATGTTGTCAAACGCTGGAAATTACCTAAGGGTATTGAAATTATTTTCATTTGATTTAGGTAAGAAAGAATTCAAAGATATTACAAGAGAGGATGTCTTAAAATTTCTAGATAAACGCAAAAAATCAATTGATGCAGATCCTGACAAAAAATGGGTCAGAACTTGGAATGATTATCTTTCCAGATTAGTTGGATTTTACAGGTGGTTATACAATCATGAAATCACCAGAGATAGGGAAGACTGGAATACACCTGAACCATTTAGCACAATAAAAAAGAAGAAAAACAAACGTGATTCCAGCTATACTCCAAACGATGTTTGGGAGATAGATGATTTGCTGTTGGCAATAAAATACTGTGATAACATTCGTGACAAGGCAGTACTTACCATTGGGTGGGATATGGTTTCAAGGAATCATGAATTAGTTAAAGTGAAAATCAAGGACATTATTATCAAGGAAAAATATGCAGAGGTCTCCACGTCGTGGGATACAAAAACCGGGACCAGGACTTGTCCAATCATTGTAGGGTTTCCCTATCTAAGAGAACTATTGAATGCGCACCCATTTGCAACAAATCCAAATTCATTCCTGATTCTTAGCAGAACAACATCAAAACCATTGAACCCAGATAGTTTATGGAGAATAACTGATACCCTCAAGAAAAGAATTACAAAAATGATCAACGAGGGTGAAATAAAGGGAGATGACAAGGACCACTTAAACAAATTATTGCAAAAACCTTGGAATCCATACCTAATGACCAGACATTCTAGTCTCACTGAAAAGTCCGATATTTTGAATGATTTTCAGCTAAAGCAATACGCTGGTTGGGGAATAAATTCAACCAGACCTAGAACCTACGTTCATAGAAGAGGAAAGCAGGTAATCAACCCATTATTGCAAGAACACGGAATTATAGAAAAACACACCCCCAAGGTGGTAAGACAAGATTGCTCTAAATGTGGCCATATCAATACTACTGAGGCAACACTTTGTTCCAAATGTAGTTTCGTGTTAAACACAAGGGCATGGGAACAAACCAAGTTAGAAGAAGGCCAGGAGAAAAAGGATCTAAATTTGACAATCTCTGCCCTTAAACAAAAAATTGAAACCCTAGAGCAAAAACAGTCAGAAGGCCAATCACAAAAAGAAAGAGATGAACAAAATAAAAAAATTGAAGATATGGAATTAGATATCTTGCAACTTCAAGATGAAGTTGGGATTTTGAGAAAAAATAAAAAATCAAATGACAAGGTAATTAGAACAGCAAATACAATCCTGCACAAAAATCAAGATAAAATTCCAGAACTACAAATGAAATCTGCAAATCCTGAATATTTTGTAAAAGATTCAGAAATCGAAAAAAACTATAGTCAAATTTATGAAATTGATTCTTATGCTTTTGATAGGGAAAATAAATTAAAAAAAGCAGAGAAAAAATCTTCTGTAAATTAGAGATTCAAAATTTGTTAGCAATTCAAAATTTCAAGAAAAACATCTCGTTTTTTTCAATTGCTTAAATACACGTGATTCTCATTTTTGATCGAATTGATTTCAGAAGAGAAAAAAGATGAGATTATTGATTTAGACTATCAAGCAAAAAGTAAAGAGACGATATCAGAGATTACCGGAGTATCTACTGGTACTGTATTCAATGTCATAAAAGAACATGAACGAGATATTGGTAAGGCAAACAGAGAAGCATATAGAAGATTAGCAAAGAATGCAGACAAAAGCAATGTTTCTTTTGAGCAAATCCATAATGGAATAAAAATTAATTCTCTTTTAGAAAAACACGGTCTTGGAATTGATGCTGTTGATAACTTTTTTTCAATATTATCAAAATTACAACCGGTACACAACCTTCCAGAGTTACTAGAAAATGCAGAGCAGTTAATGACAATAAATCAAACAACTGGACAATCATATGATCAGACCATTCAAGAATATGCTGAGAAAAGCAATGAACTCCCTCTACTTACTGAGCAAGAATTAATCAAAAAGAAAAATATCAAAAATTTAGATATTCAATATGAGACTAGATTAAAACGAAATAATCTAACTGAAGATGATATCTCAAGAAATAACATTACAAAAACAAATTTAGCAAAATACGGGGTTTCTGCAGAAAATTCACCACAATTAGCAGCTAGAGTTTTTCATGAAATAGAACTTTTGGGGTATAATCCACGGAAATTAGTACAGTTCTTGAAGGAGGCTGATTCCTTAAATGATCACGCACAAACGGCAAGATCCAAAAAGGCAAAACTTGAGGAAGATCTGGTTTTATTCAAAGAAAAGACTAGGGAGGAACTAGAAACACTTGATCTTGCAAAATCTTTTCTTTCATCATATATGGGCGACATTAAGAAAGTCACAGATATTCAAGAAATAGGATTTGAGACAGAAGACCTACTCAATATTGCAAAAACCATCCACAAAAATGGATTTACAGTAGATGAATTTATTAAAATTTTAGATAATTTTGATGATATTTCCTCCTTTATCGATTCAATAATTACAACTAAAGATTCTCTTAAAGACGATGCAGATTCGCTTTCTTCTAAAGTTAATTCTTTGAACCAAGAAAAAATATCGTTAGAAGAAATCAATAAAAAATTGGATAGTGACGTGATAGACAAATTTACAAAATTCAAGAAAGAATTTTCTACCTTTAAAATTACAGGTCCAATGCGTGAAATATATACAAATTCAGGAGATACAAGGGCAGTAATTACATCCTCTGTGATTTATTTACATGATCTGCAACAATGGATTGAAATTTACATTAGAGATTCTACTATAATTTTCAAAATTGAAGATACTAAAAAAATATTAGAAAAGGTGTTGACCAGAGTTGCCATCTAAAATCAGTTTATTGGACATTGAAAAACTATCTACAGATTTAGATAATACCATACAACAAGAAAGAGAAACTAATTCATTTACAATTACTGCAACAAAAGAATTTGTAAAATTAAAACTTGAAGAATCCTATAAACAAGAAAAATCTAAAATATGCAGTAGGCCAATCAATGTACCAGACAATTTAGGATTTATTCAAAATTTCGGTAATATTTGGAACCAATATGGTATGAGTGAATCAAAATTAGCATCTTTACTAGAAGAATCAAAAATCAAAATTTCCAAGCTAAGTGTTGAATCTGTCTTGGAATCTTTGAGAATTAACTACGTCTCTGGATTCATTGCTGCAAGTGAATATATTTTAGACCTACCAATTACCATGGTGCCAAAACCATATTCTAAAAGGCAAAAAATAATTTAACCCTCTAAACCTTACCTTCTATTTTTGGTATAGATTAAACCGTCAAAAATTTACTGGTAAAGTCATAAAGTCAATTAAATCGTCAAAAATTCTTCCAAAATAGTCAAAAAGTCATTTTCATTTTCATTTTCATTTTATTTTAAAATCGTGCCTATATGGGGTTAAAATGAAAAGAAAATGGCTTGAAATACACTACAAATTTTTTTTGATGGTGTATTTGACCTTATTATTTTCTAAATGACGACAAATGACATTTTTTTTGACGAAAATTTAGGCAAAATCTATTCCTAATTGCAGATATACAAAATGACGTGGGTCTTAACAGATTCACTATCACACATTCCGAAAGAAAAAACACCATCTAGAAAATTAATCAAGTCTATTTTGTGGACAAAATCCTCTAAAGTCTTGGTAGATTCGAATCTTCGGGGTGTTAAACTGATTTCGTAAATCCCCTCATGAGTACCAAAACAATCACCAAAAACCTTGGTTCATACTAACTATAGAAACAATAAATGTGGAAGAAACTAAATTTTTTGGTGGCAGAGGAAATTGAAAATATTGTCGGCTCACAGCTAAAACCTCTAGGTGATTTATTGGTTCAAGACATTACGTTGCAAATTTCATTAGCGATTCTAGTTGTAGGAATTATAGGAATTGTTTTGATTAATACAAAATTATCGTTTTGGATTAATAAGAGAAAATTTAGCTATTCAAGACCACACGCAACTGAATTTGTAAAAAAAATTATGTTTGGATTGTTTGCAATATTTCTTATTGTTTCAATTTCTGCATACATCCAAGTCTTTGAGTTATTTGATAGTCAGACCGCAATTGATGCTGCTAACGCTAATGAAACACTTACTCCTAGAGAGACTTTTGCAAAAATACTCAATACATTGGTTATTCTAGTAATCGGTTACACAGTTGCTCAGTTAATTCCAATTATTTTATCAATTAAAGAATCAATCAAAATGCAAAAACATGATTTTCAAGAATGGATATTCATGAGAGGATTTAGTGATGATAAAGAAGATCTGTTTCACCAGCTATATGAATGGAATCCACCAAAACATGGCCCATCGGAGATGCCTGAATCTGATTATCAAGAAAAACTAAAAACTCCAGAAGGGAAAAAATTTCTGGAAAATTACTATACCTCAAAGGGAGTTCCAATTGGCAGCTTTAAGCCTATCAAACCAAATACTTTTGATCTGTGGAAACAGTCTGAGAAAGAAAAATATGAAAAATATTTTGATGACTGTATTAGCGGAAACAACGAGACAGGTAGAGTTTTGCAACCTGGAATTTTTCCTAAAGAAATCTACAGGATTACCCTATGGCGACATCAAAAACAACTTTCAAATTATGAACCAATAATTCCAGGAGCACGTCCTGCTGGATGGGCAGAAAGAAAAGGACAAGAAGATTCCAAGTCCTTCATGCAAATGATCCCATTAATTGTTTTTCTTGGAGTCTTAATTGGAATTGCTGCATGGTGGGAGGTGGATCTAGTTGTATTGGCTACGGCAAGTGGCGGATTAGCGATTGGAATTGGATTTGCACTACAAGAAACCCTGCAGAGCTATTTTGCTTATCTCTCAATCAAAAAAGACAATATTTTTGTTGTAGGTGATAGGATAAAACTTGACAATGGATATGTAGGACTTGTTCAAATGATTACCCCTAGGGTAACATATGTTAGACATGGGTTAAATGAATCAATTGCTATAATTCCCACAAGACAATTAGTAACTGCAACTATTGTAAATTATTCAAAAGATACACATTTTGTGCCAGCAAAGGTGGAAGTTGGTGCATCTTATAACAATGATCCTGAGGAAGTTGCTTCAGTGTTAATGAAGGTTGGACAAATGGCAATGAAAGACATTACAGATGCAAGAGGAAAACATTTGATTGTACAAGAAAAATGTCCTTATCGAATAATCCATCAACCAAGTTGTGGCTGTGATAAAAATATTCTAGTAGACTTGGACCAACCACGAGTAAGAGTTACAAACTTTAACAGCTCATCAATTGATTTTTCGGTTTGGGTTTTTGTAAGAGATTACGGTGCACAGTTTAAGGTAATGAGTGATATGAGAATAATGATAATTAAGGAATTCAAAAAACATAACATTACCATTCCATGGCCTATACAAATGGAATATCATGGTAATTTAGAAGAAGAGTTCAAACAACTAAAAGACACTGAATCTATAAGGAAAAAAACTCTAAAAGAATATGGGGTAGGGGATTTGAAACGCTCTGATAATGACTCCAGTGGAGTATCAGAGGGAGATTTTTAAATTCATGCAAAACATGCTGCCAATATTCAAATTGATATGTTAGAAGACATAGAAATTGAGTCTAATTAAATAAAAAAATAAAAAAATGGCTACAGGTATAGAGAATTTTATTCTCTAAAATCATCAAAGAGTGGTTTTCTCTTCTTTTTACCCAACATTACACCTCCTCTTAGAAAATTTACTTCCTAAGTGAAAAGTAAAGAATTGCACTGTAACCATATATTCCCTTTATTGATATGCTCTAAGCAATTCTTCATCAAACTCTAATGTCTTTTTCTTCTTTTTGATTAGATTTTGAAGAGAATACATGATTTGTGGGATAAATTGATCTTGGTTTTGAAAATTGGTAATCGTCATTTAAAACAAATCCTCCTCAAATCCAAATGACAATCCTCTCAAATCTTCCCAAGTGTATCCTTGAATAGATTTTAGCTTTTCATTGAATGTAGAAAGTTTTCTTCCTTCTTCTACTGGTATACTTTCAACCAGAATTTTTGTTGGCTTAGGTTGCCTCATCTCTGTTTTGCAGAAGATTTGAGTTGTGCTCATGAAAGGAGAAACTCTAATTTTGGTATTAAGGAAGAATATTTTTGCTCATAACCAGATGGAATCAAACCAATTAATTTCATTATAGAACTAGTCATCTGGTTGTCTTAGTAGGCATAAATAGTCAACTAATTCAACGACGGTATGGGACTTTCATCATCTAATTTATTGGCACTTCGAGTTTATCCGCCTGATTCAATCCTTGATAATACGCTAGAATTCTTTGAATTTCTAAAATATGAAACAAAATCATTTCGGGATGAAACTATAATATCAAAAAATGACTTGTTAGATGTAATTCCCAAAAGCATCAAAATAAAAAAAATACAAAAATCAAAAAAATCAGAGATTGCAAAAAAATTCGATGAATTTACAAAATCACTTGATCGAACACTGTTTATCAAAAATTCCAAAGAAAAAATCTCAGATGTAAAATGGAAGAGAATTGATAGTTTTTGTAACTTGTTGAGATTAACTGAAAGAAGTGACGAGAGAAAAATTAGATGGGCATTATACTATATTTTTAGCTCAGGAAATCTCAAAATATCTAAGGACAAAATCTTGGATTTATTAAAAAACTTTAAAATAAAAAACATAGAGAAAACAATCACCAAAATTCTAAAAGCTGAAACCCTATCTGGTTTTGATGCCGAATTTGATGGCAAAAATTTTGTAATTAATCATGAAGTAGGTGATAAACTTGTTTCACATTATCTTGCTGATGCAATTGAAGAACCATCAAGGCGTTCTCCTGGTGAGTTAGAGCAGGAAATTTTAGATTTAATTGATGAAGGCTCTTTTTCTAATCAAGAAATCTCTCAAGCTCTCTTAATTGATGAAGGACTAGTATCTAGAACAATCAGTAAATTACGAGACCAAGACAAAATTGTCCTTTCTAGTTTTGGTCAACGTGGAGCTAGATACTTTACTACAAATTGTGATAATTGTCCGTTTGGTACCACAAAAGCATCTTGTAGAAAAGAAGCCCTATCATACATTGCAACTGCTTTCATGGAAGATTTTAGAATTGATCTTTCTGCCAATGACTTTGATTCTGTTGAGACTAATCAGGCCCTACTTAAAATCAAAAGAATTGTTATGATGGCAAGAAAAGAAAAAGGTACCAAGCTTGAGAAGAACCTATCTGAGAACTTGGCAATCTTACTCTCAAAAGTGGTTGATAAATTCACCGAAATTGAATTGCCTACCAAAAAGGATCCAAATGTGCCTGAAATCACCATGCACGTAACAGCAAATCTTTCCAAACTTCCCCTTTTGTACCAATTAGGACTCAAAAAAGGAGCACAGGGAGGGATTCAACTAATGGATGAGATGCTCCATTTGTCCTCAAAATCCATCAAAAAAGATGATAGAGTAAAGATCAAAAAGCACGCCCTAAATGAGACCAATAAATTTTTTAAAAATATTGGATTAAATGAAAAAAATGACCGATAATTTAATTCTGCTGATATTAGCATGAAAGTGGTAAACAAAGCCAAGATTAACACTATGATAGATCAGGCTGAAAAGAACTTGAATAAAGTCAAGGCTGAGATTGCAGCAACGAATGACAAATTAAGTGCCTTATTATCATCTATTCCTGGAAATTCTCCTGCCAATTCATCTGAAGTTTCACTGGTAAATGAAATTACCTTAAAACTCAAAGAACTTAGAAAACAGTCAAGCGATGCAAGATCTGAATATTATAAGTTGCTCTATGTAATACAGCCAAACTAAATTCATGATTCTAATTTTTATGCTGAATACATAGCTACAAGTAAATCTTATTGATGTATTTTTTTAATTCTATTTTTTTTAAAAAAGATGCTTTTATCACAAATAATTCTTCAATAGTTTTTAGTTATTTTTACAGAAAAGAGGTTTTTGTGATATGTTACCATGATAGATCTTATCTTACTCTTGTACAAAAAATATTTTCTTCCACTTTGAATAATACTACCTGAAATCTTAACTAGCCTAGCATCACTTAATACCTGAATTTTTCTATATACAGTACGTAAAGGAATTTTAGTTTCTATGCTGATTTCCGAAACAGATTTTGGATTATCAATAATTGAATCTAATAGTTTTCGGGAATTTTCATCACTAATTGCATTTAGATAAGATTGGTTTAGTTCTTGAGTCAGAACCTCTCTTTCATATGATAATTCTTCTAATGTTGATTGAGTCATTTTACATATTTTCCATTTTTACTGACTAAAATTTCTGAATCCTTTGTAAAGATCCATGATAGTCCTGCCATATCCGTCCAAGAATTTTTACTGTTGGTTAGAAGAGGGTTTTTGGCCTCCCTTCTAACCAAACCAGATGACTGGCTAGGGGTTTGTCTATTGTGGTTTACAACTTGCGTCATGGAAAATCTATATGCAATTATGGTATTAAGGAGCGAGAATTTTTACTTGAATTTCTTTTCAAATAACTAGATGACTTCATCTGAAATCAAATCAACTTCTATGTGGAGTTACAAAAAAGACTCCAGAAAAGACCAATTGTTAATATTCCGTGTAGGTTCAAAAAGAGTTTGAATGAGGTAATTTGATCTTTTTTAAAATTAATTTTTCTTCATTGAAAATACTTTTAACAAATCTAAAAAATTCACAATACCAACTAATTTGTCATATTCATCAATTATGGGAATTTTTGAAATACCTCTAGCATGCATCAAATCTCCTAAATCCCAAATGGATTGTTCTGGTCCACAATTTATTAGATCTACTGTCATTATTTCTTCAATTGATGTTGTTGCGTGATTCGTACCTTTAGCAATATGTTTGATAAAATCATCCGCCGTTACAATACCTACCGGCAAATCGTTTTCAATTATTATGGCATAATTCTCATTTGAATATAACAATTTTTTTGCAGTATTGTTAATGGTTGAATGAATGTCCTCGATTGATACTTTTGTATTCATAATGTCTTTTGCTCTAATTATATTGGACAATCCTAAATCACTAGATATTTTAAACTTAATCATACCTGATAGTTTTTGCCACTTGTGACAATACCTGATATTATTTATTAGTAAATGGAAGCTCGAATAAAATATGATTCCAATTTTGTCTGGGAAAATTTTTAACCTCAAATCATCACTTCTAATTCTAACTGTTGCATCATTAATGGTAATCCTGACTATCTCTGTTACCACTCCAGCTTTTGCTGATATTATACCCCCAAAAAAACAATCTTCTAGTGGAATATCAAATGAAAATATTATTTGTGACAGCGGTCTCTTTAAGGTAATTCGAGAGAAATCTGAAACTGTTGCATGTGTAAACCCTTCTTCTGTTTCCAAACTTATGTCAAAGGGATGGGCCAAACCAGTTAATGATAATCTTCTAGATACCTATATTGATCTTGAAAAAAAATCAATTGGAACCATTAACACGATTTCTGTAATTCCCATAAAATCTGGAGAAGGAATTCTAAAACCTAAAACCACAGTAATTGCATATGATTATATCTTTGAGGTGTGTGCTTCCCAAAAAGTCTATAATCCAACAATCTTAATCCGTTCAGACAGTGAATCAAAGCATTATGAACTTGCTGAAACCATAAATGCAGACAAATGTGTCTTATCTGTTTCACGAATCAAAGCTGCAAATGTTGATTCAATCCAATCAACACTACTTAACAAAGGTGAAATATCAAAGGTGGTAGTAGAACTTGAAGAAAATATAAGCTCATTGAAAGCACAACTAACTGAAACTAGAACCTCTATGGGAAAAGTACCAGTTGATGCACAAGATAAAAACAAGCAAGGAAACAAAATCGCAGACCTTAGAAAACAAATTAATGATGCCCGAGCAGATTTACATCGACTATACTTTACCATGTATAGTTCCTCATCTAAAACAACTGCTTTAGAAAAAACTAGTTTCTCAGGGGCTGTAATTGAAGGAGAAACTGCAACCAAACTATCAGTTACAAAATCTCTTTCTGAGGAAAAAAGATACATTGTAACATTTGAGACATGTGCTGGAAAAACTCCTATTCGTCTACCTGTGGTGATGCTTTCTTCTGACCAGCAGACCGTAAATGTAAAGATTGGAACCAAAATTTCTCCAAACTCTTGTCAATTGACTACTGCAAAAATAATAGCAGATGATCCTGAAAGCATTTCTGTAGCGCCAACAGGAAATGCTGATATAAACCAAATAGGAGAAATTGAGAGTAAAATCACTAGTCTTCAAGAGCAGCTCACTGAAAACAAAGAACTTCTAAGGACTTTGGTTCACAACCCCGACAGACCTTCAGATTTTAACACACAGGCAGATTCCTTAGCGGGAAAGATTATTGATTTGAAAAACCAAGTGATATCTGCAAAGTCCGAATTTAGCAAAATAATGTTGGAAACTTACCGATAAAAATGAAAAAAAACATTCCAGGTTTTTTAACCTCCATTGTATTTCTAACTGTTATTTTTGTACTAGTATCTTCTCCCGAGGTGGCTTTTGCAGCCGGTCCACCAGAACCAATTACAGATCTGATTGCAATACCTGCAAACAACGAGGTTCACCTTATTTGGACAGGACCATTTGATAACGGTGAATCGATCCAGAATTATAAAGTAATAATGTGGAAAACGGGAAGTGAGGACACTACTACTTTTCCAAACATACGTACAACAAAGGCAATTATTACAGATTTAACAAACGGTGTATCTTATAATTTCAAAGTAATTGCAAAAAATACACGTGGAGAAAGTTCAGATTCAAACATTGTTTCTGCCAAACCTACGAGTTCAAAGACTTTGTTTCCGCCTGACAACATATCGGATTTAAAAGCCACAAGAGGTGATGGAAAAATTTCTCTTGGGTGGACTGCCCCCCATAACGGTGGTACTCAAATTACAGGTTACAAGATCTATTATTGGCAATTAGGCTCAGGAGACATTAAAACAAAAACTTTGACTGGAGCTGCAAATTCTGCACAAATAACTGGATTGACTAACAATATTTCATACCAAGTAAAGGCAGTCGCTTTAAACTCTATGGGCCATGGACCTGATTCAAATGTTGTTTCTGCAACTCCATCAACGTCTTTAGTTGCAAAGGTCCCAAATGAAGTTAGGGGTGTAAATGCAATAGGATTTGATGGACAAGTTCTTGTAACATGGGTGAAGCCCTCAGAAAATGGTTCGCCAATTAATAATTACGAAGTAATAGTTACAGAATCTGGCTCTACTATATTTACAACATATCCTACAAAAAGTACTGATACCCAAGCAACCATTACAGGACTTAAAAACGGAGTAAAATACACGTTTAAAGTAATTGCAATAAATGCAATAGGTGAAAGCAGAGTTTCTGGTTCTGCCTCTGCAATTCCTGAAAAAAAGATATCCATTGCAGTTACAAATCTCAAAGCTGCATCTGGGGATGGAAAAGTGAACCTTAGTTGGTCACTGACAAGTGATAAAATAGAAGACGTAACCGGATTTAGGATCCGGGAGTATTCTGGAGGATCAAATAGCTTTGTGGTTCATGATATTTTGGGAAAAACCACCAAAATAACAATTACTGGTCTAACTAATGGGGTTTCTTATGGGTTTAGTATAGTTGTAGTAACAAACAATGGACCAGGACCAAACTCCAACATTGTCAATGTAATTCCAAAAGCAACTCAGATAGCTTTGGGAACTCCATCTGCAATTTCTAATCTAAAGGCCATCGCAGACCAAAACCAAGTAAAATTATCATGGAGTGCACCTAGTGATAATGGAAACAAAATAACTGGATATCACATTCAGCAATTCAAAAAAGGTGAGAGTATTTTTGTTACCATTCCAAAATCAGATACTGTGCCAAGTGGAATTATTTCGGGGTTAACCAACGGGATAACATATGACTTTAAAGTAATACCAATAAACTCAATCGGTGCTGGACCTGTTTCAAATACAGTTTCTGCAACACCTGGAGCTTTTGAACCAATCTCTGTTCCAGCATGGGTTAAAACAACTGCTTTATGGTGGGCCCAAGGCAAGATCTCCACCCTAGAATATACCCAATCCATTGAATGGTTAATCAATCAAGGAATTATAAAATTAGAGTAAATGATTTTATTTTTGGTAAAATAAAATGACCATTATTTCTGTTGAAGATATCAAAAGATTAGACTCTGCCTGCACTAGTCTTTCTGAAGAAAAAAAAGTAAGACATGTTGGAGTAATTAACAAACTTGGTCATTTGGTAGCAGGAGGTTTCAAAAAAGGAGTCACTCCATTACTTTCCCATGATAAAGTAGGTATGGTATACATGCAGATGCAGCTTGACTTTAACATGAGGCAGGAACTAGACGACGTATTGGGTCCTATTGATTACATTGCCTCTAGAAGAACCAATCAGCTAATCATCAGTGTCCCTATTGGAGAAAATCTTGTTTTAATCACTGCAGAACCAGATGCAGATGACAAAAAAATTATAAAAAAGGCAGAAGAACTGTTTGATGAAATTACAATTTCAACAATTTAGATTTATTATTTTTTCAAAATTGAATTTACAAAATATACAATAAATTTAACATCAACATTCAGGTGGTTGATTTAATCCTGTACCAAGACAATTAGATGTTTCAGATGAGGACCATCTCAAAATTATTAGAGTTTATCAATAATAAATGAAATATTTTCAATAATGAAATATAATCAATTAGAGGTAATTACGGATGTAAAATACCCGTCCACTAGGAAGGCTCCGTTACAAAAATTAAATGTCAAGAATATTCCGCAATTGGTATTTTTTTTAGAAATGTATTGTGGAAAAAAAAATCTAGCAAAAAATGCAAACCTACAAAATCACAATTTAATCTTAGGAGAAACTAGAATTGCGTTGCACTAATTGTGGAAATCAGGCTAGTTGGAGAGATCCTACCTGCAACAAATGTGATAAACCACTTCATCAAAAAACATGTAAAGGAAAATCCGAAGATTGCAAGTGTCATTCGTTAAATGAGCAAATTTGGGCACAGAAAAAAAACCCAGATTAGTTTGTTTACACCAAATTTATCATATTCCGGAATTTACCGACATTTAATCAAAAAATGTAAACATAGTTTTTTTCTGTTAATGGCATGTAGTTATATGATGCAAAGAACGAGGATTAGATAATACGTATGGCTTTAGAGTACGAACTTGTAGCATTGGCAGCATTGATTGGCCTGTCTGGATTTTTTAGTGGACTTGAGGTTGCCCTGGTAGGTACAACTCAAGCAACCGTAGAACGACTGGTAAAAGACAAGGTAAAGGGTTCTAAATCTCTACAAAAACTAAAATCCAATCCTGGTTGGATGATGTCAAGTGTAAATCTTGGAAATAATCTTGTAAACATTGGATCTGCATCCTTGGCAACTGTTGTATCAATAGAATTCTTTGGAGAAAATGGTATGGGGATTGCAGTTGGTGTAATGACTTTTCTAATAATTATTTTTGGAGAGGTTACACCAAAAACCTATTGTAATGCTAATGCAACAAAAATATCTCTAAGATTCAGCAAAGTTTTGTTAACTTTTAGTTACGTGTTTTATCCTGCAGTTTGGGTTTTGGAGAAAATTTCCCGTGGAATAATCAAAATAACTGGAAGTAGCTATTTTCCTCCAGCCCTAACTGGTGCAGAAATCAAAGGAATTATTGACCAAGGGCATAAAGATCAAGCTTTAGAAAAACATGAAAGAGATTTACTCCACGGGGCCATGGAATTCAATGACAGTGTAATTCGTTCAATAATGGTTCCAAGATCGAAAATGTTTAGTCTACAAAATGATACTTCCCTTGCAGACGCTGCTGACCAAATACACCAGAGCGGTCACTCTCGAATTCCCGTTTATGGGAAGAATTTTGATGACATCATAGGTGTCTTGCACGTCAGAGATATTCTAATGCATCTAAAAGATGCAAATTTACAAAAGAGAAAAGTTGGGGAAATGGTAAGACAACCAATCTATGTTTCTCAAGAAAAACAGATGAGCAGTTTACTCAAGCAAATGCAAGCAAAAAATATGCACATGGCAATAGTTGTAGATGAATTTGGGGGTGTTGAAGGAATAGTAACACTTGAGGACCTTATCGAGGAAATTGTGGGTGAAATTTATGACGAAACTGATCCTCAAAAATCACCCTACACAAAGGTAGACTCTGACACAATACTCACTGATGGGGATATTGAAATTGATGTGATTAATGAATTCTTTAAATCCAATATTCGTTATGGTGATGACTATTCCATACTAAGTGGACTTTTACATGAAAAACTACAAGATATTCCAAAACAATCTGATGTTATTACTTTGGATTCCTTAAAATTTAGCGTTGAGCAAGTGGAAAAAAACAGACCCACAAAAATTCGAATTCAAAAAATAAAATTATCAGATGAGGTCCAGGATTGAAAGATCAGATCGGCATAATTGCAAATAGATTAGTTCTTGGATTTGTGTTTGCATTTGTTTATCAAATTTTTGTAGGCGTAGCTACTTCGCTTTTATCTCTGCCCCTGACTGGAAATATACAGGATCTAATTTCGGGAATTGAACAGATAAATTCGGAACAAGGTTTATGGTTTATAGCTTGGTGGATAATATCCACTATCATTATCACTGCAATAGCAATCATAATTGTAAAAAATAAAAAATATCTATATCCTTACAAACAGGAAAAAGATATAGACATTCCTCAAAAAATCACCGCTGTTGCAGCAATAATTATTGGTGCAGTTATTTCATTTCTTTTCTTTTTAATTGACCTAGTTATTGGATCAATTGTTAAAATTAACACGGTAGCAGACTTACAATCAACATACCAGGCTGCTTCAAATGGAGATTATGGACCTCTTTTAATCAGCATAGTCTTTTCCATTTTTGCAGGATTTCTTATTGTTGGAGTAGTTGGAAAAATATCCAAAGTTAAAGAGATTACTCGAGATGTGGATTTTACTAATTTTGCAAATATAAAAAAAATTCTAAATAAAAAACCAGACGACGTAACTACATCCTCAGATACCATCGGGCTTCAACCAGGTGCCATGGTTCACGTTGGTGAAAAATTTGTTGAAAATGTAACTATAGATCAAATTGAATTTTACAAGGAAAGTTTCTCAAAAAAAAATATTAGTGAAACAAAAGATTGTCTTAATACCGACACTAAAAATACTGTAACTTGGACTAACATTACGGGATTACATGATGCTGGAGTAATTAATCAAATTGGAGAATATTATTCATTACATCCCCTTGTTAGATCTGACATTATGAATACGGAACTCAGACCAAAAATTGAAAATCACGACAAGCATCTTTTTGTAATTTTAAAGCTTCCTCATCTATTAACTAATAATCAATTATTTATGGAGCAAATTAGCCTCGTAATTGGAAAAAACTATGTTCTTTCTTTCCAGGAAACTCTAGATGATGCTTTTGATCCAATAAGGGAAAGGCTTGAAAAAGCGGTAGGAAAAATTAGAGAAAGGGGCAGTGATTATCTTGCTTATGCTTTAGCAGATGCAATAATTGACTATTTTTATGTAATAATGGAAAAAATTGGGACTCAAACAGAGCAACTCGAGCAAGAATTAATGGACAACCCAACTCCCAAAACGTTACAAACAATCCATGTTTTAAAAAGAGAAATGATGATTTTGAGAAAATCAATCTGGCCAATGAGGGAAGTAATTGATGGCTTAGAGCGAATGCAATCTGAGATTATACAGGAAGCTACAAGGACATATTTTCGCGACGTATACAATCATACTGTCCAGGTAATGGATAACATTGAAGGGTTAAGAGACATGATAGGAGGAATGCTTGACACCTATCTTTCTAGTGTCAGCAATAAGATGAATGAGGTAATGAAAACCCTTACAGTGATTGCAAGTATATTTATTCCAATTACCTTCATCGCGGGAGTTTATGGAACAAATTTTGCCTATGTTCCTGAACTTGAATGGGAGGGCAGCTATTTTGTAATGCTGGGAGTCATGATTGTAATAGCTATAATTATGCTTGCTTGGTTTAAGAGTAAAAATTGGGTCTAAGTTGAATAATCGAGCATTACAAAGAGTATATGAAATTCTTGAAGGAACAACTAATGATAAAATTTCTAGAGGATTTCAAATTTTTATCATATGCTTAATTTCGGCAAATGTTTTGATGGTTATTCTAGAAACTGAATCTTCGATAAAAAACCCATATGGATATTTGTTTAATCCATTTGAAATTTTTTCAGTAATTGTGTTTACTATAGAATATGTTGGGCGAATAGTTGTATGTACCTTAAATCCAAAATATCAGGGTACTAGATTTGCTCGATTAAGATTTGTATTTACTCCTATGATGTTAGTTGATTTAGCCGCAATATTGCCATTCTTTTTGCCATTTGTAATTACAGATATTAGATTCATCAGAATAATCCGACTGTTTCGATTATTTAGATTATTCAAACTGGCACGATATTCTGAATCCATGCAGACTCTGGGGCAAGTTTTCAAATCCAAAGCAGGAGACCTTGCTGTTGCCTTCTTTGTCTTGTTTATAGTTTGGATTTTTGCCTCTACACTAATGTATCATGCAGAACATGAAGCTCAACCTGAAATATTTGGGAGTATTCCCTCATCTATGTGGTGGGGGATAATCACACTTACCACCATTGGATATGGTGATACTTATCCAATCACAGTGCTTGGTAAGGTTATTGGTACAGGGGTGGCAATATTGGGAATTGCAGTTTATGCTATTCCAGCTGGTATCATGGCCTCTGCATTTACAGAAGAACTTCGCAAAAAACGACAAAAATCAAATCAATGTCCTCACTGTGGCAAGGAAATAGAATAGATTGAAAACAATATCTTGTTTTGTTTTATTTTCAAATAAAATTCTATTGGATTTTTTTAGGATGGAATAACTAATTGGCAGGACCTGGCGTTACCGAATTCCTTGCATTACTTGCATTGCTGTTAGGTGGAGGCATGATTGGTGCGGGAATTATGAAGAAGATAAAGTTCCCTACAATTATTGGATTTATTGTCATTGGAATGATTGCCGGCCCGTACGGCCTAGGAATTGTTGAAGATGTAGAATTAATTAATTTATTAGCAGAGCTTGGCATTATAATTCTCCTTTTTGTAGTAGGATTAGAATTCAGTCTTCAAAAATTACGAAAGGCAGGAATCAAAGCAATAATTGTCGGAATGTCAGAATTATCTATAATGTTCTTTTTGGCATACATTGGAGCTTTCTCCTTTGGATGGTCTCACATTGAGGCTCTATACCTTGCTGGAATTTTGTCAATTAGTAGCACGGCAATCTCATTAAGATTAATGCGAGACATGAAACTTGTAAAGACAAAGGAATTCAACACTGTAATTACAATTTTGATTGTCGAGGATCTCGCAGCAGTATTGTTGTTAGTGATTTTGGGCAATGCTTCTACTGGTGAAGACATTGCGATTGCAGACGTTGGAATTTTGATTCTTCAAAGCTTGACATTTTTTATAATTGCCATAGCTGCTGGGATAAAACTAGTTCCAAAATTACTTGATAAAATCCATAATCTTGACATCCCAGAAGGTCCGTTTATTACCGCTTTGGCTTTAGGATTTGGACTTGCAGTTCTTGCCCATTTTCTAGGACAAAGCTCAGCTATTGGAGCTTTTATCATGGGTATGATAATTGCATCCTCCAAACACTCTGAACCAATAATTGAGAAGGTTCTACCATTACGTGACTTTTTTGGAGTAATATTTTTTGTCTCAATTGGAATGCTTGTAAACATTACACAAATACCTGAAGTCGCCTTGATCTCTATTCCAATTATTGTACTGGCAGTTATAGGAAAGTTTGTGGGAAACTTTTTTGGCTCTTCAATGTCTGGACATGATATTGTTGGAGCATCAACTGTTGGCTCGGTGATGGTCCCCAGAGGGGAATTTTCATTTATTATGGCAAAACAGGCAATAGACAGCGGTGCAGTGAGAGATTCACTGTATCCAGTTACAATGCTTGTTACTTTAGCTACCATGCTTTGCATGCCGTTGTTATTGAAAGTACTTCCAACACTAGCAGACAAAAAATCATTAATTCCATTAAAAATTATAAATCCAATTTTTGTTGTTGGCCAGTTTTTTAATCAAATTATGAAGACCTCAGAAGACAACACTGACCTAAACAAGATGTTAAAACATCATGGACCCAAACTTTTCATAAATATCGTAATTGTAATAGCAATTTTGGCAGTCATTAATTATTTCAAGGAAAGGATAATTGCGTTTTTTGTAAGTTCGGAGATTCCTTTACTCATTGAACCAGAATTACTTCTTACAATCATAAGTATTATCTTAATTGTCTATCCAATAATCTCGCTTTTAGGAAGGGTAGAAAAAGTAGTTTCAAATATTTCAGATACTATTTCTACAAAATTAATTCCTGGAGATACCTCTGAATTTGAAAATAAACCACTGCATAGATTGATTCGAAACATTCTGTTTATTGGAATTGTTTTGGTATTGATTGCATTGATTCAACCATACATCACTGAAATATCTCAAATTGAATTTTTGTCATTTGTAATATCGGTAATTGGGTTTGTAATTGCAGTAATTTTAATTGCAGATACTGTATTTGTTTTTCATAAACTCTCTCATAGCCATATAATGGATAGTTTACTTAAAGAAGATGAACATTCAGAAGACAAGAATAATACCTGATTTTTTCTCATAATTCCAGATTTAGGTATTATCTAGATCTCTAAATCTTACATCACTATATGGCAAAAAAAGCCTGCTGTAAAACAAAAAATTCTTAGAATAAAATCTACAAAAGCCAAGAAGCTTGTGAGAAAATCATATCCATTAAAAACTTGTAAAGAACTATTGGGAATTAGATGTGTTCCCACCTAACAAAATCAATCTATTCTGATCAATTTTTTTCACTTCTGGGATTATGGAGAAAATTTGAAGATAATTTACTGTGACAGGATTTGAACAAAGTTGGACACCAAAGAATACTACAAGTATTACAGATAAAATTGGAAGTGCCATTCACAAGGAAGAACCATTAAAACCTAGAGTAGAAGGTGCAACCAGACAATTAAGCACTCCTATAAGTAAACTTGATTCTGTTTTACAACAATTAGACCAAAAGGACGCAAAGCTATTTGCAAGAATTGTGGAGGCTAAACAAAACCAAAACATTTCACAGGCAAAAATTTTAGCAAATGAGTTAGTTGAGCTTCGCAAACATAAAAAAATCATAGGAAACATGAAAATTTCGATTGAACAAGTAAAGATGAGATTAACAACAGTCAATGAACTTGGTGATGTAATGTATGCATTAGGACCAGCAATGTCTGCTATGAAGCAAATTGGTCCTGCACTATCAAAATTCATTCCAGAAGCAGACGCAGAATTTAGCGCAATGGGTGATGCATTAGGTGGGCTAATGTCAAACACCTTTGAGGGTAGTTTCGAAGGCAGCTTTGAATCTAATGAGGAAACCGAATTAATTTTAGAGGAAGCATCAGCTGTTGCAGGAAATCAGATTGGGGAAAAATTCCCAACAGTTCCAACAGAGATTCCATCAGGAATAACTTCACAAAACTAATTGTATATTTGAATTATTTTTAGCAAAATTGGTACTACCTACATCAAATGAACAATTTTGATAAGGTCGAATCAGACGGGAATAGGTATTATGTTGTATTATTTTTTGGTTCCACTCTCACAAATTTAGTTTTAAACCGACAGTTTTGGCTAAAATCTGTTAACACTTCTACTATAAGACAAAGTTAATTTCTGAGTATTTAGAATGGCACAAACCAAACCTGTAATTGAAATAGTCAATGTTGTAGCATCCGCAACAATTGAACAAAAGTTAGATCTTTTAGAGATAACAAAAAAGTTTCCAGATGTAGAATACCACCCAGAACAATTCCCAGGTGCAGTTTTCAGAATTAAAGATCCTTTAACAGCTACCTTACTTTTTAATTCTGGGAAGATGGTGTGTACTGGTGCTAAGTCAGAAATAATGTCAGTAAAAGCAGTCAATACAGTTGTTCAAAAATTACGAAGAGGGAAAATCAAAATAAAAAACGACCCTATAGTAACGATACAAAATATTGTTTCATCCATTAATCTTGGGGGAAAAATCCACTTGGAAAAAGCTGCCCGCACTTTACCAAGAAGCATGTATGAACCAGAACAGTTTCCAGGACTCATTCACAGAATGCTTGACCCAAAAACAGTAATACTAATTTTTGCATCGGGAAAATTAGTTTGTGTCGGTGCCAAAGTTGAAGAAGAAATACATCGGTCTGTAAATCAAATTCATAGTTTGCTTGAAGAAAAAGGTCTAATGATATATGATTAAATTTTGAAGTTGAGAAAAATAAAGGATTAAAATATTTAGTTCCGTCTTTTAACTGAATCCGGATTAGTTTCTAGGTAATGATACATGCACATTCCATTTTCTCCACAACAGCAAGGCATGATTTGGCAGAAAAAAAACAGTATTTATCTTTAACGAATACAAAACGGCTCCATTTTCGTTTCCAAGATTATATCTTAATCCACGCAATTTGGAATCAAACAAAACTCTATCCCCAAAAATGATCGGAGCCCAAGATGATTCAGGATCATATTTTGAAATTATTTTTTGGTGAAAATAAAAAAATTAAGACCTCAGATGATTATTTCTTTTTTGAAGTCTTGGTTGTTTTTTTAGCTGCTGCTTTTTTCTTTGCTGCCATATTTGACCGATTATTTTAGTTAAATTTCTACATGTGAAGTTAAAAAAAATAAATAAAATGAGTATTTTATGGATTATCTTTTTCAGACTCATTTTATTTATGGCAAAAAAACGAAAAAGTATCTTGATGCCATTACAATATCTTTAATCTAAAACCATAAAAAATTGAGCCTGAACTCAAAGTTGCAATGTAGAATAATAGAAAAGAAGATAACCCTGCCTAGTTAAACTGATCATGCTATATCAGATGGAGAAAATTTAATGACAAAATTTGTTATTGACCAGCAAGTAGAAGACATTGAGCTCCCAGAGAATCTTAAACTAAACACATTTTTGCAAGAATTTCATTCTGATTGTCCACATCCTGAATGTGAATTTGGCTTGTATGGATTTGCTTTTGGGCAGTCTCCATTCCCAGTACCAAAGCCAGTACAAGATGCATTAATTCAACATGCAAGCAAGGGAACCTATGCAGGAGTTCCTGGCATCCCAGAGCTCAGAGAAGCTATCTCTAGATACAACAAACGAAATTTTGGATTTGATGCAGATCCTAGACGGATATATGTTGGGCCTGGAACAAAAGAGCTGATTTTCAATTTATTGGAGATACTACATGGAACCGTAATCTTACCTACTCCTGCATGGCTTGGGTATCTTCCGCAAATTAGATTTTTAAAGAAAAATTATCACATGCTACATGTTCGCTCAAATGGTAAAATCACTCCAAATGATCTCGAACATCTCATACTTAGACTCCATGATAGACAAAAAATTCTCATCTTAAACAATCCAAACAATCCAACAGGACTTGTCTATTCACAACTTGAATTAGAAGAAATTACAGATGTGTGTAGAAAACACGAAGTTCTCGTCATTTCTGATGAAATTTATGCTCAAACCACTTATGACATTAACAAATTTGTCAGTATGGGCAAAATTTACCCTGAAGGAACATTTGTGACAAATGGACTCTCAAAATCCCATGCTGCAGGAGGGTATAGGTTAGGATATGTTATTTTTCCACAGCATACCTATGAGTTAAGACAGCAATTCAAAAAAATACTGGCAACTGAATATACTGCCACATCTACTCCCATACAATATGCTGCTATTGCAGGATTTCAAGAAAGCAGGGAGATGGATGAATATTTGGAGATTGCAAGAAAAATTCATCAAATAATGGGAGAATATACCTATCAGACTCTAAACAAAATCGAAGGAGTAAAGACCACAAAACCTGAATCTACGTTTTATTTACTCGCAAACTTTAATGCATATTCGGATTATTTTTTGGCAAATAAAATATCAAACTCCCAAAAGTTTTCTGAATCCCTCATCCAACACCCATATCATACTGCATTAGTGGGTGGAGATAGCCTTGTTTTGGAAAGAACCGATTTTAGTGCTAGAATTGCCTTTGTTGACTATGATGGTACAAGAGCAATGAAAAACTATATGGATTCTCCTCCAAGAACTAGTTCAGAACGAATTGAATTTGTGAAAAACAATGCACCAAAAATAGTTGGTGGATTGGCAATGATACAAAGATACCTGATTGACATTAAAACAAAAACAAACTCAAAGATAACTAAACTTGGTATTGATCCTGAAGGAGTTACTGCTCCATAATTTTTCTTTAACCTCTAGTTTCCAAAAAATAATTTTAAACAAAAAAAACAAAGAGTGAATTAAAACTCTATTTGTTCGCCTTCACTTAAGGAGTAAGATTGGTAATGTCTTTTACCTTTGACGTCAAACCAGCTAACTTTCATACTTACTTTTCCTTTAGTGGCTTTCTCTATTTTCATAGTGTCAGCCATTTTGAGATGGTCACTAATTTGTAATTTACTCATTTTCTGCAAAATCATTAAACTGAATTTAGATTATTGGAGTGAATTTTTCTAACTAGTTGCATAAAAGCAAATTTCATCTTTCCGTAAATCTGATTATTGTAATGGTCTTAATTATTTCAAAATATTATACAATTCCTAGAAAAATAGGTTCAGATTCAAATGCTCTATCTGCAACATACAACTCTTTTTGGGACTCTAACTTGTAGGGAATCTCAAAACCAATATTCTGAGTAATTTTAAAACCTGGAGGAATTCTGATACTGAAAATATTTTCATTTTTTTCTGGAGTTGCACTGAATGTTTTTGGAGTGTATACTCTGTCATCCTGGTCTTTTAAAAACCAGTTTTCTCCATAAACAATAACCTCTTGCTTGCCAAAGTTTTCAATCTTTATTTTTGTTATTAGAAAGACTCCCCCTTCCAGTGGCTTTTCTCCATTGATTCCAAAGTCGGTCTTTTTTACTTCAACGAGGCTATATTGTAATTCATTTGTAAGAATGCTTTTTGGAGTATGCATTTGTGCACCAATCTGCTTTTCTTCATCCATTGAGGGTATTGATATTTCATCAATTCCAAATAGATTAAGGGCGTAGTTTGAAAAATACGTTCCAACCGAGCCTAGAGTTATCCCAATTATTATTGCAACAACAATATACTTTTTTGCCAATTACAAGCAATAAATTCCAGAGTCGTTGTTAAAGCTTTCAAAATCCATACATGTTAAAATAGACTAGAAACAAAAAAGGGGTTACCTAAAATGGAATCCAAAAAAGAGACTAACGAGAATTTGCCGGTAAATGAGGAAGAAAATATCTCCAAACATACATCTAAAAAAGTATCAAAGATAAATGATGCTAGAGAAGCCTCTCTTTTAAAAATAAAACAAAAAGCAAATGAGTCTCTAAAGAATTCTTTTGATTTTGCTGTAGATACATCTCAAAAAATTGATAAAAATATCAAAGACAGTATTCAAAAGGCAAAGGAGAGCTCCGTCGTACAAGAGGTTCAAGCTAAAACAGATCATCTAAGAACGATGGATCAGAAGGAGAAAAACAGATACAAACGAAAAATTGTTCGAGGATTTGTTAAAGTTAGAGATATTATTTTTGGATTGTTTGAAAAATTTGTAGGAAAAATAAGAATTGGTACTCAATATGGTAAATCTAGTCTTGATTTACTAAGCGATCTTGCAAAACTCAAAGAACTAGGAATTATTACAGAAAAAGAATTTGAAGCAAAGAAAAAAGAAATTTTGGACAGAATTTGATTTTAAATGAATAAAAATATTGTAATCACATATTTGATAATTGTAATTGTAATTTTAGTTGGATCTGCAATTACCTCGAATTACCAATGGTTTTCTGAAGGATGGTTGGTAGGATTAGGTTTAATCTTAGCTGGAATTGCTACGGCAGTAATTCTTGCTTATTTTAAAATTTTAAAATAAAAAATTTGAACAATTTGAGGAAGTATATTTTGTAAAAAGATTTGAGAAACATTAAAAAAATTATAATTAATTAGGTACATTAGATGTCAAATTTTGTTGAGTCTATTTCTGAAAAACAAAATTCCACATTTAATTTCATGGATAGTATTAGAACGTGTGTACATTGTGGAAAGGAATTTTATGATTTGTATCGAGTTTGTTGCTCTGCAAAATGTTCAAGCGAAATCTCTTAGATCATGATGCAAAAAAAAACAAAATACAAGTAAGAATATCCTAAACTAGAACAATCAAAGATCTGAGTTTAAATCCAAAAAGAACCTAAACCTATTTGTGTCACATGCCAAAATTTTAGCCTAAAAAAAAGAGATAGATGAGTATTTTCTAAAATCTGAAAATCTTTACGAAAAAGGATTATACAATTTTTTTTAAAAAAGAGATAAAATCAAAAGACATTAAGATTTCACATACAGATCTATCTATTATTGGAACCAGTCAAAAAAAACGAAAATACCTTTGTGCCCTTTGGAGACCTTCGAACTACTATCAAACTATCCCTTGGTTAAGAATTGGTATTCCTGATGATGCCAAGTTTCCATCCATTGAAATTATTCTTCCTGTTTTTCATGGAGACATGCCAGATCTTTGGTCAAAAGGAAAAACCTACTTTAGACTAGGAATCAAATATTCACTTGGAAACCACGGGCAGACAGTGCAGATGTTTACAAACTCAGTAAGCTTGCGTGACCTGAGAGAAATTTTAGAAATTACAAATATTTTCTATAGAAAAATTAAGGGCTATAATTCAGGAGCATAAGGTTTGTCTGAGGAAATAAATTTTTTTAATATTGACATAATTCAAATTGAAAATCAATTGATGTATCAGATGATTTTGCCCTATATTATGAACAAAAGTAGATGCAAACTAAAAGAAAATGAATATTTCAGGCGTAAATTTTAGAAACTTGAGGATAAAATTATGAATGATCAAGAAAATCAACAGATAATTGATTTTATCAATCAAAAATATGAAAAAGAAGTTCCTAGAGCAATAAAATTTGTAGTCAGAAGACAAGCAAAAAAAATGGCGAAGTTAGAATTGGATGGTCTTCCAGAATCGTTTAGAAATTGTACCATAGAGGAATTAATTTTAATTTTAAAGGATTCTCTTGAAAAAAAGACCCTGAAATTATAAAAAAGAAAAAATGGAAATAAGGATTATTCGTTAAGGTCTTTTTCTAGATTCTGGCTACCTAATTCTAGAAAAAGATTAATTTGCATTTATCATCTTTTTCCTTTTGATTTTGTGGCTGTTCTCTTTACTGCAGTACGTTTTGCTGCTGTACGTTTTACAGTCCTTTTTGCACTAGGCTTTTTTGCTGTAGTTGACGCAGCTCGTTTTTTAGCTGCTGTTTTTCTCTTTCTTGTGGCAGCTGTTTTTGTTGCTGCTTCGGCTTTTGCCTTTGCATTTCTTTTTCTAGTTCTTGCTGCTTTTTTTGCAGATTCACTTCTTTGTGCTTTGGTTTGTGCCATGATAAATTAAAAGAATTAAACTATGTCTTATACTAGAAAAGTTAACAGTTTTTACTCAAAGTAGTAGCTGTCAGATAATCTTTTTTTAACATGGTTTTTTAACTAGATTAAATCTACTAATGTGTTGAACATCGCTATTGTGTATAACAAAAAATCTGTTGACGAAAAAGATGTAATCAATGTTTTTGGAATGGCTACAAAAGAGCACTACAATGAAAAAACAGTAGAAAAGGTCGCAAAGTCTCTGGAAAAAGGAGGTCATTCAGTTAAGGTGATTGAGGGAGGGATGGGCTTTATTGATGAAATGAAAGACTTTATGCCAAGAGTAGTTGCAGGTGACAGACCTGGAATGGTCTTTAACATGGCATATGGGATACAGGGACAAAATCGTTACACACATGTTCCAGCAATGCTTGAGATGCTTGGGATTCCCTATGTGGGGTCTGGTCCTGAGGCTCATGCAGTAGTACAAGACAAGGTAATGACAAAGATTGTTCTCCAAAAAAACAATCTTCCTACGCCTGGTTTTTGGGTTTTTTCTTCTCCTGAAGACACCTTTGAAGATTTAATTTTTCCTGTTATTGTAAAACCAAAAATGGAATCAACCTCAATGGGGATGGAAGTTGTAGATAATTGGCCTGATCTTAAAGAAGCAGTGGCAAAACAGATAGAAAAATTCTCTCAAGATATTTTAGTTGAACAATTTATTCCAGGACGAGAATTTGCAGTTGGTCTTTTAGGAAATGGAAGTAACGTCGAGGTTTTACCAATAGTTGAAATTGATCTAGCAGGTGATCCAAATAAGATTCAAACTATTTCTGATAAAAAGGAAACACCACTTGATAAAATATGTCCTGCAAAGCTAACTCTACAACAAGAAGAGGAAATTAAAAGAATAAGTCTTGCATCCTTTAAAAAATTAGGAATTAATGATTTTGCACGTGTGGATTTCCGAATGGACAAAGATGGCAATGTCTACATTTTAGAGTTAAACTCTATGGCAAGTCTAGGTGTAACTGGCTCGTTTATTCATGCAGCAAAAACTGCAGGGTATACCTATGAATCTCTAATAAACAAAGTTTTAGAAGTTTCTGCTTTGCGATACTTTGGAGAGTCTTATCTGCATCCCACTGAAGCATCTTCAGAGACAATCGAATCTCAGCCATTAAGATCAGTAATTCGAAGTCATCTTAGAAGTCATCTAACATCTAATGAAAGATTACTAGAACAACTGGTCAATGTAAATTCAAGTATTTACAATACCGATAATGTCAATAAATTAGGTCTAACTCTAGTCAAACGACTTGAAAGCATAGGATTTCAATCTCAAATCTACCATGAATTTGATGTTGGAAATATGGTTTATCTAAAAAACCATAATTCTGAAACAAATGATGTTCTTCTTTTGAGCCACCTTGATACATGGTATGAAAATCCAGATTTTACTCCGTTTTACAAGGTGGGAAACAAGCTGTTTGGCTCAGGAATTGCTGAGAGTAAAGGAGGACTTTTAGTCATGCTTTCAGCCTTACAATCCCTAAGATTTGCAAGAAAACTCAAAAAAATAAAGTGTGGAATTTTATTAATTTCAGATGATTCTATAGGTGGACGATTTAGCAAAAAATTGGTTCATGATGTTTCAAAGATTTCTAATTACATAATTGATCTAAAATGGGGTAATGTAGGCGGAGGGATCGCAACATCTTGTTCTGGTGTAACTCGATACCATATTGATATGGTCCATGTAAGACGACCAGATGAAACTATCAAAGAAGTAATTCCTGATATGTGTAGTAAAGTAGTTGCATGGAAAAAAGTTTCTTACGGATTAGATGATGCTAGAATCACCATTACTGATTTTTCTGCTAAAACTTCATTTGGACCGTCGCCAGAATATGGAAAGCTTTCACTAGAATCAAGATATACCAGTATTGATCAAGGGAAGGAATTCGATTCTGAGATTAGAAGGATTGCAAAAAAGAAGATCAACTCAAACATTGATGTCCATGTGGTAAAACAAGTAACAAGGGAACCCCTGGAAAAAACAGAAAGCATTGAACAGTTTTACGATGTAATTCAAAAATTAGCTAAACTTGCAGAAATTAAAATCATACCAGAGCACCGATATGCAACTTCAAGTCTTTGTGATATTTCACAAGACAAACCAATGATTGGTTCTATGGGTCCCATTGGAAATGATTACAGAACACCAAATGAGCATATTTTACGAGACAGCTTAATTGATAGAGGCATTCTTTTAGCCCTTACAATTAACAAGTGTTCACGTCTTTCTGATGAGGATGCAAAATGAATATTGAGAAAATAGAAAATTCCTTTATACCTACAGCAAACAAAAAATCATCTGTAGCAAAAAATGGAATGGTAGCTAGTGCATTTCCTGATGCAACTAAAGCAGGTGTGGAAATGCTCAGAAAAGGAGGAAATGCAATAGATGCTGCTTGTGCTACTTCCCTTGCTTTGGGTGTATGTGAGCCTCAGGCATCTGGAATTGGGGGACAAACCATTGCATTAATTCACATTAATGGTAAAACTCTAGCAATTGATGGTTCCAGTAGAGCCCCTTCCTTAGCTCATTCTTCTGTTTTTGAAAAACGCACAAGGCGATTTATTGGAAACAAAGCAACAACAGTTCCAAGTACAGTTGCAACTATTGGTTATCTCAATGAACACTATGGAAGACTAGACTGGCAGACAGTGATAAAACCAGCAATCAGAATCGCAAAACGGGGCTACAGAATTACAAAGTTTCAACACCAATCCCAAGTAGACAATCTAGAAAAATTTTTCAGAGTTAAATCTCAATCTGGAGCAAAATATTTTCTAAAGGATGGAAAAGTTCCCTATGATATTGGTGATCTATTTGTACAAGAAGACCTAGCCGAGATGTTAACTCATCTTAGCAAGTATGGCTATTATTCATTTTACCAGGGAAAAATTGCTGTCCAAATAGATAAAGATATGAGAAAAAACAAAGGATTTTTACGAAAACAAGATTTAGCATTAATTCCCTTTCCAATTGAAAGAAAACCAATCAACAAAAGGTATAGAGGAATTCATGTTTATTCCACTCCGGCACCAAGTGCAGGTGATACAATGCTTTTGGTTTTAATGATGCTCAATAACATCCCTAGAAAATATCTAATTAAGAAAGATCTAGTTTCTTATCATTATATAGCTGAAATCTTTAGAAAGGCACTTCTTTACAGAACTCAAAGACCCTTTGATCCTAACACGTATCATCAAATTAAAGACGAGACACATTTGAGCCGAGACTTTGCAAGAAATTTATCCGAATCTATTAGAGATGATGTAGATCCTTCTCTGCCACTGAGAGACCCTTCAATTGATCTTGAAGATACAACCCATCTCTCTGTAATGGATAACGAAGGAAATGCGGTTAGCATGACTCAATCAATTGAACTGGTTTACGGTTCAAAGGCAGCAGCTGAGGGGTTGGGATTTTTGTATAATAATTACATGTCTGCCTTTGAATTTGAAAATCCAAGTCACCCATTTTTCTTAAGGCCTAACGCAGTTCCTTGGTCCTCTGTTTGCCCTAGTATCCTTTTTTACGACCATGAACCTTGGATTGTTGTAGGCAGCCCTGGAAGTGCAAGAATTTTCTCTACAGTCAGTCTTTTTCTTTCCAGATTGCTTGATGAAGGAAATTCAATTTATACCGCAATGGAAAGAGCACGAATGCATTGTTCTTTGGGTGGAAAAATTAGTCTAGAAGATGATGATTCAGGAATTGATCTAGCCAAATATCTAAAAAAAAAAGGATACAAAATTGACATGAGAGATAGATATTCTTTTTATCTTGGTGCAATTCATGCAGTACTCAAACGACAATCTGGGGAAGGATTCCAGGGTGTGGCAGAAATTAGACGTGATGGAACAGCAGAAGGACTGAATTGAAAAAATTACCCGTATTGCTATCCATCCCACATGGAGGAACACAAAGACCTCCAGAACTTGACAGTCACCTGTCTATAACTGATAAAGATTTGTTTGATGACTCTGATCCTTTTGTTATTGAAATCTTTGATTTAGGTAACAAGGTAGAAGGTGTAGTAAAATCAAATGTTGCAAGAGCCTTTGTTGACCTTAACAGGTCTCTACAAGATCTCCCTCCTCAAAATCCTGATGGATTGATAAAAAGTACAACATGTTATGACAAACCTATTTACAAAAAAGGAATGGAACCTGATGATTCTCTGACTAGTGTACTAATTGAGATATATTACAAACCGTATCACAGGACTATTCAAAAAAGTATTCATGACCTTGATTTGCAACTTTGCCTGGATTGTCATTCTATGGCATCTGTTGCACCTAACATTTCCCCTGATGGCAAGGAAAAAAAGAGACCAAAGTTTTGTCTGTCAAACCAGGATGGAAAAACATCATCTACTGAAATGATTGAACTTTTAGCCTCATGTATAGCAGAATCATATGAAATTGATAGAGGTGATATTTCACTTAATGATCCTTTTCACGGTGGTCATATTACCAAAACCTATGGAAATAACCCCCTCCCTTGGATTCAGATTGAGATGAACAGAGATCTATATTTGTCAGAGGATTGGTTTGATGGAAAAACTTTATCTATAGATTCTTCTCGTCTGCGGGAATTAAACCACCTATTTGGAAACTGTTTGAATCTATTTTTTAAAAAATCTGGATTTTAATTAAAACATTTGAACAAAATACAAAACTACGGTTTCATAAAATAGAATTCTGAACACTCAATACAACAAAACTCACTTTCAAAAAGATCAAACTCTTTTCCACGGTTTTTACATTTAACATTCATTCGAATATCCTCAACTACATTCTCATTTTATCTTGACTACATCTGTGTACATTTTATCCCCAAAATGGCAGGTGAATCCCTCTAAACTAGAATCTATCTGGATGTTATTTTCAAACTTTATTGATATAGTCATTTCACGCCTAGTATGAACCCGATTAGTCAAAAAGTTCAATTCCGGTCGGCCCCACGTTAGAATTTTTAGTGTTGTTTATTTCTCAAAACGTTAAGAGCTGATCCTGCCTTGAACCACTCAATTTGAGATTCATTATATGAATGATTTAGTAGTATTTCTTCACTTGTGCCATTATTGTGTGTGATTTTGCATGTTACTTGTTCTTGAGGTTCTAATTTGTTTAGTCCAAGAAGACTAATCTTATCATCTTCTTGAATTTTTTCATATTCATCTGGATTGCTAAAAGTAAGTGCCAAGATTCCCTGTTTTTTCAAATTAGTCTCATGAATTCTAGCTAGACTTTGTGTAATCACAGCAGCACATCCTAAAAATCGAGGAGTCATAGCTGCATGTTCTCTGCTACTTCCTTCCCCATAATTGGCATCACCTACAATAACCCATCTCATTCCTTTTTCTTTGTACTGCCTTGCAATGTTTGAGAAAGATTCAATTTGATTGTTTAAGATGTTTTTTCCTTTTCCTACTTCATCATTATATGCATTAACGGCCCCCAAAAGCATGTTATCGCTAAGGTTATCCAAATGACCTCGCAAAGAAAGCCAAGCTCCTGCAGGAGAGATATGGTCTGTTGTGCATTTTCCTTTTGCTTTAACCATAATTGGAATTTCTTCAAAGTCATTTCCATCCCATTTCTCAAATGGTTCTAAACGTTGAAGACGTTTGCTGTTTGGATTGATAATTACTTCAAGATCATCAGAAGCTTTTGGAGGTGCTATGAATATTCCTGCTGGCCTCATAAAACCGTCCTTTGGAACTTCAGGTGCAGATTTTGGAGGGTCCAATTTGAATTTTGACCCATCTGCTGCAGTTAATTCATCTTTCAAAGGATTGAAAGATAACCTACCACCTAACGCAAGTGCGATAATCATTTCTGGACTTCCTATAAAATTGAGAGTATTTCTATGACCATCATTTCTTCCAGGAAAATTTCTGTTAAAAGTTGTGACAATTGTATTTTTATCATCATCATCTAATTCAGGTCTACTCCATTGACCAATACAAGGCCCACAAGCATTTGCCAAAACAGTAGCACCAATGTCTTTCAATGAATTCATCTGACCATCTCGTTCAATAGTTCCTCTAATTTGTTCAGATCCGGGAGTGATTAGTAATGGAATTTTGGATTTGATGCCTTTGGATTTTGCTTGCTCTGCCAGACTTGCAACTCTTGACATGTCTTCATATGATGAATTGGTGCAGCTACCAATTAGAGCCACAGATATTGGATCAATGTAATCTTTGGATTTAACATCCTCAGACAGATCAGAAATTTTTCTAGCCAAATCTGGAGTATGAGGACCCACAATGTGAGGCTCTAATGTTGAAAGATTAATTTCAATAATTTTATCAAAATATTTTTCCGGATTTTCTTGAACTTCCGGATCTGCAATCAATAATTCTTTATTGTTATTTGCAAGTTCTGCAATCCTTTCACGGTTGGTATATTTCAAATAAGTTTCCATTCTTTCATCATATGGAAAAATAGAACATGTTGCACCAACTTCTGCACCCATATTTGCAATAGTAGCTTTTCCAGTACAGCTAATAGATTTAGTTCCAGGGCCAAAATATTCAACAATGGAGTTTGTTCCTCCAGATACTGTTAGTTCTTCAGCTACTTTTAGAATAATGTCTTTAGGAGCAGTCCATCCGTTTAGTTCTCCAACTAGTTTCACACCTATCCTTTTTGGATAGAGCAATTCCCAAGGCATGCCAGCCATTGTTTCTGCAGCATCTAATCCACCAACACCGACCGCAATCATGCCTAGACCTCCTGCATTAGGAGTATGAGAATCAGTTCCAATCATGAGGCCTCCAGGAAATGCATAATTTTCAAGCACTACTTGATGAATGATTCCTGCTCCAGGTTTCCAAAAGCCACATCCATATTTTGCAGCAGCTGATTGTAAAAATTTGAAGACCTCATTATTCTCATCCAGAGAAACCTTCATGTCTACATCTCCTTCAATTTTAGCTCTAATGAGATGATCACAATGAACTGTTGTTGGTAAAGATGTCTGATTGAGGTCTGCTTGCATAAATTGAAGCATAACCATTTGGCCAGTTACATCTTGCAATGCTACTCGGTCAGGTCTAAGAAAAACATAGTTTTTACCACCATCGAGATTTTTACCTGGAATTTCTTCTAAATGGCCTGCAAGAATTTTTTCAGTAAGAGTTAATGGTCTTCCAATGACAGTTCTATATTTTTCGATATTTTCTTTTAATTTGTTATAAACCTGTGATACTAATTCTGGAGTGCTATCTGTTTCCACAACAAATAGTGAAATTGTCCTGAATTTATTCTTAATTCAAATTCAATAAATTATAACAAATCAGGCATGATTTTTTCTTAACAATTATAAGCCAAAAGTAGTTCTTTAATTGATTATTGGGAGTTATCAAAATTAAAGAAAGGTGTTTAGATGGTCAATAAGGGTTTTCCAAAATTTGGAATGTCACAGGCAGGTGCATTTGTAGCAGCACTAAAGAATTACAATCTGCCAGATTTCATATTAGAATTAGTGGCAAAAGAGTGTAAATCTGAACTTCTTGAGCGAGGAAGAATTGATGATAGACTACAAAGTATGAATGATGAGGCATTAGAGCTATTACACAAAGTCTTTGTAGATTGTGTAGAAGATGATGCTGGAAAATATGCACAGTATAGATTCTTTGCATATGTCTCAAGTATGTATCACAAGTGTGAGGTGGTAGTAAATGAAACAATTCCTGGAGCCAGTGGTAAAAATCACAAAATACCAATTGCGGTCAAAAATAATGGAATGTATATTTCAGTAGCATATAACAAAGCTACTGGAAACCCAGTAAACAAAAAAGAAACTACGAGATTCTATGAAATGGTAGATGATATTAAGAAAGGAGATCATGGAACCATGTTGACAGATGCAATTTATGGTTCTTCAGTAGGCTTTAGGGGTGATGCTTTAGTTGAACTAGAAAATTTGAATAAATCAAGACCTAATGATCCTGAAAACAAACTTGATTTTAAAACTGCAAATTTTGAAAATAATATTTATTCTGTTACCAAGTGTTAGAAAGTTGTTTGAAGAATAAACCTAGTTAGATTTTGAATTTAGGAATTTAATTCAAACTTGTTTTTGTTATATTGAAAAATTTGATGTATCAAGTGTAAGAAACATTGGTTTTCCATCTGTTTTTTTAAAATTTGTTCCGTATTGTTCAAAATACAAATCAGAGAATAGATGTCTTGTCCAAACTTCATGAACAATTTCAATGAATTTTTTATGCTTTAATTGCCTCAATAGTTCATGAGCAATTTCATGAGATACGGAAGTACAATTTTTTTCTGCCATGAATAATTTATCATGAGGATCTTTAGGAGATTGCCACCAAATCATTCCAAAGTTTTCAGAATGATATCCTTCACAAGTACAGTCAGTCCAAATTGGTTTGAAATGGCAAAGATAAAAATGATAAATCTCTTTTCCGCGATTTTGATGATCACGAAGTAGGGTAGGAGTATCTAGTTTTTGAAAAAGACTTCTTGGCTTGGTAATTAATTCATCACACTGAATTTCAAAATTTTTTCCAAATTTTTCTTTAATCCATATTTTGAAAAATTGGCTCATTTGTTGTATGTATTCATATTCAGGTTTTCGTTTTTCAAGTTCTTCTTGTTTTACGACAAAAATAAAATGTAATATCATAATAAGAAAAAGGGGTGTTTAGGTTTGACCTTCTATTCCCATAAGGGTTAGTGTTGATCGAATCTTCTCAATTTTTCGGATTTTCCAAGTAATTGTTTCTCGAAGTTTTTCCACGGTGTCAGATTCAATCTTGGCCAAAATATCATAGGCACCAAAAGTTCCATGAACTTCTTTTACACCTTCTAGACCCTTTAATTGCTGAATAATAGCCTCTTCAGAACCTAGTTCACAGTTTATTAAAACATAAGCTGTTGCCATATTCTAAATTAAACAAACCGGCTATATCAATAAAGCGATTATGAAGGGTTAATTTTTAGATATCTCAAGTATGATCTCCCAAATATCTTTGGGTACAGGCATTACAGACAACCTAGATATTCTAATTAATTCCCATTCCTTGAATTTTTTTTCCTTTTTCATCTCATCTAATGTAACTGGGCGGTTTAGAGTTTTTTTGTATTTTACATCAACTACAATAAATCTATCATTGTCTTCTTTTGGATTAGGATGTGGTTTTGAAATAACTTCCATAATTCCAACAGCTTGTCTTTCAGTTCCAGTATGATAAAATAATACAAGGTCCCCTATGGACATATTTTTCATATGTTTTAAAGCAAGATTGTTGTGGACGCCATCCCAGGTTGTTTTTTTTTCCTTTCTTAGAGTTTCAAAATTATATCCTCTAGGTCCGCTAGGTTCTTGTTTTGCCAACCAGTAATTTACCATCTCATTCTTGGTTGAAAATGAGATTGTTTTATTTCTTTAAAAATTAAAATGTCCCCCGGTTCTGACTCGCACAATATCATTGGTATTTAGCCTAAACCTCCTGGCTTCTGAAACCGGGGTCGCCCTACATGTAGCATACCTGGGTGAATTAGAAATCATTGGTATCAAAACGATCGCATCATCCTAATCCGTCTGTATGCCTGCTCTTTGGGCGTTTAATAATAGATTTAGTCAAATATTAATCCAGATAGGTTTATTTCAAAACCTACAACAGGTACACGTATTTTATAATTTTCAATTGTTTTGGAATTAATTTCCCCTATAACCCCAATAGGTGTACCTTTAACTAGGATACAAGCAGTTCTTCCTTTCTCAAAAGTTTCATGAGTTGAAGTCTTTGTTTCAATGTTTAGATTAAAACCAGATTTTAGGGTAGTCTGTAAAATTGATTTAATTTCTGTAAAATGTGCATCTTGATGCGCGCAAACTGCCGCAAAACTAGTTTTTTCATCTATTGGATTATTTTTTAGAAATATTGTACCTGTTTCAAATAATTTTTGAGGGTATTGAGAGTGGATATTTCTTGAAAGATTTTCTAAAAGACCAGGAAGAATAGAATCGCGTAAAATTGTATGTTCCTGGCTCTTTGAATCCATTACAGAAATGGCATTTCTATATTCTCTATTTGTCATTTCATAAAGAATTCTTTTACTTGTTAAACTAGAATTTAATGCTTCCAAGTAACCAAGACCTACCATTACAAGACTAAGTGATTTCAATTTGGTGGAGATTGGATGAATTGTACCTAAAGTTTCAGGTGCTGATAATAGTGGAGTTAATTTATCAATACCATAACCCAAAGCCGTTTCTTCCACAAGGTCCATGGGGCCAAAAATATCAAACCTATAGGGAGGAATATTACAAATAATGTTTTTTCCTTTTACGGAGGCATCGAGCCTAGACTTTTTCAAAGAAGATATTATTTGAGGATTATTGAGATTTAATCCCAATGATTGATTGATAAGAGAAGAACTTACGGAAAGTTTTCTGGATTCAAGTTTTGGGGAGGAATTTTTTGATCCAGTAATATTTACAGATTCTAAAGTAAAACCTGCAGATTGAAGTATTGTTGCAACTACAGAAAGCATATCTTCAGCATCTTGTTTGTTAATTCCAGTAACCTCAACGAAAAAATTTTTTGTTTTTGTAGTTACAGCTGTTATGGCAGCATTGATAATAGGCGGAAAAGAAACAGTTGTCTCATTTGAATCTACAATAATTGGAACTTGAGATGAATTGCATAAAACGTATCCATATTCTTTTCCGATTTCGGTATTTTTCAAAATGTCAGAAATGTTGTTTTCATTATTAGAATTAAGAGGAATAAATTTGTGATTCCGATCAGTTGTAGTATAGGTTAAGGGAAAACAAATTTTATCCAAGTCATGTATTCCAATTGAAGATTTTTTTCTTTTCCGTCCAATTCCCAAATGCAGATCTTCTTGCATAACCATGAATTGTTTAATCATAGTACCGTCAGTTTTTCCATTTTTTGCAATAATTCCAGTTACAAAAGGTCTTATTTTTGAGACATTAGATTTGACATTAATTTTATAATTATTTGATTTTTTTATTTTTAATTTGACAGACCCTGTTTTTATTGCAAATAATCCTTGAAGACCTAAAGATACCCCATAATCAGTAGAATAGTCAGGTCTGTTTGGACTATATTCAACTCGCACCGAGTCTTTGTCTTCAGATTCGACATCCAATCCTAAGAAGGGTAAAGATTCAGATATTTGCTTTTTGGAGACTTTCCCAATTAATTTTTGAAGCCTAGAATAAGAAAGCTCTACTACTGGCATTTTGAAGCACTCCTAAGCCAGCTCAAGTTGTTATTGTAAAATTCTCGTACATCATCTAAACCATATTTTAGCATGGCAATTCTTTCAATTCCGCCGCCCCATGCTAAAACAGGCTTGTTTATTCCCAGTGGTTTGGTAACTTCTTGACGAAAAATCCCCATTCCAAATAACTCAACCCATTTTCCTAATCTTTCATTGAATACCATAGTTTGAAGAGATGGTTCGGTATATGGAAAAAATGTAGGCCAAAATTTGATTTTTGTTATTCCAATCCTACGGTAAAATTCTCTTTGGATTCCCATAAGATTACGTAAATTGGCATTAGTGCCTACCACTACACCTTCAATTTGATTAAATTCTACAAGATGTTTGTAGCTGACTTTCTCATTTCGAAATACTCGCCCAAGAGAAAATATCCTTGCATCATCGAGTTTATTTTCTGCAAGATGTTTTATTGTCACACATGTCGTATGAGTTCGAAGTACCATCTTTCTTGCTTCTTTAATATCCCAATAGTACCTCCATCCTTTTTTGTGTGACTCTGAAACATTTCGAATTTGTTTTGCGCTACCAATTTTTTTTGAGGAAAACCCATCAAGATAAAAAGTATCTTGTAATTCTCTTGCAGGATGATCTTGTGGTGTAAATAATGCATCAAAATTCCAAAAACTTGGTTGTATCATATTTCCCAGAATTTCAGTGAATCCTAGTGTGACAAATATTTCACGAATTTCATCTATGGTATCTTTTAAAGGATGAGTTCTTGCTACAAATACATCTGGGACTTTTGCCTCAACATCAATGGCTCCCGACGCAGAAGTTTCAATTTCCAAAGATTGTCCACTTTTTGATAATGTAATTTCTTTTGTCTTGATTATGTTCTCAGTTAAAAAATCTGGTCTTTTCATAAGATTGTTAAGATCATCTTTGTCAATTTTTCCGTCAGGTATGCTGTCACGACCAATCTTCTTTAAAGTATTTTCTCCTGGAATGCTTGAAGGATAATTTCTAAGGAAAACTTTGTCTTCGACTGATTCTATCCAATTATTTTTTTTTGCCAATCCCATAGCAGGGCCAAAAACTTTTCCAAGTTCTTTTTGTAAATCAGATATTTCTTGAGGTTCCTTTTTTATTAAATCAAGTAATCTTCTTTCAGGTAGTCCCTTTTCAAGAGATTCTAATCCATTTTTTCCCAAGCTGAAATTGACATCTTGGTATTCATTTACGATTGCCAAATCTTTGAGTTTAAGCCATTCTATTCCTCGTCTGATTTGATCTGGAGAAAGATTTGTTTGTTTTTCAAGTTTTTCTGGAGTTAATTTTGATTCAATTTTTAACACAGAAATAATTTTTTTTTCAATTTCATGAAAAACTTGTGACAATAGCAGAAAGTTCAAAAAAGACTTTTTAAACCTTAACCTAAGTGAAATTGAATGTCAACTGAGGACTTTGTTGTAACTCCATGGCATGTTGAAGGAGATATTGATTATGATAAATTGATCAAACAATTTGGTACCGAAAAAATTTCATCAGATATTCTTGATCGAATTAAAAAAAATACAGGAGAGGATCATTTTATGCTTAGACGTGGGATTTTTTTTTCTCATAGAGAAATGAATAGAATTTTGGACGATTATGAAAAAGGTAAGAAATTTTTTCTCTATACTGGAAGGGGTCCATCAGGTCATACCCACATAGGACATTTGGTACCTTGGATATTTGCAAAATGGCTTCAGGAAAAATTTGATGTTAACATGTATTTTCAATTAACAGATGATGAAAAATTTTATGCGAAACCAGAATTGTCTTTAGAGGATACAAAAAAATTTGCATATGAGAATGCTTTAGATTTTATTGCTTTAGGATTCAAGTCAGAAAATACAAAAATTATTATCAATACAAAAAATATTCAAACCCTTTATCCTATTGCAGCTCAAGTCGCCAAAAAGGTTAATTTTTCAAACACAAAAGGAGTCTTCGGATTTACAAATGAGACCAATATTGGAATGATATTTTATACGTCATTACAATCAGCACCATGTTTCATTGAAGATAAACCAGTTTTGATTCCGTTAGGAGTAGATCAAGATCCTCATTTTAGAATTACAAGAGATGTTGCGCCAAAAATAGGAAAACCAAAACCCGCTTTAATTCATAATATAATGATTCCTGGGTTGGAAGGCCCAGGAGGAAAAATGTCAGCTTCTTCTGAAAGTGGAACTGTATATACCACGGATTCACCAAATGTAGTAAAAAAGAAAATAAACAAGTATGCATTTTCTGGAGGTCAACCAGATATTGAACAGCACAGGAGAATGGGCGGTAATCCTGACATTGATGTTTCTTATCAATATCTAAGAATATTTTTTGAACCAGACGATAAAAAATTAAAATCAATTCATGACGATTACAAATCAGGAAAAATGCTAACTGGGGAGCTAAAAGCGATTTTAATAGAAAAAATTAATAAATTTCTTGAAGTTCATCAAGAAAAAAGGGAGAAGGCAAAAGACCAGATTGATCAGTTTCTTTATGAAAACATATGAAAGTTAAATTACGTTGTGACGATAAATATGAATCTCAAAAATTAGCTAGTCTCATTTTTGTCAAAGATTCTAATGAAACCTATATTACCAAAATTCTTAATATTATTGATAATGAAGTAGTAGTTGAATTAAAAGATAAATCAGCTCATAGTGTTCTTCTAAAAGATGATTATCAAGTGGAAAAATTTGCTGATTTTATACAATCAATACTTGAAAAAAAACACAAGATTACATTTACAAGTGTTTTGGAAGAAGATATTGAAATTACAAAAGAAGGAGCATGATAATTAATATTTGTGTTTTCTGATATCCGCGATGAATTTTATTGGAATAGAAAAATCTTGTATTCTAAATTTTATAAGCCAAAAGCAGCATAAAGAGCAATAGCACCAACTATTATTATTAGACTTATTCCCAGAGCTTTAAAGTCACCATTCATGACTTTTGATGGAAATTATTATAATTAAAGTGTTAATAAATTCTCAAGGTTGATTTCGAAGATTAACGCGGAAATCGTTTTTTCTTTTTTGATGAATCCCTATCTTTTTTTTCAGGTGATGAAGTAGAGGCTCTGAGTTGATTACAATTTAAACACAGAATTTTCAGTTCGTTTCTTGCCAATTCAGGATCAGAGATATATTTTCCCCAAGAAGATGCAGAACCCCCTCTTTGGATATTATCAATGGATTGCTGTTCAGAAATATGGCTAAATCCTAGAGCCCTTTCATCTTTAAATCCACAATTAGAACAAACTTTACCGCCTAGAATTTCAAATAGTTTTTCTTTTAATGTGTTATAGAACTTTTCAGAACCTCCAGAATAGAAACTCTCTTGTTTTTTCAAAAATTTATCAGTTTTTGGTTTTTTAGATTTATAATCATCTTTACTTGAACGTGAATCTCGATAACTGGAATTTCTTGAACCTCTGTCATCTCTGGAATATCTTGAACCTCTGTCATCTCTGGAATATCTTGAACCTCTGTCATCTCTGGAATATCTATCACTTCCTGAATCTTGTGGTTTGTTTTGTCTGAAACAATCA
>Ga0224508_10000424_pt1 | contig 41847 bp, 36 predicted proteins | sample SF_Jan12_sed_USG_4_FD_170157 | JGI IMG/M metagenome (GOLD analysis project Ga0224508, IMG submission 170157) | Sediment microbial communities from San Francisco Bay, California, United States - SF_Jan12_sed_USGS_21 | ecosystem: Environmental > Aquatic > Marine > Sediment | place: USA... | reverse complement strand
CAGCTACTCGCTTTCAAACGCGTTCCCGCGTCGAGTGACGCACTCCAGCCGCTGGCCGCCCCGTGCACCGATGGGAATGACCAGGCGGCCACCGTCGTCCAGCTGATCCAACAACTCCTGTGGGATCTCCGACGGTGCGGCCGCCACGATGATCCCCTGGAATGGAGCCTGACTCTTCCAACCTCGCCAGCCGTCGGCATGACGCACCGTCACATTGTTGATCCTCAGCTCGGCGAGCCGTTCCCGCGCGCGCCGAACGAGCGGTTGCAGCCGTTCCACGCTATAGATGTGCTGCGCGAACGGTGCGAGCACCGCCGTCTGATATCCGCATCCGGTGCCGATCTCCAGCACTTTCTTGAGTCGTACTCCCTGGCGGGGTCTCCCGACCAGCGCCTCTGTCATCAGGGCGACGATATAGGGCTGCGAGATGGTCTGCCCGAATCCGATGGGTAGTGCGGTGTCCTCATACGCGCGGCTCGCCAACGCCTCGTCGACGAACAGATGCCGGGGAACCGTGCGTATTCGTTCCAGGACAGCCTCGTTGCTGATCCCCTCACGCTTCAGTCGATCGATCAACCGATCTCGAGTCCGGGCGGATGTCATCCCGATACCGCTCACATCGCGCTCAATCATCTGAGCCCGTTCATCCAGGCATCGAGGGGCTTTAACGCGCCATGATCGGTAAGGTCGACCTTGATCGGCGTCACCGAAACGAAATCACCGACGATCGCATGAAAATCGGTGCCCGGCCCAGCATCCTGGCCCTCACCGGCCGGTCCGATCCAGTACACCGGGCGGTTCTTGGGGTCGCGGGCTGGTACCACCGGCTCGGACCTGTGCCTGAACCCCAGCCGCGTCACCTGAACGCCCTGGATCACGTCGGCGCGCCGATCCGGGACGTTGATATTCAGGATGGTGTCGCCCGGGAGTGGATCATCCGTCATCCGCCGCACGATACGCTCGACGATCTCCACGGCCGTGTCGAAGTAGTGTCCGTGCTCGAGGACCAGCGAGACGGCGACAGCGGGCAAACCGAGGAACCGGCCCTCCATTGCCGCGGCCACCGTTCCGGAGTAAAGCACGTCATCTCCCAGGTTGGCGCCATGATTGATGCCAGAGATCACCATGTCCGGCTCATGATCCAAAAGACCCGTGATGGCAACGTGGACACAATCCGTCGGCGTACCGTTGACGAAGTAGACATTCGATTCCACCTGTTCCACCCTGAGCGGCGTGTCGAGCGTTAGCGAATTGCTGGCCCCGCTCCTGTTACGGTCCGGTGCCACCACGGTGACGTCGGCCAGGCCCGCGAGCGCTTCCGCCAGCAGGCGCAGGCCCTGAGCCTGGTATCCGTCATCGTTGGAGAGCAAGATTCGCACGAGAATCGCGTAACTATACTGGATGCCCCAGGGCAAAAGGAGTCAGCCTTGAGCAGGAGCGATGATGATAAGGACGCCTTCGAGGACGCCATGCGCGACGTTAGACCTCTCGAGCACGAGGAGCGGGTCCATGATCGGAGACGCCCGCGGGCAAAAGCCCGCCAGACACGGGCGGCCAGGGACGAGGTTCTCCGGGAAAGCCTGACCGGCTCCGAGCGCGATGCGCTGGAACAACTCGGCGATGAGGTCGCCTACCGGCAGGCAAGTCTCCCCCAGCGGACGTTCGAGCGACTGCGTCGGGGACGCTTCAGCATCGAGGCCGAAGCCGACCTTCACGGGCTGACGGCCGCTGAAGCCAAGGTCGTCCTTCGGGAATTCATTGTGGAGTCCAGTGATCGCGGGCTGGGGTGCGTGCGGGTCATCCACGGCAAGGGGCTGGGCTCGGGGCCCGCGGGACCGGTGCTAAAAGCGCGTGTCCAGCGCTGGCTCAGCCAATGGGACGAGGTGCTGGCATTCGTCACGGCGCGCGCGCGCCACGGTGGCGCGGGCGCCGTCTACGTGCTGCTCCGCCGCCGTTAGGAGCGGCGACCGCGACGGAGAACTCGCGATGCCCCAAATGGCGCGCGTGATGGTTCATGCGCTCCCTGCGTCGAACTCACACCGCTCTTTTCCACCGCTGGGGGAGTACGCTCCGGTCGGCATGAACCATCACGCCCGCCGGCGCAGGTTGCCGGGCCGTTGGGAACTGTGGTGAGGTGAAGGCCCTGGTGTCGTCAAGGTTCAGCGGTCTCTGGGGGGGAGTAAGGGGTGATCTGGTAGAAGGTTTCACCCTCGGCGATCATGCCTAGATCGGTGCGGGCGCGCTCCTCAGCCGCGGCGAGCCCCTGCTTCAGATCCGTGACTTCTCCCTCCAGCGCCGAATTGCGGGCCGCGAGACGCCGATTGTCTTGCGTGCGCTCGGCGACCTGGGCCTGCAGTCGCCATACCTCGCGCAAGCCCTCGTCCGACAACCACAATCGTGCTTGCACGAGGACCAGGATCAACGCCAGCGAGAGCAGGAGTATTCGCATCGCTTCCCTCAGAGACTCATTGGAAACGCTTGGGCACCCGAATAAGTCGCGCGGTCGCCCAGCTCCACCTCGATCCGAAGCAGCTGATTATACTTCGCCAGGCGATCAGAACGGCTAAGCGAGCCCGTCTTGATCTGCGTGGCGGGAGTCGCTACCGCGATATCGGCGATCGTGGTGTCCTCTGTCTCCCCGGAGCGGTGGGAGACAACGGCCGTATAGTCCGCGGCTCGCGCCATCTCGATCGCCTGGATGGTCTCGGTCAGCGTGCCGATCTGATTCGGCTTGATCAGAATGCTGTTCGCGATCTGCCGCTCGATGCCCGTGCTGAGAATCTCGGTGTTGGTCACGAACAAGTCGTCCCCGACCAGCTGAATCCTATCGCGCAGGCGCTCACTCAGGATCGCCCAGCCGTCCCAATCGTCCTCCGCCATGCCGTCCTCAATGGAAACGATCGGGTAGCGAGCGACCAGATCCTCCAGATATCCGCAGAATTCGGCCGGCTCGAAGTGCCGCCCCTCTGACTCCAGATGATAGAGCCCGTCCGAGTAGAACTCCGAGCTGGCCGTGTCGAGACCGAGAAAGATCTCCCGCCCCAGCGTAAACCCGGCTTCCTCAACGGCCTCGGCGATGGTCTGCAATGCCGCCTCGTTGGACGCCAGGTTCGGCGCGAAGCCGCCTTCGTCGCCCACCGCCGTGTTCAGGCCACGTCGATCCAGCACGGCCTTCAGAGCATGAAACACCTCGGCGCCGTAGCGGAGGCTCTCTGAAAAGCTGGGCGCGCCGACGGGGAGAATCATGAACTCCTGAATGTCGACGCTGTTGTTCGCGTGAGCACCACCGTTGATGATGTTCATCATCGGCACGGGCATCGCATAGGACTCTCTGTCGGCCAGAGAACGATACAACGGCTGGCCGGACTCCCGGGCCGCAGCCTTGGCTGTGGCCAGCGAGACTGCCAGAATCGCATTGGCGCCCAGGCGGCCTTTGTTCGGCGTGCCATCCAGCTCTATGAGCCTCGCATCCAGCGCCTGCTGATCAGCGCCCGCCATGCCCTTGACGGCGGCAGCGATCTCACCGTTGACGTTGCCGACGGCTGCTCTGACACCTCTGCCAAGGTAGCGGCGCTCGTCGCCGTCCCGAAGCTCCACGGCCTCCCGGGATCCGGTGGAGGCCCCGGATGGCGCCGCCGCCCGGCCCCGCGCCCCGGACTCGAGCGTCACTTCGGCTTCCACGGTGGGGTTCCCCCGCGAGTCCAGTATCTCAATTCCCCTGACGGCCTTTATCTGGCTCATGCCTGCTCCTCAAAAAACTGGTGTTCAGCTCGCTCTTCTTCTAACGTCCCATTCTTGACCACAGCATCTATCGCCTTGAGTCGCTTCAACAACGCGCTCATTCTGCCGAGGGGCCAGGCGTTCGGACCGTCGCTCATCGCCTCATCGGGATTCGGATGAGTCTCCAGGAAGACCCCGGCGACCCCGGTCGCGACAGCTGCCCGCGCGAGCGGAGGTATGAAACCGCGATCGCCTCCCGAGGAGCCGCCGCGGTCGCCGGGCCGTTGAACGGAATGGCCGGCGTCGAAGATCACGGGACAACCCGTGTCACGGAGCACGACGAGCGAGCGCATGTCGGACACCAGGTTGTTGTAGCCGAACATATACCCGCGCTCACAGACGAGGATCTGCTTGTTGCCGGTGGAACGGGCCTTATCGACGACATTGATCATCTCCCAAGGAGAGAGGAACTGACCCTTTTTGATGTTGACGGGCTTGCCATGGGATGAGACGGCAACGATGAAATTGGTCTGCCTGCATAGGAATGCGGGTGTCTGAAGCACATCGACGACGGCGGCGACCTCGTCGAGCGGCGTGTCTTCATGCACGTCCGTCAACACCGGGACGTCGAGTGTGGCCCGTACGGCTTCCAATGCCTTCAGCCCCTCCTCCAGGCCCGGCCCCCGGGGACTGCCCATGGACGAGCGGTTCGCTTTGTCGAAGGAGGCCTTGAACACCAGCGGGATCCCGAGCGATGCGGTGATCTCCTTGAGCTGCGCCGCTACGTCGAGCACAAAAGACTCGCTCTCGATCACACACGGCCCGGCGATCAAGAAGAATGGCTTTGAGTTCTCGACCTCGAAGCCCGCGAGCTTCATGCGCCAGCGACTCGCGGGAGCTTCAGGCCCTGACAAGCCCGCGCTGACGCGACGAAGCTGGTGAACAACGGATGTCCATCGAGAGGATTGGAAGTGAACTCCGGGTGGAACTGGCAGGCGAGAAACCAGGGGTGATTCGGAAGCTCGACCACTTCGACCAACCCGTCATCGGAGACCCCAGAGAACTCGAGTCCGCACGCCTTCAGTTGCTCCATGTAGTTATTGTTGAACTCATAGCGATGACGGTGTCGTTCGAAAATGGTGTCTACCTCATAGATGGAGCGAGCCAGGCTGCCGTGCGCAAGTTGGCAGTTCTGTGCCCCAAGACGCATCGTTCCGCCGAGCTCAGAGGCTTCGCTTCGTTCCTCCATGGAGCCTGTTCGGTCCTGCCACTCCGTAATCAACGCAATGACCGGATGCGGCGTATCCGGATCGAATTCCGTGGAATTCGCGTCGGCGAGCCCCGCGACATTGCGCGCAAACTCGATCACCGCCACCTGCAATCCCAGGCAGATCCCGAGGTACGGGATCTCCTTCTCGCGCGCCAGCTTCACGGACTGGATCTTGCCGTCTATCCCTCGCTCGCCGAAACCACCCGGTACCAGGATGGCATCCACATCATTCAGGCAACCGGTACCCTGAGTTTCGAGGTCATGGGCTTCCACGTAGTGGATATTCACCCGGGTGCGCGTCTGGATTCCCGCGTGCAAGAGCGCCTCGGTGAGCGAAATATATGAATCTTTGAGATCGACATACTTACCCACCATAGCGATGTCGACCTCGGCTTCCGGTTTGGCTTTGACGTCGACGACGGACTTCCACTTCGAGAGATCCGCGGCCGGCACGTCCAGCCTCAGCTTGTCGACCACGATGTCATCGAGCCCCTGCTCGTTGAGCATGAGCGGAATCTTGTACAGATCGTCGACATCCACCGCGGAGATCACGGCCCGTTGCTCGACGTTGGTGAAGAGCGCAATTTTTGCCCGCTGCTCTGCGGGCAGTACCCGCTCGGAACGACAAACCAGGATGTCGGGCTGAATACCGATCGAGCGCAACTCTTTCACGGAGTGCTGGGTCGGCTTGGTCTTGATCTCTGAGGACGCGGCGATGTAGGGGACGAGCGTCAGATGTATGTAGGCGGTTCGATCGCGACCCAACTCGACCCCCATCTGACGAATCGCCTCGAGAAACGGCAGCGACTCGATGTCGCCCACGGTGCCCCCGATCTCGACCATACAGACGTCGGCTCCGTCGGCGCCTCTCACCACGCTTTGTTTGATCTCGTCCGTGATATGCGGGATGACCTGCACCGTGGCCCCCAGGTAGTCGCCACGGCGCTCTTTAGCGATGACGTTGCTGTAGATACGCCCGGTCGTGAAATTGCTGTCGCTGCCCGTCTTGGTGCTGACGAAGCGTTCGTAGTGACCGAGGTCCAGATCCGTCTCGGTCCCGTCCTCGGTTACGAAAACCTCACCATGCTGAAACGGGCTCATGGTGCCGGGGTCGACGTTGATGTACGGATCCAGCTTCATCATCCGAACCGTGAGACCCCGGGTCTCCAGGATCGCGCCCAGCGAGGCGGCGGTAATGCCCTTGCCGAGCGATGAGACCACGCCCCCAGTGATAAATATGAATCGCGTCATGACCCGTCCGTGTTGATCCCTAAAAACTCGAGGGTCAGGAACTCGCCCTCAATGGGCTTTTTCACTGACCCTCGAATCCAATAAGTGTTGCATCCAGACGGTATTACAAACTACCAAAAGAACCCCGCCACGACCACCCCAATGATCCCATCGCCACGGCCCGCCGGCCGTGACTGGCAAAGGTCCAGGTCCTGATGTCGTCGCTGTCCACAGCGACCGGTGCCCTCGCGCAGGGAGCGCATGAACCATCACGCCCGCCATTCGCGGCGTGGCGGATTCCTCATCGTGGCCGGCTGACGGTCAGTTCAGCGGCGGGTGGTCGGTCCAGGCGACCTGCCAGCTGGGCCCGGCGTCCGGCAACTCGGCGACGGCCGCTGCGATCCAGAGGTCCCCTACCGCCACTAACTCAGCGCCGCGATACAGCAACGGGATCCGTCCCCTAAGCCAGGGCGGCACACCTGCGTCCTGGAGCCACTTCTTGAGCGGGCGGCTGTGGTCGCGGCCCAGCGGTTTGAACCGTTCACCGCCCACCCGAAAGCGAACACTGAGACCTTCCTTCGCCCAGACATCGGGCAGGCCGGGCCCCGCGCCGCGCGTCAGGGAAACGCGTCCTTCGGGCCCGGACCAGGGCTGGTTGGTGCTGATCTCGCCCGTGTATCCGTCTCCCGACCCCTCTCCCAGGGGCGCAAAGAGGTGCAGGACGCCTCTGTAGATCCGTGCCTCAGCGCCGGGCCATTGCACCTGGGTCTCGGCGTCGGCTCGCCGCACCGCGAGCCCCGCCAGCAGCGCATCCAGCTGCCTGGCGTCCGGCACGGCCAAGCCCAGTCCTGCAATCAGATGCCGGAGGAGATTTCGCTGCCGCGGGGGCGGCAGGGCGAGCAGGTCCGACTGGCGGACGCGGGCAGGGTCCTCAATGGACGCCCCGTCCACCTCGGCCACGCCATCGAGGATCTCCTGTGCTTCGACCATCCGTCCTGCCGCCCGCCCCACCGTTCTCCCAGCTGCGGGCCAGCGGTGCTTGATTCGGGGGAGAATTTCGGCGCGCAGGAAGTTCCGATCGAACCGCAGATTCTGGTTCATCGGATCCTCCAGCCACGGCAGTTGCCAGGCGTGCGCGGCCGCGAGAATCTCCTCACGGGAGACCGGCAAAATCGGTCTGGCGAGAAAGCCTGCCCCCAGGCGGTCGAACTCGGCGATACCACGCAAGCCCTTGACGCCGCTGCCGCGAAGCAGCCGGAGCAGCAGCGTCTCCAACTGATCGTCGCTGTGGTGCGCCGTCAGCAGAACCTCTCGCGGCCTCAACAGTGCCCCGAGCATGCTGTAACGCGCCTCTCGCGCCCGGGCCTCGAGGCTTTCGCCCGCACTATCCTCGACCGCCACCCGGCGGCTCAGGTAGTCGACGGCCAGCGCCTCGGCGGTGCCTCGACAGTGCGCCTCCCACGCTCCGGAATTGGCGTGAAGTCCATGGTCGATATGCAGCGCGCGCACAACGGGGCGAGGCGACAATCGGGTCATGGCGGCCAGCAAGACGGTAGAGTCCACGCCGCCGCTGAACGCCACCGCATAGCGGTCGCCTCGCACCGGTAATCCGGCGAGCCGTTGCTTGAGGGTATCGAGGAACTGTTGCATAGCACTGAGCCGGAGCGGGAAACCGCAGGGTCGAAGCCCAAAGGCTAGCAGAGCGAGGCGGCTCAGCCTTCTTTGTAGACCCCGTACTCTGCCAGCCGGCGACGCCTCTGCTCGACCAGGTTACCGATCGGCAGCGACTGCAGCTCGTTGAGGGCATTGAGAAGTGAGTTCTTGATCGCTTCCGCCATGCCCTGAGGGTCTCGATGCGCGCCGCCCAACGGCTCCGCTATCACCTCATCCACCAGACCGAGCTTGAGCAGTCGCTCGGCGGTGATTCCCAGCGCCTCGGCGGCGGCCTCGGCCTTCTCCGGACTCTTCCAGAGAATCGAAGCGCAGCCCTCGGGGGAGATGACCGAGTAAATCCCGTACTGCAGCATGAGCACCCGGTCCGCCACACCGATGGCGAGTGCGCCGCCGGAGCCGCCCTCCCCAATGACCAGGCTGACGATGGGTGCTCTGAGACTCGCCATGACTATTAGATTGTGGGCGATCGCCTCGCTCTGTCCGCGTTCCTCCGCGCCCATCCCGGGATACGCCCCGGGGGTATCGATGAGAGTGATCACAGGGAGTTGAAACTTCTCGGCCATGCGCATCAGGCGCAACGCCTTACGGTATCCCTCCGGGCTCGCCATTCCATAGTTGCGCATGACGCGTTCCTTCGTGTCACGGCCCTTCTGATGCCCCAGCACCATAACCGGCTGCCCTTCCAGCCGTGCCGGTCCTCCAATCAGAGAAGGGTCGTCCGCGTACATTCGATCCCCATGGAGCTCCTGGAAGTCCGTGAAGCATCGCTCGATGTAGTCCAGCGTGTAGGGGCGTTGCGGGTGACGAGCGAGCTGCGCGATCTGCCAGGAAGACAGTCCCGAGAAGATGTCGCGCGTCAAGGACTCGCTCTTACTGCGCAATCGAGCGATCTCTTCGCTGATATTCAGCTCCGAGTCATCACCCACGAACTTCAGCTCGTCGATTTTTGCCTCGAGCTCCGCGATGGGCTGTTCAAAATCGAGGAACTTCAGGTCCATCCGCACGACCTTACCCTCAAGGTTGGAACCGTGACAAGTAAGTGGCTCACAGCAGAGAAACTCACCAGAGCAGTAACTTTGAGGCTCGCTGCGCTAGAGGAAATGCTTCGGATAGTGGATCGAATACTGTTTGGACCCAAGGAGCAGACCCAACCGTTCCCGGAGCTCTCGCGTCGGCTTGACGGACCAATCGTCACCGAGCGTCAGTGATGCACTCGCCGTCGGTCCGGCGTACTCGACACAGACCTCACAGCGCCCGTGCGTGAAAGGCTGGAGCGTTTCCTTCAGGCTGCGTACGAAGTCCGTCCCGTTTGCATCCGCTGTCCATTGGATCGTGATCCGGCGCGCGTGCTCTTCTATGGCCTCATCCACGGATCTCACTCGCTGAGCTGTCACCCGCCAGGCGTTCAAGAAGTCGTCGAACCGGAGCTGACCAACCACCACCAACACCGCATCCTTGACGATGAGATGTCTGAACTGGCTGAAGACATCATCGAACAAAGTGACTTCAAGTCGATCTGTGTTGTCGTCCAGAATCATCGAGACCCTGCCGCCGCGGCGGCGAATGTCCATCACCAAACCGGCGACCGTGACCTCTCTCCGAGAGGAGAACTGACCATTCTCTGGAAGCCCGCCGACAAGTTTCTTGATTGAGCCGTGGGTAAAGTAAGCGCAGTGCTCCGCGTAATCGTCGAACGGGTGGCCGGTGAGGTACAGCCCGAGACTCTCTCTTTCGCCCCTGAGCCTCTCGGGCGCGGACCATTCAGGGACCGGGGCGAGGAGCTGCTCGAAATCTCCCCCCTCGCCCTGTTCCGCGAACAAAGCGCCCTGCCCCGCCGCGGTCGCATGCGCAGCATGTTCTGCAAGCCGTAACGTATTCGGGATCGCTCCCATCAATGTAGCGCGGTTCTCGCCTAGACAGTCCAGAGCCCCGGATCGAACCAGAGCTTCCAGCACTCGTCGATTGAGCCGCTGCTGGTCGACTCTGCGACAAAGATCCAGAAGACTGACATACGGGCCGTTTGTCTCTCGCTCTGCAATGACGTTATCGATGACGCCCTGGCCTACTCCCTTGATGGCACCGAGCCCGTAGGAAATTGAGCGTTCGCCGGCAACGGTGAACTGGAACCGCGACACGTTGATGTCCGGGACCTCGAGTTTTATTCCGAGCTGCGTGCAGTCATCTTTCAGGAGGACGAGCTTGTCCGTGTTATCCATGTCGGCTGTGAGCACCGCAGCCATGAACGCGGCGGGGTAATGGGCCTTCAACCACGCGGTCTGATACGCGATGAGGGCATAGGCGGCCGAGTGGGATTTGTTGAAACCATAGCCGGCGAATTTCTCCATTAAATCAAAGACATGACTAGCCAGCTTCTCATCGATACCCTGCTTCCCCGCACCCGCCATGAAAATCGAGCGCTGCTGCGCCATCTCTTCGGGTTTCTTCTTGCCCATCGCCCGGCGCAAGAGATCTGCGCCGCCCAGGGAGTAACCCGCCATGACCCGCGCAATCTGCATCACCTGTTCCTGATAAAGGATGACGCCATAGGTAGCTTTCAGAATTGGCTCAAGGCTGGGATGGAAGTACTCGATGGGCTCTGAATTTCTTCCGTGCTTTCGATTGATGAAGTCTTCCACCATCCCCGACTGCAAGGGGCCCGGCCTGAACAAAGCCAGGATTGCCACCAGATCGTCGAAGTGATCCGGTTGAAGTCGTTTGATGAGATCGCGCATGCCGCGAGACTCGAGCTGGAAGACCCCCGTTGTGCGGCAACTCTTGAGGAGATCGTAGGTCTGGCGATCATTCACCGGAATCTCAGCCGGCAGAATAGGATCCTCATGTTTGGCCTCGCGCTCCTGATTGATCGATCTCAGCGCGCGATCGATGATCGTCAGGGTCTTCAAGCCCAGGAAATCGAACTTCACGAGTCCGATGGACTCGACATCGTCCTTGTCGAGCTGGGTCAGCGAGCTGCCATCCGGCTCGCAATACAGAGGCATGAATTCGGTAAGCGGCCTGGGTGCAATCACGACGCCGCCCGCATGCGTGCCCGCGTTACGAGCGAGTCCCTCCAATTGGCGGGCCAGATCGATGAGCGTTCGTATCTCGTCTTCAGCCTCGTAGAGCCCTCTCAACTCCTCACCGTCGGCCAGGGCCCTTTCGAGCGTAATGCCCAGCTCGAACGGGATGAGCTTGGCGATACGATCCACATAACCGTAGGGCATTCCAAGCGCCCGCCCGACGTCTCTCACCACAGCTCGCGCAGCCATGGAGCCGAACGTGATGATCTGCGAGACACGATCTCGGCCGTAACGTTGCGCAACGTATTCGATGACCCGATCCCGGCCATCAATACAGAAATCGATGTCGAAATCCGGCATCGAGACGCGTTCCGGATTCAGGAAGCGCTCGAAGAGGAGCTCGTGCTCGATGGGATCGAGATCGGTGATGCCGAGCACGTAGGCCACGAGGGAACCGGCCCCCGATCCGCGACCGGGTCCCACGGGGATCTCATTCTTCCGCGCCCAGCCGATGAAGTCGGCGACGATCAGAAAGTACCCTGCGAAGCCCATCTCGCAAATGACGTCCAACTCCTGCTCCAGGCGCTCCTCATAACCGTTCGACGCAGCGTCTCGGGACGACGCCCTACCGAGGCCTCTATCCTGGAGTGCACCGCGAGCCAGCTCCTTCAGGTAGTCCGTGGCGCTCTTCCCACGGGGAACCGGGAAGTCCGGCAGGCAGGGCTGACCGAGCGTGAGCTCGAAGCTGCATCTCTGCGCGATCTCGACGCTGTTGGCCAGCGCCTCGGGAAGATCACTGAACAATTCCGCCATTTCCGCGGCGGACTTGAGGAACTGTTCTTCGGTGTAGTCCCGGGGGCGCGTAGGCTCATCGAGCGTTCGGCCCTGCTGAATGCAGATTCGCGTCTCGTGCGCCTCGAAATCCTCCCGGGAAATGAAACGCACGTCGTTACTGGCGACCACGGGCACACCGCACGTACCTGCCAGATTGACGGCTCGCGCCAGATGGACGTTCTCGTCCGCGCGGCCGACCCGGTGGAGCTCGAGGTAATACCGGTCCGGGAAGCGCGTCAGCCACTCCTTCAGGATCTCCGGGGCCCGATCGGGCTTTGAGCTGAGCAGGGCCTTACCGACCTCGCCGAACTGCCCGCCCGAAAGCGCGATGAGTCCCTCGAGGACCTCGGGCTCGAGCCAGCGTTTCAGCACGAGCGCCCGGCCGTGCCGCTGACCCTCGGTGAATCCCAGAGTGAGCAGCCTGCTGAGGTTCCCGAATCCAGTGGCATTGGCGCACAGCAGGGTCAATCGGCTGGGATCGCGATCCTCGATAGAGTCGCCGACCCACACATCCGCGCCGATGATGGGCTTGATGCCTCTAGAGACCGCGGCCTTGTAGAACTTCACCATCGCGAACACGTTGCTTTGATCGGTGAGCCCGACTGCCGGCATCTCCATCCGCTCGACGTGCTTCAGCAGCGCCGGGATGCGCACGATACCGTCTACCAGCGAGTACTCGCTGTGGACCGCCAAGTGAACGAAATCACTCATAGGCGAGGCTGATCCGCTCGACGCACGGGTGCGAAGCTCTGGCGGTGAATCGGGCACGGGCCAAAACGGCTCAGCGCCGCGAGGTGTCTCGGTGTCGGGTAGCCCTTATTCGCATCGAAGCCATAGAGAGGATACCTGCGGTGCCAGCGCTGCATCAGTCGGTCCCTGCACACCTTCGCAAGAATGGACGCGGCGCTGATCGCTGGAACCAATTGATCGCCGCGAACCACGGGCTCGACCACGATTGGTCGTACGGTGTTTTCGAAGCGGGGAATCTGGCTTCCGTCGACTTGAATCAGGTCGGGGTTCAGCCCCAACCGCAGCACGGCACGCTCCATCGCCAGCAGGGACGCCTGCAGGATGTTGACGCCGTCGATCTCGATGGGTTCCGCCAGGGCCACGGCGAATGCCCGTGCCTGGCGCCGGATCGCTTTCGCCAGCTCCGTTCGCCGAGCCGCTGTCAGCAGCTTCGAATCGTTCAGGCCGTCGATCGGCAGGTCGTCGTCGAGCACGACAGCCGCTGCCACCACCGGACCGGCGAGAGGACCGCGCCCGGCTTCGTCGACCCCGGCCACAATGGCCCTCTCATCCACAAAGACTAAGCGTTCCTGCATGAATTACGGAGAGTCGGTCTCGTTGTTCAGCAACTCCAGCACCGCGCTCGCCGCCCCTGCGCTCGCACTACGCTGCAACTGCTGATGGATAGTCGTGAACGCATCATACCAGCCGCTATCGCCGCCCTGGCGATCTTCGCCGTCGAGATGCGCCTCCAGCGCGGGACCCAGTATCTCGGGACGCACGTCGCCCTGCAGATATTCCGCCACCACCTGTCTCCCGGCGAGCAGATTCGGCAGCGAAAAATAATCCAGCCGGCTGAGTCCCAGTAGCCTGAGCAGACGGTGGGTTATGCCCGAGATGACATAGGCGACCACCATCGGCCGTTTCGTCAGCAGCGTCTCCAGGCTCGCAGTCCCGGAGGCAGTGAGCACCACGTCCGCCGCGCCCATCACCTCTCGCGCTCGGCCTGTAAAGAGCCCGGCGGGCGGATCCAGGCCAACGTCGCGAGTCTGCTCCGAAAAAACCGCGCGGGTCGTCTCGTTCGCCAGGCCCACGATCACTCGCAGCTGTGGCCTTCGGATGGACAGCCAGTGGGCCGTCTCCAGAAACGGCCTTGCGAGCCGGGCGACTTCGGACGTGCGGCTACCGGGCAATATCGCGAGGCAAGGCCCCGAGGCAGGAATCCCAAGGCTCGCTCTGGCGTCCGTTTTGCTGGTCTCGGCCGGCACCTCGTCAGCCAGCGGGTGGCCAACGAAACGGGCCTTCACGCCATGAGCTTCGTAGAACCCGGTCTCGAAGGGCAGCAGGCACAACACCAGATCCGCCGCTCGTCGGACCCCCGCCACCCTTGACTGGCGCCAGGCCCAGACCTGTGGGCTGACGTATTGCACGGTGGGAATGCCGGCCTTCTTGAGCGCAGCCTCCACCGGCAGGTTGAAGTCCGGTGAATCGATGCCCACGAAGACATCCAGCTCGGCCGCCCGCAGGCGACGCAGGAGATCCCGTCGCAAGCGCAGGAGTCTTGGCAAATGGCGCATGACCTCGGCGAGTCCCATAACAGAGAGCTCCTCGGCGTGGTACCAGGGCTCACAGCCGGCAGCGATCATGCCTGGCCCGGCTATGCCGACAAACTCCGATTCCGGTACCCGGTCTTTGATCGCTGCGATCAGACCCGCGCCGAGCGTGTCGCCAGAAGTCTCTCCCGCGACCACCCCCACCCGCAACACCCTGCCGCCGAGCTCGAGGTTGTCGTGTGCGCCGTTACTGGACACCGAAGCTAGCGAATGAGGCCACGGGAGCTCGCGCGGACTGAATCGAGGAGCGGCACCAGCTCTTGCTGGGTCGCTACCCTTTCTTCGAGAATCTCGACGGCTTCCTCGAGCTTCAAACCCTGCCGGTAAAGCGCTCGGTAAGCCTCGCGGACATTACTGATCTGAGCGGTGGAAAATCCACGCCGCTTGAGACCTTCCGCGTTGATGCCGCGTGGGACCGCGGGTCTACCGGAGGCCAGAACATAGGCCGGAATGTCCTTGGTCACCGAGGTGAAGATGCTCGTGAGCGTATGAGCGCCGATGTGACAAAACTGATGCACCGCCGTGAAGCCTCCCAGTATGGCCCAGTCACCGACGTGGACATGCCCCGCCAGCGTCGTGTTGTTGGCAAATATGGTCTGATCCCCGACGACGCAGTCGTGGGCGATATGCACGTACGCCATTATCCAGTTGTCGTTGCCGACTCGAGTCAGGCCGGCATCCTGGGACGTGCCGCGGTTGATGGTGCAGTACTCACGTATGGTGTTGCGATCGCCGATGATGAGCTGCGTCGGCTCGCCGGAATACTTCTTATCCTGAGGCGCATCTCCAAGCGAGGCAAACTGGAAGATGTGGTTATCGCGACCAATGACACATGGCCCCTTCAAGACCACATGGGATTCGACGCGCGTGCCGGGCCCCACCTCCACGTCCGGCCCGACTATGGAGTACGGACCGATGGACGCGTCTTCGTGCACATGCGCACGGTCCGAGACCACCGCACGCTCGTCGATCACAGGGTCTTTCCCGGAGCCTGCAGGAATTCGGTGCTCGCGACCAGCTGCCCTCCGACTTTAGCGGTGGCCTCGAAACGCCAGAAGTTGCGGCGACGCGCGGTCAACTCCGCGCGGAGCACCAGCTGGTCGCCGGGGCGCACGGGCGCCTTGAATCGGGTTTTCTCCACGGACACGAGATAGAGAATGAAATTCCTCTCCGCCGGGGGGACGCTCTCCCAAACCAGAACGCCGGCGGCTTGCGCCATTGCTTCGACTATCAGCACACCCGGCATCACCGGGTGCCCTGGAAAATGCCCTAGGAAATAGGGCTCATTGAAGGTTACGTTCTTGACTGCGACGACGGAATCGCCAGGCTCACAGCTGAGGATGCCATCGATCAACAGGAACGGAATCCGATGAGGAATCCGCTCCATGATGCCTTCGACGTCGATACAATAGGGCTCAGCCATCTGTGCCTTCTTTGCCGACCGCCCGTTGGCGGCGGATCGTCTCATCCAGGGTCTTGAAGCGGGCAGCGTTACGCCGCCAACGTTTGACGTCGTCCGCCGGCAAGGCGCCCGCATAAGTGCCGGGCTCAGTCACGGACTGAAGCACCGTGCTGCGAAACGTGAAGACGGCATCGTCGCAGATCGTCAAGTGGCCCACCGCCACGACCGCCCCACCGAACATGCACCGCCTACCCACGATTGTGCTGCCTGCGACGCCGGAAAACGCCGCCATCACGGTGTGCGCACCGAGGCGTACGTTGTGCGCAATCTGGACCTGATTGTCCAGCTTCACGCCGTCCTCGATAACCGTGTCCTCCACGGTACCACGGTCGATCGTAGAGTTTGCGCCGATCTCCACGTCGTCCCCGATCATGACTCCGCCCAACTGAGGAACCTTCACCCAGGTGCCCTGATCGCGAGCGAAGCCGAACCCGTCACTGCCAACGACGACGCCCGAGTGCATGAAACAACGCTTTCCGATCTCGACGTCGTTCATCAGCACGACGCGCGGCGCCAGCTGCGTCTCCTCTCCGATGGTCACGTTGGCGCTGACGACGGAACCTTCGCCGACGACCACGAAATCCCCCAGGCGCGCGCCAGAGCCAACGACGGCCTGCGCGCATACTCTTGCCGAATCCGGAATCACCGCGTCCGCTGCCACGCTGGCGCTCGGATCAATCCCCGGCTCCGGTACCGGGCGCGGGTGCAGAAACTGGGCGACCCGGGCGTAGACGGCATAAGGGTTGGCCGCAATCAGGGCGGGCACCGGGCAATCCTGACTGTACCGTTCCTCGAGAATCACGGCGCCCGCGTTGGTGTCCACGAGCTGCGAGCGATAGGCAGGATTTGCCAGAAAGCTGATGGCGGCGGGTGAGGCGCTTGAGAGGGTGCCGACGGAGCTGATCTGCAAGCCCGGATCGCCACGCAGCGAGCAGTCGAATCTTTCCGCGAGCTCACCTAACGTCGCGGGCATGGTTTCTGTTGTCTAGGGAATTAATTCGGGGTCCTTGCCTAGGATCCCCCATCGTCGGCCGTGAAACTGGCCTCCAGGCCGCTGAGCACTTCTTCCGTGATGTCAATCGCGCTGCTGTAAAACAGCACGTCCGCCACAACCAGATCGTAACCTGCGTCCCGCGCGTAGGTCTGGACTTCCTGCAGCAACGAACGTTGCAGGTTGCTCAGCTCTTCGTTGCGACGGATGTTGAGATCTTCGATATATTCGTTTTGTTCGCGCTGCATGTCGCGCTGTCCGTCCCTGAGCTCACGCTCGAGGTTGAGCCGCTCGGTCTCACCCATGACGGCACCGTCGCGCTCGTAGGTCTCCTGCTTTTCTTGCAGAGACTGCTGCAGGGCTGCCAGTTCCCGTTGCCGTGGCGCGAACTCTTCCTGCAGCGCGCCCATCGCCGACTGTGCCTGCGGCGCCTGCTCGAGCAGCCGGGTAACATTGACGACACCAATCTTCAGCCCCTCAGTCTGAGCGTTCGCCGTGAACGCGACCAGCACAGCACCCAGCAATACCCCGATCCGGGCCGTCACCAACGATGTCAGCTGCATCCTCATGTCTTCTCGTCCCTAAAATGCGTTTCCAACCGTGAACTGAAATTCCTCTGTTCGATCGCCGTAAAACCGGTCTGTCTCATCGTCCGGGTTCAGCGGCAACGCGTAGCTGAATTTCAGCAAGCCCATCGGGGCGAGCCATTCTACCCCGATACCGACGGAATGTTTGAGCCCATCATAATCGAAATCGTACACTACAGGGTCTCCCAGGCGGTCGAAGAAATCGACGCCGCCGGTCGAGAACACGTTGCCGACATCGTAGAACAACGCTACCCGGGTCGAGCCCGAAAACTTCTCCGGCGTCGGGATGATCAACTCAAACTGGTTGGCAATCATGAGGTTACCGCCGTAGGGGTTCGACAGAGAGTCCCGCGGACCCAGCCAGCTCTCCTTGAAGCCGCGAACGGTGCCCGGGCCGCCACCATAGAAATTGCGGAACGGCGGCAGGGCGGTGGTCTCATCCCCGTAGGCATCGCCATATGCAAGCTCGCTATTGATCCTGAACATCCAGGGCCCGACAAGCGGGAAAAATTTCGTGAAGTTCAAGGATGCAACATAGAACTCGACCTCGCTGCCGGGAACAGCCGCGCTCAAGTTGGCGGACAACCGGGTACCCCGAGTCGGGAATAGCACCCGGTTACGTGAGTCGAAAGACCACCCCAGGGCAAGATCAAAGCTCTTGACCGACGTGCCGAAGAACTGCCCACCCGGGATTGCGAAGGGCTCGCCGTTGTTCTGGACCCAGTCATTGGCCTGCTGGGAGCTGAACGGACTCGTGGCCAGCTCGGCCTGCGAGAATGAGAGGCCGAACTGGAAGTACTGGTACTCTGTGATCGGATAGGACCAGTTGGACCCGACGGTAGCCGTCTGGGTCGAGAAGTCCGAAGTTGCGGAAGTGAACTGCTTGATGTCTCGGTAGGAGAAGGAGAGCGTCCTCGACAAGCCGTCTATGTTCCGATACGGATCCGTGAAATTGACATTATAGATCCTGGCGAACTCACCACCGCTCAACTCCAGCCCGATCCGGTTTCCGGTACCCATGAAGTTGGAATGCACGAAGTTACCGTTGAGCTGTGCCCCATAAGTCTGCGAGTAGCCAATGCCCCCACCAAACTGTCCCGGCAAACCCTCTTCAATCTGAAAGTCGATGTCGACCAGATCACCCGTTCCCGCAACCGGAGTGGTCTGGAAATCCACGGACTCCACATACGGGAGTCGTTGGATTCGGATTCGGGAACGCTCCACCAGCAGATTCGAGAGGTAGGACCCTTCGAGCTGGCGCAGCTCACGACGAAAGACTTCATCGTTCACGTTATCAGCGCCGTTAAAGTTGATCCGCCGAACGTATACTCGGCTTTGCGGATTCACGAAAAACGTGATCGTGGCCTCCTGCGTTTCGCTGTCCAGCTCCGGAATGGCCTGGATCTCGGCAAAGGCGTAACCGTCCTCTCCAAGGCGCGCCCTCATGCGTTCCTCGCTGAACGCAAGAAGCTGTTGCGAAAACGTCTCCCCGGGGTTCGCAAGGATTTGCGCCTGAAGCTCTTCTTCCGGCACAACCATGTCGCCGGCGAGCTTGATGTCGGAGATCGTGTAGAGATCACCCTCGGTGAGGTTGACCGTTATGAAGATATCCCGCTTGTCGGGTGAGATCGCGACCTGGACGCTGTCGTAGCGGAAGTCAGCGTAACCCCGATCCATATAGAAGGAGCGGAGTGTCTCCAGGTCCCCCTCGAGCGCCTCTTTGGCGTACCGATCGTCATTTCTGATGAAAGACAACCAGTTCCCCGTGCTAAGCGTGAAGTCACCAATAATCTCGTCGTCGTCGAAACTCGCATTGCCAACCAGGTTGATCTGTCGAATCTTGGCCCGCTGGCCCTCCTCGATCTGGATAGCGACGCGTACCCTGTTGTCACCGATTTCCTCGACCGGCGTATCCACCTTGACCGCGTAACGCCCCCGACTGTAGTACTGCTCCGTCAGAGCCTGCCTGACCTCCTCGAGCACCGAGCGGTCGAAGACCTTTCCCCGGCTCAAGCCGACCTGGCGCATGGATTCCTCCAGCTGCTCGGTCTCGATTTCCTTGTTGCCCTCGATCGTGAACTCCTCGATGGACGGTCGCTCCAGCACCGCGATGATCAAGGTATCCGCGTCCTTGCGAAACTCGACGTCCCTGAAGAATCCGGTCGCGTAGATTGCCCGGATAGCCTCCTGCACGCGCTGATCCGTGACGGTATCGCCGATATTGATGGGGAGGTAGTTATAGATCGTGCCTTCTGCAATCCGCTGGGCGCCTTCCACCTGGAAGTTCCGAACGACCCAGGGGTCCGCTGCCTGCGCCACATGCAGGCTGAGGGCCAGGAAAACGGCGCCAAGGCTACGCGTAAGCCATCTGATCTTTGACATTAACCAAACATCCTGGATAGGTCATTGTAAAAGGCGAAGCTCATCAACACGATCAACAGCAGCATACCCACCTGCTGCCCGATGATCATGCTCCGCTCGGAGAGGGGCGAGCCTTTCACCAACTCCGCGAGCTGATAGACGATCTGGCCCCCGTCGAGCAAGGGCACCGGCAAGAGATTCAGAATGCCCAGGCTGATGCTGACGATCGCGAGGAAGCTCAGAAAGGTGGTGACCCCGGCGCGCGCGCTGTCGCCAGCGTAGGCCGCGATGTTGAGCGGGCCGCTGATATTGCGGACAGAGACGTCGCCGACCAACATCCGCCCGAGCATCCGGACGGTCAGCGCGCTCATCTCCCAGGTCTTCGAGACACCGTTTGACAGCGCATCGACTACCCCGTAGCGCTGCTCCGTTCGGGCTCGGTCATAGATGCCCCGCGCCAGCTCGGCGTCCACACCGGCGCCGATACGGCCAACGGCTTGACCGCCGTCCTCGGCGAGCCCGATGGTCAACTCAAGCGTGCGCTCGACGCCACCTCGCTCGAGCACAACCGAAACGGTCTGACCCGGGCGTTCTCGAACATACTCGACCCAGCCGAACCAGCTGTTGACGGGTTCTCCGTCCGCGGACACGACCCGGTCGCCGGAGCGGAAACCGGCACGATCAGCGGAACCGTCTGGCGTGATCTCATCCATGACCGGGGGCAGCAAGGGCCCGGGCTCGAACCCCAGTCCCGCCCAGAGCGCCTCGGGCTCGGTGAGTTCAGCCTCCCGCCCCCGCACGTCGAGCTCCAGCGACCGCGAAGCACCGCCAGCACCCTGCACCGTGAGGTCGATGCGCCCGTCTCTCAGCAGCTCATCGAGGATAGCGAGAACTGCGGTATCCCACGTCTGCGCCGTCCGACCGCCCACGGTACGAATCTCGTCGTCCGCCATGAGACCGGCCTGCGCGGCCACCGATCCGGGCGCCACGGATCCCACAATCGCCTTGGTCCCGGGCACGCCGCTGACGAACATGACCCAGTAAGCCAGGATTGCGAACAGGAAATTGAACGCGGGCCCGGCAACGAGCACGGCTATACGCTGGGGAATCGGGCGTCGATTGAATGCGAGATGCTGCTCTGCCTCGGGCACCGGGCCCTCGCGTTCGTCGAGGAGCTTGACGTAGCCACCCAGTGGGATGCTGGAGAGCCAATACTCCGGCCCCTCTATCTCCTGCTCCTCGCCGTCCTGACCTGCCTCGAAACTCGCCGCCGGCCGCCGAGTCGCTCGACCACGCCAGCGGAGCAGGGGTTTTCCAAACCCAACGGAGAAGCGCAGCACCTTGAACCCCAACCGGCGGGCAACCCAGAAGTGGCCGTACTCGTGGACCGCCACCAACACGCCGATGGCGACGATAAAGGCCAGAACTGAAGAAATCACGTCAAACATTCGGACATCATCCTTGGCTGCGCCGCGCCGGAGACGCGAGATCCTCGAATATTCTACCCGCCGCAGGGCTCGTGCCCAACATCGAACCCCTCTCTATCACAGACCGCCAGAGGCCCCGAGGGTTCCGGGCCCTGGCCTCAGCCGGAAAACCCTGCCGCGATGAGCCCCAGGGCAAATACGGGGGTGGCAGCCGCCAGGCTGTCGATACGGTCCAGAATCCCGCCATGACCCGGCAGGAGCCGGCCGCTGTCCTTCACGCTCACGTTACGCTTGAACATACTCACGGTCAGGTCTCCAATCACCGAGCCCATCGCGGCCGCGATGCCGATGGCGACGAAGGGCCCCCTCGGTACATCCAGCATGACACTGGCGAGGAACGCGATCAGGGCGGCCAGAGCCAGCCCGCCGATGACACCCTCCCAGGTTTTTCCCGGGCTCACCCGGGGCGCGAGCTTGACCTGACCCCAGGTGCTGCCGACGAGGTAGGCGCCGACGTCGGCGGCCCACACGATAAACAGGATGCTCAACGTCAGGCCGGGGCCCTGAGCCAGGTTGCCGTGCAGGTACGTCAGCAGGAACCAGGCGGGCAGCAACACGAGTGGGCCGGCGGTCCCGACCAATGGAAGGGGTATCCGCCGCGGGTACACGCGCAGGCCGAGCAGCGCGAGACCCCACCAGAGGATGGCGACGGCCGTGATCGGAAACGCCCAGTTGCGCCCCAGCCCCCAGTAGCCCATGGCAAGCATCGCTGCCGCGAAGACCGCCAGGTAAACCGCGCGGGCGGCGCCCTCCAGCCGAGTCAGGCCGGCCCATTCCCAGACCCCGCCCAGCCAGAACAATCCGATGATCCAGCCGACGGCCCAGGTCGGAGAGTACAGGATCGCTGTGGTGATGCCACCGGCCAGGACGAGCGCCGTGATGACGCGGGTTCTCAGCAACGGGTCGCCTCGACCTGTTCCCCCGTGCGGCCGAATCGACGCTGGCGGCTCGAATAGAACTCGAACGCCCGGTCCAGCTCCGTGGCCTCGAAGTCAGGCCACAGCGCCTCGGAGAAATACAGCTCACTGTAGGCAAGGCTCCACAGCAGGAAGTTGCTGATTCGCCGTTCCCCGCCGGTACGAATCAGGAGATCGACATCCGGAAACTGTGCCATCTCCAATCCCGCAGCGTAGTGCGCCTCGTCGATCCGCTCGGGGTCGAGCTCACCGGCTGCCACTTGCCGAGCAATTTTCTTTGCGGCGTTCACGAGATCCGCGCGCCCCCCGTAGGCCACCGCCAACATCAGATCCATCCGGGTATTGTCTCGAGTTCGAACCTCCGCCGCCCGGATCGCTTCCTGAAGCGCGGGGTTGAGCAGCTGGATCTCGCCCATGAAGCTGAGCCGGATTCCGTTTTCGTCCAGCTCGGCTACCTGCCTATTCAGTGCGTCCACGAACAAGGACATGATGCCGCGGATCTCCTCCCGGGGTCGCCGCCAGTTCTCGCTGGAGAATGCGAACAGCGTGAGGAAGTCGACGCCATGATTCGCACACTGCTCGACGACGGCACGCACGGGCTTGATGCCGGCGCGATGACCCGCCTGCCGCGGGAGAGCCCTTTGTCGCGCCCAGCGACCGTTACCATCCATGATGACGGCCACATGCTTCGGAACGGTAACGCCCGGGGTCGCTTTACGTACCGAGGCAACCATCAGAACTCCATGATTTCCTTTTCTTTTTCTTTCAAGAGCCCGTCCATCTCAGCGATATAGTGATCGGTGAGTTTCTGTACGTCATCGTGCACTCGATGATCATCGTCTTGTGTGATCAACTTCTCTTTTAGGAGATCCTTGACGTCACTCAGGACATCGCGACGAATATTGCGCACGGCCACCCGAGCGGTCTCGGTCTCGCTGCGTACGACGCGCACCATCTCTTTGCGGCGCTCTTCGGTCATCGGTGGCAGAGGAACCCGAATAGCCACCCCCGCCGTGACCGGCGTGAGCCCGAGGTCGGATGTGAGAATGGCCTTTTCGACTGCGGCCACCATCTGCTTTTCCCACGGAGATACCAGGAGCGTTCTAGCATCCTCGACAGACACGGTGGCCGCCTGTGAGATGGGAACCTGAGAGCCGTAGTACTCGACCGTCACGTGCTCCAGCAGACCGGTGTGGGCTCGTCCGGTACGCAGTCTCTTGAACTCTTCCTTGAGCGCCTCGACGCTCTTGCGCATCCGCTGCTCGCCGTCCCTCTTGAGGTCCTCAATCATTATCCGTTCCCGTGAGCGCGTTCTCGTTGGCCACCGAGGTCCCCAGTGTTTCGCCGTGAATCAGACGAACCAAATCCCCCGCGTTGTTGAGGTTAAATACTATAAGCGGAAGGTTATTGTCCCTGCACATCACGATGGCGGTCGCGTCCATGACGTTCAGCTTGTCGGTCAGGACCTGGTCGAACGACAGGCCGTCGTAGCGTACGGCCCCTGGATCCTTCATCGGATCGGCGGAATAAACTCCATCGACCTTGGTGGCCTTGATGAGAACGTCTGCACCGACCTCTATGGCACGCAGGCTGGCCGCTGTGTCGGTGGTGAAGAAAGGGTTACCCGTGCCCGCCGCGAAAATCACCACCCGGCCTTTCTCGAGGTGGCGAATGGCGCGGCGACGAATGTAGTCTTCGCAGACCTCGTGTATCTGTAACGCCGACATGACACGGGCGACGATGCCCTCGCGCTCCAGCGCATCCTGCAGGGCCAGCGCGTTGATGACGGTGGCCAGCATCCCCATCTGGTCCCCGGTGACGCGATCCATCCCTGCTTCGGCGAGTCCCGCACCGCGAAAAATATTGCCTCCACCGATGACCAGACCCACCTGGACGCCGAGACCGAGCAGCTCCGCGATCTCTGCGGCAACGCGCTGAATGACCGGGGGATCAATACCGTATTGCTGAGAGCCCAGGAGAGCCTCGCCGCTGAGCTTCAGCAGGACTCTCTCATAGACTGGTGAGCTTTGCGCCATGCGTCCCTCACTCATCCGCGTCCCTCAAACTCTTCCTTCTTTGTTGTTGGACGCGCGTTATATCGGTGCCGGGAGCCTCCCGAATCCCTCGCTCGCCAACCGGCAAGGTTAACGGCTCTGGGAGGCTTGTGCCATCACCTCCTGAACGAAGTCGTCTGCCTTCTTCTCGATCCCCTCGCCCACCTCATAGCGCAGGAATCCGACGACCGTCGCCTCAGACTCTGCAAGCAAGTCCCTCACCCTCTTATCCGGATCCTTCACGAACGGCTGTCCGGCCAATGTCACCTCGTCGAGATATTTGCGCAGGCGACCCTCAACCATCTTCTGGACGATCTCTTCCGGCTTTCCTTCCTGGGACGCTTGAGCCGCCAGGATCTCCCGCTCCTTGGCGAGCGCCTCCTCGGGGACCTCATCCGGGCTCACATAGCGCGGCGATGTCGCGGCCACCTGCATCGCGAGGTCTCTTGCGAGCTCCACTGTGCCCCCATCGATCTCCACGAGCACGCCGATTCGCCCCATGTGAGCATACGCACCGACCAGCCGGTCGCTTGCCACCCGGGCAAACCGCCGCACGGACACGTTTTCGCCGATCTTCGCCACGAGATCCTGGCGCAAGGTCTCCAGACTCTTCCCGCCGACCTCGAGCGACATCAGCGCTTCAACGTCCGCCGGGCTGCCCGACAAGACCGCCTCGGCAACCGTTTCGGCGTAGCGGACGAAGTTCTCGTCCTTGGCGACAAAATCGGTCTCCGAGTTGATCTCCAAGACCACGTGGGCACCGCCACCGGAGGCCGCCTTGACCAGCACAAGACCTTCCGCCGCGACCCGCGAGGCCTTCTTGTCCGCCTTCGCCTGGCCCGCTTTTCGCAGCAGATCCGCCGCCTGTTCGAGATCACCCTCGACCTCGACGAGCGCCTTCTTGCAGTCCATCATGCCCGCGCCCGTGCGTTCGCGGAGTTCCTTCACCAATCCCGCTGTTATCGCCATCACTGATCCTCTATGTGATTTGCCTGTGCCGGGCCCTACCCGTCCGCCTCATCGTCTGGGTCAGACTTCGGCTTGGCCTCAACCTTCGTTTTCGAAGCCGTCTTCTTCGTGGCCGTCTTGGCCTTGGCCTTGGCCTTGGCCTTGGCCTTGGCCTTGGTTTTAGCCTTGGTCTTGGTCTTGGCCTTGCTCTTAGCCTCGGCTTGCGCGGTCGCGGGGGCTGGCTCAGCCGCGCCAGCAGGCTCCCCCTCGACCGGGGCTTCCATCTCGGGCGTGGCTTGCACCGCGGCCGGGGCTTCCTCGACCGGCGCCTCGGATGCCGATTCCGCAGTCTTCTCGTCGGCCTCCGGCGTCTCAGTCGGGGTCGCCTCTGCGGCAGCTTCAGTCGACTCCGCCACGGGTTCCTCGTCGGCCGCCTTCAGCGTGACCTTGGCGCCGGGCTTCTTCTTCACGACCGCTTTCTTCGCGGCCTTCTTCTTGCCGGCGGCTTTCTTTGCGGTGCGTTTTGCGCCCTCCACCTTCGGGCGACCCTCCTCATCCAGCTCCACGAACTCGTCGTCGCCCGTCGGAACCTCTGGGATCGAAGCCTTGCCGGCAAGAACGGCCTCCGCAACCCCATGGGCGTAGAGCTGAATGGCCCGCATGGCGTCATCGTTTCCAGGGATGAGGTAGTCGATGCGATCCGGGGAGGAATTCGTGTCCACGACGGCGATGACGGGGATACCGAGCTTGGCCGCCTCTTTCACAGCGATCTCTTCGTGCCCCACGTCGATAATGAACACGGCGTCGGGCAGTGACTCCATGTCCTTGATGCCCCCCAAGGCCCTCTCCAGCTTGTCGCGCTCCCGGCTCAGGCCGAGGACTTCTTTCTTGGTGAAATCCCCTCCGGCACCTTCCGCGGTAAGCTCCTCCAGCTCCTTCAGCCGCTTGATGGACTGTCGAATGGTCTTGAAATTCGTCAACATGCCCCCGAGCCAACGATGGCTCACATAGGGCATGCCGCAGCGCTTGGCTTCCTCGGTGATCGCCTGCCTGGCGGCACGCTTCGAGCCCACGAACAGCACGGTGCCGTTGTCGGCAACGAGCCTGCGAATGAACTCGCCCGCCTCCGTGTACAGGGGCAGGGTCTTCTCGAGATTGATGATGTGGATGCGGTTACGCTCGCCGAAGATGAACGGTGCCATCTTCGGGTTCCAGAAGCGGGTTTGGTGGCCAAAATGCACGCCCGCTTCCAGCATCCGGCGCATGGATACGTCGGTCATGGAAGCTCCTTAGTCGGGTTAATCCTCCACGTCGCCCCCGCCAGCAACCCCTGACTTAAGACAAGGGCACCCCGCCGCGGGTTTCGGCACGTGTGTGTCGTTAATTGCCTCTAGGGCGCGCGCTTTATACCATAGGCACGTTGCAGCAACAATCGCGCGCCCCCCTGCACGCAGCCGGTCGGCGCCCTTCTCAATCCCTTTCGTCCACGTGGTACGGGGTCACCTCGCGGTATGAGCGTCACGATAAAAACGCCCGAGGAACAGGACAAGATGCGCCTCGCAGGGAGGCTCGCGGCGGACGTGCTCGACATGATCGGCGAGCACGTCAAAGCGGGTACTTCCACCGAGGAGCTGGACCGTATCTGTCACACGTACATCGTCGAGGAGCTCGATGCGGTCCCGGCGCCGCTGAACTATCGGGGCTTTCCCAAATCCATCTGCACCTCCGTCAATCACGTCGTGTGCCACGGGATCCCGGGCGAACGCAAGCTCAAGACGGGGGACGTCCTCAACATCGATATCACCGTGATCAAGGACGGATTTCACGGCGACACGAGCCGAATGTTTTTCGTCGGCAAACCCGAGGTCCTTGGCGAGCGACTGGCGCGCGTCTGTTATGAGGGCATGTGGCTCGGTATCGAGCAGGTTCGCGCCGGGGCCCGCCTGGGCGATATCGGAGCTGCAGTCCAGGCCCATGTCGAGAAGAACCGGTTCTCCGTGGTGAGGGAGTATTGCGGCCATGGGATCGGCCGTGGCTTTCACGAAGACCCTCAGGTCCTCCACTACGGTCAGCCCAACACCGGTCTGGAGCTCCTGGAAGGCATGACCATAACCGTAGAACCCATGGTCAACGCGGGGAAGCGACACGTGAAGCTCTTGAACGACGGTTGGACTGTGGTCACCAAGGATCATTCGCTGTCCGCGCAGTGGGAGCACACGGTCCTGGTCACGAAGTCAGGCTATGAGGTGCTGACGCTCGGCGCCCAGGCCCGTTGAGGCGATTATGGCGCAGGCGAGAGCGAATCATTCTTCCGGGCATCACGCATCAGTGGACACCGTCGCGCTGCGGGAAGCACTGGACGGCCCGGACAGCGCTATCAAGTTCTTTCGCGGTGCTCTCGAACAGGCAACTCGTGATCTCGCAAAGCGTTTTCACGAAAACGAAGCTATCGAATCCCTGGTCCGGGACCGCGCCCGAGCCATCGATGAGGTCATCCTGGCGGTGTGGGATCACTACGCCGCCAATCTGAAGGAACGATGCGCTCTGATCGCCGTTGGCGGCTACGGACGGGGCGAGCTTCACCCCCATTCGGACATCGACCTCATGGTCCTGTTGGGCGAGACGGGAAGCGTCGATATCGATGAGGCCGTCAGCCGCTTTCTGACCTTTCTGTGGGACATCGGCCTGGAAGTTGGCCACTCCGTTCGCACGCCCGAGGACTGTGCGGCGCAAGCGCAGGACGACGTCACGGTTCTGACGACGCTGATGGAAGCGCGATTGCTCAGCGGCCCAACGAGTTTGTTCGACGCAATGCGGGAAAAGATTGCGGAAGACCAGATCTGGCATTCGGCCGCTTTCTTCGAGGCGAAGTATGCCGAGCAGACGGCGAGACACCACCGCTACGACGACACGGGCTACAACCTCGAGCCTAATATCAAAGGGAGCCCCGGCGGGTTGCGGGACATACAGATGATCGGCTGGATCGCACGCCGGCATCTCGGGGCCGAGAGCCTCGACGATCTCGTCACGCACGAGTTCCTGACGCCAGGGCAGCTTCGAATCCTCAGGACGGGACAGGCCTTCCTGTGGAGGATTCGCTTCGCCTTACACCTGCTCGTGGGGCGCCGCGAGGATCGGCTCTTGTTCGATCATCAGGTCAAGCTCGCGCAGATGCTCGGCTATGAAGACGCAACGTACACGCTCGCGGTCGAGCAACTCATGCAGCGCTACTATCGCACGGTGATGGAGCTGAGCCGCATCAACGAGATGCTCCTTCAGCTTTTCGAGGAGTCCATCCTGTTGGACCCCGAGGCGCCGGCGACGGAGATGGGGAAGGGCTTCCAGGCCCGCAACGGATATCTGGAAGCGATGGATCAGAACATCTTCGTCCAGGACCCGTCCGCGTTACTCGAGATCTTCCTCCTCCTTGAACGCAATCTGGAGCTCCGGGGGGTCAACGCGAGAACGATAGCGCTTATCAAGCAACACCTCTATCTCATCGACGAGGAATTCCGCCAGAACCCCCGCAATCACCGCCTTTTCCTCGACATCATCCGGGCACCCCAAGGCGTGACCCGGACCCTGAAGCGAATGAATACCTATGGGGTATTGGGCCTTTACATACCCGCATTCGGCCGAATCGTCGGACGCATGCAATACGACCTGTTCCATGCGTACACGGTCGATGCGCATACGCTGTTCGTCGTCGAAAATCTGCGCCGATTCGCGCTACCGCGTTTCGACCACGAACATCCCAGCTGCAGCCGCATCATGCAGTCGCTCCCGAAGCCCGAGATTGCCTATCTGGCCGGTCTCTTCCACGATATTGCGAAGGGCCGGGGCGGCGACCACTCCGAACTGGGTGCGGTCGACGCCGAAGCCTTCTGCCTGGAACACGGCATGAGCCGCTATGACGCACGGCTTCTCGCCTGGCTGGTCAGGAAGCATCTGCTGCTGTCCATGACGTCCCAGAAGAAGGACCTGAACGACCCCGGCGTCGTGAACGAGTTCGCGCGAGCCGTCGGGGATGAGACACACTTGAACTATCTCTACGTACTGACGGTAGCGGATGTTCGCGGGACCAACCCCAAGATCTGGAACTCCTGGAAGGGCACGCTGTTCTGGGAACTGTATCAGCTGACGAAGCGCGTCCTGCGAAGAGGCCTCGCACGCCCGATCGACGCTGAAGAGCTCATCCAGGAAACTCAGGCTCAGGCGCAAGAGCTCCTGACGCAGAGTCATCTGGGCCCGGAAACCTGGAATCCCATCTGGTTGAATTTTACGGACGAGTACTACCTCAGGCATCGGCCCGAGGAGATTACGTGGCACACACGCGTGCTGGTCGAAGCAGGTCCTGAAGAAGACATCGTGGTCGACGTGAGCGATCAGGTCTCTGAAGGGCTAACCGCCGTCATGGTGTACGCGCCCAAGAAGCTGCGCTCGTTCGTGCGCACGACCGCGGTACTCGACGAGCTGGGATTGACGGTTGTCGACGCCCGAATCGTGCCGATGAGCGGAGCGCAGACCCTCAACACCTACTTTGTACTCGAGAGCGATGGAAGCCAGATCACTGAATCCAGGCGCTTTCAGGAAATTCGCTCCAGATTACCCAGGGCGCTGATGGCCGGCGACGAGGGCTCGCTGACCGTCAATCGGCGGGCGCCGCGACAGGTGAGGATGTTCTCCACCGCCGTTCAGGTCAGCGTCTCCCAGGATCCGGTCAACCGCCGAACCGTTCTGGATCTGGTGACGGGTGACCGGCCCGGGCTGTTGTTACAGCTCGGCAACCTGTTCGAAGAGCACGACGTTGCGCTTCACAACGCCAAGATCACGACGCTGGGCGAGAGAGCGGAGGATGTATTCTTCATCACCACGAACGAGAATACGCCGCTCGACGAAGTACGCTGTGAGAAACTCGTGAGCGCGATAGAGACGGCACTGTCGGAACCCAACGCCGCGTAGCCCGTTCGTAACGACCTTGTACCGGGTAGGAGACTCGTCATGTCCAGTCTGATTGAGGCCATCGAATCGGCCTGGGAGAGCCGCGCGAATCTCACGCCGTCCAGCGCCGATGCCGAAACCACCGAGGCCATCGAGCACTGCATCGGTGGCCTGGACTCGGGCGAGCTGCGTGTGGCCGAGCCCCGAGATGGCGGCTGGGCCGTCAACGAGTGGCTCAAGAAAGCGGTGCTCCTCTACTTCCGGGTGTGCGAAAACGGACCCATCAGCGGCGGTTACACGCAGTTCTTCGACAAGGTCCCGCTGAAATACACCGGATTCGATGCGGCCGGGTTCGCCGCCTCCGGAACCCGCGTCGTGCCCGGCGCGCTGGCCCGCCGCGGAGCCTTCATCGCCCCGGACGTCGTGCTCATGCCGTCCTATGTGAATATCGGGGCGTATGTCGACCGGGGCACCATGGTCGACACCTGGGCGACCGTCGGGAGCTGCGCCCAGGTCGGGAAGAACGTCCATCTGTCGGGTGGAGTCGGGCTCGGCGGCGTTCTGGAGCCGCTGCAGGCGGCTCCCACCATCATCGAGGACGACTGCTTCATCGGCGCACGCTCGGAGGTTGTCGAGGGCGTGGTCGTCGAACAGGGCAGCGTCATTGCGATGGGGGTTTATCTCGGCCAGAGCACGCGGATCTACAACCGGGCGACCGGCGAGATCAGTTATGGACGCATCCCGGCGGGTTCGGTGGTCGTACCCGGGAACCTGCCCTCCGAGGACGGGAAGTACAGCCTGTACTGCGCGGTCATCGTCAAGCGCGTCGATGCACAGACCCGGGCCAAGACCAGCCTGAACGAGCTGCTGCGCCCGTCATAGCGACGGCCAGCCGCGACCGCCGCCGCCCGCGAACGAAGATACGCGGTGTCGCAAATGGCGGGCGTGATGGTTTACGCACTCCCTGCGTCGAACGCACCTCGCTCTTTTCCGCCGATGGGAGAGTACGCTCCGGTCGGCGTAAACCATCACGCCCGCCGGTGTAGACCACTTCAGCATTCAGGTCGCGGTGACTATCAAGGCCCGCCGGGTATAAGCCTTGGCAGGAGCATTGCGCAGGGCGAGTGCCAGGGCCTATACCCGGTGGGGCTTCAGGGAAGGCGAGCCGCGAACGTCGGCGCTGAGCGGCCGCGCCTACTCAGGGCTAGTAGCTGAAGCTGATGTCCGCCATGAGTCGATTGTAGTCGCGCTTCAGGCCCGCGCCCTCGCCACGATCGCCGATCACGTATCGCACCGCGAGATTCCAGCCGCCGGGTAACACATAGCCCGCCCTCAGGGTGTGACCGCTGCCGTCACTGGTGCCGCCGGCGAAGTCCGAATCGGTGAACGCCCCCACGACTGCGTTGGCCTCCAGATCCTGATAGATGTACGCCAGCGACCAGTCCCCGGGATTCGACGCGCTCCGATAGGTGCCGCCGAATGCAAGCCCTTCATCGAAAGCATCGGCATCGGTATTCCGCACGTAGTCCGCGAAGAGCGTCACCGGCTGCCCGCCCAGCTCGAACCTGAGCTCGCCGAACAGATTGATCTCCGAGAACCCGTATAGATAATTGCCGTTGGCGTCGAGCTGGTTGCCCTGGCCGCTGCCGGGCGTGAACAGAGGTGCGCGGCCCTGGGTATGGGTGGTTTCGTAGTAGCTCACACCGGCGGTCAAGCCGAAGCCGTTGGCCAGAGTCCCACGATAGCCTCCCTGGAGCCCGAAGAGCATCGAATCGGGTTCGCTGCTGCGTTCCTCGGCCCAGAATGCCGATGCGTTGCCGAAGAACGAACCCGAACTGTACCTGAGCGCAAGCCCCTCCGGCCGGATGTCGCTGTCATAGATCAGATGGTAGCCCGTGGGCCGGAAGAAGGGGCTCGGCATCTTCCCGCCCATGAGATTGAGATCGTCTGTGACCCCCCAGTTGAAGTAGGCGAGATCCACACCGATCGGCTTGTATGAGAACCCGTCCCCCAATGTCTGGTTACCCGAGTCGTTGGTGCGCCCCCCGCTCGAGAGCCCAAAGACCATGCTCATGTTCTCGGCGAGATCGGCCGTCACGTTCATCCGCGCCCGGATCCGGTGGCGGTGCCTGATGGAGGCGAGGTCATCATTGATGGTCTCATGGCGATAGCGGAGATCTCCGCGGAGGCGCACGTTGTCGGTCCAGGAGGCTGCCGCCGGCTGCGGGGGTGGAACGACGGCGACCTGCTCTACCTCGACCGCATCCTCGACCTCGACCGGTTCCGCCGCGCTCTGTTCGATCCGGGCCAGGCGATCCGCAAGGAGCGCGATCTGCGCCCTGAGCTCTTCGATTTCCTGGGCCTGATCCATCTGTGCGTGCAGCGGTACGGCAATGAAACAGCCGAGGGCGGTCAGAATCGAGAGGACTCGCTTCATATCATGTGCTCCAGTTGATGCTCGGTTGCCTGCCTATTTAGCTGGCCGACAGGGGGCAGTGTGATACTGGACTGTTACAGGCAAGTTACAGGGGCGTTATGACGGGAGCCCAGCACCCCGCCCGTGGCAAAGCGGCGATCGGTGAGTCCAACCAGGGCGCTCCGGGCAGGTGTTATCCGAAGAGGAACCTGAGCACGTAGAAGAAAAGGATGGACAGCGCCGCTCCCGCAGGGATGGTGACGATCCAGGAGACAAAGATTCTACCCACCACGCCCAGGTTGATCGCGGTGATGCCTCGAGCCATCCCCACCCCCAGCACGGCGCCCACCAGGGTGTGTGTCGTGGATACGGGCATGCCGGTACCCGATGCAAACACGATGGTAAACGCGGCCGCCAGCTCGGCGGAAAACCCACGGGTTGGCGTCAATGCGGTGATGCGGTCGCCGACCGTCGCGATGACGTGGCGACCGAAAGTCCCGAGACCCAAGACGATTCCAAACCCGCCTAGCAGCAGGATCCAGATCGGCACGGGGGAAGCCTGCTCGACCAGCCCGGTCCGAGCAACGCTGATGACGGCGGCAACCGGGCCGATTGCGTTCGCCACGTCGTTCGAGCCGTGCGCAAATGCCATGCTGCAGGCCGTGATGACCATGAGCACAGCAAATACCCGTTCCACCGTGGCGAAGTGAAACTCGCGGTCGGCCTTCTTGTCCACGCGTATTCTCATCACGAACCAGCGCCCGATGAGCGCCACGACGGCGCCGCACCCGATCGCAACCCCGTAACTCTCGAGCGTCGTCAGCGTAAGCCCGACGTGGGTCAACCCCTTGAATAACGTGATCAGCGTGATCAACGTCACGGTGACGAAGACATACAGCGGGGCGTAACGCCGAGCGCGCTCCAGCGGATCTTCCCGAGTCAGTATCAGCCACTGAATCGAGTTGAACACAAAGAATGCAATGATCCCGGCCGTGAGCGGGGAGGCGACCCAGCTGGCCACGATGGTCGCCACCTGGCCCCACGCAACGGCCTGAGTACCCAGTGCCACTGCCCCGAAGCCAACGATGGCGCCGACGATCGAATGCGTGGTCGAGACCGGCCAACCCTTTCGCGAGGCGATGAGCAGCCAGACAGCGGCGGCCAGGAGCGCAGCAAGCATGCCGAAGATCAAAAGCTCCGGCTCCCCGGTTACGTATGAGGAATCGATGATTCCCCGTCGAATAGTCGATGTGACCTCGCCCCCGGCAAGCACGGCGCCGCTGAACTCGAACACCGCGGCAACCAGCAAGGCTTGCCGGATGGTCAGGGCCCCGGATCCAATTGACGTTGCCATCGCGTTGGCGACGTCGTTGGCACCGATCCCCCACGCCATGAACAGGCCGAACAGACCGGCCAATGCCAAGTAAACTAATTGGTCTTCCATCGGGTCTAGTGGGACAAGAGAACTTCTAGCCGGCGCCCGATCCGCTCCGCCATATCGGCGATGTCACCGGTCAGCTCGATGATGCGATAGAGAAACATCACGTCGACAGGCGGGAGATCGTTTTCGATGGCAAAGAGCTTGGTGCGGATTTCCGCCTGCATGACATCGGTATCGTCTTCGATCTGGTCCATCTCGTGCACCAGAGATTCCACGAGCTCCGCCTCGGCGCCTCGAAAACCGGTCTCATAGAGCTCGTCCAGTTCCCGAATGCTCTTGCGCGCCTTCTTGGCCGCATCGACGTTGCGAGAGACGAAGCTCAGGAAATCCTTCTGGATGGGCGCCGGAAGTTCCATGCGCCGTCCCACAACCAGCCCTGAAACATCTCTGGCTCTGTTCGCGATCCGATCCTGCACGAGCAGCAGCTCCATGAGATCCTCCCGGGGCACCGGCATCAGGAGACTTTTCGGCAGCTGGGCTCGGATCTGGCGTTTGAAATCATCCGCCGCCTGCTCGAGCTCAACGATCTTGTCCCTGCTGGCCTGCACCTGGTCCCAGTCTCCGCTCACGACATGCTCGAAGAACGTGACCAGTTCTTTTGCGCAGCGGTAACAGGTGTCCATATGATCCTGTATCGGCCCAACAGGGGAAGCTCCAAAAATTTTGCTGATATAGCTGCCCATGGTTGCTCTCTCGATCGGTCGCGCGCTAGCTTAGCACTAGAAGTGGGGCGAGTGACCGCGCCGAGGTCGGAGCGGCCTTTGAAGCGCAATCAGCCGAATCGGCCGGTGATGTAGTCTTCGGTGAGCTTGTGCTGAGGGTTCGTGAAGATCTGGTCCGTGTCACCCACCTCGATCAGCCGACCCAGGTGAAAGTATGCGGTGCGCTGGGAGACTCTGGCCGCCTGTTGCATGGAGTGGGTCACGATCGCGATGGCAAAGTTCTGCTTCAGCTCGTCTATGAGATCCTCGATCCGGGCCGTGGCGATGGGATCCAGCGCGGAACATGGCTCATCCATGAGGATGACCTCCGGTCCCACAGCGATGGTTCTCGCAATGCACAATCGCTGCTGTTGACCACCGGAGAGTCCGGTCCCGGGCTGCTCCAGACGATCCTTCACCTCTGACCACAACCCCGCCCGCTCGAGGCTCGACTGCACGATATTATCCAGCTCGGCCCGGGTGTGGGCCAACCCGTGGATCCGAGGCCCATACGCCACATTGTCGTAGACCGACTTCGGGAACGGGTTGGGCTTCTGAAAGACCATGCCAACCCGAGCGCGCAACATGACGACATCCATTTGCCGTGAGTAGATGTCTTCCCCATCCAGCAGGATCTCCCCTGTTACACGCGCATTCTCGATCGTGTCATTCATGCGATTCAGGCAGCGAATGAAAGTGGACTTTCCACATCCCGATGGCCCGATGAGGGCGATGACTTCGTTCAGCCCGATCTCGAGGCTTACATTCTGGATAGCATGATTATCCGCGTAGAACACATCCACGTTTCGAGCCCGAACCACTGGGGTCGTCGCAGTATGGTCTCCCACGGTCTGCTGCGCGGGCTCTACCACTGCCATGCTGGATGTGATTGGAGCCGCGATTTCTTTCGTCGCTTCAGGAATTACCTGGGACACGATTTCTTTTCTTGCTGCCGAACATCCGCTCACAGTCTACTCCAACGACGATCGCAATCCCTACCAACGCCGCTCGAAACGCCTTCGCAACAGGACGGCAGTGGCATTCATGACCAGCAGAAACGCCAGTAGCACCAGTATCGCCGCCGAGGTCCGTTCCACAAATGCCCGTTCCGGACTGTCCGCCCAGAGGTAGATCTGGACCGGCAACGCGGTGGCCGGATCCAGGGGGCTTTCAGGCACATCCACTATGAATGCCACCATGCCGATCATCAGCAACGGTGCAGACTCACCGAGCGCCCGGGCCATGCCGATGATCGTGCCGGTGAGCATGCCCGGCATCGCCAACGGCATGACGTGGTGCAGAACCATCTGCATCTTGGACGCGCCGACAGCCAGTGCGGCATCGCGAATGGACGGCGGGACCGACGTCAAGGCTGCGCGCGAGGTGATGATGATGACGGGGAGTGTCATCAGAGTCAGTACGAGCCCGCCGACCAGGGGCGCCGAGCGTGGCAGGCCGAAAAAGTTAATAAAAACGGAGAGTCCCAGTAGTCCGAATACGATCGAAGGTACCGCCGCCAGATTATTGATATTGACCTCGATGAGATCGGTCCACCGATTCCTGGGTGCAAACTCTTCCAGGTAAATCGCTGTAGCGATACCCAGCGGAAACGATAACGCGAGCGTTACCAGCAGCATGTAGAACGACCCGACTGTGGCGCTCCAGATCCCCGCCATCTCCGGATCTCGCGAATCGCCAGCGGTAAAGAAACGTCGATTGAACTGCAGGTCGATCGATCCGTCCATTTCCAGTTGCTCGATCCAATCCAGCTGCTGATCGGTAATGCGCCGTTCTGTTTCGGGGGCTTCACGATCAAAGTGACCCTTGATGAGCGTATCCACGTCATCGTCGGCCAGCACCCACAAGCTGATTGTTTCACCCACGAGATTCGGATCTTCCAGGACCCGGTTCCTCAGCTCGATTGCGGCTCCGGGACTGACCAGCGAAAAAAGAGAACGCAGATCGCCACGAGCCGTGACTTCCGGGAACTCTGCCCGCAGTGAATCCCTGATCAAACCCAGATAATTCGCACGCTCCAAGCTCGTTGTATCCTGATCACCATTGGGGTCGATGGTAGATGCATCGAGTTGGACTTCCAGCAGGATATTCGTCTGCTGAAAGGCGCTGTACCCGTTGCCGATCAAAGTAAAAAAGAAGAAGCCCAGAAACAGCAATCCCACGAGCAAGGCGCCGAGGCCCGCGGACCGGAAGTAGCGCTCGTGCCGATACCGTCGCGCGATACTCCGGGACAATTGCTCCTTCAGCATGGAAGGACGGCTATTCATACTCTTCGCGATAGCGGCGCACTACATGCAGCGCAACGATGTTCAATATCAAAGTGGTCACAAACAGGAGTAAGCCGAGCGCGAATGCCGCAAGCGTCTTCGCGCTGTCAAACTCCTGATCGCCGACCAGCAGCGTCACGATCTGCACGGTCACTGTCGTCACAGCCTCCAGCGGATTCACGGTGAGATTGGCAGCCAGGCCCGCCGCCATGACGACGATCATTGTCTCCCCTATGGCGCGGGACACCGCCAGCAGAACGCCACCCACGATACCCGGCAACGCCGCCGGCAAGACGACCTGTCGAATGGTCTCTGAGTGCGTCGCGCCCAACCCGAACGAGCCATCCCGCAATCCCTGGGGCACGGCGTTGATCACGTCGTCGGAGAGCGACGAGACGAACGGTATGATCATGATACCCATAACGAGACCCGCGCCGAGCGCACTCTCGGAAGAGACCGTGAGGCCCAGCCCCTCGCCGAATTGGCGCAGAAGCGGCCCGACGGTCAGCGCGGCGAAGTAACCGTACACGACGGTCGGTATCCCTGCCAGAACTTCGAGCGTCGGTTTTGCGAATGCACGAACCCGGGAACCCGCATACTCAGAAAGATAGATGGCAGCCATGAGCCCCACGGGGACCGCAACCAGCATAGCAATGCCGGAGATCAACAGCGTCCCGGTGAACAGCGGCACCACGCCGAAAGTGCCCGAGGAACCGACCTGGTCCGCCCGTATCGCCGTTTGCGGGCTCCAGCTCAAGCCGAACAGAAAGTCGATTGGCGAAACCTGCTGAAAGAATCTCAGGGCTTCGAACAGCACCGAGAGAAATATGCCAATGGTTGTGAAGATGGCGATCGTGGACGCGCCCATCAAAAGAGTTTCGAGTGTCCGCTCCACCTTGTTGCGTGCCCGGAAGTCAGGTCGGATCCGCATAAATGCCCAGCCGAGCGCCGCGAGGCCGAGGACCAGCACCGCGACCGTCAGCGTGAGGTCGCTGATGCGCTGCAGTGCAGCGTAGCGCTCGGCGGAGGCCACGATCGCCTCGCTCGGCTGCCCGGAGACGATATTGCCTTCGACTAAATTACGAATGTCGTTGTAGACGAGCCCGAGCTCGGCTTCGGGAAGCGCCCGGACGTCGCCGGGTAAGCCGGCCAGCACCTGTCCGCGGATAAAGGCGGGCTCCGCCGCGTGCCAGATCGCGAAGAGAAGCAGAGCCGGCAGCAGACACCACAGAGCCACGTAGCCGCCGTAATAGCCCGGCAGAGAATGAAAGGTCTTCCGGGATCCGCCGACCAGACCCAGCACCGCGCGCCGTCGCCCCAGAGTGAAGGCAAGCAGTGTGAGGCCGGCCAGCACAATGAGAATCGCGGAGGACGACACGCCGCTATCCTAGGGTCGTTCTCTGCGGGAGGCCAAGAATCTCAGTTCACCGCGAGTCGCACGCTCTCCAACGTTTGCACATCGGCGAGCACTTCCCGACGTTCCCCATCAGGCAGTGGAATCAGGCCCTTGTCCGAAAGGTAACCGAACTCACCCCAGGCGGCTTCGCTCGTGAATTCCCGCAAGAACTCTTCTACACCGGGTATCTCTCCGACATGCGCTTTTTTCACGTAGAAGTAGAGCGGTCGGGAAACCGGGTAGCCGCCTTCGGCAATCACCTCGAAGTCCGGCGCGATTCCATCGACTGCCGAGCCCTGAACCTTATCGAAGTTCTGATCGAGAAAGCTGTAGCCAAAAATGCCTAGAGCATTCGGGTTGGCTTCAAGCTTCTGAACGATCAGGTTGTCATTCTCGCCGACTTCGATGAAGGCGCCATCCTCGCGCAGCGTATGGCAGGCGATCTGGCGCGAATCCCCTTCCAGCGAAGCGATCACGGGAAAGCTTTCACAGCCAGCCTGCATGACCAGTTCGACGAAAGCATCCCTGGTCCCTGAGGTCGGCGGCGGGCCCAGGACTTCGATACGAGACTCGGGCAGGCCAGGGTCGATATCCGCCCAGGTCTGGTAGGGATTGGGGACGAGCTGAGACCCACCATCGGGGTCTGGCACGTTTTTCGCGAGAGCCAGGAAGATTTGCGCTCGGGTCAGGCTGAGCTGCGGCGCCGTTTTAGCGTTCGCCAACGCAATCCCGTCATAGCCGATCTTGATTTCGACGATCTCTGCGACGCCATTTTTTGCACATAGATCGATCTCCGACTGCTTCACGCGCCGGGATGAGTTGGTGATGTCCGGGTACTGGACACCGATGCCGGAACAGAACAGCTGGAATCCGCCACCGGAACCGGTCGATTCGATTTTGGGTGTCTTGAAGTTAGTGGTTCGGCCGAATTGTTCCGCCACCACCGTGGAGAAGGGGTAAACGGTCGAGGAACCCACGATGCTGATGTAGTCTCGGGCCGCCTGAGCCTGGGCGGATTGAAATCCCCCGAAAACCCCGAAACCAAACATCCCCATGACGAAAACCGTTAAATACCTGGCCATTGATCCTCCTAAGGGTCTCTGCCATCTTGAACGCTGGCTATACCTAGCTTAGCGTGCATCAGCCTAACGGCTAATTGTTAAGAAATTATTGCAGTCCTCCCGAGGCCATCCCGATCCGAACGAAGGCCAGACGGACAACAATCGAGACGCTATGAGAAACTTGAGCGATGATCGACCCGAATAGCCCAGTCCTGGAACTCACCCGCGAGCTGATTCGCAGGCCTTCCGTCACCCCGGACGACCAGGGATGCCAGCAGCTGATCAGCGAGATCCTGGGCAAGCTCGGCTTCACGCTCGAACACCTGCGTTTCGGCGAGGTGGACAACTTGTGGGCGCGCCGTGGCCAAGAGGGGCCGGTCCTTTGCTTTGCTGGACACACCGACGTCGTTCCGCCGGGGCCGGCCGCGGAATGGACCGCCGATCCGTTTGCCGCGGAGGTGCACGACGGACGGCTGATCGCGCGGGGAGCCGCCGACATGAAATCCGGACTGGCCGCCATGCTGACGGCCTGCCAGCGGTTCATCGAGACACATCCGGACCACCCGGGCTCCATCGCTTTTCTGCTCACGAGCGACGAGGAGGGAGAGGCCAAGGACGGCACCTACAGGGTCATGGAGACGCTCGCACAACGCAACGAACGGATCGACTGGTGCGTGATCGGTGAGCCTTCTAGCGCCCAGGCGCTGGGCGATACGGTCCGCATCGGCCGCCGTGGAAGCCTGACCGGGCTGATGACGCTACGAGGCGTACAGGGCCACGTCGCTTACCCCTCTGAGGCCAGGAATCCGATTCACGACCTGGCTGAGCTCGTGAGCGCCATCAACCATGAGCCACTGGACGAAGGCAACAGCCATTTCCCGCCCACGAGCTTCCAGATGGTGAACGTGCATTCGGACGCGGGCGCGCCGAACGTCATCCCCGGTGAGCTCAAGTGCCGTTTTAACTTTCGCTACTCGACCCAATGGACCCAGGAAACGCTGGCCGCGCACGTGGAGGGCCTGGTCTCGAAGCTCGGCGTCGACTGCGACATCACCTGGCGCAACGCCGGAGACCCGTTCTTGACCGAAGAGGGCCGGTTATCCCGGGCGGTCAGCCGCGCCGTCAAGGAGCTCACCGGCCTGGACCCCGAGCTCTCTACGAGCGGCGGCACCTCCGACGGGCGTTTCATCGCGCCCCACGGGGTCGACGTGGTGGAGCTCGGTCCCATCAACAAGACCATCCACAAGGTCAACGAAGAAATCCTCGTGGAGGACATCCCGCGCCTCGCCGAAATTTACCACCGGATCACCGAGCTGCTGCTCGTCGAGAACGACTCCTAAGTAAAGGCCCACTGGGCATACGCTCGGGGGAGTTGCGCCTGAACCATCACGCCCACCCGTGATGCTCACCGGAGCGCCTCGGCTACAGTGATGGTTGAGGCCCGCTGGGCATAGGTCTTGGCAGGAGCATCGCGCAGCGCGAGTGCCGAGGCCAGCCCAGTGGGCCAATTCGAAACGGTGATTACCTGGGGGATCGGTCAGTGGGACAAGCGTGTCCAGTTTGCGACGACAGCCGGCCGCCCAGAAGCACGAACCACACCAGCGCCCACCCAGGCATGCTCAGCCCGAGGAACTGCCAGTTGATGTCCGCGCATTCGCCGGCGCTCGTCAGTACCATACGCACCGCCTCGAACGGCCCGAACACATCGAGCATGTAATCGAGGCCCGCACCGCAATCGGGCGGAACCTGATCTGGCGGAAGATTCTGAATATAGACATGCCGCGCGGCGATGGCGGCACCCGTGCCGTTGGCGGCCAGACCGAGCAGCCCATACGCGCGGGCGCCCACGCCGGCCGGACTGTGCAGGCCCGCTGCGAGAAACACCAACCCACCCGCCATGAACGCAACGCGCTGAAAAATGCACAAGGGGCAGGCTTCCAGGCCAAGCACATGCTGGGCAAACAGCGCGTAACCGATCAGCCCCACCACGATCCCGGACCCGGCAAGATTAGCCCAGCGCCGATGTTGTCGAGTCCCGATCAACGGGACGGTTCCTCGGTATCGATGGCCTGGATGACTTCCGCTTCAATGTTCTCAAGGCCCGAGTGCCGGATGTCTTTACCGTGCGCCATGAAGATGACGTACTCGCAGATGTTCTTCGCGTGATCGCCGATCCGCTCGAGTGCGCGTGCCGTCCAGGTCAGATCCATCACGCGCCTGATGCTGCGAGGATCCTCCATCATGAAGGTGATGCTCTGGCGATAGATGGTCTCATACTCCTCGTCGACAACCTCGTCCGCTTTCACCACCTCAAGCGCCTGCTGCGTGTCGAGACGGGCGAACGCATCCAGTGCACCGTGGATCATCTGTTTGACGTGCCGTGCGAGGTTCCTGAGCTCACGATAGTTCGTGGACGGTCGCTCGAGCGCCGCGAGCCTGGCTGCCAGAGCACCGATCTTCTCCGCCTCGTCACCGATACGCTCCAGATCGGTAATCGTCTTGATCGTGGCGATGATGAGGCGCAAATCCCCGGCCGTGGGCGCCCTCGTTGCGAGGATACGGCTGCACTCCTCGTCGATGGCGACCTCCATCTTATTGACTTTGACATCATCTTCGGCCACTCGAAGGCCCAGTGAGCTGTCGGCGTCCGTCAACGCCTTCAGAGCCCGGTCGAATTGTTCCTCGACAAGGCCGCCCATGTTCAGGACG
>Ga0224508_10000423_pt1 | contig 41856 bp, 31 predicted proteins | sample SF_Jan12_sed_USG_4_FD_170157 | JGI IMG/M metagenome (GOLD analysis project Ga0224508, IMG submission 170157) | Sediment microbial communities from San Francisco Bay, California, United States - SF_Jan12_sed_USGS_21 | ecosystem: Environmental > Aquatic > Marine > Sediment | place: USA... | reverse complement strand
AAGCTCAAGTTTCGGGAGCGTGGCCACCACATCCACATGGACTTTGGCACCACACGCACGCCTGACTCCGGAGGCAGGGCGTTTACCTGGGGCCTGGGATACGAGTACCTCATCGACCGTAAGTTCAACGCGGTTTCGGTCGAGGTGCTGGGCCAGAAACTGGGCCGGGCCTTCAAGGGACCGCAGGACTGGTGGGTTGGCGGGGGCATCGGTTGGTGGCCGATTCGCGAGCTCAAAGTCTTCATGCAAGCGGGGGCGCTGTTCGACGACTTGGGCAGGGCTGCGCAGGCGCGCGTCGGGGTTGGGTACCGACTGAGTTTCTTCATGATCGAGGCGATGCCGTATATCTACGTTCAAACTACCGATGACGGGCGATTCAGCTGGTCGATCGGCGCGCGCATACAGTACTGAAGGCAGGATGCCATGATGCGACCAGGAATTCTCATCGCGCTCGCCCTGCTCACCGCGGCTTGCCACGGTTCGCGTCCCACGAGCCCGGGCGCGATGGCCAAGGAGCCGACGCGACTCTACTGGGGCGACACCCACCTGCACAGCAGTCATTCGGCGGACGCGTACTTTCTGCAAAACCGTTCCGCGGGCCCCGACACGGCCTACCGATGGGCGAAGGGGCTGCCGGTGGTGCACCCATCCACACGGTCCCGCGTGCAGAGTCACACGCCGCTTGATTTCCTGGTCGTGGCCGATCACGCAGAAATGCTGGGAGTGCCGCTGAAGCTCATGAACGGCGACCCGGAGCTCAACGCGACCGCCACCGGCCGGAAGTGGGCTTCCATGATGCGCGCAGGGAAGGGCGCGGAGGTGTTCGAGCACGAATTCGGCGCAGCGATCAACCGCAACCGCCCGATCGCCGATTTCGACAAAGACAGCATCAAGCAGGCGGCATGGGACGACATCATTGCTGCCGCGAGCCGTCACGACGCACCGTGCTCGTTCACCTCGCTGATCGGTTGGGAATGGACCTCCACTCCGGGCGGCAATAACCTCCACCGCGTCGTCTTCATGCCGGACGGCGAGGAGAAGGCAGCCCAGTTCATCCCGTTCAGCTCGTTTGATGGCGACAAGCCCGAGGAGCTTTGGGCATGGCTCGAAGAGACCAGCGAGCGGGTCGGTACGGATTTCGTGGCGATTCCTCACAATTCGAACATCAGCGGCGGCATGATGTTCGACGAGGTCGATAGCGAGGGGCGGCCGATCACCGCCGCGTACGCGCGGATGCGAATGCGATGGGAGCCGGTGGTTGAGGTGACGCAGATCAAGGGCGATTCGGAGACGCACCCAATGCTTTCTCCCAGCGACGAGCTGGCGGACTTCGAGACGTACTCCCATCTGCTCAAGGTTGGAGGCGGGCAAGCCGAAGTCGACGAGGGCGACTACGTGCGCTCGGCCCTTCAACGTGGCCTGCAGATCGACGCGAAGGTCGGCGCCAACCCGTACAAGTTCGGCATGATCGGTTCGACCGACTCACACACCGGGCTCTCGTCCGCAGAGGAGCTGAATTTCTGGGGGAAGTCCGGGATGGACTCGACGCCGGAGAATACCTTCATTCCGATCGCTGCCGACATGAAGGGTGCCGACATGAGCGCGTCGGGCCTTGCCGCGGTCTGGGCCGAGGAGAATACGCGCACGGCTTTGTTCGCGGCCTTCAAGCGAAAAGAGGTCTACGCCACGACCGGGCCTCGCATTCGGGTTCGCTTCTTTGGCGGTTGGCACTTCAAGAGCAAGAACGCGTCGAGGGCCGACATGGTCAACATCGGGTACGTCTACGGGCACCCCATGGGGAGCGACCTGACCAAGGCGCCCGATGACGAAGCTCCGAAGTTCCTGATGTATGCCGTGAGGGACCCGAACGGGGCGAACCTCGACCGGATGCAGATTGTCAAGGGCTGGGTCGATGCCGATGGCCAAGCCCATGAGAAAATTTACGATGTCGTATTGGCCGGCGCGCGTCAGCACGATGAGCAAGGCCGCGCGCTGCCTCTGGCAAGCACGGTGGACCTCACGACCGGCAACCACGCCAACATTTCGGGCGCGCCATCGCTGTCCGCCTATTGGGAAGACCCGGATTTCAATCGAACGCAGAGAGCATTCTACTATCTTCGCGTGATTCAAATTCCCACGGCGAGGCACACCCTCGCAGATGCGGTCGCTCTTGGAAAAGACCCGGGAGACTCGGGCCACCCTCGGGTGATCCAAGAACGCGCGTACAGCTCGCCGATCTGGTACACGCCGTAGCGCTGCCTATCTTCGCTGGGCTGGTCCTTTGATGCGGACAGGGACCAGGCTTTGGGATAGAGTCCGCACCATGCGTGGTGGCGTTGTTACGTCGGTGTGCCTCGGGCTTCTTGCCGCATTTTTTGCGCCTCTGCTCTCTCCAGATTCCGCGGGCGCGCAGGCGGACTCGACCCACTACCAAACTCTGCAGCTCGGCGAACGCTCGCGCGGCATGGCGGGGGCTTTTACGGCGTTTGCCGCCGACGGAGCCGCAATCTGGTTCAACCCTGCCGGCCTTCCGCTGCTCGAGCCAAAGCTCCTTCAGGGCAGCTTGTCTCTGATTCAGCGCCGGACGCTCACGTACTCGGGTGCCCTCGTCTCCGACGGCCCCGATGGCCCAGGCGGCGAAGACCAAGTCGAGGACTTCAAGCTCAAATCGAACCCGAACCTTCCTGGATTCGCGGTCGCGAGCTTTGCCGTGGGCAAGCGCAAGGAGGAGCTCGACGACCGCAAGCCACTTCAAATCGCGATCTCAGCGTTCGTTCTCTACAACGTTTCGCTCGGCGGTGACGTTAACTTTCAAGACGAGTTCTTGCGCACGAACAGCCTTCAGTTCTACCAAGACGATCGCGCCGCCTACTTCGCGGCAGCCATCGGGCATCGGCCCACCCGCAATTTTTCCTGGGGCATCACCCTGCTGGCCCGCAATCGCGTCATCGAGCATGTGGAAACGGCCTCGCTCACGCTCGGGGGGACACAGGACCCGAGCCGGGGCAGCCCATGTCCGACGAGCCCCACGATCCCGTTTTGCGTCTTCGATGCGACGCAAATCAGCCGCAACACCGTGTTCAAGATGAACTCCTGGGACCTGAGCCTTCGAATCGGGCTTCTCAATCTCATTGGCAAGCGGTGGCGATTGGGACTCATGTTTCAGCCTCCGGGTCTCAACGTAGGGGGCAAGTCCAACTTGAGGTTCGAGCTGACCGACGTGGTGTCGAGCAACTCTCCGATCAATCCGGGTCTCTCCGACTCGGTCTTCGGCACTCCCGAAAGCGGCGCTCGTTCGCCGATTCCCTGGGAGCTTCGCTTGGGCGTTTCGTATGTGATCTCGAGCAAGGTGGTCGTGGCAGCGGATGTGCAATTCGTCGGCCGGGTTCCAGACGGCTCGATCGCCCCTGGGACCCCGCAGCTCGAAGGGCGCGCCAATACCTCGGGCATTCTGCTGGCGGACTCGACCAAGCGGGACTTCACCTGGAACGTCTCATTCGGCTCGGAGATCCAGATCACGAAGTTCCTCTTCACTCGGTTTGGTTTCCTCACCGACAACAGCAGCGCGCCCGACGCCTCGGGCGCTGGCGAGTTCATCCGGCCGCCCAAAATCGATCGATACGGCTTCAGTGCCTCCGTCGGCGGGGCCAAGAACGGAAAAGGGCTCTCTGCGGGCGTGTCCGTTCTATTCGGCAAGGGCACGGCCAACGGCCTCGACTTCCGCAACGAAGCCTTCGAGAACGACACCAACTTCCTCCGCGTGCCGGTCAAGGAGCGCATTCTCATCATCTCGGTCGGCGGAGACATCGGTCAGACCGCGGACGTGGTGAAGACGTCGATCAAGGCGAAGAAGAGCAGGGAGGAAATCGAGGCCGAGGAGGAAGCGGAGCGAGAGGCGGAGGCAGCCGACATGGAGTCCGAGACGGATCCCGATCTCAAGGCGGCGAAGCAGCGCGCGATCGAAGCCCAGCAGGAGGTCAAAGACGCCGAAGAGCGCGCCAAAGAGGTTGAGAAAGAGGTGCAGGAGCTGGAGCGTCAAAAGAAGATCCGAGCCGGCGAAAATCTCGACCCGGACGATCAAGGTGCCATCCAGGGTGCAACCCAGTCGGGGATCGAGACAATTCGTTAGTGAAGGGCGGTCCGTCCGCGTGTAGCTTCAGGCACAGGGTCTGTGAGCAAGAAATCCTTCACGAAGATCGCCACGGGCTGGCTGGCATTAGTCGCGCTGGCTTTGGGCCCGGCGCCCGCGCTGGGCCAACTGGGGCCGGATGGTAGTCCGATCACCACCTCGAACTACACGGTCGATCTGACGCGCGGAGTGGTGATCAGCACGTCACGCGTCATTGGGCTCTCGGGCGCAGCGACGTCGTTGGCGCAAGGAGTGGAGGGCGGGCTGCAGAACCCAGCAGCCGTCGCCTACCGTGGCCCGCAATGGCCCGATTGGTACGATTATTGGTTGGCATTGGGTTCGACCTTTCCATTCCAGTCCGGTGACTTCTACAACAGCGGTAGAGTGAACGGGGACACCGGAGCCCTTTCGAACGCCACCTTTTTTCTGATTCCAGGCGCTTACTTCCAGATGTGGAATCTCGGAATTGGCCTCACCATCGACTCGCAGTTCATCAGGCTCAAGGGCGTCGTCAACCCTGCGACCATGGAGCAAGAGACCCTGCGCTTGCGCTTCACGACGTTCCACATCCAGGCAGGATACGGATTCCTCGATGGCCAGCTCATCCTTGGCGGAGGCTTGCGCATCTTGCGCCAGCGCGCGTTTCAATCGAATCGCATCGTTAGCGACGGCGATGTGTATACGACCTTGGGGCTGGGTGCAGAGGTCGGACTGATGGTCCGGCCTCACCACAAACGCTGGAGCCTCGGCGCCTCGCTCTTCCCGACGATTTCGACTGGGGTTGGAACGAAAGGCAACGTCGCGCCGGATGAGGACGGAAACATCGTGGTTGGGGACTTCTTTCTTCCGCGTTCGACGAAGATCCCAACGACGGGCAGCGTAGGTTTTTCGTACCAATTTGGGCCGCGGCCCTCGAATCCGCCTTGGGTGAGCGCTGGAGCGCTCGCGGCCGATGAGTTCGACCGTCTCGACAGACGGAAACAGGCGGCCAAAGAAGCGGAGCAGGAAGAGATCGCGGCCGTGCGCGCGCGAGGCGGACCCGATGTCCACCTTTGTGTTAAGGCGGTCAGGCAAAAATACGCGAGGAAGTATGCACGGATCAAACAAACCCGGAAGGAAACGAGAAAGCTGGCCTGGGACATGTTGCGCAAGCAATATCGCTGGGGTTGGCCGCGTCGGTACTACTTGCTCACTGCCGACCTCTGGTTCAATGGCCGGGTCGACAACGCTGTTGGGGTGGAGTCGCTCCTGTTCCAAACGGTCCAACGCTCGGGGGAGAAGATCACGGTCTCGCCGCGACTCGGGTTCGAAACTGAGGTCGTGCCTACACGAATGAAGATCCGCGCCGGGACCTACCTAGAGCCGACTCGCTTCGCCCAGTCGACCCTACGAGTTCACGGAACGCTGGGTGTAGACATCAGCCTGTTCAAGTGGAACGTCTTTGGGCTCTTCCCCGATGACTACCGCTGGCAGTTCACCACGGCTCTGGACGTCACTCGGAAGTACACGTCCGTCTCTTTCGGCATCGGTGGCTGGTATTGATCGCCTGCGATCTGCTGGTCGACCCGGATCCATGCTTGCCCCCGAGTGGATTCCTTTCTAGAAGACACCGGACCACAGGAGACCTCGCCGCCCAATGAAGAATATCATCCTGAGTGCCTGCCTTTTCGCTTCGCTTGCGACAGTTGGCTGCAAGAAGAACAAGACCACGCCGCCCCCGCCAGAGCTTTCGGTCAGGCTGGTCGATCCAGGGCAAACACCGCTCGAGGCGCTGCGCTATGCGATTCCGCCTGACACCGTGGTCAAAACCTTGCTGGACATCCGCGATGTCGACGTTGCAGCCGAGGAAACCGAGGATTCCGAGGATGCATTCGGTGTGCTTCCCGGCTTCACGCTCCGCATGCACGCGGGCCCGACCGTCCTCATTCCGCAAGGGTTCCGCTACATCTTGCGCATCTCCCAAGCGAAGTCTGTGCTGCCAGACGGCGTGACCGACCGTCAAACCCAAGAGGTCGACCAGGGCGTGGCAGCGCTTCGTGGAATGCGTGGACGCTTCGATATCAACACGCAGGGCATCGTCGTCGATGCGGACGTTCCCTGGGCGCAAGGTCAAGAGCGCATCCACCCCCGCGTTGCGATCACGATCGGAAACGTGCGTTCGGCAATCGCCACCATCCCGTTGCCTCTCGAGCCAGTAGGCATCGGCGCGGTCTGGGAAGTTCGACGGCCCCTTCGGATTTGGAGCGCACGGGTGACCCAAGTGACGCGGTACGAGCTGACCGATCGCGTCGGTGATCGATTTCGGGTCACAGTCACGGTGCAACAGACAGCCGCTCCTCAAGTGGCCGACCTCAACCCCGAGCTCGAGATGCACGTTCGCAGCTACGAGATGCATGCGCGGGGCCACGCACTTGCCGACCTCGGCCTCCCGGTGGCGCTCGAAGCGTCGCTCGAGGCCAGCTCCGCGGCTGATATCGCGCTGGTTTCGCCTGAAAAGACAGAGCCTTTGATGTCCACCCGAAGGACCGTCCTACGACTGATTTCGAAGAAGGAAAGGTAGATTTCATGTTTCGTATCGTGATGCTCGCCGGCGTCTTGCTGGCGACGACTTCTTGCCGAACGCAATTCCAGCCGCAGACGGTGCAGGTGGCCGACCCTGGTCCGCCGCAGCGGGTTCTGCCTGAGATTCGCGTCGTAGATGCAGGGATGACGCCGAGGGTTCCGCTTCGCTACAGGGTTGCGCCCGGGCAAACCGAGACGCTTTTCCTGGAGCTCGTGCGCGGGCAAACGATGCAAGCTCAAGGTCAGGGTTCGCAGAGGCGTATTCCGCCTGTCCAACTCGAGGTGAAAATGGGCCCCGCCGAGCCGACGCCTCAGGGGTTCATTCGCCATCCCATTCAGATCACCCAGGTCCGTATTTCGAAGATGGCCAAGAAGATGAGTCCGGCTCAGCGCGAGCAGATGGAACAGATGTTGGCGCCTCTCTTGCAAATACGAGGTTGGAGCGAAATGGACGCGCAAGGACGAGTCCGCCGAGGTGAGTTCCGCGGCATGGAAGACGTGCCACCGACTTTGCGCACGATGCTTGGCAACATTCGAAGCGCGCTTCTCACCGTGCCCTTTCCCGACGAGCCCCTCGGGGCGCGGGCGCAGTGGGAGGTCGAGCGCCGGCTTCAGTTCTCCGGTGTCTGGGTCGACCAGGTCGTGACCTATCGCATCGACAAGATAGATAAGGATCAGCTTCAGCTGCAGATCACGGCGCGCCAAACCGCTCAGCCCCAGTCCATCGGCAACGGCCGACTCGAGGCGTACCAAGCATCGATCATCGGATCGGCCTCAGTTCGCCTGAAGTACTTCACGTCAATTTCCGAGGCCGAGTCGACTTCGCAGATGCGCATCAGGACCCAAACCGACTCCGGGTCCGAGCTGGTTCGCATCGACACGGTGACAGCCGTGCGGCTGTATCCGGCGGAGGCTGCGCAGGAAATGGCCGGTGAAGACCCCGAAGAGGAGCCCGCCGATCCGGAAGACGCAAAGGTCATTACGGACCCGGGCAAGCAAAAGCTGAAGTGGCGCTGAACGGGGCGCGGCGAAACGCCATGGGGGGGTGCGACGGACGGCCCGGCTTGCAAGGGTGGCCGGAAGGGCTTGGGGCCTGAGGCCACGCAAGCCGGGCCTCGGAGCTCGCGCCAATCGGAGGGGGTTGCTGGCTTGCCGATTGTCACTCACACGCCGCCGAACCCCCCCATGGCGTTTCGCCGCGCCCCTCGGTACGGAGACAGGGTGAACCGCGTTCCGCCGCACGGAGCCACCAGGAGCCGTTCCTAAACCCGCCCCCCCAACGGCAGGCGGCAGCGCGAGCCCGAAGGGCGAAGCTCGGCGCGAAGCGCCGGCAAGCCTAAGCGAAGCGCCAGGCGCGCGAGGGAGGATTACGGGTGGGGGTGGGCGGGGCGGTGTCAACAAGCCGTACCCGCCAACCCGCCCAAGACCCGCCTGCCCAACATCCGCGGCAGCGCAAGCCCTCCGCCGATGACTTACTCTCTACGCACGAATTGCGCTGGGTCTAGTTCTTTGACGAGGGTGTCGGCCGCTTTGGAGACGGCGTCTGGGTCGTTTCCGTCGAAGGTGACCTTGGTGCGGTAGTCCTCGGCCTTCCATTTGACGTAGCTCCCGACCATGACTGCTGGGAAGTCCTTGGCGATGCGTTCGAGCAAGCTCGCGATTTCGCCTTCGCCACTGAGGGTGTAGACGGCTTGGGAATGGAATTCGTGCCCCCGATCGAGCCGTTTGCGTAGGTCAGCAAGCTTCAGCTCGAAGATCTCGGGAACGCCGGGGAGGACGAATACGTTTTCGATGACGACGGTCGGCCAGGGAGCGTCGGAGCTGCGAATCATCTCTCCGCCTTCGGGCATGTTGGCCATGCGGAAGTGGGCCTCGGTCGCGCGGTCGCCATAGTAATGGCGGATCATGTTCTCGACCGCCTCGGAACGAACCACCGGCCGGTCGAACGACGCGGCCACGCCGTCGATGGTGACGTCGTCGTGTGTCGGGCCGACACCGCCGCTGGTGAATACGAGGTCGTGAGTGGCACGTAGGGCGCTGAGGTCCTCCGCGATCGTGTCGACTTCATCGGGGCAGACGACGACGCGCCGAAGCTCGATGCCCAGCTCGAATAGGGTGCGCGCGAGAAACGTCGTGTTGGTATCGACGATTTTGCCGGATAGGATTTCGTTTCCGATGATCAAGGCTGCGGCGGTACGAGGCATGTCACTCCTGGCCTAGCTCGATTCCAAGGGCATGGGCAACGGCAACGAGCTCTCCGTCGGGCGGCACGCGTTTGAGGTTCGCCACCGCAGCCTCGAGAGGCACAGCCACGATGTCCTGGCCTCGCAGGGCGACGACTTGGCCTGTGTTGTCGTGGTAGCAAAGCTCCGCGGCACGCACACCGAAACGCGTGCCCAGAATCCGATCGAAAGAGGAGGGTGAGCCGCCCCGCTGCAAATGCCCGAGAACGGTCACCCGAATCTCATGGTCGATGCGTCCTTCGAGCAACCGGGCCAGTTGGAAACCTGAACCATCGAGGCGCTGCGGGAGTTGGTCGTGCTTCTCGGTGATGCTCGAGACGGTGCCACCGAGGGGCTTGCTGCCTTCCCCGACGACGATGATGCTGAAGTTGCCGGAGGGAGACGAACGCTCTGCGATTTTTTCGATCACCCGATCGACGTCATAGGGAATCTCGGGAATGAGTATGACGTCCGCGCCACCTGCGATGCCTGACATCAGCGCGATCCAGCCCGCATCGTGCCCCATCACTTCGAGGACCATGACTCGGTCGTGCGCTTCGCCCGTGGAATGAAGAGTGTCGATGGCTGCGGTCGCAGTGGTGACCGCGCTATCGAGACCGAAGGTGAGATCTGTCGCCGCAAGGTCATTGCCGATGGCTTTCGGAATGCCCACGACTTGAACGCCAAGCTTCGCGAAGCGCATGCCGATATTCATGGTTCCACCGCCGCCCACGAGAACCAAGGTGTCGATCTCGATCTCATCGAGCTTTGCTAGGACCCGCTCTGACACGTCGATCGTCTTCGAGGCGCCGTCCGGGCCGGTTGCCCCGTAGGCGAAGGGGTCGGCTGTATCGGAGCAGCCCAGGATACTCCCGCCTTTCGGTAGGATGCCTCGAACATCCGAGCGCATGAGTCGGACGACGCGAGTGGGTTCCTCGATCAAGCCAGCGAAACCGTCCTCGGAGCCGTAGACTTGGAGGCCCAGGCCTGTCGCAGTCTTGACGAACGCTCGCAGGACAGCGTTGAGGCCGGGAGCGTCGCCGCCGCCGTTCAGAATGAGGACGCGCCGGACTGTCTCCTCTTTCTGCTCGCGGGCGAGGTTGTCATCGGTCATTCGCGACTCTCTTCCCCGAAATCTCGTACATCGCGATTGCTGCGGCCACCGATGCATTCAACGAGTCCATTGGACCTCTCTGAGGGATCTGAACCACGATATCACAGCGTTGTCGAACCATTCGGCGGAGGCCTTTGCCCTCTGACCCAATCACCAAGATCCGCCCTGCCGCGCTGGGCTCGAGCTCGCGGATGTCGATGTCGGCGCCAGCGTCGAGCCCGATAATCTCCATTCCGGATTCGGACAGCGAGAGCAAGGTTCGTTGAAGGTTGGTGACACGCGCAATCGATGCGTGCTCGGTCGCTCCTGCCGAGGCGCGGACCACCGCGCTTGTGATCCCCGCAGCACGATGTTTGGGGAAGATCACGCCGTCGAGGCCGAGGGTCACCGCGCTGCGAATGATGGCGCCGAGATTCTGTGGATCGGTGACCTGATCGAGGGCGACGAGCGCAGGGGCAGCCTCGGCATGGGCAAGGATCTCGTCGAGTTCGCAGAACTGGTAGTCGTCGGCAAGCGCGACGACGCCCTGGTGCCTCACGCCATCACTCAACCTGTCGAGCTCAGTCCGATCTCGGTTCGCAACGGGGATGCTGTTAGCTTCTGCGGCTTCGCGGATGTCTGGAAACGCGCGCTGCGGTTCGGTGTAGATTTGGCGGACCTTGGCATTGCCGCGCATACCTTCGAGTACGGGCCTCCGTCCTGCAAGCACGCGCGTCATTGCGAGAGCGCCAGCCGCACTTGGCGCGCGATCTCCGCAGCGGCTTGGGCAGGATCAGCCGCATCGCGGATCGGTCGTCCGACGACGAGCAGGTCGGCGCCCGCTGCGATGGCATCGGCCGGGGTCATCACGCGTTTCTGATCCCCGACGTCTGCGCCCGCGGGCCGAATTCCGGGCGTCACGAGGAACGCCTCTTCTCCGAGCGTGGCGCGCAAGGTCGTGCACTCGTGCGCGGATGTCACGAAGCCGCGGAGCCCAGCACGCCATGCCAGCTTCGCAAGCCTCTCCGCTGCCTCGCGCGGCCCCCCAGCCAGGCCAATGGCTTGGAGCGCCGCGGCGTCGAGACTGGTCAACACGGTAACCGCTAAAAGGCGAGTCGAGCCTGCGTTGACGCTGGCCTGATGAAGGGATTCGTGCCCGGCGACACCGTGCACCGTCAGGTAGGCGACGCCCATCGATGCGGCCCGGGCAACCGATCGTCCCATCGTTGCGGGGATGTCGTGAAGCTTGAGATCGAGAAAACACTCGGCGCCCGCAGCGTGGACCGCTTCGACGGCCGCCGGACCCACCGCGGTATAGAGCTCGAGCCCCACCTTGAAGGCGCCTACGTGCTCATGTGTTTGCTGGATCAGCGCTTTGGCTGCCTCGAGGTCCGGAACATCGAGCGCAAGTGCGATACGCGAACGCGGGTCGGCTTCATCCATGAATCACCGCAGCAACGCTACGGTGCAGACTAGAGGCTGTCCAGCCCCGCCAGTGGATCGTCGGTGTCGGCCTTGCGTCGCTTCGAGCTTCCGCGCCGTTTCGCTGGGGTGCTCGGAGCCGCGGCCCTGCGCGCCGCAGCAGCAGCCTGTGCCTCGCGCTTTGCTTGTTCCGCGAGACGGGCCTGCTCTGCTTCGGCTTCGGCCCGCTTCTGCGCTTCGAGCTCTGCGGCGGCACGGGCCTGTTCCGCTTCACGCGCGGCGCGCTCGGCGTCCATCTTCGCCGCCAACGCAGCTGCCTCACGATGTTCGATCATTGGCTTGTAGTATCCAAAGTAGGAGCCGACGCCAAGGCCAAGGACCAAGACTGCCGCTGCTGCCAGCAAGCCGGGGTGCACACCCTTACGCTGCTGCGCACTAATCGTTGCCAGCTCGCGCTCGTGATCGAGCATGCGGGCGTGGGCCTCCGCCTTCTCGCGCGCTTCCTGCTCCAAACGGACGCGCAATTCTGCCCCTTCGCGCTCTCGCGCGGCCAGCTCTTCGGCTTCGCGGATTCGTTTTGCTTCGGCTTGCTGCGCTTCCTCTTGGGCGCGCAGTCGCGCGGCTTCCTCTTCCTGCCGTGCCTGGGCTTCGGCCGCGATGCGTTCACGCTCCGCTGCTTCGCGCTGCAGACGCTCCTCTTCTTCGCTGCGAACCCGATCTTTTTCGAGATTCATGAGCTCGCGAAGATTGACGAGGACGGAAGACTCTTTTTCCTCGGACATGATGCTACTTATATTACACTTTTCCGTTGGCTGCGGACAAGGGCTAACGATGCTTTTCGGAACACGAAACGCTAGCAACGCCTGCGGAGTGCTGTCAAACCGAAGCTTTTGTTGAATTTCCAGCCTCACAGGAACCCGATGCGGTGAACGCGCAGAGAAAGCCGTTGTGATTTGATACACAGTGGAATTTAGGGATAATATTGGAACCGTGAGTCAACTCCAAGACTTCCTGCAGTACCTCGATCGGGCTGATGTGACCGAGATCGTGTTCCAAAGCGGCGCTGCCGCGACGGCGAAGAAGCGGGGGAAGCCCAGGGCAGTGACCAGCGAGCCGATGAGTGCGAGGCACATTCTCAAGCTGGTCAGTGACACGCCTCTGCAGAGTCTCGTGCCGAGTCACGATGGTGCGTCCGCCCCGACCGTGACTCTAATCGACGGCATCGAGTACATCGTCACCGTGGCTCGCTCGGGCGAGATGCTCTTGTTGCGCGTGCGTCGCCCCGGACGGAACACCGAGTTGCCAGCGACACCGATTGGCGCCGTTGCGCCGCTTCGCGTCCCTCTCCCGGCTAACGCGGTGGAGCAGAATCAAACGGTCGAGTCGTATGAGCCTCCGCCGATGCCCGCCAAGGATCGTGCTGCGGTCCCTGGCTCCGTGACGATTCCGGCGCCCCCGATCGAGGCACCTCAGTTCACGGTCTCGTATCGACCGCCCGCGGCGGACTCGCCACTCGGTGAGTTCGTGCGGTCGGATGTTCCGGTCCAGGCACCGGCGGGACTGCGTGCGCTCCTCGTCCAGGCGCGTGATCGAGCTGCTAGCGACGTTCACATCATGTCGGGACAGCCGCCGCGGCTTCGCTGTGCCGGGCGCCTGGCCGCGGCCGGGTCGGTACTGTCAGACGAACAGGCATGCGGTCTGGTCATGCCGCTTCTCAGCGAGCGCAATGCAAAGCAGTTAGAAGAGCTCGGGTACGCGGACTTTGCCTGCCAGCTGGAAGGCGTTGGCCGCCTGCGTGTCAACGTGAACAAGCAGCGAAGCGGCATCAAAGGTTGCTTCCGTCTCATCATGCCGGAGCCTCCAACGCTCGACTCACTCGGTCTTCCGAGCGAGCTGCGTCAGATGCTGAACTACCATCAGGGCTTGGTGGTGGTCTCAGGTCCCAACGGAGCCGGAAAGACCACGACCCTTTCTGCCTTGGTCGACCTGTTCAACAGCGAACGGAGTGTGCACATCATTACCGTCGAGGACCCGGTTGAGGTGATTCATCCAATCAAGAAGGCGATCGTCAGTCAGCGCGAAGTCGGAATCCACACCAAGAGTTTCCATTCCGCTTTGAAGGGCTCGCTCCGTGAAGATCCGGATGTGATTGCAATCGGCGAGCTCCGCGATCGCGAAACGGTCGAGAAAGCTCTCGAAGCTGCGGAAACCGGACACCTCGTCTTTGCGACGATGAGCACACCGTCAGGCGCGCGAACGATCGGCCGCTTGATCGACATGTTCCCTCCCGACGACCAATCGCAGGTCCGATCGACCTTGGCGGGTGTCCTCAAGTTTGTCGTGAGCCAGCGCCTGGTGCCGCGGAAGGACGGGAATGGGAGGGTCGTCGCGGTCGAGCTTCTGACTGGCGGGATGGCACTGTGGTCGCTCATTCGCGACGACAAGCTGTTCCAGCTTCCGAGCCTACTCCAGCGCGGTCGCGCGTTCGGAATGATTCGCATCGAAGACTCGCTCAACGAGCTCCTGTCCTCGGGCGTCATCTCGATCGAGACAGCGAAGGCCTTTGCCGACGATCCCCGCGTCATCGACCGCTCGCCCAAGCAAGCTATGTCAAGGCCCCAGGCGTCACCCGCACAGAGCACCAAGGGCACGATGCGCAATCTCTTTTCGAAGAAGGGCGACTAAGCCGTGCCAGCGCTCGATCGCTATTTCGACGTATTGCTCCAAAGAGGAGGGTCCGACCTTCACCTTTCGATCGGCTACCCGGTGATGATCCGCGCCAAGGGCGAGCTCGTGGCCATCGATGACCGGCCCCTCGACCACCGCACGATCGCACAGCTCATGGACGAGATCGTCAACGAGGACCGGCGAAGCTACTTCCACGCCTATCGTGACCTCGACTTCGCATACGGATACCAAGACAAGGCGAGGTTCCGAGCCAACTATTATTACAAGACGACCGGTCCGGGCGCGGTGTTTCGAACGATTCCAAGCGAGATTCTCACCGCCGAGCAGCTCGGGCTTCCGCATGCGGTCGTCGAGTTGGCCGAGCGTCGCGCCGGATTGGTGCTCGTGACGGGGCCGACGGGTAGCGGAAAGAGCACCACGCTCGCGGCCATGCTCGATCATATCAACCGCAACCGGGAAGGGCACATCCTGACCATCGAAGACCCGGTCGAGTTCGTTCATACGCCGAAGAAGTGCCAGATTACCCACCGCGAAGTGGGGGATCACACGCCGAGCTTCGCCGATGCGATTCGCAGCGCCGGACGGGAGAACGCCGACGTGATCCTCGTGGGCGAGCTCCGCGGCCGTGAAACGATGCAAATGGCGCTTCAGCTCGCGAGCTTCGGCATCTTGATCTTTGCCACGGTTCACACCAATTCGGCGCCCGCGACGATCGATCGTTTCGTCAACGCGTTCCCCGCGAGCCAGCAACCGCAAATCCGGGGCATGCTAGCCGATTCACTTGCCGGCATCGTGGCCCAACAGCTCTTGCGCAAGGCAGATGGAAGCGGCCGAATCGCGGCCCAGGAAATCTTGATCGGAACCTCCGGTGTCGCGGCGGCGATCCGCGAAGCCAAAACCTCCATGCTCACCAGCCTCATTCAGAGCGGCGGATCGCACGGGATGCAGAGCATCGACTCCGTCCTCGAGAAGCTCGTGAAAGCTGGCAAAGTCGCCCCAGAGGACGCATTGGAAAAGGCCGCTGACAAGGACAGCTTCTCGAGAATTCCGCAGGTGGCCGCGGTGCTGAAACCGTAAGCGATCGGGGCGCGGCGAAACGCGACACGGAGGTTCAACGGACGGGGCGCCTTGCAAAGGTGGCCGGAGGGGCTGGGGGCCTGGGGCCACGCAAGGCGCCCCTCGGAGCTCGCGCCAATCGGGGTTGGCTGCTGTCTTGCCGATTGTCACTCACACGCCGCCGAACCCCCGCATCGCGTTTCGCCGCGCCCCTCCCTACGGAGACAGGACCACCAACCTTCCCACCCAAGACCTGGCCCCCCAACACCCGCGGCAGCGCAAGCCGTTTGGCTCCGCCCCGTCCGTCGAACCCCCGCGTCCCGCTACGTACGTCTAGTTGACCGTGAAGCTGTAGCGCGCGCCCATTCTTGGCGCGCCAAATGTCGGGAAGCGGACGTTCTTGATCTGGTTGCCCATGCAGCCCTGGAAGCCCGCGCTGCCGCCGTGGACCGTGGCGCCGAGCACCGAGCCGTTGCCCGCGATCGCGAGGTCGACCTTGACGTTCCCCGGTCTGCCGCCGCTCTTCACCTCGGGAAGCACGCAGCTATTGTAAAAGCGATTGAGGTTGCGATTCATCACGCTAGCGACCTGACCGCCGGTGAGGCGTCCCTCGCCGCCGGATTGCGAAGCATCACCGAGCTCCATGGCGCGGCTCATCGCATCGTCGTAGCTGGAGAAGCCGCTGCTGCGGGTCGACCGGGCAGCGCTCGAGCTGCGCTTTCGTGACCGCGTGGGGTGGTCCGGAAGCAGGCCGGCCTCACCTGTCGTGATCTTCCCCAGTTTGAACAGGTCGTCGAGCTCGGTCTCCGCTATCTCGCGAGCGTCGCTCGAGCGGGACAGAAGGAAACCGCCAACTGCAATCATCACGAGGCCAACGACCGAAACGGCGATCAGCAACTTCATCGCCGACGAGCGCTTTTCCGACTTCTGCGCGTGGACACGCGCCGCTGCTTCGGCCGCTGCGGTGTCTTGGTGTTCCCGCTGCAAAATGAATTCGCGAAACTGCGGCCATTCTCGTAGCGGTCTGCGCTCGCCCGTATCGATGTTGAACGTGGCGTCATCGCCAGCGAAGCCGCCAACGTTGAGCCGCTCGATGAGCTCGCGCGCACTGAACGGACCGTGGTCCATCTTGTCCCGCGCTACCATCCATCGCTGCTTTGAATCCGAAGAGAGCTGGTTGATCAGGCTCATCAGGCCACGCCGAGGAGGAGGCGGCGGCGAAAACGATGCCTGAGGCGCCAAGGAAATCATCGGAATCTCGACCTCCGGAGGCGGCGCCACCGAGTTGATGATGTCGATGTCGACGCTGATGCCAGTGTCCGGCGGCGGAGCCGACGAGTTGGCCTCCTTCACAAAAGGCAGAAGGGCGTTACGCACCGATTCGGGAGAGTCAAACCGATCTGCGGGGTCGGGCGCCAAGCAGTCGAGCAAGATGCGATCGACTTCCGGCGGAATGTCGTCACGAGCTTCCGACGGCGCGACGAAGTCGGAGCCGGGCTTGCGTGTGGTCAGGAGCTCGTAGAGGATGGCGCCAATTCCAAACACGTCGCTCCGTGCCGTGGCGGGTTCGCCGCGCTTGACCTCCGGTGCCAAGCAGGCGTGGTCGGAGTCCCTGAAGGCGCTGGGACCAGCGGCCCCCAAAAGCACTTGGCCGACGCCGAAGTCGCGAACTTTGACGCGGCCGCCCCGTGTCACCGAGACGACGCTTGGGCGCAGTGTTCCGTGCGGGCCCTTTTTGTGCGCGTAGCTGAGCGCGCTGCAGAGGTGCGCGATGACATTGTAAACACCGCGCAACGAAATTGGGTCGCCGTCGCGGTCGCGGGCCTGAATGAAATCTGAGAGTGGAGCCCCGTCGATCCATTCGCTGGCGACGAAGTGCTCGCCCTTCGGAGTGCGGCCGACGCCGAAGACCCGTGCGATGTTGCGGTGTGTTAGCGTCGCCGCAGCGCGGCAGGCTTCCCGAAACTCGGGCGCCGCCGCCGATGGGACCATTTCCGGCTTGATGACGCGGACCAGAATCGAGCGCTTGGTCTGCTGGTCTTTGGCAGACCAGACGACGCCCTGCGGGTCTTCGTCGACCTGATCGACGACCTCGAATCTTCCTCCAACCACAGCCCCTGGGTGTAACCCCGTGGCCGCAGGCCTCGTCGACGCAATCCCCTGAGCCATCTCCGAAAGACAAGATAGACGACGGGAGTGGACGTCCCAAATTTGGGGCTAGGGACGCCGGAAGTGCAGACCGGGCAAAGGGCTAGTCGCCCTTGGCCAGCTCCAGCTCGAGCTCCCTTTCGCCCAGCACCGCGCCCGCCATCGACTCGATGATATCTTGGGCGCGATCTTCGGGAACATCGACGAGCGAGTGCTTGTCACGGACCCGTATGCGCCCAATTTCTTTGCGTTTCAGACCGGTTCGGTCTCGGAGCATCCGGCCCAGCTCCGACGCCCTGAGCTCGTCCCGCCGACCTACGTTCACATACAGGGTCGCTGTCGGCGGCTCCTCTTCGACTTCGGGCGTCAGCTCGTCGGAATCGCCATTGACCATGCTGTGATCATCCGGATGCTGTTTGCCGCGCCTCCGCCGTGTTGCGGCGACCTTATCGACGTCTCCGGTCTCTTCGCCGAAGAACGCCGAGAGCAGACCTGCGAGCATCCGCTCCGCGTTTGCATGGCTCATGAAGCGCCGCACCAGGGCGAGTTCGTGTTCGTTCGGCGCATTGGGGTAGGCCGCTTCGATCATCGCGATCCGGTCGGCCTCTTGGCGAGTCCGTTGCTCGCCCTCACTCGGCAGTGTGCGCTCGACGGGGAAGATTCGGTATTGCAGTCGGAGGTAGTAGAGGATCCCGAGCTCAGTCGGGCCAACCAGCGTGATCGCCGTGCCGGTGCGCCCGGCGCGCCCGGTTCGCCCGGTGCGATGCACATACTGCTCGACGTTGGTTGGCAACGAGAAGTTGATGACGTGGGTGAGGTGAGACACGTCGATGCCGCGCGCTGCCACGTCGGTCGCGACCAAGAAGCGAAGCTCCTCACGACGCACACGGCCGAGCACTTCCTCGCGCTCTCGTTGAGGCCGGTCGCCGTTTAGCCACTCTGCATTGAAGCCCGCACGCTGCAGCGCCGCCGAGACCTCTTCGGTTTCGGCCTTGGTGTTGCAGAAGATGAGGGCGCTCTCCGGATCTTCGGTTTCGAGAACGGTGATCAGGTTTGCGACGCGCCCAACGCCGCTCACCATGTACACGAAATGCTCGATTCCGAGGGCGCCCACGTGATCTCCAGAGAGGCCCAGGAACTGCGGATCGTGCATGTGCTTCTCCGCGACACGTTTGATCGCGCGGTCGACGGTGGCCGAAAACAGCAGGGTCTGACGCTTCTTGGGGAGCCTTTCGATGATCGCGTGGAGCTCTTTGGCAAAGCCCATCGACAGCATTTCGTCGGCTTCATCGAGCACCAAAACTCGCAGCCGAGATGCGTCGATCGTCCTGCGCTTCAGGTGGTCGAGGACGCGTCCGGGCGTTCCGCTGATGACCCGCGCGCCCTTCTCGAGGGCGCGGATCTGTTGCTCCATGGAAGCGCCGCCGTAGACGGCAACGGTGTCGATCCCGCGACGAGCCCCGAGCTTTGCGATCTCACGAGCGCTTTGCAGCGCGAGCTCTCTCGTTGGCGCTAGCACCAGAGCTTGCGCGTCTCCGTCGTCCGTGAGCAAACGATCGACGAGCGGAATTCCGAACGCGCCGGTCTTTCCTGTTCCCGTCCGAGACTGCACGATGACGTCGTGCCCGGCGATGGCTAGCGGGTAGGAGTCGCGCTGCACGGGGGTTGGCGTTTCCCAACCCATTTCATCGATCGCTTCGAGGACGTCCTCGTGTATGCCAAGATCTGCAAACGTCTTGGCGGCTTCGTCTTCGGGCGACTCGTCTTCGGGCGATTCGCCTTCGGGCGACTCGGCTTCGGGCGGCTCGGTCATGGACTGGGCTCCGGGTTCTGAGGTGATTGAGTATCCGACCTCGAGCCGAGCGATTCGGCCACGCGATTGGCTAGAGACGCGTCTTCTCGGATGTACCTCTGGAGGCCGAGCTCTACGCGGTGTCGGTATTGATTGAGCAAATGCACGTGGTCTTCGTCGCAGCGCGTGGCCAGCTCGTTCAGCCGAAGATCCCACGCTTCGAGAGACTTCTGGAGAGCGGTTTCATCCGTCGCATTCGTCGCGAGGTACGCGAGCCGTAGCTCATCCACCTCGTGTCGAAGGAGCTGTAGGCCGTCGGCGCACTCCAGATCGAAAGACGCATCGCGCTTGGGCCAGAACACCTGAGGGATGACCGAGGCAAAACCCACGACCACCAAGTAGGCGAGGGCGATCGAATAGATGCCTACGGCCAGCCTGCGGCCAAGCCCGCCTCGTTCTTCTTTTCGCGGCAATGACTGTCCTCGTCTACCAATGTTCCGACTAGCGCGGATTGGTTGTAACGACCCGCCTGCACCAGGTCAAGACGGCGGCGGATTGCGGCGTTTCTGCTTCTCACGGTGGGTTCCCCACATGAAAAGGCCGACACTCACGATGATCGTGAGCGCTACGACGCCGCCGCAAAGTCCGTACCAGAGGAAGGTGGTGACCCCGGTGCCCACCCGATCAACAGACGAGCTTGTAGCCGACGCCGTAGACCGTCAGGATGTGCACGGGGCGATCGGGCTTGGGCTCGATCTTGCGGCGCAGCTTGACGATGAAGTTGTCGACAGTGCGATTGTTGGGGCCGGCTTCCAAGCCCCAGATCTTCTCCAGAATTTCGTCGCGCGAGACGGGTTCGCCCTCGCGCTCCCAGAGAAACTTCAAAAGCTCCACTTCGTAGAACGACAAATGCATCGTGTCGGAGCCCCGCGTGAGGGTCTGCGCGCCGGTTTCGATGTTGATTTCGCCGATTCGAATTTCGGCCTGTGAGGGACGGATGGTTCTTCCCGCGCGCCGGAAGAGCGCCCGTATTCGGGCGACGAGCTCGCCGATCGCAAATGGCTTGGTCACGTAGTCGTCGGCACCGGCCTCGAGGCCGCGGATCTTGTCCGATTCCTGCCCGCGGGCCGTGAGCATGAGGATCGGCAGGATCGGGTCAGTCTTGCGGATGGTTTCGCAAACCTGGTAGCCGTTGATGTCGGGCAGCATCAGGTCGAGGATCACGCAGTCGATGTCCTCCGTCGAGGCGAGCTCGATTGCTTTTTCACCCTTTGCCGTGTGTACGACCCGATAGCCTTCAAACCGCAGACTGTCGGAGAGCCCCAGAGCGAGAGCCGGATCATCCTCGACCAGCAAGATTCCGCGTCCGTCTTCTGACATCGCCGCGAAGATACCCGCTGTCCAGCGGACCGGCAAAGATGCTTCGCTCAGAGAGCGGCGACCGGAATGGAGAAGCCGACGACCGCACCGCCTCCTGGGGCGTTTTTGGCCCACGCCCGCCCCCCGTGGGCCTGCGCGATATGCTGGACCAGCGACAGACCGATGCCTGAGCCGCGAGTGGGGCCGCTGTGCGGACCCCGGTAGAAGCGCTCGAACACACGACGAAGCGAGTCGGCGGGGATTCCCGGTCCATGATCACGGACCGCGACGTCGATGGAGTGGCGCTTGGCGATGAGCTCGAGCTCCACCGGGGTTTGCCCGCCGTACTTCACCGCGTTGTCGAGTAGATTGATGATCGCGAGGGCGATCGCTTCCTGGTCGATCAGCACTGGAGGCAGCTCGTTCGCGCGTTCGAGCTGAATTTCGACGCCATCTTGCTCGCTCCGGTAACGGAACGCCTCGAGGGCGCGGCCTACGGCCTCTCCGAGGTCGCCCTGCTTCAGTCGATACGGCCCTTTGCCGCCCTCGAGTGCGGAGAAATCCAGGACATTGTCGATCAACGAGGTGAGTCTTTCGGACTCCCGGCAAATGATGTCCAGGTACTCCTTGCGACGTTCCTCGCTCGGTACGCGGTCGGAGCGAAGCATGTCGGCGAACATTCGAACCACGGATAGAGGTGTTTTGAGCTCGTGGGACACGTTGGCCATGAGCTCGCTCTTGAGCTCATTGAGGCGACGCTCTTTCTCCGCGGCGTAGATGAAGAAGATCGCGCTCAACAGAATGATCGCGAACGACATCAAAGGCAGTGTCGCCTGCCCGCGCATCCGCGATCGCCCTTGGGCTTGAAGGAGCGCCGCTTGGCGAGGAGCGACTTGCAACCGCCAGGCGTCGAGCGTCGTAGGGAACCGATGGTCGACCGTATAGACGCCGACTTCCGACAGGTCGGGGCCGAACACCAGTTGGTTGCTTTCGTCGACGATGTTGTAGATCGGCGTCGATGCATCGGAGCTGAACATGGTCGGAAATACGGCATCGACCAAGTACTGCGTGTCGTGGACCGCCACGATATAGGTCAGCTGGCCAGCGCGCGTATCAAAGGCTCGGTAGGACAGGAGGTAGCTACCGTCGTCGCCTTGCTGGTGGACGTGGACGTGTCGAAGGACACGCGGCTCCGAGGAGTCGAGGTCGAGGGTCCCCAGCATTTGTTGGCGAAACGTTCGCAGAAAGGCCCGCCGCGTCCTCTTGTCTTCCCTACTCGCCCACTGAATGACGTCACCATCGGGGTCGAGCAAGAGCACCGACCTGACACTCGGAGTTTGCGATTCGGCCTGCGGAAGCCAGACCGAGTCGATGGTGCTCGAATCGTTCGGATCGACGAGGCGAAACACCGTGCCGTCGGCGATGACGATGTAACGCTCGATCCGCTCTACGCGCTGCTGGGCCACACTCAACAGCGACTGCGCTATCGTTTCGTCACCGAGCTGCGTGTACTCACGCGAAGAGCGGAACGTGTAGAAACCCAGAATGCCGGCGGCGACCAGGATCGCGGGAACCAGGATGAGGTACCAGAGCCGAAAGCGTCCGCCTTCCATTAGAGGAGCCCGGCCCGCATCCTACGGGGCAGACGGCTGAACTACCTCGCCCTTGTCAGGGCGCGGGTCGCTGAGGTCCAGCGTGAGCCGATCGGGGTCGAGCAGAGCGTTCGCCAGGACGGCGTCCATCTTCGATACCGGCACGAACTCGAGCGTCTCGCGAACTTCCTCCGGAACCTCATCGAGGTCTGCTGCATTGCGCTCCGGGAGAATCACGCGCTTGATGCCCGCACGGTGCGCAGCGAGAACTTTCTCTTTGACGCCGCCGACGGGAAGCACGCGGCCGCGCAGGGTGATCTCGCCCGTCATGGCAACGTCATGCCTCACGTGGATGCCGGTCAGCAGTGAAACGATCGCCGTCATCATGGTGACGCCTGCACTCGGCCCGTCCTTCGGCATGGCCCCGGCCGGGATGTGAATGTGGATGTCGCTCGTCTCGAGGAAATCCTCGGGAATGCCAAACGCCTTGGCGCGCGTCCGCACGTAGCTCATCGCCGTTTGCGCGGACTCCTTCATGACGTCACCGAGCTGTCCGGTGAGCTGAAGCTTGCCGGTGCCGTGCATCCTGGTGCATTCGATGAATAGGATTTCGCCGCCAACCGAGGTCCAGGCTAGGCCGGTCGCAACGCCCGTTTCTGCGGTGCGCTCCGCGACTTCGGAGCTGAAACGAGGCGCACCGAGGTAAGGCCGCAGCGACTCCTCATCGGAGATGATCCACGGGCCCTGTTCGCCCTCTGCCACCTTGACCGCAACGCCACGAATGACGCTCGCGATTTGGCGCTCGAGGTTACGCACGCCGGCTTCGCGGGTGTAGTGATCGATGATCGACTCGATGGCGCCGTCCTGCAGGGTGACCTGCTCCGGCTTGATGCCGTGCTCTTCGAGTTGCTTTGGCACGAGGTGCACGCGTGCGATATCGGACTTCTCTCGACGGGTGTAGCTCGGGATCTCGATGATCTCCATGCGGTCCCGAAGCGGCGCCGGGATCGTATCGCCCACGTTGCCGGTTGCGATGAACATCACCTTCGACAGGTCGTAGGGGATCTCCAGGTAGTGGTCGCTGAACGTGTCGTTTTGCTCCGGGTCGAGGACCTCGAGCAACGCCGCGGCCGGGTCACCGCGAAAGTCGTGACCAATCTTGTCGATCTCGTCGAGCATGAAGACTGGGTTGATAGTGCTGGCTTTCTTCATCCCTTGGATGACCTGGCCGGGGAGGGCGCCGACGTAGGTGCGCCGGTGGCCGCGAATGGCGGCTTCGTCGTGGACGCCGCCAAGGCTGATGCGATGGAACTTGCGCCCCAGCGCGCGCGCGACCGAACGGCCGAGCGAGGTCTTACCAACACCAGGAGGCCCGATGAGACAGAGGATCGGGCCCTTCTTGTCTTTCTTCAGCTTGCGAACCGCGAGGTATTCGACGATGCGCTTTTTGACCTTCTCGAGGCCGGAGTGGTCTTCGTCGAGCACCTTACGAACGGCCGCGATGTCCATGTTGTCCGCGGTCTGCTTGCTCCACGGGATATCGAGTATCCAGTCGATGTAGGTGCGCACGACAGTGTACTCCGCCGAGCCGACCTGCATCTGCCGAAGTCGCTTGAGCTGCTTGTGCGCCACCGTGTCAGCCTCGCCAGGCAGGTTTGCCTTCGCGAGGCGCTCCTCGAGGACATCGAGGTCGCCCTGATCGCCTTCTTCTTCGCCCAGCTCCTCTTTGATGGCCTTGAGCTGTTGGCGCAGGACGTACTCGCGCTGGTTCTTGCCCATCTCCTCCTTGATTTGGGAGTTGATGCGCTCCCGCATCTTGAGGATCTCGAGTTGACGCGTCAGCAGGCGTAGGACCTTGCGAATGCGCTCCTTCGCGTCGAGTGTTTCGAGCAATTGGGACTTTTCTTCGACCGGTGCGTCGAGATTCGCGGCCACCAAGTCGGCGAGCTGCCCGTGCTCTTGAATCGAGTCGATGAGAGAGCCGGCCTCGCGAGGCAGCTCAGGCATCAGTTGGATGACTTGCTTGGCGATGTCGCGGAGACTCATCGCGAGCGCTTCGCTCTCGACATCCTCGGCGGCCGGCTCTTCGAGGCGCGACACCCTAGCGCGGATGTAGGGCTCGGAGGTCACCACCTGTTCGAGTCGAATTCGCACCAGACCCTGAAGAATTAGGCTGTAGTTGCCCGAGCTGTGTTTGAGCGCTTTCAGGACGCGTGCCGCCACGCCCACCGGGTAGAGGTCGTTCTGGTCGGGATCGTCGGTCGAAGGGTCCCGCTGAGCCACGATCGCAATGATGGGCTGATCGAGGTTCTCGATGTCCTCGACGAGCGCAACCGATTTCTCTCGGCCCACATCGAAGGGCGCGACTGCCGCGGGGAAGAGCACGGCGTTGCGAATCGGCAGAACCGGAAGCTCGCTACCGAACTCGATTTCCCCCGTATCGGGCGGCGGGATCGATGTAATTGTTTCCTCTTCGTCGCTCATGGTGGTGTTCTACTCCAACTCGGACGGAACCCAAGTTTTTCCAATACTGGGGCGAACATAGCCACGCACCAATTTCCTGGCAAGGGTCTCACTTGTGGCGCTGGCCCAGCACGTCAAGGATTGTAGGCGTACATGCTCGATTGAAATCAGGGGGTCCCTGAAATTGGGCTCGGTCCGATAGCGATCGACAATTTGACCTGGCCGAGCTTTCACCCTCGATCCCGCGCCCCAGCGAGCATGATCCCGCCGCCGGTTCCCGGCAGCATCCCCGGAGAGCTGTTGGCGTCGCCGCGCGTCCTGACGACGGCCTTCTCCGTGCGTACAGTTAGGAGCAGACTTGGTTTCGGCCGGCTCGTTTGGCTTCGTACATCTTGTCGTCTGCGGCCTTGAACAGGTCCCAGGCGTCTTCGTAGTCCTCTTTCCACTCGGCCACACCGACGCTCACCGTGATGTTGACCGCCAAACCCTCGAACTCGAAACGGGCGTCTCCGATCAAGCGATTGATTTTGCCTGCGAGCTCTGTGGCACCATCGAGGCTGACCTCGGGGGTGATCAAGGCAAACTCCTCGCCACCGATTCGGGCCAGCACATCGTTGACGCGAAGCCTGCCGAGCAGGATCGCGCCGAGCTGCCGCAGGATGGCATCGCCTGCCAAGTGACCGAAGCGGTCGTTGACGCTCTTGAAGTGATCGAGGTCGAAGACCAGCAGAGAAAAGGTCCGCTTGTATCGTTTTGCGCGCGCGACCTCCCGGTCGAGCATCTCGTCGAAGTATCGCTTGTTGTTGAGCTGCGTGAGACCATCGGTCGTCATCAGCCGGTAGATCTCTTCGTGATACTGGACTTCCACGTCGTCTCCGACGATGAACTTCAAAATGGTGCGCCCAACCTTGAGCTGATCGCCGTGTCGAAGCCGACCTTGCGGTTCCACCAGGTCGTCGTTCACGTAGGTCCCGTTCGTCGAGCCGAGGTCGCGAACCAGGAACTCTCCGTCCTCGAACTGAATCCGGCAGTGTTTGCGCGAGACGCTCTCTTGGTCGATGGGGATTTGGCAGTTGGGTGAACGCCCGATGGTCAAAGGTTCAGTGCCGACCTGCACACGCCGGCCCATCTCATGTCCGTAAATGACGATCAGACAGCCGTTCTGGTTTGACGGCCGCGGCGCCCGAGCTTCCCCGACCTCCGTGAGGACGGTCTGACTGGCGCTGGTCGTCTGGTCCTTGAAGGGCACGCCTTCAATATACAGCGTACGAGGCCCAGCGTTAAAATGAGCGACAGGGGATTGCAGCCACAGCGGACTGATGGCTTTGTTGACGCCCAGAACGCCGTTCAATAGCGTGAAGGCGTGCGTGACGTAATTTCTCACTCCTGGCTGTGGGGGCTGGCGAGCCTCGCCCTGGCTCTTGGTACGCCGCTGGCTCTGACGGCAAGCCCACCCACTGCGCAGCGCGCCTCCACGAGCGTCGCTCGGGTGGTGACGCCCCCGTTCACGGATGTCGATATCTCGAAGGCGAAGCCAGGGAGCGATGGCTGGGTGGTTCCGCGCCGCGATGGAACCCGCGCGGTGCTCACGGTCGACCACGACCTTCAGTCCCATGTTCGAAGCCTGTTCCGTCGATACGACGTTCCGGCGGGCGGCCTGGTCGCGATCGATCCCAAGACCGGACAGGTCCTTGCCTTCGTCGGGTACGAAGCGGGGAAGGGGGACAGTGCAGGCGTGGCGACCGATCCCGGGCCACCGGCTGCGTCGGTGTTCAAGATCATCACGGCGTCGGCTCTGCTCGACGCGGGCGTCAAGAGCTCGACGTCGGTTTGCTACGGCGGAGGGATGCGCGGACTGGTGGCGGCCGATTTGGTCGATAGCCCCAAACGCGATCGTTGGTGCGCAACGATGGCAGACGCGCTCGGTTATTCGATCAACGCGGTGTTCGCGAAGCTTGCCGACCGACACATCGACGAGGCTCGGATGACGCAATACGTTTCGGCCTTCGGTTTTGGACAGCGCCTGCCTTTCGATCTTCCCGTGTCGCCAAGCCCGGTGGACGTGCCCGGCAGCCGCCTCGAGCGCGCGCGAATGGCGGCCGGGTTCTGGCACAGCCAGCTGTCCCCTCTGCACGGCGCATTGCTCGCTTCGACCATCGCGAATGACGGTCAGATGCCGTATGCGGCCATCGTCGACCGAATCGAAAGCGGCTCCGGCGAGACCCTCTACCAGCACTCTCCACGCAATTTTCGACAGGTCGTGCCGCGGCAAACGGCGCGTCTCACGGGCGAGATGATGACGCGGACGGTCACGAAGGGAACCTCCAAGAAGGCGTTTTGGGATGCAAAGGGGCGCCCCTTCCTTCCTGGCGTCCGTGTCGCCGGCAAGACGGGCACCCTCAGCCGCTACAATCCGCACCGCACGTACAACTGGTGGGTCGGCTACGCGCCCGTCGACGATCCGCAAATCGCGATCGCCGCGCTCGTCGTCAATGAGCCCACCTGGCGCATCAAAGCGAGCTACGTCGCGAAGGAAGCACTGCGGAACTACTTGCTGCGGTAGCTCGGGGGCAATTCCGAGTCATGAGGTGTTGCGCGGCCCGACGGCTCGGTTAGGCTGCGGCCCGCGTCACTACCACGAAAGGCAGGCCCCATGTCCCGTAGCATTCGACTTCTGGCGTTCACTGCGCTGACCGCCCTCTCGCTGCTCGCTTCGTCCGCGGTGACCGCACAGGCGCCGGTGCTCAACCGTGTCCTCAAGACCGACACGCTTCGGGTCGGGATGTCTGCCAATCAGCCCCCGCTCAACGTGAAGAGCAAGAACGGCCACATGATCGGCTTGGAGGTCGACCTCGCGAACGGGCTTGCCTACGCGCTTGGGCTCGAGCTCGAGATCGTGCAGAAGCCATTCGGTGAGCTTCTCGGCGCGCTCAAGAAGGGGCAGGTCGACATGGTGATGTCTGGCGTCGATATCACTGCCGCTCGGACCAAAGACTTCCTGTTCGTCGGCCCCTATCTCTTGTCGGGGAAGTCATTGGTGACCACCTCCAAGGCCCTGGCGGGCGCAGATACGGTGGACGATATCAACCGGCGCGATGTGACCTTCGTTGCGTTGAAGAACTCGACCAGCCACGCCTTTGTCAAGAAGCACATCCCCAAGGCGAAGCTCGTTGCCGTGGACGACTACGAGAAGGGCGTGGCCATGGTCATCAAGGGGAAGGCGAGCGCCATGATCGCAGACATGCCCGCCTGCGCCTTGGCCGTCCTCCGCAATCCCGACGCCGGCCTCGTTACCCTGGAAGAGCCGCTTTCGGTCGAGCCGATGGGAATCGCCGTGTCCGCAAAAGACATGCGGTTCTACAATCTAATCGACAACTACATCGAAGCGATCGAAGCCACAGGCATTCTCTCGGCGCTTCGCGCCAAGTGGTTCGAAGACCCGAGCTGGCTCGAAGAGCTGCCGTAAACGCGAGAGCCGGGGCGCGGAAAAAAGCGCGACACGGGGTTCCGTCGAACGGCTCGGCTTGCAGATGTGGTCGGATGCACTTGAGGGCCGGGACCACGCAAGCCTCGCCTCGGCGCGCGCGCCAATCGGGGCGGCTTGCTGTCTTGCCGATTGTCACTTGCGACGTCGACTCCACCCCATATCGCGCATTTTTCCGCGCCCCTCCATACGGAGACAGGACCCACAACGTTCCCAACCGGCAGGCGGCAGCGCGAGCCCGAAGGGCGAAGCCCGGCGCGAATGCGCCGGCAAGGCAAAGCGAAGCGAATGCCGCGCCAGGGAGGATTACGGGTGGGGGTGGGCGGGGCGGTGTCAACAAGCCGTACCAGGCGACCCATCCAAAACCCGCCCCCCTAACATCCGCGGCAGCGCGCCCCGTTCGACGGAACCCCGCGTCGCGTTCCCTTGCGACCCGATCTTGCTCGCTTAGTCCCTCTTCCGCACGATGAAGGTGTTCATGCCTTCTTCTCGTTCGAATGTCGTCCGATAGGCCTGCGCTTCTTGTCGCGATGCAAACGGGCCGATGCGGACGCGCCAGTGGGTGCCGCGGCCTTCGACGGTGCCGGTGGTGACGTAGGCTGCGTGTCCGCGCTTGCGCAGCGCGCTGGCGAACACATGGGCTTCGTTGGCGTCCCGGTAGCTGATGACTTGCAACGTGTAGCGGCCTTCGTGCCCGGCCGGCGCGGAGATCGTGTTCACAGGAACCGTCGCGGCGACCAGCGGGTCGCGTACGGCGGCCATCTCAACGACCTTTCGATCGGGACCTGCGGTGACCGATGCTGGCAAGCCGGCTGCGATGTCGGACCGCGGTGGCGGCTTGGTCAGCGGATCGAGGTGTGCAAGCTCGGCGGCCGCAGCCGCCATGGCAGCAGCGACCTCCGGCCGTGTCTCGCTGACCAGAGTCGTTGGGAAGCTCAGGGTCTCGGGGTCGATCGCAGGTTCGGCGACGGGCTCCTTCGCAGCCTCTTTGGCTTCCGCGTCGGCTTCCTCCGCGATGACCAACATCTGCAGGGGGTCTTGGGCCTCGGATTTGCCGTCATCCGGTAGGGCGGCCACCACGGCGACAACGACGGCAATCGCCGCCACTAGGCCGACGCCAGACAGCGCCAAAACGCCTCGCCCTTCGCTCGACGATCGTTCTTCGATCCGATCCAGATCGCGCATTGCCGTGTCCATATTTTGTTCCGCTCCGGGCCTGCTGTTGGGTTTACGAAACTTCCTCCGAAGCAGCCAAAAAACCGCAGTTCAGACGCCCTCAGAGGGCGTGCAGCCGGGTTGCACACGTGGTAGCTTCGCGCCGGCGTCGAAGCTCTGGGGAACGGCGCGTGGGAGCAGTAGTTCATGGCGGAATCTCCACAGAAGCATCCGGTCACCCTCGAAGACGAGATGAGGCGCTCGTACCTCGATTACGCGATGAGCGTGATCATCGGACGAGCGATTCCGGACGTCCGGGACGGCCTGAAACCGGTCCACCGACGCATTCTCTACTCGATGCACGAGCAAAAGGTGCATTGGAACGGCTCGTACCGGAAGAGCGCCCGCATCGTCGGTGACGTGCTCGGCAAGTATCACCCTCACGGGGATAGCGCGGTCTACGACGCGCTCGTTCGCATGGCGCAGGATTTCTCCATGCGTTACCCGCTGGTCGACGGGCAGGGGAACTTCGGGTCCATCGATGGCGATCCCGCCGCGGCGATGCGCTACACCGAAGTTCGAATGCACCGGCTCGCGTCCGAGCTGCTCGCCGATATAGAAAAAGAAACCGTAGACTTCGGCCCTAACTTCGACGACTCCGAAAGTGAGCCGCTGGTTCTACCGAGCCGAATCCCGAATCTGCTGATCAACGGCTCGGGCGGCATCGCGGTTGGGATGGCCACCAACATCCCCCCCCACAATCTTCGAGAAGTCGTCGATGCCACGGTGCGACTCATGAAGGACCCCGAGCTGACGGTCGATGACCTGATGCACGACGACGACGAGACAGGGCGGCTTGGGGTGAAGGGCCCGGATTTCCCAACCGCGGGTTACATCTACGGGCGCGCAGGCATCCATCTTGGGTACCGGACAGGGCGGGGGCGCATCGTGATGCGGGCCCGCGCGAACATCGAACAGCTTCCCGGCAAGGTTGACCGCGAGATGATCGTGATCAGCGAAATCCCATACCAGGTCAACAAGGCCGAGCTTCTGAAGAAGGTGGCCGACCTGGTTCGCGACAAGCGGCTCGAGGGAATCAGCGATATCCGCGACGAGTCGGACCGCGACGGCATGCGAGTGGTCATCGAGCTCAAGCGCGACGCCCACGGCGAAATAGTTCTGAACAAGCTCTACCAGATGACGGCGCTTCAGAGCACCTTCGGTTACAACTGCCTGGCGATCGTGGGACAGCGACCCGAGGTCCTCGATCTGCGCACTGCGCTTCTTCGTTTCATCGACCACCGGCGCGAGGTCGTCGTACGCCGGACGCGGTACGACCTCCGCCAGGCCAAGGCGCAGAGAGAGCTCATCGAAGGCCTCGGGATGGCGATCACCGACATCGATCTGGTGGTCAGTACGATTCGCTCCTCCAAGGATCCCGACGAGGCGCGCGCGCGACTGATGACGTTGCCCCTCACGGGCCTCGAAGAGTTCGTGAAGCGGGCGGGCCGCCCCGACGCGGAGATCCAAGCGGCCAAGGAGCGAGGCGAATACTTGCTCTCCGAGCGGCAGGCGAAGGCCATCCTCGAGATGCGGCTCTCTCGTTTGACCGGTCTCGAGCGAGAGAAGCTCGCCACGGAATACGGGAGCCTCTGCAATTTGATCGGCGAGCTCGAGGCCATCCTTGCGAGCAAGACGCTGCTGGACGAGGTCATCGTCAAGGAGCTCGATGAAATCCGCGAGCGCTTCGGCGACGCGCGGCGGACCGAAATCGTCGAAGCCGAAGGAGACATTTCGATCGAGGACCTCGTGCCGGACGAGGAAGTGGTCGTCACGGTCTCGCACGCGGGCTACGTCAAGCGCGTCCCGCTGAGCGAATACCGAGCCCAGGGGCGCGGCGGCAAGGGCCTTCGGGCGATGGATACCCGCGATCAGGACTTCGTGAGCTGGGTTTTCGTCGTCAACGCTCACGCAAACGTCCTGTTCCTGAGCGACAAGGGCAAGGCGTACCTGAAGAAGGTCTATCAGATTCCCGAAACCGGCCGCGCCGCAAGAGGGCGAGCCGTCGTGAATCTCGTCGGCATGGAGCCGGATGAACGGGTCGCCGCCATTCTCCCGATTCGCGAGTTCGTCGATGAAGGGTATCTCCTGACGTGCACGCGACGGGGCCGGGTGAAGCGAACCAGTCTGAGCGCGTACGAAAACATTCGTCAAACGGGGATCATCGGCGTCGCCATCGGCGAGGGCGATGCGTTGCTGGCCGCCCGAATCGTCACCCCGGCGCAGCACGTCCTCATCGGCACCTCTGACGGCATGAGCATTCGTTTCGCCATTGAAGACGTGAGGCCGATGGGACGCGACTCGATGGGTGTCAAGGGTGTCGACCTTCGGGAGGGTGACCTCGTCATTGGCATGGACGTCATCGAGGATGAGAGCGAGCAGCAGGTTCTCACCGTCAGCGCAAACGGCTACGGCAAACGGACCCGGGTTGTGGAGTGGCGCACCCAGAACCGCGGCGGCAAAGGCATCATCGCGATGGACACCTCCGAGCGAAACGGCGCTCTGGTGAAGCTCCGCCTCGTGTCTCCGGAGGACCAGCTGATGGTGATTACAAACGGCGGACAGGTCATCCGAACCCGGGTGAGCGAGATTCGCGAAACCGGCCGCAACACTCAGGGCGTTCGCGTGATCCGACTACGGGATGGCGAGCAAGTCGTCGACGTCGAGCCTGTGGCTGAAGGCGAAGAGGTCGACGAGGAGGTCGACGAGTTGGTGGACGCGGAAGATCCCCAAGAACCCCAAGGAAATTAGCCCAAGCGGGACTGGAAATGTGTAATCCCGAGAACAACACGCTATCCTTGTGGGAGCCTTTTTGGGGAGTGTTTTGCGAGGGGTAGGGGAGTGTGAGTAGCGGACCCGTCATCGGGATCGACCTAGGTACGACCAACTCTGTAGTTGCCGTTGCAGACCAGCGCGGAGCGCGGGTTCTGGCGGACAGCGATGGGGTTACGTTGACCCCGTCGGTCGTTTCATTTCATCCAAGTGGCGATGTGTTGGTGGGCGCGCCCGCGAAGGAGCGGCGCCTGCTCGATGCAAAGAACACCGTTTACTCCGTCAAGAGGCTGATCGGTCGCCCATTCAGCAGCTATGAGGTCAAACACGCGCAAGAGCGGTTTGCGTTCGAGCTCTCGGAAGGCCCTAGCGGAGGTGTGCTGGTCGCAGCGCGCGGCGAGACTTACACGCTCAGTGAGATCAGCGCATTCGTGCTCCGGCACGTTCGAAAGGTAGCCGAACAAGGGCTGGGCCAAGAGTGCGGCAGGGCGGTCGTCACCGTGCCCGCCAACTTCAACGAGCTACAACGAAGCGCGACCAAAGCCGCTGGACGCGTGGCCGGTCTCGACGTGCTTCGCATCGTCAACGAACCAACCGCAGCGGCCCTCGCATACGGATACAACAAGACCTCGACGGAGCGGGTCGCTGTCTATGATCTGGGCGGCGGCACGTTCGACATCACCATCCTTCAGCTTGCCGGAGACGTGTTCGAAGTGCTCGCAACGGCCGGAGACACGTTCCTCGGCGGCGATGACCTCGACACAGCGATCGCAGACCATATGATCGAGCGTTTCCTCGAGGCTCATCGCTACGATGTGCGGCAGGACGTCCAAGCCTACGAGCGGCTCAGGGCGGCTGCGGAGTGGGCGAAGATCCAACTTTCGAACAAGCCCGATATTCAGCTCTGCGTCGAGGAGCTGGCCTACGGCGATGGAGGTGCGGCGCTCAACTTGGACTACGCGCTGACGCGCAAGCAGCTCGAGCACATGTGCCAGCCCCTGGTCGCCCGGACCTTCGACGTTTGTGAAGATGCCATGAAGGCAGCGGGCTTGCGTCCCACTCAGCTGGACAATGTCATTCTGGTTGGCGGCTCGACGCGCATTCCGCTGTTGCAACGAATGGTCGCCGAGTACTTCGGGCGCGAGCCGAGGGTGGACATCGATCCCGACTTGGTCGTCGCGCAGGGCGCTGCGCTTCACGCGCAGTCGCTCTCCGTCCCAGCTCGCAAAGCCCCGTTTGCCAAGGTCTCGCTCAAGAAAGTTGCCCAATCGACCGGCGACGCGCTCGGCATTGCGGGCGGTGCGGACCTCGACGAAGAGATCACAAACGTCGGAGATCGCCCGCCGCTCCCACCACTTCCGCCGCCGCCCGTCGCGCGAGCAGCGCGCAAGGCGACCCTGCCTGGTCAGGCGCCGCCTCCGCCTCCTCCCGTGGCGCTCGATTCAATGGCGGATTCGCTCGCCGACGACGATCTGCTCGACGCACCGACCCGTGCTCGTGAGCCGAGTTACGCGGAGCAGCCCACGCGGGTCGGCACGCTCGATTTCAATCCATCGACCACCGAGGACGCCTCCGGTCTCCTGATGCAGATCGGGCTAGACGCCGAGGACGGCTTCGAAACGCCGGATGAAGAGCGCTCGTCGCTCATAGTGGAGCTTGGAGACGATGCCTTTGGGCGCGACTCGGTGCCTATGGAAGAGGTCTCGCACGCCGATGTCCCAGTCGACCTTGGAAGCCAGGCCCCGGCGATGCTCCGTGCGGCGCTCGACGAAGAGGTCGATACAGTCACTGGTGCGATAGCCGCGGTCGCGCCGGCTGAGACGGCTCCGCAGGCGCCGCTGCTCCTCGACGTCACGCCACTCTCGCTCGGGGTCGAAACCGTCGATGGCTACTGCGAGCGAATCATCCGTCGCAACTCGGCGATTCCCGCCGGCCAAACCAAGATGTTCACTACGGCGCGCGATCGACAAGAGACCGTCGTCGTCCGCATCTGCCAAGGCGAGGACCGCAGGGTGTCTGAGAACCAGCTTCTCGGTGAGGTCGTGCTCGACGGGCTGCGTCCGGCAGCTCGCGGCAAGGTTCAAATCGCGGTTCGCTTCATGATCGATGCCGACGGCACGCTCCAGGTCAGGGCGCAAGACGTTGGAACCGGCCAGCAACAACAGATCGCCATCAAGCTCATCGGGGAGCTGCCCGAAGACCAAATCGAGCAGCTTCGTGAACGCCACGAGGCGAAGCTCGGAGGCTGAGCCATGTCGGACCCGGCAGATCGTTTCGACTATTACCAGGTCCTGGAGATTACCCCCGTCGCTAGCTCGGACGAGGTTCGAGCCGCCTTTCATCGTTTTGCGCGCGAGCATCATCCGGACAACTTCGTGGGCTCGCCCGAAGAAGCGGCGCGGCACACGGAGCGTTACCGGCTGGGAAGCGAGGCGTACCGCATCCTCCTCGATCCCATGAAGCGCAAGCTTTACAACGAGGGTCTCGCGAAAGGTGTGCTTCGCTATTCCGAGGATCGCGCCGAGGAGAAGCGCCGGACGATCAGAGCGCCGGGCGGAGTGACGTTGCGTTCCGGCAAGGCACGGGCCTTTTTCTCGCAAGCGCATCGAGCGATCAAGTCCGAGGACTGGGCTCAAGCAAAGCTCAACCTCAAAATGGCGATTCAGAACGAGCCCGACAACGACGACCTCAAGTCCAAGCTCGAAGAAGTTCTCGAACGGATGAAGTCGGGCTAGTTTGGTAGCCTGGAACGATTTCCGGGCTATGGTACCGGCGTCATGGGACGAACAGCGACGATAGAACGTCGAACCAAGGAGACGGACATCCGCGTGGTGCTCGATCTCGACGGCAGCGGCCAATACCAGGTGGAGACTCCGATTGGATTTCTCACGCACATGGTGGAACAGCTCGCCAAGCACGGGCTGTTCGACCTGGAGGTACGCGCTCTCGGCGATACGCACATCGACGGGCACCACACGACCGAGGACCTGGCCATCGCGCTCGGGCAGGCGTTTGCCATCGCCCTAGGCGAAAAGGCCGGCATTCGACGTTTCGGTTCTACCACCTTGCCGATGGACGAAGCCTGCGTCACCTGCGCGCTGGATTTGTCCGGTCGCCCCTACTTCGTTTGGGCCGTCACGCTTCCAAAGGCAAAGATTGGTGACTTCGATGCCGAGCTCGCCGAGGTGTTTTTCGAGGGCTTCGCGCGTGGGAGCCAATGCAACCTGCACATGCGCCAGCACGCGGGCGAGAATCTCCACCACGTCATCGAAATCAGCTTCAAGGCCTTTGCTCGCGCGCTTCGGGAGGCGACCGAAATCGACCCTCGGGTCGTGGGTGTGCCTTCGACGAAGGGCACGTTGACTGAATGACTACAGGCCGGGTAGCGATTGTTGATCTGGGCCTCGGTAATTTGCACAGCGTGGCCAAGGCATTCGAGCGTGCGGGCGCGAAAGCCGAGCTGAGCGCCGATCCGGATGTCCTACAGCGGGCCGATCGCCTGGTGATGCCGGGGCAGGGTGCCTTCAAGGAGTGCGCGCATGCGCTTGCAGGAGAGGTCGGCGAGGCCGTGCGCGCCTGGATCGACACTGGTCGCCCCTACCTCGGAATTTGCCTTGGGATGCAAGCCTTGTTCGAAGAGAGCGAAGAGGCGCCGGGGGAAAAGGGGCTCGGCATCTTCCCCGGTTCCGTCAAGCGCTTTGGGACCAACTTGCGCGATGCGGAGGGGCGCAAGCTCAAGGTGCCGCACATCGGGTGGAACCAGATCGAAAGCCGACACCCGGTGTTCGAGAACGAAGAATGGTACTATTTCGTTCACAGCTACTACTGCGTCCCGGACGACGAGAGCCTCGTGGTCGCCACGACCGACTACGGCGGGCCATTTTGTTCGGCGATCGCTCGGGACAACGTCCTGGCATGCCAGTTCCACCCGGAAAAAAGCCAGCACGCCGGTGCCCGCTTGATCGGACACTTCCTCGGAGATGTGGCGTGGAATTGATTCCAGCAATCGATTTGCTCGACGGTAAGGTCGTACGGCTGCACCAGGGTAAGTACGATCAGGTTACGGTCTACGATGACGATCCTGTCGCCATGGCAAAGCGGTTCGAGGATCAGGGCGCCCAACGGCTCCACGTGGTCGACCTCGAAGGCGCGCGCCGAGGTGAGCCCGCGCACGTTCCGATCATACGAAGCATCCTTCGTGACACGAAGCTCCAGGTTCAAATCGGTGGGGGCGTTCGCAACGAAGATGTTGCGGCGCAATGGATGGATGCTGGCGCAGCTCGCGTCGTGCTCGGCACCGTGGTCGTGAAGGAGCCCGATGTCGCCCGGGCGATTTGCAACTGCTATCCGAGAGGCGTCGTGTTGGCGCTCGATGCCCGCGACGGGAAGATCGCCGTCGAGGGCTGGCAAGAGCAGAGCGCGCAAGACGTCACGGAGCTCGCCAAGGAAGTCGATGGCTGGAACATCGGCGCGATCCTATTCACCAACATTCACAAGGATGGCACACGCGAGGGGCCGGACGTCGAAGGCACTGCCGGCTTGCAGTCGCTGGTCGAGACGACCGTAATCGCCTCGGGCGGTATTGGCTCGCTCGAAGACCTTCGCGCGCTCAGCGCGGCGGGCGTTCGCTCGTCGGTTTGCGGGCGCGCGCTCTACTCGGGTGCCTTCAACCTCTCCGAAGCCTTCGCCGCGCTCGAGGAGTCCTGATGCTGGCCAAACGAATCATCCCGTGTCTCGACGTCAAAGAAGGGCGCGTCGTCAAGGGCATCAACTTCGTTGGACTTCGGGATGCGGGCGATCCGGTCGAGTCGGCGCAGCGGTACAGCGCCGGCGGGGCGGACGAGATCACTTTTCTCGACATCACGGCATCGCACGAAAACCGTCGAACCCTCTTCGATCTGGTCGACCGGACGGCGTCGACCGTCGCGGTTCCACTCACGGTGGGTGGGGGGGTGCGAGAGCGGCGTGATGTGAGTGAGCTCTTACATGCTGGGGCCGACAAGGTCTCGATCAACAGCGCCGCTGTATCGAACCCGGACTTCGTCAAAGAGATGGCCGAGGCATACGGTTCGCAGGCGATCGTGGTAGCGATCGATGCAAAGCGGGTTCCGGGCGAGGCCGAGAAGTGGACGGTCTACACACACGGGGGAAGGCGGGACACGGGCCTCGATGCGATCGCCTGGGCCCGGCAAATGGCCGACTATGGCGCCGGCGAAATCCTCTTGACCAGCATGGACCGAGACGGGACTCAGGACGGCTATGATCTGCTGTTAACTCGCGCGGTTGTGGACGCAATCTCGATTCCAGTTGTAGCTTCCGGGGGCGTGGGGACTCTTGGGCACGTGCATGAAGGCCTGGCAGCCGGAGGAGCCGATGCGGCGCTTGCGGCTTCTATCTTTCACGACGGTCACTACACTGTGGCCGAGGTCAAGGAGTACCTGCTCGACCATGGGGTATGTGTGCGCCCGCCTGAGCGGGATTGAGGGGTAGCGATGGGCAGAGACGTCGGCGTGGGCGAACTGGTGCAGGAGCTGGAGCGGCGCGGTGATCGGCTCCCGTTCGAGATCGGTGCCTTTGTCGCTCTCGAAGCTTGCGAGGGTCTCCTCCTGGAGTCTGTGAAGATCGACCCGGATGATGTCCGGGTGACCTTGGAAGGGTCGGTGGTCGTATCCGATGAGGCCGAGCGAGCGGAGCCGGACGAGGCTGCCCGCTCTCTGGTTTCTGTACTCGCCCGGCTGCTCGTCGCAGCGGGACCCGGCGTCCCACCGCATCTCCTGCAGCTCGTCAAGGACGGCACGACCGGGCAGAACCCCCGCGACCTTCGGCATCTGCACGACGCCATCGAGGCGTCGCTCATCCCAATCAACCGCGGCGCATCCCGACGCGTTCTCGCTCGCCTCGTTCGCGACAGCGACCGGCCGCCGGCACCTGAGCCCGTCCGGGTCGATCCACGCGAGCTCGACACGGAGCTCGAGGAATTGTTGCGCGATCCTGCAACCAGGACCCTGGAGCCAGCGCAGGCCGGCTCGCGATTGGAAGAATGGAACGCAGAAGAGCCGATCACGGAGCAGATCCGTGTCCCGGGGGCCTTGACTCGCGACGTTGACCTCGATGCTCAACCGGAGACGGTGCCGGTTCCGCCTTCGCGACCCGCGGTCGCGCGAAGCTCCGCGTCCGTCCCGGAGCTCAGGGCGCCATCGGCTTCGGACTCGCGCGCTGCGGTTGCAGCGCTTCCGGAGCAACCGCCTCAGCCGGGGCCCGAGCCCATCACGGCGACGATCCGAAAATGGTCCCGTGACGAGGAGAGGGAGTCCGCGGCGGCGCCAGAGTCAGTGTCAGAGTCAGAGCCAGAGTCAGAGCCAGGGTCAGCGCCAGTGCCAGTGTCAGCGCCAGCGCCAGTGTCAGCGCCAGTGTCGGTGCCAGCGTCAGTGACTGGGACCGGGACCGCGACCGGATCCGCAGCCCTCTTGGAGACCCCGACTGAGTCCGTGTTCGGCGCCGGGTCCGTGTCCCACGCCGAGTCCATCCCTGCGCCGTTGCCCGCGCGGGAGTCCGCGGCGGCGCCAGAGCCCGCGTATGACAGGCCTTCGTTCGCCGTTTCGCAGCCGCCGAAGCGCCGTGGCGGCTTGGGGGTCTTGCTCGTTGCCGGGGTCATGGGCCTCGGCCTCTATGCACTCATCAGCACGGGGGCATTGGACACACTGCTTCGGCCGGCCGCGGCGCCTGCGGCGTCGGCCACGCCTGGCGTCATCGACGTCACGGTCATCCCCAGTGATGGGCAGGTCTTTGTGTTCGTTGGACGCGGTCCCGCAATTGCTGAAGGACTAGCGGTCGATGCCGACCACGAATTCATCGTCTTCGACCGTGGGCTCCGCCCATCGAGGGCTCTCGTTCCCCGTGGTGCAAGCTGGACGACGACGGAAGACGGCTTGGTCTACGAGCTGGCGATTCAAGCCAGGGCGGTCGCCGATCCATCGGACGAGCTCGATTTCGGCGGTGCGAAGACCAAGCCGTCTTCCATCGACACCGGAGAGAGGGCTAGGGTCCGAATCGTGACCAACCCGCCCGGCGCGAAGGTGTATCGCTACGTAGGCACCGGTCCAAGCGTACGTATCCCCGCGGCTTCCATTCACGAAGGCCAGGAGATTCTAGCCTTTCATTCGGAGCACGAGACCCGCCGCGCGGTGATCGGGCCCAGCGACTGGCAACTGGCGGAGGGCCAGACGATTTGGAGCGCCACCTTGCAAATCGAGCTGCCGGGGCTCCCGACGTCAGCTGCCCCGGAAACGCCCGAGGACTGACTCGACTTCGCTCCGAATCGACTCGAGCCCTGACTCGGTGTCCGCTTCGAAGCGAAGGACCAAGACCGGCTGCGTATTGGAGGCGCGAACCAGTGCCCAACCACCTTCGAATTGGATGCGCGCGCCGTCGATGTCGATCAGCGCGTGCGTGGGCCGGTAATGATCGACAATCTGCTGAACCAGCTCGAACTTACGGGCGTCGTCGCAATCGACGCGAATCTCCGGGGTGGCGAATGTCTGGCGCACGTCGGCCAGCATCTCGTGGAGCGGCACATCGCTCCGTGAAACGATTTCGAGAACTCGGAGCGTTGCATAGATCGCGTCGTCGAAGCCGTAGTAGCGGTCCGCAAAGAAGATGTGCCCGCTCATTTCTCCGGCCAGGAGGGCTTTCTCTTCTTTCATCTTGGTCTTGATCAGCGAGTGGCCCGTCTTCCAAAGCACGCCGCGCCCGCCATGCGCTTCGATGTCGTCGTACATCGTTTGAGAGCACTTCACCTCGCCGATGATCGTCGCGCCGGGGTGTTCTTTGAGCAGCGCGCGCGATAGGACGATCATGAGCTTGTCGCCCCAGATGACCTCGCCGCGCGCGTCGACCACTCCGACGCGGTCGGCATCGCCGTCATAGGCGAAGCCGAGCTCGAGCTTATCTTTGACGACACGATCGATGAGCATCTCGAGTGTCTCTGGCTCCGTCGGATCGGCATGGTGAACGGGAAACGTGCCGTCCATATCGCAAAGCATCGCGACGGGGTTGAGCCCGAGCGCCCTGGTCGTTTCGAGGGCAAGGGGGCCGCCCGCGCCGTTTCCTGCATCGATTGCGAATCGGATGTCACGTCGCCCGAGCTGGATGTCTTCCTGTGCCTTCTTCACATAGGCCGGCGTCGGGTCGACGGTCTCCACCGTGCCGCCCGGAGCGCGGTGGCAGCTTTCGTTCTCCATGACGGTGCGGAGCTCTTCGATATCGATGCCGTAGAGCGAGCCCTTGCCCACCATCATCTTGAAGCCGTTCTCGTCCGGAGGGTTGTGGCTTCCTGTGATTTGAACGCCGCCGTCGAGGTCGAGCTCATGCACCGCGAAGTACAAGAGCGGGGTGGGGCCGACGCCGATGTCTACCAGTTGCATGCCAGTTTCGATCAGCCCGGCGCAAAGGGCTTCGTGCAGGCGCGGCGAGCTCAGACGGCAGTCGCGTCCGACGCCGATTCGCCGCAACCCTCGCTTCGTGAAGAAGGTGCCGAGGCTCAGCCCCAGCGCTCGCACGAAGCCGTCGCCGAAATCGCGCTCGGCGTGTCCACGAATGTCGTACTCCCGAAAAACGTGTGGATTCATAGGATCAGCGCCTGTCGTCGTCTCGTTCACGAAGGGCGGCGACGACTTCCCGAACGTCTTGCGCGCGTTCCCTTGGGACGATTAGAAGCGCATCGCCGGCGTCCACCACGACCAGGTCACGCACGCCGATCAGGGCAATCAGCTTGCCATCGGGCGCCGCGACGAAGTTTCCGCTGGCGTCGACCGCGATGGCGCCTTCGGGCAGGACGTTGGCCTGCTCGTCTTGGGGCGCGAGCTCCCATGCCGAAGTCCAGCTCCCGAGGTCGGACCATTCGAATGAGCCGGGCACCACGCTGACGGCGCTGACCTTTTCCATGATGCCGTGGTCGATGCTGACGGCGGGCAGCCCTCCGTAAGTTTCCTGAACCAGGGCTTCTTCGTTGCCCGCTCTCGCGGCCTCATCGTACCGCTGCAGCTCCTGACCCAGACCCGGAAGATGCTGGTCGATCGCTTCGAGGATTCGAGACGCGAGGAAGAAGAACATCCCACTGTTCCAAAGGAAGTTCCCGTTCGCGACGAACTGTTCGGCGCGTCGGCGGTTCGGCTTTTCGACGAAGCGTCGGGCTCGAAAGACCCCTGGGTCGAGCTCCGAGCCGACCTCGATGTAGCCGTAGCCGGTTTCCGCCCGCGAAGGGCGAATTCCGATCGTGACGTAGTCGCCGTGTGTCGCAGCTTCGAGCCCGCGACGCAGCGTGTCGACATAGGCCTCGGTTTCACGGATGTAGTGATCGGCGGGAAGGACCGCCATGATCGCATCTTCGTCGAGCCGCTTCACGTGGGTTGCTGCCCATCCGATACAAGGAGCGGTGTTGCGTCCCACGGGCTCCGCGAGGATCTGCTCAGCTTGCAGCTCGGGAAGCTCTCGTTCCACTTGGCTGCGAAGCTGCTCTGACGTGACGACGAACGTACGTTCCGTGGGGAGCATGTCCCAAACGCGCTCAGCGGTCGCGCGAAGCAAGGAACGGTCATCTGGGCCGAGCGCGAGGAACTGCTTGGGCCGGTCGCGTCGCGAAAGCGGCCAGAAGCGAGTACCGGAGCCTCCCGCCATGATCACCGCGTATGCTTTTTCGCTGTTTTTCAAGAGCCAGTCCCTGCCTCAGCGCGCGATCAGGAATACTCCCAGAGGCACGAGGTATATCGCGAACGTCCACATCCGTCCGACGAGAATGATCTGGCGGAGGATAACAAGGCAGACGTATCCCGTCACCAGGGCCGTTGCACCGCCAACCCAG
>Ga0224508_10000422_pt1 | contig 41871 bp, 29 predicted proteins | sample SF_Jan12_sed_USG_4_FD_170157 | JGI IMG/M metagenome (GOLD analysis project Ga0224508, IMG submission 170157) | Sediment microbial communities from San Francisco Bay, California, United States - SF_Jan12_sed_USGS_21 | ecosystem: Environmental > Aquatic > Marine > Sediment | place: USA... | reverse complement strand
ATACTTCTTGCAGCCCAGTAACTCGTAGCGGTAGCGGTCGCAGGCCGCGAGCAGGGTGTCGTGCGCGCCCGGCGCGGTATCCTCCATGATTTTCAGGATCGGCCGGCGCCGGTTGGTCACCATCACGTCGCCCTTGCGCGGGCACATGCGTTCGATCGCCACCCGGCAATGCTCGAGCGACATGTATTCGCCCAGGTTATCGGGGTTCAGCGCCCAGCAATCGACCACCTGCGTGCCGTGCGTGTTGATCACCTTGATGCGGCAGCCTTTTTTCAGAAAGGCTGCTTTCGCATGCCGCGCTGGAATGGAAACTCTTCGATTCGGTGCCGCTTTCTTTTTGATTGCCATGAAGCTAACCCCGCATTTTTTCGCCGGACGGATCATAAAGCGAATGAATTCGGGGGACAGTATACCTATCTCGAACTTACCTAAGCATTCGAACCCGAACGAATTTAGTATACTGTCCCCGGAATTACTACAGGCAATAATCCCAGGATCATTGCCTGTTGAAAGGACAACAACGGGGAACAGGTCATGCATAGACAGGTATACTGTCCCCCGAATTTTGCGCTTCTCTATAGATCACCTGTAAACGCTGACTGGCGCCCTGCTTCGTTAAACGAACAGGGTCAGCACGCCGGTGAAGCCGTACAGCGCGCTTTTGTGGATTTCGCCGTTGGCGAAAAACCCGACCAGCGGGAAGTCGCCGAGTACGGTATGGATGAATCGAACTTCCTCCGAATGTTGGCCGAACTGTTCCCTGCCGCGGCCCAGGCAAGAGACGTAAACACCGCCCTTGATCGGTGAATTGCAGCGCTTTTTCAAATCCTTGAGCATGCGCTCCATGTCTTCCAGCGCGGTACTGCCATCGCGTTTGCAAAAGACGATCTCGTCGTTGTGCTCGAGGAAATCACCGATCGCGACAAGCTTCGAGTCGGGATCGATGCCGACGAGCTGGCGGACCGAGTAGTCGTCCACGTCGGAGTTCTTGTTCACGATACCGGCGAAAATATAACCGGCCGCCTGCTGCCAGTCCTGCGCGATGACTTCGCCGACATCCTCGGTCAACACGTCGAGCGCGGGTCGGTCGTCGAGGCTGTGCATGATATTGCGCTCGCACTGGGTGACGACATGGCGCGGCCCGATCGGGCTGCAGCCCTGGGTGAGGTTGGTCATGATCGGCACCGCCTGTGAAAACAGTGCGCCGCTGATGCCGCCCTGCAGAACCTGCTCGGCGAATTGTGCGTTGGGTCCGCGCGACGAGCTGATCCCGCCGATCAGAAACGCGGCCGGAATATCGCTGCCCAGCCGTGCCAGTAACGGTTGCAGGTTTGCCGTGGCCGGATCGGCGTGCAACAGGCCGACATTGAAATCGTTGGCGCTGCACCAGTCTGCGAGCCCGGCGGACAGGGATGCGCTCTCTTCGCGCAGGTTCGGCAGCAGCCGATAATCGGCCTCGTTGAAGCCGGCCAGCATGATCGCCATCGCCGGTTCATCGTAGTATTCCGTCGCGCCGCCGATGATGCCGATGCCGACGGTCCCGACCCAGGCCGTGATGCCGGTCTTGTCTTTCAGCCGCTCGATCAGCGGCCCGGCTGACTCGGCCAGCTGGTCGCTCAGGTACAAAAAGCCGAAGTTGGCCGCGGGCGGAATGTCGCCCAGTTGATTGAGACAATCATTGAGGAGCCTGTCGCCGGGCTCGCCGGCGCCGTGCGCGAGCAGAAATCGATCCATCATGACGTGCTAGTTTACTGGAAAGCGGATTGGCAACCTAGAAAATGGGACGGAGGGGTTATTTTTTAATCCCTCCGTCCTTTTTTTTATGCGCGCATTTTTTCGCCGGTGGGGTCGTAGAGCGGTTGTTCGACAACCAGTGCCGAATACATCTCGCCGTTGATCTCTACCTCGAGCTCGGTGCCATCGGCGGCAAGCTCCGCCGGCACGTACCCCAGCGCCATCGATTTTTGCACGTGGTGCGCATAGCCGCCCGAGGTTACGTAGCCGACGCATTCGCCGTCCTTCAGGATGGCCTCGTCCAGGGTGACGTCGATGTCGTCGGTGTCGATGGTCATCGTCACCAGCTTGATCGTGGGGCCGGCGTCGCGTTCCTTTTGTGCCGCTGCCTTGCCGATGAAGTCCTTGTCCCAGTTGATGAACACGTCGAGGCCCGATTGCGCCGCGGTGAAATCCGGGCGGAATTCGAGGGTCCACGCGCCCCAGTTCTTTTCCAGGCGCAGGCTCATCAGTGCGCGCAGGCCGTAGTGGGTGAGCCCCAGGCCTTCGCTGTTGGCGAGAATTTCTTCGTAGAGTTTCAACTGGTATTCCGGCTCGACGTAGATTTCGTAACCGAGTTCGCCGGAGAACGACAGCCTGGTGAGGATCGCCGGCACGGTGCCGACGAAGGTTCTTTTGATATCGCGGAATTTGAGTACATCGCCAGAAACGTCGTCGCGCGTGATGCGGGACAGGAGTTCGCGCGCATTCGGGCCCGACAGGCCGATGCCGTGGTAGCGGCGCGAAACGTTTTCGTATTGCACGTCGTAGCCGCCGAGGTGGCTTTCGAACCAGCGGCGGTGCATTTCCTGCGCGGCGCCGGAGCCGAAGATCATGAAATCGTCGTCTTTGAGGCAGGCGATGGTGAGATCACCGTAGAGCTTGCCCTTGTGGGTCAGCATCGGCGACAGGTTAATTCTGCCCGGCTGCGGCACACGGCCTGCCATGACGAAATCGAGGAACTTGCGTGCATCCGGCCCCTTGATCGAGTGCTTGGCGAAGTTGGCGATTTCGGTGATGCCGACCGCTTCCCTGACCGCCTTGCATTCGCGTGCGACATAGTCATGCGCCCTCGAGCGGGCGAAGGTCGGTTCCTCGTGCGCGTCTTCCGGGTCGTCGGCGAACCATAGTGCCGCCTCGAGGCCGAAGCCGTCGCCCCAGACCGCGCCCCTGGCGGTGAGCCGGTCATAGAGCGCAGTCGTGCGCATGCGCCGGCCCTTGGGCAGGGTTTCGTTGGGGAAGGTCATGACGAAACGGCGCTCGTAGTTTTCGCTCGACTTGATGGTGCCGTAGTCGGGCGAGGCGTAATCGCCGAAGCGCGCGATGTCCATCGCCCAGACGTCGATTTCGGGTTCTCCGTCGATCATCCATTCGGCGAGGCACTTGCCGACGCCGCCGGCCTGGCAGAAGCCGGCCATGACGCCGACCGCGGCCCAGTAGTTCTTCATGCCGGGCACCGGGCCGATCATCGGGTTGCCGTCGGGGCCGAAGGTGAACGGGCCGTTGATCATGTCCTTGATGCCGGCCTCGGCGAGCGCCGGGATGCGCTCGAAGCCGAGCTCGAGGCGCTCGGCGATGTGGTCGAGCTGCGGTTCGAGCAGTTCGTGGCCGAAATCGTTGGGCGTGCCGCCGACCATCCATGGCGTCGCCTTCGGCTCGTAGGTGCCGAGCAGCATGCCCTGGCCTTCCTGGCGGAAGTAGATGTTGCCCTCGTAGTCGATGCCGGCCGGCAGGCGCTCTGCGCGCGCCGCGATCTCGGGGATGGTCTCGGTGATCAGGTAATGGTGCTCCATCGGCTGCACCGGCAGGTTGAGGCCGGACAGGTGCCCCACTTCGCGTGCCCACAGGCCGCCAGCGTTGACGATGTGCTCGGCGTGGATCGTGCCTTCCTTGGTGACCACGTCCCAGCTGCCGTCTTTGCGCTGGTTGGTTTCGATGACCTGGGCGTGCGTGTGGTAGCGGCCACCGAGTTTTTTTGCCGCCTTGGCGTAGGCGTAGGTCACGCCGGACGGGTCGATGTCGCCGTCGAGCGGGTCCCACAGTGCGGCCAGGTAACGGCTCGGGTCGATCAGCGGGTGCCGGTCGGCGAGTTCCTTCATGGATATGAATTCCTGGTCGAGGCCCATGTAACGCGCCTTCGAGCGTTCGCGTTTAAGGTAGTCGTACCAGGTCTGGTTCGACGCCACGTAGAAACCGCCGGTCTGGTGGTGGCCGACCGATTGTCCCGAGAGTTTTTCGAGTTCGGGGTAGAGTTCGATGGTGTAGCCCTGCAGGCGGGAGATGTTGGGGTCGGAGGAGATCGTGTGGATTTGGCCCGCGGCGTGCCAGGAGGAGCCGGAGGTGAGTTCGTTGCGTTCGAGCAGGACGCAGTCTTTCCAGCCGTGTTTGACGAGGTGGAACAGGATCGAACAGCCGACTACGCCGCCGCCGATGATTACTACTCTTGCTTGGGATTCCATTGTTTGTCCTCTTTAACTATGTGCCGTCATTGCGGCCTTGAGCCGCAATCCATTTCGATGCGCCCGAGAAAGTAGGCCGGGCTTCGCCCGTGGGGTTTCCGAGGAGTCGTTGTAATGGATTGCGGCTCGGGGGCCGCAATGACAGCTTGTAATCAGTACCAGGCATCGGGGATCTCGGATTTGCGGCGCTCGATGTAGGCCTGGAGTTCTTCGTCTTTGGACTGGTCGAGGGGCGGGGCCTCGTAGTCTTTCAGGAGCTGGTTCCAGCGGTCGTAGGCGCGCTGTGCCATGTCTTTGCTGCCCTGCTCTTCCCAGCTTTCGACGTTTTCGCTGTCGGAGAGGACGGCGTCGTAGTAAGCGGTTTCGTAGTTGGCCATGGTGTGGCTGCAGCCGAGGAAGTGGCCGGCGGGCTCTACTTCCGAATAGGCATCGCGCGCGAGCGCGTTGTCGTCGAGCGGCAGGCCGCCGAGCATGACCTGGTAGGCACCGAGGCGGTCAGCGTCGATGACGAGTTTTTCGTAGCCGGTGCACAGGCCGCCCTCGAGCCAGCCGGCGGCGTGCAGGACAAAGTTGGCGCCGCCGAGTGCGGTCGACATCATCGAGTCGGCGCTCTCGGCGGCGGCCTGTGCGTCTGGGAGCTTGGATGCGGTTAGCGAGCCGCCACAGCGCAGTGGAACGCCGAGCCTGCGCGCGAGCTGGCCGATGACGAGGTTGGAGATTACCGGTTCAGGCATGCCGAAGGTCGGGGCGCCGCTTTTGAGGCTCATCGATGACAGGAAATTACCGAGCACGAACGGGGCGCCCTTGCGCACCAGCTGGGTGAAGGCACCGACCATCATCGCCTCCGCAAAGGCTTGTGCGATCGACGCCGCGGTCGTGACCGGACCCATCGCGCCGCCGAGAATGAAGGGTGCGGCGACAAGCCCCTGGTTGGCGCCGCAGTAAACCTGCGCAGCTTCGGTGACGACCTTGTCGACCAACAATGGCGAGTTGGTGTTGACGTTGCCCATGATGACGCAGTTTTGTTCCATGAAGTCTTCGCCGTGGAGGATGCGCGCCATGTCGACACAGTCCTGCGCACGCGATTTTTCGGTGATTGCGCCTAGGTGGGGCTTGTCATGGTTCTTCATGTGCAGGTAGACCATGTCGAGGTGACGCTTCGACACCGGCAGGTCACAGGGCTCTACGATGACCAGGCTGCCGTGATGCAGGCTCGGCAGCATGTGCACGAGCTTCGACAGCTTGTCGAGATCCTCGATCGCACCATAACGGCGCCCGCCCTCGAGGTCGCGTACGAACGGCGGGCCGTAGACTGGCGCGAACACTTGCGAAGTGCCGCCGATGTTTACACTGCGCTCGGGGTTGCGCGCATGCTGGGTGAATTCGGTGGGCGCAGTCTGGCACCATTCCCGTGCGACCCCCTTGTCGAGGCGCACGCGCGTGCCTTTGACGTCGGCGCCGGCCTCGCGCCAGATTTCGAGCGCTTTCGGGTCGTCGCGGAATTCCAGGCCGATTTCCTGGATGATCCAGTCGGCCTGCTCTTCGAGCTTGACCAGGCCTTCTTCGTTGAGGAATTCGTAGAACGGGATTTGGCGCTTGATGTACGCGGGTGCAGTGATCTGCGGGCGCGTGCGTTCGCGGCTGGCGCGGCCACCGCGCCGCCCGCGACGAGTACTTCTGCTCTGGGTTGCCTGACTCACGCTGACTCCTCGCCTATGTGTTACCGTCATTCCCGCTTGCGCGGGGATGACGATTGGGATTTGGCAGTATAACAACGGGTTTTTAGGTTGTGACCGCTAAAAAATATCGTAATTCACATAAGCTGACTTTATGTTAATCTCTTATAACGCTTTGCTGCAGTCGAATTTTATTTACTGGCTTTATGTGACACCGCCTAGTGACAATGAACTTGAAAGGCGGCCTGGCCCACCCGGTCATACCGCGGCTTGATCCGATGCGTCGGTCCGGCAGGATTCGGTGTTATGTGTATGTCTTCGCGCCACTGGATCCCGCGGTCGAGCCGCGAGATGACGGTAATTTGGAGCATCGAGTCTGACTTATGCGTGAGTTGCGCCGTCTTATTCATTCGCCGCATCATTTGTTTGTGTTCGAGGTTTGCGGGAGGTTGTTGTCGTTTACGCGGGCGGCCGAAGAGCTTGGGGTTTCGCAACCCGCGGTGAGTCTCGCTATTCGGCAGCTGGAGACAGCGATTGGGCAGGAGCTGTTTGAACGACGGCACCGGGCGATTCGGCTGACCGAGGCCGGGGAACGTTTTTATAACGAGGTTTCGCTCAGCCTGGAGCGGCTACTGCAGGCCGCGCGCGAGGTCAACCGCGGCGGTGGGGAGCATCTGGTTACATTATCGATCTCGACCGCTTTCGCAAACTACTGGGTGATGCCGCGCATGACGCGGTTGCACCGATCACACCCGAATATCGATCTGCGTCTGCAGGTGGTGGACAAGGATGTCGATCTCGAATACGAAAACGTCTCGCTCGGCATCCGCCGCGGACGTGGCGGCTGGCCGGGGTACGATTCGGCCGCGATCGCGCGCGAGGAACTGTTCGCGGTGGCGAGCCCGTCTTACCTGGCATCGAATCCGAGGCCGAAGTCGATCGAGGACCTGTTGCAGCACCAGTTCATCCATCTCGAGGAGCCTTTCCGTCCCCGGCCCCGGTGGCTCGACTGGTTTCAATCCTTCGGCGTCGACTTCGTTGACAAGGGCGAAGGCCTGCGCCTGAACGATTACGCGCTCGTGATCCAGGCGGCGATGGCCGGCGAAGGCATCGCCATGGGCTGGCGCCACGTCACTGATTCACTGATCCAGAAACGCCTGCTGGTGCCGGTGCTGCCGCAGAGCTGGAAGACCAGCGAAGAGTTTCACCTGATCTGGTCGGACCGCACTGAATTGTCCGAATCCGCGCAACAGGTGCGCGACTGGATCATCGAGGAAGCCAAGGCCGCGGCGATGGTGCGCCTGCCCTGAAACCCGGGATATTCCGGGTTTCAATGTCTGATCGCGACCCGCAGTCATTGCAAGCGGGGCCCGGCTTGTGCGAAGCGAACGCTGAGGCTGTAGCGAAGCAGCCTCTTGATACCGCGTTATAAACCGGAGATTGCTTCGTTTTTGCGCTTCCCCTATGGCGGCAAGGGCCTTTTCTGATTTGGCCTGAGTTAAATAGAGTGTTTATAATTCTACTGCTTAGGAACATACTACTAGCGTCAAATCCATAATTCATAAGAGGAGGGATTCCAAATGAGTAAAACAAGCATCTCCAGAACCTGCCGTCGGCTCGCGATATGCGCTCCTATCATGGCGACGACACTGATCGGCACCAACCACGTACTTGCCTCTGAACCCATGGCCAACGCCTGCCCGGTGGACGGCTGCGAGGTTAAAATCCTCGACGTAAAACCGGCGGGAGAAGAGCTGATGCTCACCTTCAAGGCCAATTTCAAGCCCGATGTCTCGAAAAATCATCTGCATGTCTGGTGGGGCGAGCAATACGACATCAAGCAGGTTGGCAGAAATGCCACGACGTTCGGGGTGGAGAAGGGAAAATGGCACCGGCACGACGATTATCCGAACTACACCACCACGGGTGCCGCATCGACCAGCATTCGTGATGGCGCCGTTACCGTTTGTGTTACTTCGGCGGACCGGAATCACAACATTCTGGATGCCAGTCTTTTTCATTGCGTCGATGCCAGCGATCACCTGTAGTGGTTCGACGCGTGTATGAAGCTGCCAGCCTACGTCGGTCGCTACGAGGTTCGCAATGAAATAGGCCGCGGCGGCTTCGCAGTGGTCGTTCGCGCCTGGGACGAGGAGCTGCAATCCTTCGTTGCGATCAAGATCCTGCACGAGGTGCTGACCGACGACGAGGAACTTATGTCGCGTTTCCTCGACGAGGCGCGCCTGTTGAGGCGTATTCGCTCGCCCCACGTCGTCACTGTCCACGATATCGGCCGACTCAACGATGGCTGCCCCTATTTCGTCATGGACTTCGCCGATCGCGGCACGCTCGAGCCACGCCTGCGCAAGTACAAGGATTCAACCGCTCCCGACCCACAGGGCATCATGGCACTGGTGGATGCCCTGGCTTCCAGCCTGTCCGACCTGCACGAGGCCGGCGTCGTGCATCGCGACATTAAACCGGCCAATATACTGTTCCAGCTGGTTCGCCGCGGGGTGAACGCCGATGACGCAACCGCGGCATCAACAATGTCCCAGATCACCCTGGTCGGCAACGAAGAGCGCATCCTGGTGGGCGATCTCGGCATCGCCAAGGATCTCGCCAGCCGTGGCAGCGATGCGACCGTGGTCGGGGGTACGCCACTCTACCAGGCGCCCGAACAGAGCCTGACCACTGCGGAGATCACGCCGGCTGCCGACATTTACGCCGCCACCGCGATGTTGTGGCACCTGGTCATGGGCCAGCGCCCGCCGCCGGCCGCGTCGCTCGAGCAGGAGTTGATCAAGCTGCCGTCGGCCTGGCACGACATTTTCGAGCAGGGCATGGCCTTCGAGCCGGAGAATCGATTCCCTAATATCGACGCCTGGCGTGCTGCCATTCACGAAACGCTCGCGTCCGATACGCCGCCGACGCAAAACCGGGCTGTCACACAGGCGGCACCCGTCGCGGCCGCCTGCCCTTACAAGGGCCTGGCCGCCTACCAGATCGAGGATGCGCAATTCTTCTTCGGTCGCGAGGTACTGATCGACGATCTGGTGCGGCGCCTGCAAACTCACCAGGTGCTCACCGTTGGCGGGCCATCCGGTAGCGGCAAGTCTTCACTGGTGCGCGCCGGCCTGATCCCCGCGATCCGGGCCGGTGCGCTGCTGGGTCGCGAGAGCTGGCAAGTCGCGCTGTTTACACCCGGACGCGACCCAATGGCCGAGCTCTATTTCCAGGCCACCGGCACACCGTCGAGAGGCGGGCTTACGATAACCTTCGAAGACCTGCTGGAGCGCCCGACAATGGCCCGGCATCTCAGCTGGAAAGACGGCATCGAACGCCCGCTGGTGTTGTGTATCGATCAGTTCGAGGAGCTTTTTACACTGGCAACGGCAAAGCAGCGAAAAAGCTTCATCAACGCGATCTCGGCCATGACCGACCCGGCCGACAGCAAGGTGCGGATCGTCATCGCGGTGCGCGCCGATTTCTATGGTCAATGCGCACAAATTCCGTGGCTGGCCGAACACATTACGCACAACCAGATACTGGTGGGGCCGATGACCGATGCGGAACTTCGCCGCGCCATCGTCGAACCGGCGCGTCGATCCGGTCTGCACGTCGAAAGCATCCTGGTGGACGCCATCATCGACGAGGCCGGTCACGAAGCGGGTTCGCTGCCGCTGGTGGCCCATGCGCTGGTCGAGACCTGGTCGCGGCGGCGCGATAACGTGCTGACGCTGCAGGGTTTTCACGAGGCGGGGGGCGTCGCCGGCGCGATCAGCCAGACCGCCGAGGCCACCTTCGAACAGCGCTTCGACGACGCCGAGCGAGCCGCGACCCGGCGCCTGTTCCTGCGTCTGGTGACGTCGGGATCGAGCGCATCCGACACCCGTCGCGTGATCGCACGCGCCGATATCGAGCAGGATTCCCAGTCCGAGGTCATGGGCCGCGTCGTCGAAGGCCTGACCGAGGCACGGTTGCTGACGGTCGACGATAAAACCGTGCAGATCGCCCACGAGGCGTTACTGCGCACCTGGCCGCGGTTACGCGGCTGGATCGAGGAGTCGCGCGACGATTTGCGCTTGCGCCAGCGCATCAGCCACGCGGCGACGGAATGGGAAGCCGGCAACCGCGACCCGGACCTGCTCTATCGCGGTACGCCGCTGTTGACCGCGCTCGAATGGGCGGAAAAGAACCCGGATCAGCTCGATGCCCTCGGGCGTGAATTCCTCGATACCTCCGCCGAAGCCCGGGCGCAGGCGGAGGCCCGGGCCGCGGAGCGGGAACAAAAATCCCGCCGACTGCGCCGTATCGCCATTGCTGGCCTCGCGATCCTGGCGATCGGTACTACCGTTGCCTCGGTAGTCGCGCTTATCGAATACCGCCAGGCCCGAAACAATGAACAGCGCGCCGAGATGGCAACCGCCGAGGCCCGGGATCGGTTTGCCGGCGCCCTCGGCGCGGTGGCCCATGGGCTTGTCGACAAGGACCCACTGCTGTCACTGGTGCTGGGGGCCGAGGCCGTCGCACGCGCGGAAACTACGCCGCCGGCCTACGACGCACGCGTGGCCATGGTGGCGGCGCGGCGATTCCTGGAGCGGGGAGGACCGTTCGTTGTCGGCAGCCCCATAGCCGTGGGCGACACGCTGGTCATCGCGCTGAGCCCCGATGGCTCACGGCTCGCCACCGGCCAGCGCGGTGGCACCGTCGAACTCTTCGATACCGCGACCGGCGAACGTATCGGCCCGAGTTTACTCGGCCACTCCGGCGGTATCTGGGACGTCGAATTCGGGCCCAACGGCCGCTGGCTCGCATCGGCCGGCGCCGACGGCGTCATCCGCCTGTGGAACCTCGACAGCCGGCAGTCGACCAGGTTGGGAGAGATCGGCGACGTAGTCATGAGCATCTGTTTCAGCCCGAGCGGCGCCACCCTCGCCTCGGCGAACGGCGACGGCACCGTGCGTCTGTGGGACGTCGGGCGTGGCATTCCCATCGGCGAGCCGCTGGCCAGACGCACCCTCGCCTTCAAGGTGGTCGAGTTTACCCCGGACGGACAGGGACTGGTGGCCGGCAATAACGACGGCAACATCTACGGCTGGGCGCTGCCGTCACGCGAGCCGCTTTTCGCACCGATTCGCGGCCCCGACACGAGTCACCTGTCGAAACTGGTGTTCAGTCCCGACGGCAGTCGCATGGTGGCCACCAGTACCGACGGCAAGTCGATTGTGCTCGATTATCCCGACGGACGCTCACTCGGACAGGCCTTCGGCCCGGACAGCCACATCAGCGGGGTCGAATTCGCACCCGACGGCCTGACACTGATCGGTGGCAGCGGCGACGGGTCGGTGCGCCTGTGGGACGTCGATCGGCGCCAACTGCTGAGGACGACACCGAGTGGGCATAGTCGGGCTATTATCGACGCCGAAGGGAGCCATGACGGGCGTTTGCTGGCGACCCTCGGGCAAGACCAGCTGGTTCGTATGTGGCGTCTCGACAAAGCCTATCCGGCGGCGGCGGTGCGCGAGGTTACCGGCCCAAAAGCCAAGGGCCTTGCGATCAGCAGCGACGGCCGCCTGCTGGCAGCGGGTGACAGCATCGGTGTCGTGCAGGTATGGGAGCCCGGGCGCGAAAATAGCTCCCGCTTACTCGGCGGACACGAGCGCGAGGTGTGGGCACTTGCGTTCTCGCCCAATGCCTCGCTGTTGGCGTCGGCCGACCGCGGCGGTCAGCTGCGCCTGTGGGACGCGGCCACGGGTGCGCTGCGCTGGTCGGTCGCGGCCGACCCGGATGCAATCTGGTCGGTCGATTTCACGCCCGACGGCAGTGAGCTGGTAACCGCAAGCGATGCCCGGGTTGCGTTGTGGGAGGTCGAAAACGGGGCAGCGCAACGGGTACTGCCGTACGACGGTGGGCCGATCACACGGGCCAGGCTATCGCCGGACGGCGGCATGATCGCAGTAACCTCGGCGGACGGCAAGGTCAGGCTGTTCGACACGGCACAGAACACCCTGCTCAAGGAGATCGAGGCAGACGATAACGTGCTGTGGAGCGCCACTTTCAGCCCGGACGGCCGACACCTGGCGACGGCATCGAGCGACGAGGTCGTCGCGTTGTGGGATATCGCCACGGGCGAGCAGCTGGCGGCGTTTGCCGGTCATTCGGGCGGGGCAACCGACATCGCCTGGCTCGAAGACGGCGTCACCCTGGTAGCCGTTGACCGCAGCGGTAACCTGCATCTGTGGGATGCCGACAGCGGGCGGCGACTGTCCAATCCCTGGCCGGCACACGCGGGCGCCAGCTGGCGCATCGCGCTGCACCCCGACGGGCGGCAGTTCGGCACCTCCGGTGACGATGGACAGGTGAAGCTGTGGAACGAGCTCAGCGTAGCACGGGCCTGTGAGATTGGAGGATACGCGTTCGACGAGACGCGACGCCGGCAATACCTCGGCAACACCGAACGCTCGGTCGCCTGCGGCCAAAGGCCTTAATCCACCGCGTCGGAATCGGGCTCCTGGATGGTCACCTCGTAGTGGATGACCTCGGCTTCCGCTGCCGACGACGGCACCCCCGGAGAGATGACGCCACACCCGGCTAACAGCACGGTCTCACGCTTTAACAGGAATTCGTGACCTGGCTGTGCCGAAACAAAGCTGCCCGAGGAACTTTGATCCGAGAGCTCAACCTTGCCCCGTCGCACCCGCAATTTTGCGTGTTCTCGCGATATCCAGGGCTGTTCGATGACAATATCGTTGCCGCTCAAGCGGCCAATCGTCAAGGTCATCCTTTCAGTGCAGGCAAATGACTTGTTCGCGTAACTCAGCGTCACCGTTACGGCAGACGTTGGACGCCTTGCCAGGCGCGCTTCGGTAATGGCCGGCGACTTGCCGATCATTGTACGCAGCTGCGCGCCCTCCTCGAGCAGCGCAAAGATCCCGGTTGCTGCATCCTTGCCTTTGAACGTGATGGTGTCGAGCGGGTGCATCCGGCTTTTGTCGGCTTCCGGAAGCTGCGTCACAAAACCGTCAGTGGCGAGAAGTTCGCCCGGTTTTGCCATCGAGCTGAGTCGAGCGGCGATATTCACGCTATCACCGAAGATATCGTCGCGAGCCCGAATGACATTGCCGAAGGCTGCCCCCACATGGACGGCAAGCGTCCGGCCGGTGCTTTGTTGCGACAGCATAGCGCGTGACGCCCTGAACGCGGCGGAGGCATCGTCAAAGATGGCCAGCACGTCATCGCCTTTAGATCGGATGCTGGTGCCACCTTCCCGCTCGACGATGGCCGCCAGGTTATCGAGGCAGATGCCGACCAGGCGCAGCGCATCGGTATCCCCAACTTCATCGTACAGCGCGCTGCTGCCGCTGATGTCTGCCATCACAATGGCAACTACGAGATCGTTCTCCGACATGGTTTGACAGAATAGCTGGTTTGCTGCCTAGTCTACCTCCTAATCGACGACAAGTAATCAGTGAAAGTTATTCAAATAAAAGGGGCGTAGGGATTAAAAAATAACCCCTGCGTCCCCTTTATTGCCTCCTTTCTTTGTACACCAGACGTGAAGTTTTCCCCAACGAGAGGCGGCCTTTGCATAAATAAGCGGTTATACTATGCCGCGCGATATTTTTTAGGTATTACCGATGCGTAACATTCAGCTCCCAGGCCGTTCGGTCGCTATGTCAACCGAGGCCATGGCCGCCACCAGCCAGCCGATGGCGACCGAAACCGCACTGCAGGTCACGCGCGATGGCGGCAATGCGCTCGATGCCGCGATCGCAGCGAGTGCGGTGCTGTCGGTGGTCGAGTCTTATTCGTCCGGCATCGGCGGCGATTGCTTCATCCTTTACCACGAAGCTGCATCCGGCAAACTCCATGCACTTAACGGCAGTGGCCGGGCCCCGGCTGCCGCCACCGCGGCAACGATTCGTGATCGCGGTTTCGATACCATGCCAGTACAGGGCATCCTATCGGTCACCGTACCCGGTGCCATCGATGCCTGGTACCAGGCCAACCGGAAACTCGGCAAGCTCGATTTTGCAAGCCTGCTGCAGCCCGCGATCCACTATGCCGAACAGGGGTACGCGGTCACACCGGTCATCGCTCACGGCTGGAAAAGCGACAAACACCCCTGGGGAAGCAACGAGGAATTGCTTGCCGCGACGCCCGAAGCCAGCGCCGCTTACCTGGTTGACGGCAAGGCCCCCGCTGCCGGCACGATTCATCGACAGCCCGACCTTGGACGCAGCTTGCGCACCATCGCCAGCCAGGGTCGGGATGGTTTTTACCAGGGTGAAATTGCCGCCGAAATCGTGCGCTTCAGCGATGTCCATGACGGCTTGTTCAGCCTCGAAGATTTCGCCAAGCACGAATCCGAATGGGTTGAGCCAATCAGCGGCAGCTACCGCGGCTACGAAGTGTTCGAGATCCCACCCAACGGCCAGGGTATCACCACCCTGATGGCGCTCAACATCCTGGCGCAAACCGACGTCTCGATGCTGCCCCACCTGGGTGCCGACCATATCCAGCTTTTGAGCGAAGCCTTTGCGCTTGCCATGGCTGAGCGCGATCGTTTCATCGGAGATCCCGTATTTAACGAGCTACCGGTTGCGCAATTATTAGCGGATGAATTTGCGCAAGCCCAGTATGCCCGCATCAATCTGGGCAAGGCGTTCCCTCATCCGATTGAATCGGCGCTTCCGAACCACCGCGATACGGTATACCTCACCGTGGTCGACAAGGATCGCAATGCCTGTTCGTTCATCAACAGCGTGTTTTCTTCGTGGGGCAGTGGTCTCGTGGCCGGCTCGACCGGGATTAACCTGCAAAACCGGGGTTCCGCCTTCAGTCTCGAGGAAGGCCACTTCAACCAGATCGAGCCGGGCAAGCGGCCCATGCATACCATCATCCCCGCCATGGTCTACCGCGAGGGGAAACCGGTGCTCAGCTTCGGCGTCATGGGTGGCCAGTACCAGGCGATGGGGCAAACCTATGTCCTTTCCAACTGGATCGACTATGGCATGGATATACAGCAGGCACTGGACGCGGCGCGATTCTTCCTTTACGCAGGTGTGCTTGAAGTCGAAACCGGGGTGCCCGAAACCACTCGAGCGGAGTTAACGGCGCGGGGACACAACGTGGTTCCGGCCAGGTCGCCCTGGGGCGGCGGGCAGGCCATCGTCATCGATTGGGAAAACGGCGTGCTGCACGGCGGCTCCGAACCGCGCAAGGACGGTCATGCCGCAGGCTACTGAGATCCGGGCCAATTAGCTGCCAATGATCCTGTTGCCAGGTTAAAGCGCCCAAGTACCAGTTTATCGACTCCGTCCGTCCACAAATAAACGCGCTGTTCACCACAAATGTTTATGGCCAGCCATCTTTCAATAGACTCATCGAGTCATGTTTTTAATCTGGGGACTTGTAGGCCAATCCACTTTGCTTGGCACGGTACATGTTGCGGTCAGCCACGTTCAATAACGCTTGCTCATTGTTGCCGTCTCGTGGGTATAGCGCGCCACCGATGTTGACACCTACCGCTCCCGAAAGCTCTCCCAAATGAAATGGGCGCTTTATGCTTTTGGCAACGGCCGTCGCTCGCTGTTCCAGTGTTCCGGCATCGACCACACCGTCCAGAAATAACACGAACTCGTCACCGCCAATTCGCACGGCCTGATCTTGTGGCCTGATTAAAGCCTTAAGTCGTTTTGCAACAATTTGAAGTACTCTATCGCCCACCTCGTGCCCATGCTTATCATTGATCGGTTTGAACTTCTCGAGATCCAGATACAACAGACTGAATTGATTATTTTTTTCTATCGCCGCTTCCAGAACATGCGACAGTTGCATACGATTACCAAGACCCGTCAAGACATCAGTCTCGGCCCTAAAGGTAATCTCGGTGATCTCCGACTGTAATTCACCGATATCGCGCATGACCGCAATCGAGTAGCGTTCATTATCAAGATCCATATTCGCTATGGATATCGACAGCGAAATTTCATTACCCGATTTATCAAGCCCATAGACGAATGGACGGTCGCCCATGGCCATCGCCTGACCGTGCTCGCGAAACCACTTGAAGTGTGACTGGTGTTCGCTGCGATAGGATTTCGGAATCAAACAATCCAGGGATTGCTGGACGAGTTCACCGGGACGATATCCCAATAGCCCTTCAACCGAAGTATTTGCGAATACAATGTGACCGGTAGCATCAACAATAACAATCGCATCCGGAAGCAGATTCAAAAGATCATCTAAGGCAGGAACGTTTTTTTTCATGGCACTACCATCTAAACAGACCGGCCATTGTCGCGATCACGGGCGGATTAGTTGAGTACCTGGTAGCCCCGGGCGCGTAGGCAGTTTTTCACGACCCTGGCACGCTCAAGTTCGGTTTTGCCAAGACCTTCGGCACCCCCTCCAACGAAGCCGGCGGCGGCCGATTTCTTGACCGTATCGCTGTCACCAAAAATAGCCCCGATCAAACCCAGCACAACCGCGCCCGTGACTGCCTCGCTGCCGGCTTTTTGTTCCACCTGTTGCGCAACCTCTTCGCATTTTGCCCGATCTTCTTCAAACTGGACCATATCGACACCTTCCGGATCGATGACCGGCTTGTTGGGATCAGCGGCGCATCCACCGACCAGTAACGTGCCGCACACGATGCTAAAAAGCCCGTATTTCAATACCATCTCTGGCCTGATTGTGTTCATTTCGGATCTCAAGTGTCCGCTATTACCAGACCAGGCATCGAAACAAGAACAGGTAAGGTCGAAAAAAGGCTTTGTAACCCATCGAACAATGCGTTCGATTCCAACAACCAACTTGTAAACCGATTCTGAAATCGGCATGGAAAGGGTAACGGATGAGGTGGGAGTTTGGTTATCGGGAGCTTTCACAAGCCTGTCTCCTGGTTGAGTTCGGTTGTTCGATTGAATACCAGATATGGTCCTTAGTCGACTTTCGTGAATTGACGCTCTTTGACTGAATGATAAAGAAAATTGACCTGACCGTCATGCAATTATAGGTCACTTCGCGTCTGTTGTTGCCGTCCAAAAAATGGAAGCTCCGGATCAATAGCCAGGCGGGTTAAATCTGCTTGCTTGCACCAAAATCGCACCTTTTTGGGGGATATTATAAAAATTTAGCAGTGCACAATATTCTGAACCAGGCTCCTTTCACCGATTTTTCTTAAACCGCAAATTGAAGCTAATGTTATGAATAAGGATAGCGAATTGAACATTAAGACCGATACCAGAAACGAGATCGACTTTAATCATTTTTCGGGCCCGGTCGCATCTGCGGAATCCCGATCTTTTTCAAGGCGCCTGAAACAGCTCAGGCACTGGCTGAAAGCGAGCCTGGATAGGCACGAAAAGCGTACCGCAAAGCTGCGCGTTTACCGACAGAGCCGAACCGGCTATACGGGACCTGCCCGGGAATACCTGCAACCAGGTCAGTCGGATTTACCGGGACTTGTCTAGTCCCTGAGCCCTGCCTTGAATTCGCGGCGGCGCGCGTGCAGTACCGGCTCGGTGTAGCCATTCGCGACCTCGCGTCCCTTGAACACGAGGTCGAGCGCGGCCTGGAAGGCGATGCTGTTGTCGAAATCTGGTGCCATGTCGCGATACAGTGGATCGCCATCATTCTGTCGATCAACCACTTCCGCCATTTTTTCGAACACGCTGCGCACCTGGTCCGCATCGGTAATACCGTGGTGCAGCCAATTGGCAATATGCTGGCTTGAAATGCGCAGGGTTGCGCGATCCTCCATCAAGTCGGTGTCACTGATATCGGGCACCTTGGAACATCCTACACCCTGATCGATCCAGCGCACGACGTATCCCAAAATCCCCTGGGCATTGTTTTCGAGCTCCATCATGAGTTCGCTCTGCTTAACCTTGCGCTCTCCCAGCAGCGGAATAGTCAAAATGTCATCCAGACTGGCGCGCATGCACTGCGTCAGTTGCTGCTGGCGAGTCGCTACGTTAACATGATGGTAGTGCATCGCATGCAGGCATGCGGCAAGCGGGGATGGCACCCAGGCGGTATTGGCGCCGGCACGCGGGTGCGCAATTTTCTGCTGCATCATCGCACGCATGTTGTCCGGCGCCGCCCACATGCCCTTGCCGATCTGCCCATGCCCCGGCAGCCCGGCGGCGAGCCCAACGTCGACATTCCAGTCTTCGTAGGCCAGCAGCCAGGTAGAAGTCTTGATCTCGTTCTTGGGGATCATTGCGCCGGCTTCCATGCTGGTATGAATTTCATCACCGGTACGATCGAGAAAGCCCGTATTGATAAAAATCACTCGCTCACTTGCGGCACGAATGCATTCCTTGAGATTGACCGTGGTGCGACGCTCCTCGTCCATGATGCCGATTTTTAAAGTTCCGGGTTCCAGTCCTAACGCCTGTTCTACCATTTCAAACAACCTGATCGCGGCCTCGACTTCTTCCGGCCCGTGGCATTTGGGCTTTACAACATAGACACTGCCCTTGCGACTGTTTTTAAACTGCCCGTTACCGAGCAAATCATGTTTTGCAGCGAGTGCGGTCACCATCGCATCGAGGAAGGTTTCCGGAATCTCTTTGCCGCTACAGGTTACCGCATCGGTATACATATGCGTGCCGACATGGCGCACCAGCATCAGGCTGCGACCGGGTAAACTAAAAGCTGAACCGTCCGGGGCGATAAATTCGGGGTCCGGATTCAGGCTGCGCTCGATGGTTTCCTTTGCGCGCACAACCTCGGCCGTGAGGTTGCCTTTCATCAATCCAAACCAGTTACGATAAACCCTGACCTTGTCATCGGCATCGACAGCAGAGACCGAATCTTCACAGTCCTGGATCGTGGTTACCGCGGATTCGAGATTGATATCGTAGATGTTGGCGAGATCCCCCTGGCCAATAAAATAACCCTCACCGATCAACAACTCGATATGCAGGTCATTATTGCGTAATAGCACAGCGCTCGGCTGCTCGGGCTCGCCTCGATACCCGACAAAACATTCACGCCAGCCGAGCTCGGTTTCTTTGCCGTCACCCATGACCACGACCAGCTTTCCCGATACAACCTTGTAACGCACCGCGTAGGCATGACTGCCGGTCGCCAGCGGCACCGCCTGGTCCAGAAAGTCGCGCGCGTAACGGATAACCTGTTGCCCTCTGACCGGGTTGTACTTCGCAGTCTTCTTACATCCGTCGACCTCGAGAATGATATCGGTACCGTAGAGTGCATCGTAGAGGCTGTACCAACGCGCATTGGCGGCATTGAGTGCATAGCGCGCATTGTCGACCGGCACCACCAGCTGCGGACCGGCGATCACGGCAATCTCGTCGTCGACATTGTCAGTGGTCACCTTGAAAGAATCGGACTCGGGAACCAGGTAACCGATCTCCTGCAGAAAAGCTTTGTACTGATCAAGCTGAAAAGGGGCAGGATTGGCATTATGCCAGTCATCAATCCGGGTCTGTAAATCATTACGCTTTTGCAACAAATCTGCGTTTTGCGCACCGAGTTCCGCCACGATGTCAGCCATTGATTGCCAGAATGACGAGGCTTCAACCCTCGTGCCGACCGAGATTTCATCCACCAGTTCGTACAGTCTGCGGTCTATGCTGAGACCACTAATATCTACGCGATCGCTCATAAAATAAGTCCCGAATTCTCGTTCTGAAAAACCGCCCGAAGGCGCCGCATCGTCGAGTATATATAGCTGCCGGGACAAAACTAGGTTCTGTTTGGCAATATTGGAAATTTTTATGGATAACCTTAAGTGGATCAGGTCAACGATTAGGACCCTATGCCTGAATTAGGATAAAATTCGGGCGTCTGCCCGGCAAATACAAATCTCCAGTTAATACAGGAATTCCCATGAAAGCGATTACGTTGCGCAAGTTTGGCGGCCCCGAAATGATGCAATTGAGCGAGGTCGAAACACCCGCACCCGCTGAAGACCAGGTATTGATCAAGGTTAGCAATTCGTCAGTTAATCGCCCCGATGTCATTCAACGCCAGGGAAACTACCCCCCTCCGCCCGGAGATTCTGAAATTCTGGGACTCGAAGTGGCCGGGGTGATTGAATCCAGTGGCGAAAACACTTCCCGTTTCAAACCGGGTGAACGCGTGGTGGCACTGGTTGGCGGCGGTGGTTATGCCGAGTACGCGCTGGCACGCGAGGATCACTGCATGTCGATTCCGGAATCGGTCAGCTTCGAGCAGGCCGCCTGCATCTGTGAAACCTATATTACGGCCTACCTGAACCTGTTCATGCTCGGTGAGCTGCAGGGCAGGCAATCAGTTTTGATTCATGGCGGTGGTGGTGGCGTTGCAACCGCAGCCATTCAACTTTGTAAGGCATTAAGCCCGGAAACCAGGATCTTTGTTACGGCATCAAGCGCCAAACTGGAACGTGTCTCGGCACAGGGAGCCGACCACGTCATCGATTACCGTGAACAGTCGTTCGCAGACGAGATCAAGCGCCTCACCGAGGGACGCGGAGTCGACGTTATCCTGGATCACATCGGGGCAAAGTACCTTGAATCCAATATGAAATCCCTCGCGCTCGCCGGCACCCTGATGTTGATCGGCGTCATGGGTGGCATCAAAGCCGAGCTGAATCTTGCCACCATGATGGTCAAGCGCCAACGCATTATCGGTTCGGTGCTGCGCTCCCGCCCGGTTGCCGAGAAGGCTTCCATCATCCATCAATTCGAAACGGAAGTGATGCCGTTATTCGCAGCCGGGACAATCGAGCCGGTGATCGATGCACGCTTTGCACTCAAGGACGCCGCTGATGCCCACAGACTGATGGAACAGGGTGGCCACTTCGGCAAGATAATCCTGTCAAACCAGGATTAGCTAAGCTGCCTCCAGCTTGATCGCGCAGAACTTGAACTCGGGAATTTTGCCGTACGGATCGAGCGCCTCGTTGGTCAACAGGTTTGCTGCCGCCTCGTGAAAACAGAACGGAATAAATACCTCGCCCTGTTTAAGCGCCCCGTCGGGCCGCGCGTAGGCTCGCAATTCACCGCGGCGTGACCTGGCAATGATTTCGGCACCCGCTTCGACGCCGAGGCTTTCAAGATCCTGTCCATTGACATAAACCACCGGCACCGGTTCGATTGCATCGAGTATTGCTGCACGGCGCGTCATCGAACCGGTATGCCAGTGCTCGAGCTGTCGCCCGGTGATCAGAATAAGCGGAAACTCTTCATCGGGCAGCTCATCCGGCGGAATCGATTTTGCCGCTACCAGCCTCGCCTTACCGTTGGCGGTGGGGAAGTCCTCAACGAAAACAACACCCTGGCCAGGATCGCTTTCGTCGGCACAGGGATAAGTAACGGAGGATGATTCGTTCAGGCGCTCCCAGGTAATTCCAGTGATGCTCGCCATCGCGCCGCGCATTTCGTCGTAGACCTCTGACACATGGCTATAGTCCCAGTCGAGACCAATCCCCTTGCCGATATCGCGAATGATCCAGAGATCCTGGCGTGCTTCACCCGGCAGTGGCACTGCGGCCTGGCCGAGTTGTACGCGGCGGTCGGTATTCGATACCGTGCCATCTTTCTCGGCCCAGCCCGACGCCGGTAACACCACGTCGGCGAAGGCCGCGGTTTCGGTCAGAAACATGTCCTGCAGGACAAGATGATCGAGCGCCGCCAGCGCGGCACGTGCATGGTTCAGGTTCGGGTCTGACATCGCCGGGTTTTCACCCATGATGTACATGCCCTTGATCTGTCCCTCGAGCACCGCGTGCATGATTTCAACCACGGTCAAACCGGGCTTATCGTCGAGCTCGGCATTCCAGTATTTCGAAAACCAGGCATGCGCTTCAGCATTGTCAACACGCTGGTAGTCGGGAAAAACCATCGGTATCAGCCCGGCATCGGAAGCACCCTGCACATTGTTCTGCCCACGCAGCGGGTGTAAGCCGGTACCGGGGCGACCGATTTGTCCGGTAATCATCGACAACGCGATCAGGCAACGCGAATTGTCGGTACCATGGATATGTTGCGAAATTCCCATCCCCCAGAAAATCATCGACCCTTTCGAAGTTGCAAACAGGCGCGCAACTTCGCGCAGTGTCGTGGCGTCGATTCCGGTTACCGGCGCCATTTTCTCGGGGCTGAAATCGGCGACGTTGGCCTTCAGTTCCTCGTAGTCGGTGGTGCGCTCCTTGATGAAAGATTCGTCGGTGAGCCCTTCCTCGATGATGACGTGCAGCATCGAGTTCAGCAGCGACACATCGGTCGAAGCGTTGAACTGCAGATGGTGGGTCGCGTGACGCGCAATCTGGGTCTTGCGCGGATCCAGCAGAATTAATTTCTTGCCGTCCCGGATGGCATTCTTCATAAAGGTCGCGGCAACCGGATGATTGGTCGTCGGATTGGAGCCGATAACCATGAACACCTCGGCATGCTTGACGTCCTCGACCTGGTTTGAGACCGCGCCGGAACCGATACCTTCGAGCAGTGCCGCGACACTGGATGCATGGCACAGCCGGGTACAGTGATCGACGTTATTGGTGCCGAAACCGACGCGTACCAGTTTCTGGAACAGGTAGGCTTCTTCGTTTGAACCCTTGGCCGAGCCGAAGCCGGCCAGCCCGGCGCCACCATGTTCATTTTTGATTTGCTTCAGTCCGCTCGTCGCAAGTTGCATGGCCTCATCCCAGCTGACTTCACGAAACATCTTCGACGGATCAGCCGGATCGAAATATTCGTTCAAACCCTTGGGCACGCCTTCCTTGCGAATTAACGGTTTGAGTAAACGCTGCGGATGATTGATATAGTCGAAACCATAACGTCCCTTGACACACAGACGGTTGAAATTGGCTGGTCCGTCACGTCCTTCGACACGCACAATTTCGTCGTCTTTAACGTGATACGTCAGCAGGCACCCGACCCCGCAGTAAGGGCAAACCGAGTCGACTTTACGGTCAGCCTCGATCAGGTGCGCCCCATTCGCATTGCTGAGCGCGCCGGTGGGACAGGCGGCAACGCATTCGCCGCAGGCCACACAAGAAGACTCACCCATCGGGTCACCGATATCGAACACGATCTCTGCATAATGCCCGCGCCGTGCCAGGCCGATCACGTCATTGACTTGAGACTCGCGGCAGGCGCGCAGGCAGCGTGTGCACTGGATACAGGCATCCAGGTTGACTGCGATCGCCGGATGCGACAAATCCGCGGCCGGTTGATGGCGCGGCTTGAATCTCGGATTCGTGACTTCGAGCTTGTCGGCCCAGTAAGTCAGCTCGTTTTCAAGCGTATACGACTGCTCGGGCATATCGGAAAGCAGCAGTTCGAGTACGAGCTTCTGCGATTTTTGCGCGCGTTCGTTATCTGAATGAACCACCATCCCCGGGGTTGGATTGCGGCAACAGCTCGGCGCAAGCACGCGTTCGCCATCGATCTCGACCATGCAGGCGCGGCAGTTACCGTCGGCGCGCAATCCATCGGTGTAGCAAAGATGCGGAATCTCGGTGCCGGTGCGTTGTGCTGCCTGCAGGATGGTTTCACCCGGCAGGCCTTCTACCGAAGCCCCGTTTAAAGTGAATTCGATGGCCTCAAAGATAGAATCAGGATTGGCAGCCATTATGGATTCTCCTCGATTCCCAGCTCATGCGGGAAATATTTTATGACTGACAGTATGGGATTGGGTGCCGCCTGCCCGAGACCACAGATCGAGGCATCGACCATCACCGTCGACAGATCGTTCAGCTGCTCGATATCCCAGTTGCCGGTTTCCATGATGCTGACCGCTTTTTCGCAACCAACCCGACAAGGCGTACACTGGCCGCAGGATTCGTGCGCGAAAAACTTGAGCGAGTTCAGCGCCGCCTGCTTGGCGCTGTCCTGGTCCGACAACACCACGACCGCGGCGGAACCGATAAAGCAACCATATTCCTGCAGCGTATCGAAATCGAGCGGAATATCGTTCAGGCTGGCCGGCAAAATGCCACCCGAGGCACCGCCCGGGAAATAACCATAGAACTGGTGCCCATCGAGCATGCCGCCACAGTATTCATCGATCAGTTCCTTGATCGTTATGCCTGCTGGCGCGAGGTGCACGCCGGGTTTGTTTACGCGACCCGAGACCGAGAAACTGCGCACGCCCTTGCGTCCGTTGCGGCCCTGCGAATCGAACCATTCGGAACCCTTCTCGATTATGTCGCGAATCCAGAACAGCGATTCACAGTTGTGCTCGAGCGTCGGCCGACCGAAAAGTCCCACCTCGGCAACGTAAGGCGGACGTAATCGCGGCATGCCGCGCTTGCCTTCGATCGACTCGATCATCGCCGATTCTTCACCGCAGATGTAGGCACCCGCGCCACGCCGTATTTCTATCAATGGCAGTTCGTAGCCGGATTTTTTAACCAGGTCATCGACCGCAAGTTTGAGGATCTGAATGACCGATGGATATTCGTCGCGGATATAAATATAGCAGGCGTTGATTCCGATAACCCTGGCTGCAATCAGCATGCCCTCGAGAAAGCGGTGTGGATCGGAGAGCATATAGAAGCGGTCTTTAAAGGTCCCCGGCTCACCCTCGTCGATATTGATCGCGCACAGGCGCGGCGCGGGTTGATCGCGCAGGATCCCCCACTTGCGCCCAACCGGAAAGCCGGCACCACCGAGACCCCGCAATTGCGTGCCCTCGAGCGCCTCGATAATTGTGTCACCGCTGATGTCGCCGCCGAGCAACCTGTCAAACAACTGGTAACCGCCACTCGCCCGATAGGCATCGAAATCGATGCTGTCATCCGGCATGGATTGGGTGGTATTGCCGGCGTCGACGGCGGATTTAACCGCGTCATCGGTTGCATTGTCGACCGTGTACTGACCGACCACCGCGACCGGCGCCTTGTCACAACGGCCAACACAGGGAACGCGCTGCACGCGCACACCGTCACCTAGTGAGGATTCAAGTGCGGCGATCAGGGATTCGCTACCGGCCATTTCGCAGCTGACCGAATCGCAGACGCGCACGGTTAAGGACGGTGGCGCAATATCGCCTTCCCGAATCACATCAAAATGATGGTAAAAGCTTGCTACTTCGTAGACCTCGGTGGTGGCGAGGCGCATTTCGTGGGCCAGTGCTACCAGGTGTGCGGCTGACAAATGCCCGTAGTTGTCCTGAATCTTGTGCAGGTGTTCGATCAACAGGTCGCGCGCACGTGATTCGTCACCCAGTAGGCTCTGCACTTCGAGCAGCGCGTTAAGATCAACCACCCTGCCCTTAGTCTTGCCGCGGCGGCGCTGCTTGCGATTGTCAACCGGGTCGGAATTGGGCTCAGGCTGTGACATATAAATCCTCTCGAGTTAGGCAGTGCTTAACAAGTATCCCCGCTCTTGTCGAGCGGGGCAAAGTTTAACCCAAGGAGGAGCGAGCAAAAACATGTGATTGCGCCACAACCAAGCATCAATGCGCCATCACGGTGATGATATCGGTATTGCTCAACAAGTAACTGGTGACACCGCCGAACAGCCGTTGGCGGGTTCGGGTGTGGCTGAATCCGCCAACCACCAGGAATTCGGTACCGATATCGGCGCAGGTACCCAACATGTTTTTACCGACGTTGGTGCCCTTTTTACCTATTACATGATAATCGGCCCTGCAACCATGTTGCTTCAGATAATCGACTACTTCACCGACACCCGCTTCGCGTTTCTTTGATACCAGCACCGAGACTTTTTTCATTTGCGTCAACCACGGCAGGGTCAGGGCCAGCGCCCTGCTCGCTTCGACGCTATCGTTCCAGCCGATCGCGGCGTGTTCGACACGATGCGCCTGCCACTCGGGAGCGGGGGGCACGATCAGCACCGGTCTACCCGAATGCATCATCAGTGATTCGTGCAGTTGACCAACAGCAGGTCCACCGATTCGGTGTTTCGTTGGTCGGGACATCGCGATCACGTCGACCAGGCGAGATTCCCGATCGAGCACAGATTCCGCATCACCTTCAAGAATGTGCAACGAGGCAGTTATGCCGGCAGACTTCGACGGTTTCCGGGTTACCTTGACTTTGCCCACAGTGCAAAAATTCTTGAACTGCTCGCGTACCGTATCAACTACCGAGTCCACGGCCTTGCTACTCATGCGGGCGAACTCCTCGCGGTAGGCCGCCGGCATACCACTGAACATGTACGGTTCACTGGTATGTTCTCGTACGTGCACTGCCTTGATGTGTGCGTCGAACCGCCTGGCGATAACCATCGCGGTATCCAGCACGTCTGCGCTGCGTTCTGTTCCATCCAGAGGTACCAGGATATTCTTGATCATTCGACTTTACCTCGCATTTAGAATAGACCCTGAATCAGGCCACCGTCATTGATATGAATCTTGTCCGCGGCCGCGCGCGCAATTTCGATGTCACTCATGCTTCTATCCTCAGACCGGTACACCGGTCTTCATGTATTTTTACGGCAAGCGCACGGACTTCAGCTGCCCAGTTTCGAGCCCGTTTCGAGACCTGCAGATGCCGCGTATTCCGGCACCGGCACCTTGCCTGCATCGGCGCGAACTTTCATAACGCGAATGGCGCCGTCCGCGGTCGCCACCACGGCACCGCCATCGTCGATCGAGAGTACGCTGCCCGGTTCACCACTGCCGTCAGCTTTGCGGCTGTCAAAAATCTTGAGCTCGCTGCCGTTAAAAGTGGTCCAGGCGCCTGGCTGCGGATTGGCCCCGCGAATCAGGTTATAAACTTCATCCGTGCCCTTGCTCCAGTCGATGTGGACGTCTTCCTTGCGGCACCAGCCTTCGTAGCTGCCTGCGTCGGGATCCTGAACCTCGCGCGGCGCATTGCCGCCACGAACCAGTTCGATTGACTCGAGCATGGCGTCAACGCCAAGCGGGTACAGCTTGTCGAAGTAAATCGATCCCAGCGTATCGTCGGGCCCGATATCGACTTCCTTTTGCAGCATTATCGGCCCGGTATCGAGGCCATTGTCCGGCCAGAAGATCGACAGGCCGGTTTTTTCCTTGCCCATGATGATCGGCCAGTTGATCGAGCTCGGCCCCTTGTGCCAGGGCAGCAATGATGGATGGTACTGGATCGATCCGTATTTCGGCACGTTAAGCGCCTCTTCAGGCACGAACAACAGGACGTAGGCCATCACGCACAAATCTGCTTCGTGACTTGCCAGCTGCTCCCAGATCTCGGGATTTCGGTAGGATTCAGGCTGGTAAACGGGTAATTCCTGCTCCAGTGCGTATTCCTTCAGCGGATCCAGCGGCCTGCCCTCCTTGTCGGGCGCACTGTAAACTGCAACCACCTCGTCCACCCCCTTGTCCAGGATGGCTTCGAGTACAGACTTGCCATACGCCTGCTGGCCATGAACGATTAATCTCATTTCTCTCTCCTTTGTGCTGGCGCGGCAGTGATCGCGCCGGGCACTTTGCTTAAACGGCGCCTGCTTCTCTTAAAGCGGCGATTTCATCCGCGCTGTAGCCGAGCACCTCGCTCAGAATCTCGTCCGAATGTTCTCCGAGTAGCGGTGAGCGTTCGACGACAACATCGTTGTCTGACAATTTGACCGGGCAGCCCACCGACAGGTAGGGCCCACGCTCGGGATGGTCGACCTCGACGATAGTGCCGGTTTCACGCAACGACGGTTCCTCGGCCAATTCTTTCATCGACAGGATCGGCCCTACCGGGATATCCAGCGGGTTGCAGATTTCCATGACTTCATACTTGGTCTTGGTCATGGTCCACTCCTCGATGGCACCGAAAACTTCATTCAGATGAGGCAAGCGCGCCGGTGGGGTGGCGTAGTCCGGGTGCTCCTTCCATTCGGGTTTGCCGATCACGTCGCAGATTTTCTGCCATACCGCCGCCTGGGTGATGAAGTAGGTGTACGCATCGGGATCGGTTTCCCAGCCCTTGCATTTGAGGATGCGGCCCGGCTGACCGCCTCCGGAATCGTTACCGGCACGCGGTGTGGCTTCGCCAAACGGAATACCTTCACCGTATTGCGAGTATTCCTTGAGCGGCCCGGCCTTGAGACGCTGCTGGTCGCGCAACTTGACCCGGCACAGGTTCAATACGCCGTCCTGCATCGGCGCCAGCACGCGCTGTCCGCGCCCGGTTTTTTCACGATGGAGTAGCGCGGCGCAAATACCGAATGCCAGGTGCAGTCCGGTTCCCGAGTCGCCGATCTGAGCGCCGGTTACCAGCGGCAGACCGTCGCGGAAACCGGTCGTCGAGGCTGAGCCACCCGCACACTGCGCGACGTTTTCATAAACCTTGCAGTCTTCGTATGGTCCGGGTCCGAATCCTTTCACCGACGCCATGATCATGCGCGGGTTCAGTTCCTGGATACGCTCCCAGCTGAAACCCATGCGATCGAGCGCGCCGGGGGCAAAATTTTCCACCAGCACGTCGCAGGTCTTGACCAGCCGCTCCAGTACCTCTTTGCCGCTTTCCGTCTTGGAGTTCAGCGTCAGCGAACGCTTGTTGTGATTCAGCATCGTGAAATAGAGACTGTCTGAACCCTCCACGTCAACCAGTTGCTTGCGGGTTGCATCACCGACACCGGGGCGTTCCACCTTGATCACGTCGGCACCCATCCACGCGAGCAGCTGGGTACAAGTGGGGCCAGACTGGACGTGGGTGAAATCCAGGATTTTTATATGGTCTAGAGCCTTCGACATTACTTACCTCTGATAAACGTTCGATTGTTTCTGAAATCTGTTACTTGTACATGGTTTGCGCCTTGGTACCCGGCGCGTATTCATTCGGGTCAACCCAGACATTTACGACCGCGCATTTACCGGTTTTGGCAATCGCTTCACGCGCGCGCTGCATCGCGGGCTGGATATCTTTGGCTTCGTGTACTTCTTCACCATAACCGCCGATCATTTCACCGAACTTTGAAAACGGTACATCGCCGAGCTTGTTACCGACGTCGCCGCGGTCCTGGCCGTACTTGGCGAGTTGCCCGTAACGAATCTGGTTCATTGCCGAGTTATTGCCGATCACGGCGAGGTAAGGTGCGCCAAAGCGTTGTGCGGTCTCCATGTCAAAGGAGGTCATGCCGAAAGCGCCATCGCCGTAGAGACAGACAACTTCCTTGTTCGGATGCGCGAGCTTGGCCGCCATCGAGAAGCCGGTGCCGACACCCAGCGATCCCAGCGCACCCGGATCCATCCACTGCCCTGGATTGCGCGGGCGCACCGCCTGTGCGGAAATGGTCACGATGTCACCGCCATCACCGATGTAAATCGTATCTTTGCCGAGGAACTCATTGATCTCGTAGGCAAGACGATAAGGGTGAATGGGGCTTTGATCGGTGGTAAACATCGGCATCAGTTTTTCCAGCTTGGTGGCCTCGATATCACGCAACCGGGCCATCCATTTCTGGCGCTCCTGTTTGGCACCATCGTCGATGCGACCGGAGGCAGCCTGCTCCACGGCAGCCAGGATCGAACCGGGATCGCCGGCTAATCCAAGGCTGATGTCACGATTCTTGCCGACGGTGGCATAGCTCTGATCGATTTGCACCAGCGTCGCCGCGCTGGATATACGCTTGCCGTAGCCCATGCGGAAGTCGAAAGGCGTACCGACGATCAAGATAACGTCGGCCTCTTTAAATGCATCGCTGCGGGTGCGATCGAAGTGATGCGGATCGCCCTGCGGCAGCATACCCCGGCTGGCGCCATTCATGTAGGCTGGAATATCGAGCGAGCGCACGAAACTGATCGCGGCCTCTTGCCCTTGCGATGCCCAGACCTGCTGCCCGAGCAGCACCGCCGGACGTTTGGCCTTGACCAGGATATCCGCGAGCTTTTCAATATCGGCCGGATCGCCGATCGATTTGACCGATGCCCGGTATGAACCGGGTTCGGGGATAACGGCTGACTCGATTGGAATTTCACGGTCCAGGATATCTCGCGGAATTTCGAGGTAGGATGGACCATAGGCGCCGTTGAAACATTCGCGTGCCGCCATCGATACCATGTCGGCAACGCGCTCGGTTGAGAATACTCCCGAAGCAAACTTGGTGATCGGCGTCATCATGTCGACGTGCGGCAGATCCTGCAGCGAGCCCATCTTGTGCTGGCTTAAAGAACTTTGCCCACCGATGTGCAGAATCGGGCTTTCCGAGCGAAACGCGGTGGCAACACCGGTAACTGCATTGGTGCAACCCGGCCCGGCGGTGGTAACGACACAGCCGAGCTTGCCGGTCTGGCGCGCATAACCATCAGCGGCGTGCGCGGCGGTTTGCTCATGGCGCACGTCAACAATGCGTATACCCTCGTCCAGGCAGCCATCGTAAATATCGATGATATGTCCGCCGCACAGCGTGAATATGGTGTCGACGCCCTCGGCCTTCAGGGCCTTGGCGACCAGGTGACCACCGGATATAACCGATCCATCCTTGGTTTTTACCTTCAGGGTATCCGTGGCGGTATCCGATACCGGTGGTTTTTCAGCTACTGTTGACATTTCTCTCTACCTCGTTTGATTTAATTAGCCGGTTCGAAAATCATTGTGACCAGGCCGTGGTTTGTTACCTGGAGCCAAGCTTGGTGGCTCGATAAAATTCGTTAATCCAGGTAATCGACATAGCGTTCAATATGTTTCGCCAGTTCGAGCGCATGGTCCCTGACCAGCTGCTCGGCATGGTAGGCGTCCCGTTCTTCGATCGCCTCGATAATGCGAGTGTGATCCATAATTGACTGGGCTACACGGTCGCGATCCTTGATGGTGCTCGCGCGAATCGCGCGCATGTGAAAAAACAGCTGGTCTGCCATCTGCGTGATCAACTCGGAATGGCCCAGCCTGATAATGGTCTGATGAAACTCGATGTTGGTATCCGAGTACTCATCGATGTGCGCGCGCGCCTCTTCACCGTCAAAAGAAGCGAAATTCTTGCGCAATTGCGAAATCTCATCATCGCTGGCACGACTGCTTGCCAGGCGAGCGGCCATGCTTTCGAGCGCGGCCCAGACTTCGACGATATCGAGTATTTCACGCTTGCTCTTGCGCACCACGAAGGCACCGCGACGCGCTATGTTTTCGACGATACCTTCCTGTTCGAGCCGCGAGATTGCCTCGCGCACCGGTGTGCGGCTTACGCCCAGCTGTTCGCCGAGGGCGCGCTCGTCTAATCGGATCGGATCCTTGCTGGAGTAAATATCCATGTGCCCGATCAATTCACGCAGCGCCTCGTAGACCCGGGTCTTGAGCCCCCTGGATGGCTCGAGCGGAACAATGCCACTTAAGCTCATCGTGAGGCCCTGTTGATTGCGCTTAACATGATCCGGACCACCTATTCCGCTGCCGCCCGAGGCTTACGGATCCTAACGTAGGCTTTCTTGAACAACGGCAGAAACAACAGGATCAGCGCGACAACCATGATCGGGCCGGCGTAGACCCGTTCGAAGAAAATCATGAACGAGCCCTCGCTGATAATCAGCGACTGGCGCAGCGCGGGTTCCGCCAGGGGTCCCAGTACGATCGCCAGCACCGCGGGCGCGAGCGGATAATCGAGCTTACGCATCAGGTAACCGACGATACCGAACACGATCATCAACCAGACGTCGTGCATGTCCTGGGTCGGCGCATAGCCACCGATCAGGCACAGCGTAAAAATGATCGGCGCCAGGATCGTAAACGGGGTTTTCAGCACCTTGATGAACACCGGGATAAAGGCGATGTTGATCAGCAGCGTAAACAGGTTGGCGGCATAGAGCGACGCGATCAGCCCCCAAACGAACTCGCTGTGATCGACAAACAGACGCGGGCCGGGCTCCAGACCCCAGATAACCATGCCGCCGAGCAGTATTGCGGTGGTCGGCGAGCCCGGGATTCCGAGCGTCAGCATCGGCAGCATTGAACCGGTACTGGCCGCGTTGTTGGCGGCTTCCGGCGCGCAAACGCCTTCGATTGCACCCTCGCCGAATTTTTCCGGCTCTTTCGAAATCTGCTTGGCGATGCCGTAAGCCATCAGCGAACCGGGGGTGGCGCCGGCGGCCGGCAGGATGCCGACAAAATACCCCAGGAACGAACCCATCACGGTTGATTTCCAGGTTACAACCAGTTCTCTCAGCGCTGAAACGGTCCGCTTCACCGATACGGTCGCTTCCGACAGCATGCTCTTGCCACCGCCGAGCGCGTGTTCTTCGACCGTCCACAGCATCTCGCCGATGCCGTAAATACCGATCGCGAGCACCAGGAAATTGACCCCGTGCAGGAAGCCGGTGATATCCCACAATACCAGGCGCGGTTCGCCGGAGATGATATCGAATCCAACTGCGCTTAATACCAGGCCGATGCAAATCGAAAACAGGGTCTTGAAAATATCATCGCCACCCAGGCCAACAAAGGTTGCAAACGCAAGCATCATCAGCGCGAACTCTTCGGGGGCACCGAACACCAGCGCAACGTGGGCCAGCGGCGGTGCGAAAAAAGTAAATAACACGACGGAGATCGAACCGCCGACAAAGGAGGCGACTGCGGCACCGATCAGGGCCTTGTCCGCCAGGCCCTGTTTCGCCAGCGGGCGGCCGTCGAAGGTGGTCGCGACCGCGGTCGAGGCGCCGGGAATTCCGAGCATGATCGATGAAATTGCGCCGCCGTACATGGCCCCGTAGTAAATCGCGGCCAGGAAAATAATCGCACCGGTTGGCGGCACCAGGAAAGTCAGCGGTAAAAGTATAGCAACACCGTTGACCGAACCGAGCCCCGGCATCGCGCCGATAAACAGCCCGAGCGCACAGCCGGCGATTATCAGCAACAGGTTTTGCGGTTCAAAAACGATGACAAAACCTTGCGCCAGTAGTCCTAGAATTTCTAACATGTTACTGCCTCTGCTCTGAGTCCAGGATTAAAGAACATTTACAAGAAGATCTTGTACAAAGGTAGGAAAAGGGGTTCGGTAATCCCTTTGGGCAGAATAATCTTCAGGGTAATTTCGAAGAAATAAAAGATAAGCACGGGTATCGCCACGGTCAGGGTCGCCGTTAGCGCCCAGGAGTGCTTACCCAGAAAACGGATATAAAAGATCAAAAATAACGGTAGCGCGCCATAAATACCGATAACGGAGAACAGCGCGACCGTAACAATTAGCGCAGCCGCTACCGCGGCGACATCACCAAGCACATGGCTTTCGATATAAGTTTTTGTCGAGGTAGCGATTGGGCCCTTCTTGCGGACCCAGTTGAAAAGGATCCCGACGCATGAGGCCAGCATGATGGCGGAGAGCCAAAAAGGCCAGGTGCCGCCACCGGGCCCCTCTTCTTCGATCCAGCCGATCGGAAGCTCGGCGCTTTTAACCATCAGGTAAATAGAGAAGACCCCCATCATTATTGCCATCAACAATTCGGCGGTTCTAACTGTCATGATCGGGCCCCCCCTATCTACCTTTTGATTTTTTAGCCAGGGCCTACTTGATAGCGCCCATTTTCTTTAGCATGGCTTCGTGCACGTCCCGTTCCCTCTTCCAGTAGGCCATCAGCGCATCACCGGTTAGCAGGTCACCCTGCAGGCTCTTCTTGGTGCGGTATTCCTGCCATTTCGCTGAATTGAACACCCTGGTAAAAAGATCACGGTAGTAGTCCGCCGCTTCCTTGCTCATGCCGGGCGCGCCAACCACGGTACGCTGCATGTAGTAAACCATGTCGTAGCCCATTTCCTTGAAGGTGGGTGCATTCGGGAACAGCGGTAAACGATCATCGGTGAATGCCGCCAGCGCCTTGGTGGTACCGGCTTCGTAGAAGCCCAGCTGCTCGGAAGGATTATTCACGGTCGAATCGGCGTTCTTTCCTGCCAGTTCCTTCGCGACCTTGCCGCCACCCTTGTAAGGGACGTATTTCATGTTCAGGTCGTAGGCAGTGTTGAGGAAATCGGTTAACAGGTTGTCTTCCGAGTTCTTGCCGGTTCCGGCCATAATCCAGTCGCTACCCTTGCTCCTGGCCGCCCTGACAAAATCAGCAACATCCTTGATATCGTCACGGTCGGAATGGACCCACAGCAGAAAGGTATCTTCGGCCATGCGCGCAATCGGCGTAAAAGTCGAGATATCGACGCCAAGTCCCGGCTGACGCAGAGGTGTGGTGTAAAAGCTGTTCAGGGTAAACATGATGGTGTGGTTGTCACCTTTCTTACCGTTTAGATGAACCAGGGCTTCTGCACCCGATCCACCCGGCTTGTTGACGGGGGTAAACGGTACCGGCGCCATATTTTCCGATGCAATAATACTTTGCAGCAGCCTGACCGCCTTGTCCGCACCACCGCCTTTACCCGCCATGACGACGAATTCAACCGGTTTCTGCGGTTCCCAGGCATGTCCGAGAACCGGCATACCCGCGAGAATGGCACTGACGCCCAGCGCACAGACCACTTTCCTGAGAGTGTGTTGTGTTTTTAACATTAAATTGCTCCTCAAAATTATAAGGATCGATTGCGATCCAAACTAAATGTCCCTGCACTGGAGATTTCAGAGACACCCTTTGCCAGATCCTTGGGTAAAAACCTGACTACCCGAAACCGGTATTCAGTCCCGGGCCGATCCGTATACCACTTTTTAAACGCAGAGACGAACCATTTTCGTGATTATCCAGCCCTTAATTGAATCGGGCCTTAATCTATTATTTTCTGGTATACAATATACCAATCGCAACCTTAAACCACCAAAGCGGCAGCTGTAAAGTTATTTTCATCGGCACATTAATTTTGCAGCGCTTCCTGCATCAGTTTGCCCATATCCGACGGATTTCGCGTTACGCTGACGCCGGCGGCTTCGAGCGCGGCGATTTTTTCATCAGCGGTGCCTTTGCCACCGGCAATAATCGCCCCGGCATGCCCCATGCGCTTGCCCGGAGGCGCGGTAACACCGGCGATGAAGCCGACCACGGGCTTGGTCATATTGTCTGCGATCCATGCGGCGCAGGCTTCTTCATCGGTACCGCCGATTTCACCACACATGACAACGCCGTCGGTGTCGGGGTCGTCATTGAACATCTTCATTACGTCGAGGTGCTTGAGCCCGTTGACCGGGTCACCGCCGGTACCGACGCAGGTGGATTGCCCGAGCCCCAGTTTAGTCAGTTGATCCACTACTTCGTAGGTTAGCGTGCCCGAACGCGACACCACGCCGACGCGACCTTTCTTGTGTATGTAACCGGGCATGATGCCGATTTTCAACTCTTCCGGCGTGATCACACCCGGGCAATTCGGGCCCACCAGGATCGTGCTCGAACCTTGCATGCGATCGCGGGTCAGAATCATATCCTTGACCGGAATGCCTTCGGTAATGCAGATCACCACCTCGATTCCGGCTTCAACCGCCTCGTCGATTGCGGCTGCGGCATACGGGGGCGGTACGTAAATCACCGAGACATTGCAATTGGTTTCGGCTTTGGCCTCGGCCACGGTGTCATAAACCGGCACACCTTCGACTACCTGCCCGCCTTTTTTGGGCGTTACCCCGGCTACATAGCATTGCTTGCCATAAGCGTATTCGATCGAGTGGTGAGTATGGAACGTGCCGGTCTTGCCAGTAATACCCTGGGTGACGACGCGTGAATCTTTATTGATCAGAATCGACATGCTTAGGCTCCTGCTGCGGCCGCAGCCACTTTCTCGGCCGCGTCGGCCATGGTGGTCGCATTGATGACCGAAATACCCGAGTCGGCGAGAATTTTCTGTCCCTTTTCGACGTTGGTGCCCTCGAGGCGTACGACGAGAGGTACCGAAAGGTCAACCTCACGCGCAGCATTAACCAGGCCCTCGGCGATCACGTCGCAACGCATAATACCGCCAAAGATATTAACCAGGATGGCCTTGAGATTTGAATTCTTGAGCATAATTTTGAAGGCCTCGGTCACCTGCTCGGTGGTGGCACCACCGCCGACATCGAGGAAATTAGCCGGCGATGCGCCGTACAGCTTGATGATATCCATCGTCGCCATCGCTAAACCCGCACCGTTGACCAGGCAACCAATTGTGCCGTCGAGCGAGATGTAATTCAGACCAAACTTGGAAGCTTCTATTTCATCCGCATCCTCTTCATCGAGATCACGCAACGCCTCGAGCTCCGGATGTCTGTACATGGCGCTTTCATCGAAGTTCATCTTGGCATCGAGCGCCATTACGCGGCCGTCTTCGGTGACGACTAGTGGATTGATCTCCGCAAGCGAGGCATCTTTATCCCAGAACGCCTGGTAGAGCGCCTGGATCAATTTTCCGGCATCACTTACCAGTTCGGCGGGAATGCCAATCTTGCTGGCAAGCCCTTCGGCCTCAGCTTCGGTAATTCCGGACTTCGGATCGATCGAGACCTTGTGAATCAATTCAGGGGTTTCCTCGGCCACGGTTTCGATTTCGGTACCACCTTCCGAACTCGCCATCACGGTGACGCGCTGGGTTGCACGATCCACCACCAGGCCGAGATAGAGTTCATCCTTGATCGGCGCACCCTGTTCCACCAGCAGACGTTTGACTTCCTTGCCTTCGGGCCCGGTCTGGTGGGTAATCAACGTCATTCCGAGGATATCGTCAGCATGCGCGCGGACTTCGTCGAGACTGTCGGCAAGCTTCACACCACCGCCTTTACCGCGCCCGCCGGCATGGATCTGCGCCTTCACGACCCACTTGTCACCCCCCATTGACTCGGCAGCAGCAACCGCATCATCGACCGAAAAACAGGCTTTCCCAATGGGAACTGCAACCCCGTATTCGCGCAGTATTTCCTTGCCCTGGTACTCGTGTATTTTCATCGTTTCGCTACCCCGCCTCGGAAAAATTTTGGTATATCGTATTCCAGATTATTCTATTTGCAAAAAAAAACGCGCCGCCCGGGGCACGTCTTTAATGATGTCACGTTGATGCCCGCGTTCAAAGCATCGATTTAATTTAATCAGGCCGGCTGGCCCACTATCTTGATTCCTTCGTCCTGAGCGGTTTTGTTGAGCAGGCTGACCAACGCGAACACCGTGTTGATCGCGGGCGTCGGCGTGTCGGTTTGTTCTCCCAACTCGATCACCACGCCCAGCATGCCGTCGATTTCGAGGGCTTTGCCGACTTCGAGATCCTGCAGCATCGAAGTTTTATGCTTGCCGACGCTCTCCGCGCCATCGATACGCCGGTCCAGCGAAACCCGGAAACTGGCACCGAGTTTTTCGGCAATCTGCTGTGCTTCAGTCATCATCTGTGTCGCCAGTGCGCGGGTTTGTGGAAACTGGCAGATATCCACGAGCGTTGCGTGCGTCAGCGCACTGATCGGATTAAAGGACAGGTTGCCCCACAGCTTGAGCCAGATTTCCGAGCGGATATCGGGCAGCACGAATGACTTGAATCCGGCCTCGACGAAAGCATAACAAATCGATTGCACCCGCTCGGATTCGGAACCATCGAGCTCGCCAACCGGAAACCGGTTACCCTCGATATGCCGGATCACACCGGGTGCATCGATCGTCGCCGCCGGAAATGCGATACAGCCGATGACCCGGTCGGGATCGATTGCAGCAGCGATGGCGCCGTCGGGATCCACGGTGCGTACAATGCGGTCCTGGTAGTCGCCGGGTAGTTTCTGGAAGTACCACCAGGGAATACCGTTTTGCAGTGTTACGATAACTCCGGTGTCAGAAAGCATGCCCATCAGCTTGTCGGCGATCGGTTCGATCTGGTGTGCCTTGACGCCCAGCAAAACCAGGTCCTGACCGGTTACTTCTGCCATCTCGGCGGTCGCAAAAATATCGGTAATGACCAGCTCTGCGTCGTTTTCAATATATTTCAAACCGTTGGTCTGAATCGCATCGAGATGCGCGCCGCGCGCGATAACCGACAGCTCGTGACCCGCCTGCGCCAGCTTCGCCGCCATCATGCCACCGATTGCGCCCGCTCCCACTACGCAAACTTTCATCATTAACCTCACAGATTTCAGGGAAGAAAAAACCGGCGCATTCTACGTCAAAGATTATGCTGGCGTCCATGGTGACAGTCATATTGTCGGGATTAATTATCGTATTAATGCATATACAATATTTTTATCATTGGTTTCATCTCGCGGCTTATTCGTGCTTATTCCAAATTTAAATTCAGCCAATCCTGTGTTAGATTGCGCGCCCTCTCGATCAAAGACTTGGAAAAAACGTTATGACAAGCTGGGTACGCTTCAACTGGAATGATAAAACACACCGGGGCATGCTCGATGGCGACACTATTGCCATCTGCAGCAATGATCTGTTCGAGCAGCCGGTGTTAAGCGGAGAAACTGTCTCGCTATCCGCAGTTCAACTGCTTGCACCCTATAAACCGAATTCGATTCTCGCGTTGTGGAATAATTTCCACGAACGTGCCGAGGCGGAAGGTCAAGCCATTCCCACGACACCGCTTTACTTCATGAAGCCGGTATCCAGTGTTATCGGTCCTGGTGAAACCATTTATCGCCCACGCGGCCATAGCGGTCGCGTCATCTTCGAGGCTGAGCTTGGTATCGTCATAGGCAGTCAATGCCGCGAAATTACAGCCGCACAGGCGGATGAGCATATCTTCGGGTATACCTGTGTCAACGACGTGACTGCGATCGAGTTTTTGTTCGAAGACAAGGCCTTTCAACAGTGGACCCGCAGTAAAGGTTTCGACAGCTTCACCCCGCTCGGTCCCTGTATCACCACGGATATCGATCCGGGTGAACTCAATATACTTGCGATCCAGGATGGCGAAACCCGCCAGGATTATCCTGTTAGCGACATGATTTATAGCCCGCAGCAAATTGTCGCGATGATTTCAGAGTACCAGACCCTGGTTCCCGGTGACCTGATCTGCTGTGGCACCTCGGTCGGTGCTCGCACGATGAAACCCGGTACCGAAATCCAGGTGTCGATTCCCGGCATCGGAAACCTGGTTAACCACTTCGATGATTTTCCCGACTAAAACAGACAGCAGATCCGGGGCGGGAAGACAAGCGCAGGCATGAACCTGGAACAGTTCACTTTCCGACTGATCGGCGCGAGCAATCGAGAGAACCGCATTCGGATTACGGCCGACTGGGTGCTCGGCGAGTTTGAGCGGTTTTACCGGGAGTTTCTCGAAGTGCCCTACCAGGCCAAGGCCGCGTTTGAACAACAGCATCACAGCACCTCGATTTGGTTAAGTCGTCATCGTCTGTCGCTGTATAGTTCTTATATTCACCGCATGGGAGCCTACCTGCAGGCGATTCAGCCCAATATTTCCGTGGACGCCAGCTTTCTGAACCAGCTCGAGGACCATTTCTGGCGCATGGTCGAGAACCGGTACGAGTCCGACGTTGCCTACGCGTTCATGCACTCGATCCGGCGTATCGTGTATCGGGACGAGTGGAAGCCGGTAGAATACTCATCACTCGGGTTCGCCGAAAGCAACGATAAGTACCCGGTGGCCTTGCTGAAACACTTTTCCGTCAGGGATCAGGTCGACCCTGTCCAGATCGAACAAATCCTCAACGAAGTGCCCGGATTTTCAATACCCTACCGCGATATTTCAAGTGATAGTTCGGCGATCACCGGGCGCATTAATCGCTTCGCCAGTCGTCGTGGCAGCATTATCGAAAACCTGGAAATGATCGATGCCGGTTTTTATCGTAATCGCGGTGCCTATCTGGTTGGCAGAATAGAATTCGTGGACGGGGATTTCGCACCACTGATGATCGCACTGTTAAACGGTCCGGAAGGTATCTATTGCGACGCGGTTATTCTCGACGAGCATCTCGCGCACAACTTGTTCAGCTCGACCCTGGCAAATTTTCATGTCACCACGCGCTACTACCATGAACTGAGCGCCTATCTGCATTCGCTGATGCCGCATCGCGCCCTCGGTCTAAATTACTCGACCATCGGCTACAACCATGTCGGCAAGGTTGCCGTGATGCAGGAAATCAAGCAGGAGCTTGAGACCAGTGGCGGCGTATTCGAAATTGCGATCGGGGAACGCGGCACGGTTGCAATCGGCTTTGCCGGACCGAATTCGGCCTATAACCTGAAAGTAATTCGAAATCACCCGACCGACGGATACAAGTGGGGCGAATTCGAAGGCATCGACTCGGTCAAGGAAAAATATAGCCGTGTGCACGAAATCAATCGCACCGGCAGCATGCTCGACAACATTATCTACTTCAACATTGCACTCGAAAATGCGCTGTTCTCGAAAAGTCTGCTTGATGAATTACTGGTCGAAGCGAGCGACACCGTATCGCTACAGACAAATACGGTTGTGTTCAAGTACCTGATCGTACAACCGCGCATGACGCCACTGCCGGTTTTTCTCGAAAATGCCGGCGACAGAGAGGTCCGCATCGTCGTCGAAAGTCTCGGTGACTGCATCAAGAACAATGCTGCTGCTAATATCTTCAACAAGGATCTTGACGCTCGCAATTATGGTGTCAGCCATTTTCTCAAGGTTTACCTGTTCGACTACGACGCGCTGGAAGACTTCGTCGACGTCAAGATACGCAGTAACCTCGATCGCATCGATGGTGAGGAAGACATACCTGACTGGTACTTCGAGGACGGGATTATTTTCCTTCCAGAGGAAATTGAAGCCGGATTGTGTATTCGTGACAGGGAACAACGCCAGATTTTTCGTAAAATCCATGGCGACCTGCTGACGCCGCGTTACTGGGAGAACCTGCAACGCGAATTGGGCCAGAACCAGGTGCCCGCGATTAAGGTATATCCCGACACCTGCAGGCTGCGCCGGATTTGAGCAACTAAGGTGGCGACTGCAATGAGTGACGAGGCAACGCATCTTTATTACTCGAGTAAACCTCGCCTGATTCACATGGCTCTGAATATTGCGTTTGCGCCGGTGTTGCTTTACCTGCTGGGCGTCTGGGCCTGGCCACCGGTGTTGCCGCACTACATCGTATTCGCTATCACCAGCTTGATGGCGCTGCATTATGCACGCAAGCGTTGGACTGCACCCCGCCTGGTGCTCGATGAAAAGGGCCTGTATTGCGGCAGCTTTTACCCCGCCGAGAATATTTATCGAGCCGAGGGTTCGATACGTTCGGTCACGTTGACTGTGCTCACGGACGGTAAGGTCAAGGAAAAGATCATTTCACTGGGATGGGCCAGCAGAGATGACTACAAGGCAATCGTGCAATTGTTAAGTGAACGTTTCCAGCGCGAAGTCCCGAAATAATGGTCCCCCTGCAGTCATTCTGGCCAAAGCCGGAATCTGATTCAATCTCATCGCGAAAGAATGGATCCCGCGGCTTAACCGCGGGATGACATACTGATAATGGACCGCAGCTCAGGGAAGCCTTTTCTTATTATATTTTTCGCTTTTTTTACAGGGGGATAACGCGAGGGCTCCCCTGGCTGCGATCACGACCTGGATGATCAGGAAAAACAAGAGGAGGGATGCGATACTGCCGGCGCCGTGGGAATGATAATCCTCGTAAGGTTCATCCCAGGAGCGATCCTCGATCATGACGTCTCTGCCGAGGTAGTAATAGTCGAGCACTTCACTGGCCACCATGTAGGCATGGTCCAGGCTGTAAATCTCGACCAGCACATCGTAATACCCAGGCGGGTACCCCTCGAGCAGTTCGGTTTCCACCTCGTAGGCGTCGGCTACATCATCGCCGTAAATCGTAAACAGATCGGTGGTGTAGTACTGACTCCAGGGTTCGCCTTCACGACTAAGATAAAGCTTGGCGTAAACCGCGGCGCTGTCATAACTGACATCCACGTCAAAGTAGACGTTGATGGCGTGGTGATAACCATCGCCATCGATGTCGGATATCAGTGCCACATCCGCATCATAGATTTCGAATAACTGGTCGTGTCGATTCGCGATACCGTCGAGGTCTTGTTTCGCGGCGGAAGCCGCGTAGTTTTCAGGTTCACTCGGCCTGGTTTTAGTCACCGGATCGCGCATCTTTAGCAGCTGCGACAAATCGGTGTCCTGATCCAGCTTGAGCTTGCCGGCGGAACGGCTGACTTGTTGTTGCTCGGCAGCGACCGCGGGC